>OCJW01000369.1_pt1 | contig 4227 bp, 4 predicted proteins | sample 1480901 | NCBI WGS metagenome assembly OCJW01 (sample SAMN05301499, study PRJEB22388) | human gut metagenome | isolation source: Infant 2 DOL 21 gut | host: Homo sapiens | place: USA: Pittsburgh, Magee-Womens Hospital of UPMC | collected 2013/2014 | reverse complement strand
TTCACTCGTTAAATACTCTTTTTTATTCCAAATATAAAAATATACTGTCAAATCACCTTCTTTTAGAAAATGCCATTTGGCATGTTTTCCGTTCTATTTTATTTCTTTAGACAGTCTAAAATAAATAATACTCTGCTTTTCAATTAACATTTTATAGTTAATTAAAATTAAAAATTTTGAGTCACTTTTTAATAAAATTGAGCATAGAAACGTATAGAAATTGTTTTATTCTTTCTCTTTTTTTGAACTTAAAAATAAATAATATGATCATTATTGAATTTGATATTGAGAAAAAAGTATTTAATCAATTTCAAAAAGTGAAACAAATGTATGAATTGCTTAGATTACTTTTTTAGTGATTTTGTTGTTGAAATTAATACTAAAAGTAGTAGGATTAATAGGATTTGTGTAAAAAAATTAATCCTATTTATAGGATTGAGGATGACTGAAGCCTATGAAATCAACAAAAATAATAGTATTCAAACAATTTAAAGTGGTCTTGTAACAATTGTAAATAGTATGCAATATTAAGGTTTATAATGTCGATTAATTTTTATTTAATATTAACTATAAATGTTGTTATATCAACACTTGTAGTGAATTTCAAAGAGCAAGTAAGCAAAACGAACGGTAAGACAATCCTTCAGCTATGCTGAATACCACCAAAGGTGGTACTGGATTTCCTTATGCTCATGTCAAATACTATTTGAAAATCCTATTATGTTTGTAATATTTCCAAAAACAAAACGTGCTTTAAGACAAAAGTGGCTATTCTCTTGTTCACTTTTTACTTTAAGTGCTTATTTTTATTTTCAAAATAAGCATTGTTAGTAAAATAATTGGAGATAAAAAAAGAGAAAACTAAGTAAAAATAGTTACTTAGTTTGGGATAGAAAAAATCAAATTTAAAATTACATTCGACCCATGTTTTGAACATTAACGACTTATTTTTTGTTTATGATGTATATCAATTGAATCTGAATTTTGATTTTATGGAATGATAAATTCAACTTTTTCTTTCCGATCATTAACAAAATAAATGACAAAAACGATTTTATTAAGTCACTTTTATAATTAAGAAAGATTGATAAAGAATATAAAAACACTAACCGTTTTTATATTCTTTAAAGTTAAAACAACGTTAAATAATCATTTTATTTTTCATCTTATGCGACGTTTTTGAGCCATTTTCAAACGAATAATAACCGTTTATAGAAAAAAATAGGACTAAAACGTTTCTGTTTTAGTCCCACCTACTTGCTTAACTACAGTTCATTTTCAGATTTATTCAATTGCCATTGAAGATAAAGTTCGACTGCAGTTAAAAGAACATTAATCATTGCCAAAGTAATTTTAATCTTTTTCTTAGTACTCATAAATCTTCCTCCTCTCTTTAATAGCAGCATGTGATATTGTGTTGATCTTATTTTGTTATCCCCTCCCTTACCTTTCGTTTAATCTAGGTGGTTGCCTTAGCAACCACTTGATTAATAAAAAAAGAGAACATCTATTTAAAGATGCTCTCTAATTGAATCATTATTGATTAAATAAAGAAGTGATTGGTAAATGATCACGTCGTTTATTAAGCGTATGCATTTCAGCGAATTCAGACTTAAGGGATTTCATTAAGTACCCTTGCATGGCTTCAACGGTTTCATTTTTTTGAATAAGCATAGCTTTGAAACGTTTAAGAACATGAAGTATTTCTATTTCCATATCTTCTAATAAGTAATATGTATCAATAGAATTATTAAAGGACGTCTTGGCTTTTAATAATACAAGTTTGATGATTTTAATTTCATTTACAGAAAAGTTACTTAAATACCTTTGAATACTTTGAGGTAGTTCTTCGAGTAATTGGAATTTTAAAGCTTCATTATTAAAGTTTGAATTGTTGTGATTTGAATGATTTGTATGATTACTAGGAAAAGTTAGTTTATTATCATTCAAATCATTCGTATCATTACTCTCAGTTTTAATATAATCAGTATCATTATTCTCAGTATCATTAGACTGTGAATTTGGAAGTTCTTGACCACTTAAATTCACAGTTCTAGAACTTCCAAATTCATTGTTCTGGAACTGTGAATTTGGAAGTTCCTTGCTATGACTGGCTTTAATGTCATAATTAGGTTTTAATAAATATAATCTATTTGGTTTATTAAGGCCAACACGTTCTTGAGTTAGTAAATTAAAACTTATTAACTCTTTTTTTAATTTTATAATTTTTTGTTCTGCATAACCTAAGTATTCGCACAAATGTTTATTACTGAAAATAAAGTAAATGTTATTATTTTTATCTACCCATTCATTTTGGATGGATAATTCAAAGCGATCTTTTAATAACGCATACATAATTTTGGCTTCCGCCGACATTTTTTTAAAATATGCATCTTCGAATAAATATTTAGGTAGTTGATAAAACCTTTCAGTTTTTACTTGTGATAAATTGTATTTTTCAAAATTGGGCATAATAAAAACCTCATTTCCATTTTTAGGATTGAGGTAATAAAACAATTTTTACGTAAGTTATATGTTTTGTGCTTGCACTTAGATGATTAGATAGATATAATACAAGTATCAAAAAATATATAAACAAACGAGTGCGAATCGTTTTATTACCGAGAGTCAATGCTACGCCAATAGCATTGACTCTTTTAGTATTTATAAAGCAATATTAACACTTTTAAGAAAGTATATAAAGAGTTTTAAATGTAGTTAAAAGCACATTGCCATGGCAAAATGTGTAGCTCATTGGTTTAGTACCTAATTAAGCTTCAAAAACATATTATAGGTAGCTAATTAGGTACATATGTAGTAAATAGGTAGTAAATTTAGTGGTAATTGATGAAATAAACTTCATTAGGTGGTAAAATTTAGGTACTAAATTAGGTACCTAAGGGTGGATGTTATGAGAACTATTAAAATGGTTGCTGATGAATTAGGTGTAACTAAACAAACTATTGTTAATAATGCTAAAAGTTTAAATATAACTTTTGAAAAAGAAAATGGGATTAATTATATTGATGATAATGATTATTTGAAAATTATAGAAAAAATTACTAAGAAAGAGAGTACAATCCAAAATAAAGAATCAGTAAAAAAAGAATTGTTTGGTGAAAATACTGCAAAAGCAGAAAAGAATATATATAATAATTCAAATAGTTCTGAGACATTAAAAACAAAAGTAAACGAATTAGAAAAGCAAATAGAAATCTTTGAAACTAGAGCTAAAAATGATGAAAAATATATTGAGAATTTAACTAAGCAATTAGATCAACAAAATAGCAATGTTAATACGTTAAATAAATTGTTGGAGAATCAACAAATATTAGCTTTAGAAAGCAATAAAAAAATTCAAAAACTAGAAAGTCAATTAGAAGAAGAAAGACAGCTTAATTATTCTTTTGATACAGCGACGAATAATAGACAAAATATTAATCCGCAAGAAGCAACTTTTACTGAAGAATCGCAAAATATCAACCAACAACAAACAAAGCGTCAACCAACAGAAGTAAATTACAAGGATATAGCCGAAGAGAAAAAGAATGACAGTACAGATGAAGGTGAATTAACAAAAGAGGATAAGTTCGTTGAAGAAACGAAGAGTGATCCTGACGATAATAAGGAGGTAGAACCACCTAAAAAAGGATTTTGGAGTCGATTCTTCGGTAATTAAAAATGAATGTAAAAGGGAGTGGGACAGAAATAATATTTTCTCAAAATTTATTTCGTTGTATTACCCCGGCAAGGATGACTAGGTTTGAAAAAAGCTTGATTCAAGCGCATTTTCAAATCAGTCAGCTTCTGACAAAATGATAAAATAGGCTGAGACATTTTATTTTGTCCCAGCCTATTTCCTATATGACCAGGTAATAATATTGCTTTATAATTATGAAGCAAAAATGGTAAAATAATAACGTTAGATTAGTCTACATTGTTTGTACAGTGAGATTAAGATATAAAAAACGATGATTAAGGAGTTATTTCGAATGATTAATCTTGAAAATAAAACCTTCGTAATTATGGGTATTGCTAATAAACGTAGTATCGGATTTGGCGTTGCAAAGGTATTAGATCAATTAGGGGCTAAACTTGTTTTCACTTATCGTAAAGACCGTAGCCGCAAAGAATTAGAAAAATTATTAGAACAATTAAACCAAGAAGAGCCAAAATTATATCAAATCGATGTTCAAAAAGATGAAGATGTAGTAAATGGTTTTGCTA
>OCJW01000321.1_pt1 | contig 7092 bp, 9 predicted proteins | sample 1480901 | NCBI WGS metagenome assembly OCJW01 (sample SAMN05301499, study PRJEB22388) | human gut metagenome | isolation source: Infant 2 DOL 21 gut | host: Homo sapiens | place: USA: Pittsburgh, Magee-Womens Hospital of UPMC | collected 2013/2014 | reverse complement strand
CGTCGTTGCGGCGGGTCCCTGCCCGTTGTTGTGTCCGGTGCCATTCACCTGTTTAAGCCCCTGTCGCCGGGGGCTGATACAGCCACAACCTGCCGCACTGACTGTCCAGGGTAAATGAACAGCCCACAAAATTTTTTACCCAAAACCCGGTAAAAAATTTTGCGTTCTGCCCAGGACAGGTGCGTCAGGCCGTGGCAGTGATGCCCCTTGCGGCGAAGGTTCTCAAACAGGTGATGGTGAATACCGGAGGGAACAAAAGGCAGGTCCCCGCAAAACGTCAAAACCGCGGCTCCCGAAACTCAACAGATGATGGGGGCTGAAAACATCAACAGAAGGAGACACATCATGGCAGTTCGTGGCATTAACAAGGTCATTCTTGTCGGTCGTCTGGGAAAAGATCCGGAAGTCCGTTACATCCCAAACGGGGGCGCAGTGGCAAACCTGCAGGTGGCCACGTCAGAAAGCTGGCGCGACAAACAGACGGGGGAGATACGGGAGCAGACAGAATGGCATCGCGTGGTGCTGTTCGGCAAGCTCGCGGAAGTGGCTGGTGAGTATCTGCGCAAGGGCGCGCAGGTCTACATCGAAGGTCAGCTTCGCACCCGTAGCTGGGAGGATAACGGTATCACCCGTTACGTCACCGAAATTCTTGTTAAGACCACGGGCACCATGCAGATGCTGGGACGTGCCGCAGGTACTCAGACTCAGCCGGAAGAGGCGCAACAGTTCAGCGGTCAGCCTCAGCCGGAATCACAGCCGGAACCGAAAAAAGGAGGCGCGAAAACGAAAGGCCGTGGACGTAAGGCCGCGCAGCCGGAGCCTCAGCAGCCGTCTGAACCCGCGTATGACTTCGATGACGACATTCCGTTCTAACGAAAGACAGTGACAACCGCCCCGTCCAGTGCGGGGCATCACCGGAGAGATGAGGATGAGCGAATATTTCAGAATACTTCAGGGACTGCCGGACGGTCCTTTTACCCGCAAACAGGCCGAAGCCGTTGCCGCACAGTACCGGAATGTCTTTATCGAGGATGATCAGGGAACACATTTTCGCCTGGTTGTCCGTCAGGATGGCACGTTGATCTGGCGCTCCTGGAATTTTGAGGACTGTGCCGGGTACTGGATGAACCGGTACATCAGGGATTTCGGGATTCTTAAGTAAGAGAGGTGCCGGACGCGCGAACGTCCGGCAGGACATAAGCAATTATAAGGGGATGATTATGCCTGTAACGAAGTGTGAACCAGAAACCACCCGCAAAGCAAGCCGTAAATCTGTAAAAACGCAGGAAACTGCACTGTCTGCCCTGCTGGCGCAGACGGAGGAAGTGAGCGTGCCGCTGGATTCACTGATTAAATCACCGCTGAATGTGCGCACGGTGCCGTATTCTGCGGAGTCCGTCAGTGAACTGGCTGATTCCATTAAGGGAGTCGGCCTGCTGCAGAATCTGGTTGTTCATGCCCTGCCAGGTGACCGTTACGGTGTCGCCGCAGGTGGTCGCCGACTGGCAGCACTCAACATGCTGGCAGAGCGTGACATCATTCCGGCTGACTGGCCTGTCCGCGTAAAAATTATTCCGCAGGAGCTGGCGACTGCCGCATCAATGACCGAGAACGGTCATCGTCGGGATATGCACCCTGCCGAACAGATTGCCGGATTCCGCGCAATGGCGCAGGAAGGCAAAACACCTGCACACATCGGTGATTTGCTGGGCTATTCACCCCGCCACGTTCAGCGAATGCTGAAACTGGCTGACCTTGCGCCTGTCATCCTCGATGCGCTGGCAGAAGACCGCATCACCACCGAACACTGTCAGGCGCTGGCGCTGGAGAACGACACCGCGCGTCAGGTGCAGGTGTTTGAAGCTGCCTGTCAGTCGGGATGGGGCGGAAAACCGGATGTGCGGGTTATCCGCAATCTGATTACGGAAAGTGAAGTGGCGGTGGCGGGGAACAGTAAATTCCGCTTCGTGGGGGCTGATGCCTTCTCGCCAGACGAACTGCGCACCGATTTGTTCAGCGATGACGGGGACGGTTATGTCGACCGCGTGGCGCTCGATGCCGCCCTGCTGGAAAAACTCCAGGCTGTCGCTGAACACCTTCGGGAAGCCGAAGGCTGGGAATGGTGCGCCGGGCGCATGGAGCCTGTCGGTGAGTGCCGTGAGGATGCCGGAACATACCGCTGTCTGCCGGAGCCGGAAGCGGTGCTGACGGAGGCGGAAGACGAACGCCTGAACGAACTGATGACGCGTTACGACGCGCTGGAAAACCAGTGTGAGGAATCCGACCTGCTGGAAGCAGAAATGAAGCTGATGCGCTGCATGGCGAAGGTCAGAGCGTGGACGCCGGAGATACGTGCCGGAAGCGGTGTGGTGGTGTCCTGGCGTTATGGCAACGTATGTGTCCAGCGTGGTGTGCAGTTGCGCAGTGAAGATGACGCGACTGACGACGCTGACCGCACGGAACAGGTGCAGGAGAAAGCGTCAGTGGAGGAAATCAGCCTGCCGTTGCTGACGAAAATGTCCTCAGAGCGCACGCTGGCAGTCCAGGCGGCACTCATGCAGCAGCCGGACAAATCTCTGGCACTGCTGGCATGGACGCTCTGCCTGAATGTGTTTGGCAGCGGGGCGTACAGTAAACCAGCACAAATCAGCCTGGAATGTGAACATTATTCGCTGACCAGCGATGCGCCATCGGGGAAGGAAGGTGCCGCATTCATGGCGCTGATGGCAGAAAAATCCCGTCTTGCAGCCCTGCTGCCGGAGGGATGGTCACGGGACATGACGACATTCCTGTCCCTCAGTCAGGAGGTGCTGTTATCCCTGCTCAGTTTCTGCACCGCATGCAGCCTTAACGGTGTCCAGACCCGTGAGTGTGGTCACACGTCACGCAGTCCGCTTGACTCGCTGGAAAGCGCTATCGGATTCCACATGCGCGACTGGTGGCAGCCGACAAAAGCAAACTTCTTCGGACACCTGAAAAAGCCGCAGATTATCGCAGCCCTGAATGAGGCCGGACTGTCCGGTGCCGCACGGGACGCGGAGAAGATGAAGAAAGGTGATGCGGCTGAACATGCAGAGCACCATATGAAAGACAACCGCTGGGTTCCAGGCTGGATGTGTGCACCACATCCACAGACAGATGCCACTGAACGCACCGATAACCTGGCTGATGCCGCCTGATGAACAACCACACCGCCCCGCCGGAGACGGGGCGGCAGCAAGGGAGATACCGTGATGAAAACTGAACTGACCCTGAATGCCCTGCAGTCCATGAACGCACAGGAATATGAAGATATCCGTGCTGCGGGAAGCGATATGCGCCGTAATCTCACTCACGAGGTGATGCGTGAAGTGGACGCACCGGCTAACTGGATGATGAATGGCGAGTATGGCAGTGAGTTCGGGGGCTTTTTCCCCGTCCAGGTTCGTTTCACGCCAGCCCACGAACGTTTCCACCTGGCATTATGTTCGCCGGGAGACGTCTCTCAGGTCTGGGTGCTGGTTCTGGTGAATGCCGGTGGTGAGCCGTTTGCGGTGGTTCAGGTGCAGCGGCGGTTTGCACCGGAAGCTGTCAGCCATTCACTGGCACTGGCGGCGTCACTGGATGCGCAGGGGTACAGCGTTAACGACATCATTCATATCCTGATGGCGGAAGGAGGTCAGGCATGAGCGCACGTTCACAGGCACTGGTTCCTCTCAGCACAGAGCAACAGGCCGCATGGCGGGCGGTGGCGGAGACCGAAAAACGCCGCCATCAGGGTAACACGCTGGCGGAATATCCGTATGCGTGTGCGTTTTTCCGCTGTCTGAACGGAAGCCGCAGGATATCGCTGTCTGACCTGCGATTTTTCATGCCGTCCCTGACCGCAGAAGAACTGCACGGCAACCGTCTTCAGTGGCTGTATGCCATCGATGTGCTGATTGAAACACAGGGCGAGGTCTGCCTCCTTCCCCTTCCCGGTGATGCAGCAGAGCGCTTGTTCCCGTCGGTGCGGTTTTGTGTCAGGGAACGCAGTCGCCATAAATCCGCACTGGTCATGCAGAAGTACAGCCGTCAGCAGGCGAGGGAGGCAGAGCAGAAAGCCCGTGCGTACCAGGCACTGGTCGCTCAGGCTGAAATCGAACTGGCATTCCATTCGCCGGAAACAGTCGGAAGCTGGCATGCACGCTGGAGTGATCGGGTGGCAGAGCATGACCTGGAAACCCTGTTCTGGCAGTGGGGCGAGCGTTTTCCGTCACTGACCGGGATGGAACGCTGGCAGTGGCAGGATATGCCATTCTGGCAGGTCATCGCAGAGGCTGGTATGGCGGCAAGGGAGGCCGGTCATGCCGTCCGTGAGATGGAGCGATGGATGGTGCCGAACAAACTCCGGGAGGCGGCGTGAAGTGGTGTTACTCACTGCGCTGGAAACTGCCTTATCCCTGTCCTGGCGAGCATGAACTGGTTTCAGAAGTGGTGGAGGCGGGGCAGCCTGCTCCGGCATCCGTTATGTCACGCTGGGTTGCCGGAGCAGGGTATGCGGTCTGTCTGGATTTTATTTCTGACCGCCCGGTGCGCCGCTGGAGCGAAGAACGTAAGGCTGCGGTACGACGGCGGAATCTGGAGAAACGTATCAACAGGCATGCACCACTGTTTGCGGATGAACTGATAGCCCGTGAACTGGCTGAACGACCGGATTATTTTCAGGGAAAGTGAGTGTGGTCAGCGTGCAGGGATATGAGCTATGATGTGCCCGGCGCTTGAGGCTTTCTGCCTCATGACGTGAAGGTGGTTTGTTACCGTGTTGTGTGGCAGAAGGCAGAAAGCCCCGTAGTTAATTTTTCATTAACCCACGAGGCCCCCTGTATGTCTAACCAACACCAGTATGGCCTCTTACCGTGCAAATTGCAAGGAGGAGTAAACCATGAAACTACCGGGAAACGCCCTTATCTGGTGCGTATTAATCGTGTGCTGCACGTTGTTGATATTCACACTCCTGACCCGGAATCGCCTGTGCGAAGTCCGGCTGAAGGACGGATACAGGGAAGTTACGGCAACAATGGCTTACGAATCCGGCGGTAAGTAGCAACCTGGAGGCGGGCGCAGGCCCGCCTTTTCAGGGCTGATGCTGGTCTGACTGCACTGAAGCGCCTTTATAAAGGGGCTGCTGGTTCGCCGGTGGCCCCTTTCTCCTTGCTGGCATTGTGCGGGCATGAACAACCAGACTGCCAGGAAGGCCGTTTCCCTCCGGGAACGGGGAAGAACGCGCGCCTGCGGCGCCCGTTCTTTTCCCCCGCCTTCTCTGTTTATGACCTGTCAGAAATCACATCACCTTCCCTTTGATTATTCTCTTTTTCCTCCTGTTCTGACTCTGATTACTGCTGCCCTGATTATTGTCTGTTTTGTTGTTCTCCTGGCTGTGTCTTTTCCGGGCGTCCCCCTGGCGGGCTTCCATCCCTGACGCGAAACCCCGGGCTTGCAGCGACCGTTCCGGTCGCGCCGCCTCTGTCGCGCCGTGGCCTGCGCTCCCGGCATCCCGGCAAAAGGCCGCCGGGATGTAAGGCGCAACGCCGTTTCGCAAACCGCGCTTCACGTCGTTGCGGCGGGTCCCTGCCCGTTGTTCTGTCCGGTGCCATTCACCTGTTTAAGCCCCTGTCGCCGGGGGCATAGACAGCCACAACCTGCCGCACTGACTGTCCAGGGTAAATGAACAGCCCACAAAATTTTTTACCCAAAACCCGGTAAAAAATTTTGCGTTCTGCCCAGGACAGGTGCGTCAGGCCGTGGCAGTGATGCCCCTTGCGGCGAAGGTTCTCAAACAGGTGATGGTGAATACCGGAGGGAACAAAAGGCAGGTCCCCGCAAAACGTCAAAACCGCGGCTCCCGAAACTCAAAAGATGATGGGGGCAAAAAACAGAGGTGTATTAAAGATGGGCAGAAATATGTCAGCAGCACGTACCGATGGCTTTATTCGTAATATTCATTCCCGCAATCCCTTTGATGTTATCCGGGCTGATGTGGTGATCAGCAGGCTGGAAAAGCAGGCTCATTGGGGATGTGGTCTGCACTATGAAATTTATGAAGCGAATTTGTTTGATATGGCGATGAATCATCTTTCCCGGCTTCCTCTGAAGGATCGTCCGGTATTCATTGGTGCTGCTGCACGAAAGGGGCTTTTTCTGACGATGGAAGAAACCAGGCTGGCACGGGAAGCGAAAGATGCTCTGATGGCTGAACTTGCTCTGGAATACTGAAAATCGGGCCGCACCGTCGTCCCGGATAGTGCTGAAATATTTAATGTGGAGAGAATGGATGGGATATATCACATATGTTACAGATCAACGACCCGGTGAACCAGATATCCTGACCGGGAACACGTTTGCTGATCTGGAGATTTGTGATTCTGATGGGCATCTTCTGCTGAAAGTGTCTGCACCTGAAGCCGGCTGGACACACGAAAGCCTGAACCTTGTTCAGCCGCAGGAAGTGCAGGAGGGGAATGATGCATTTGATGCTTATCTGAATGGTATATGGATCGGTTCGACAGAGGTCTGAACAAATCACGCCAGCAGAAGACGTTGCTGGCGTCTTCTGCATTCCCGGGGAGCTGTCGCACGGCATGTTTGCTTATACCCGTGCCCCGAGATGATTATTTGTCTGCGGGCCTGAAGACGCCGGGCAGGCGGGAGGATAAATGCCCGTCTGCCCGCGCCGGGAAAAGACAGCACGCCGGTGGCGCTGAAAGGGGGCGCGCTTACGCTCCGCCCCTTTCATTACGCGGATGTTCTGCTGTGTGCTTCTGTCTTTTCATGCCTGTCATTTGTCTGTTACTGATGATGTTGTTGTTCCTGCTACTGCTACTGCTCTTCTTTTTCCTGCCGCTCTGATTCTGACTACTGCAGTGTTGTCCTGTCTGCCGGGCGCACCTTCGGCTCCCGGCTGCCTGGCGGCATCCGGTCGTCAGGCCCGACTCCGACAGGCAGCTGCTGGCGCACCCGCCAGTCTCCGCCGAACCCGCTGGCGCGGTTTCGGGCTGTCGCTACGGTCCGATGCGTGAAAACCCCGGGCTTGCAGCGACCGTTCCGGTCGCGCCGCCTCTGTCGCGCCGTGGC
>OCJW01000287.1_pt1 | contig 10077 bp, 6 predicted proteins | sample 1480901 | NCBI WGS metagenome assembly OCJW01 (sample SAMN05301499, study PRJEB22388) | human gut metagenome | isolation source: Infant 2 DOL 21 gut | host: Homo sapiens | place: USA: Pittsburgh, Magee-Womens Hospital of UPMC | collected 2013/2014 | reverse complement strand
GTGTCTTCTGTCATCAATGATAAGAAGTCAGATGCAGGTGTGAGTGTTCCGGCAGGGGGGATCGAGCAGGAGCTGAAAATGAAACCGGAAGAAGAGATGGAACAGCAACTGCCACCCGGGATCAGTGAATCCGGTGAAGTGGTGGATATGGCCGCTTATGAGGCATGGCAACAGGAAAATCATCCGGACATCCAGCAGCATATGCAGCGTCGTGAAGAGGTGAACATTAATGTGCACCGGGAGCGCGGGGAGGATGTTGAGCCGGGAGATGATTTCTGATGTTGAGTTTCAGCGTTGTTAAATCGGCAGGCAGTGCCGGAAACTATTACACCGACAAGGATAATTACTATGTGCTGGGCAGCATGGGAGAACGCTGGGCTGGTCAGGGGGCTGAACAGCTTGGGCTGCAGGGCAGCGTCGATAAGGATGTTTTTACCCGTCTTCTGGAGGGCAGGCTGCCGGACGGGGCGGATTTAAGCCGCATGCAGGATGGCAGTAATAAGCATCGTCCCGGCTACGACCTGACCTTCTCCGCCCCCAAAAGTGTCTCCATGATGGCCATGCTCGGGGGGGATAAACGTCTTATTGATGCACATAACCAGGCCGTGGATTTTGCTGTCCGTCAGGTGGAGGCGCTGGCTTCCACACGGGTGATGACGGACGGACAGTCAGAAACGGTGCTGACCGGTAATCTGGTGATGGCACTGTTTAACCATGACACCAGTCGCGATCAGGACCCACAGTTACACACGCATGTAGTGGTGGCTAATGTCACGCAGCATAACGGCGAGTGGAAGACACTGAGCAGTGACAAAGTGGGGAAAACCGGATTTTCCGAGAACGTGCTAGCGAACCGGATTGCGTTCGGGAAAATATATCAGAGTGAGTTACGTCAGCGCGTTGAGGCGCTGGGTTATGAAACCGAAGTGGTCGGTAAGCACGGTATGTGGGAGATGCCGGGCGTACCGGTGGAGGCCTTTTCCAGTCGTTCACAGGCTATCAGGGAGGCCGTCGGTGAAGACGCCTCGCTGAAATCCCGGGATGTGGCGGCACTGGATACGCGAAAATCCAAACAGCACGTCGATCCGGAAATCAGAATGGCTGAATGGATGCAGACGCTGAAGGAAACCGGGTTCGACATCCGGGCATATCGTGACGCGGCGGATCAGCGTGCGGAGATCCGCACGCAGGCGCCCGGGCCTGCTTCACAGGACGGGCCGGATGTGCAGCAGGCGGTGACACAGGCGATTGCCGGATTAAGTGAACGAAAAGTGCAGTTCACGTATACGGACGTGCTGGCCAGGACGGTCGGCATACTGCCGCCGGAAAATGGTGTGATTGAACGGGCACGCGCCGGTATCGATGAGGCCATCAGCCGTGAGCAGCTTATCCCCCTCGACCGTGAGAAGGGGCTGTTCACATCAGGAATTCATGTGCTCGATGAGCTGTCCGTCCGGGCACTCAGTCGTGACATCATGAAACAGAACCGGGTGACCGTACATCCGGAGAAAAGTGTCCCCCGGACGGCTGGTTACAGCGATGCGGTCAGTGTTCTGGCACAGGACCGTCCGTCGCTGGCCATTGTGTCCGGGCAGGGCGGTGCAGCCGGGCAGCGTGAGCGGGTGGCTGAACTGGTCATGATGGCCCGGGAGCAGGGGCGGGAGGTGCAGATTATCGCTGCTGACCGTCGCTCGCAGATGAACCTGAAGCAGGATGAACGGCTGTCCGGTGAGCTGATAACCGGACGTCGTCAGCTGCAGGAGGGCATGGTCTTCACGCCGGGCAGTACTGTTATCGTCGACCAGGGCGAAAAACTCTCCCTGAAAGAGACGTTAACCCTGCTGGACGGTGCCGCACGTCATAACGTACAGGTCCTGATAACCGACAGCGGGCAGCGAACCGGTACAGGCAGTGCGCTGATGGCCATGAAGGATGCCGGGGTGAACACGTATCGCTGGCAGGGCGGAGAACAGCGACCGGCAACCATCATCAGTGAACCGGACCGGAATGTCCGCTATGACCGGCTGGCCGGAGATTTTGCGGCCAGCGTGAAAGCCGGAGAAGAGAGCGTGGCACAGGTCAGCGGGGTACGGGAACAGGCCATACTGACACAGGCCATTCGCAGTGAGCTGAAAACACAGGGCGTGCTCGGACACCCGGAGGTGACCATGACCGCCCTGTCACCGGTCTGGCTGGACAGCCGGAGCCGTTATCTGCGGGATATGTACCGACCGGGGATGGTGATGGAGCAGTGGAACCCGGAGACACGCAGTCATGACCGCTATGTTATCGACCGGGTGACGGCGCAGAGTCACAGCCTGACCCTGCGGGATGCGCAGGGCGAAACGCAGGTGGTGCGTATTTCCTCCCTGGACAGCAGCTGGTCGCTGTTCCGGCCGGAAAAAATGCCGGTGGCAGACGGCGAGCGACTGAGGGTGACAGGGAAAATTCCCGGACTCCGCGTCTCCGGCGGTGACCGCCTGCAGGTGGCATCCGTCAGTGAAGATGCGATGACGGTTGTTGTGCCGGGGCGGGCTGAACCGGCCACCCTGCCTGTGGCTGATTCACCGTTCACGGCACTGAAGCTGGAGAACGGCTGGGTGGAAACGCCCGGGCATTCCGTCAGTGACAGTGCGACGGTGTTTGCCTCCGTCACACAGATGGCAATGGACAACGCCACCCTGAACGGTCTGGCCCGCAGCGGTCGTGATGTCCGGCTGTATTCCTCACTGGATGAAACCCGTACTGCGGAAAAACTTGCCCGCCATCCCTCCTTTACGGTGGTTTCTGAGCAGATAAAGGCGCGGGCCGGTGAGACATCGCTGGAAACCGCTATCAGTCTGCAGAAAACCGGGCTGCACACGCCGGCACAGCAGGCCATTCATCTGGCCCTTCCTGTGCTGGAAAGTAAAAACCTGGCCTTCAGCATGGTGGACCTGCTGACAGAGGCGAAGTCGTTTGCTGCAGAAGGAACCGGTTTTACTGAACTGGGAGGGGAAATCAATGCGCAGATAAAACGCGGTGACTTACTGTATGTGGATGTGGCAAAAGGCTATGGCACAGGCCTGCTGGTTTCCCGTGCGTCGTATGAGGCAGAAAAAAGTATTCTTCGCCATATTCTCGAAGGTAAGGAGGCGGTCACGCCGCTGATGGAGAGAGTACCCGGCGAACTCATGGAGACGTTAACGTCGGGACAGCGTGCCGCCACCCGTATGATACTGGAAACGTCCGACCGTTTCACGGTGGTACAGGGTTATGCCGGTGTGGGTAAGACCACACAGTTCCGGGCGGTGATGTCAGCCGTGAACATGCTGCCGGCGAGTGAGCGTCCCCGAGTTGTGGGGCTGGGGCCCACGCACCGTGCGGTCGGTGAGATGCGCAGCGCCGGCGTGGATGCACAGACGCTGGCGTCCTTTCTGCATGACACGCAGCTGCAGCAGCGCAGCGGAGAAACGCCGGATTTCAGCAACACGCTGTTCCTGCTCGATGAGAGCTCAATGGTGGGCAATACCGACATGGCACGGGCATACGCCCTGATTGCGGCCGGTGGCGGTCGTGCCGTGGCCAGTGGTGACACGGACCAGCTGCAGGCCATCGCGCCCGGTCAGCCTTTCCGTCTCCAGCAGACGCGCAGTGCTGCCGATGTGGTCATCATGAAGGAGATTGTGCGTCAGACGCCGGAACTGCGGGAGGCGGTATACAGCCTGATTAACCGGGATGTGGAAAGGGCACTGTCCGGGCTTGAGAGTGTGAAACCGTCTCAGGTTCCCCGTCAGGAGGGCGCATGGGCACCGGAGCACTCCGTGACGGAGTTCAGTCACAGCCAGGAAGCGAAACTGGCAGAAGCGCAGCAGAAGGCGATGCTGAAAGGTGAGACTTTTCCGGATGTCCCCATGACACTGTATGAAGCCATTGTCCGCGACTATACCGGCAGGACACCGGAAGCACGGGAGCAGACGCTGATTGTCACGCACCTGAATGAGGACCGGCGCGTACTGAACAGCATGATTCATGATGCACGGGAAAAGGCCGGTGAGCTGGGGAAAGAGCAGGTCATGGTGCCTGTCCTGAACACAGCGAATATACGTGACGGGGAGCTGCGTCGTCTCTCCACCTGGGAGAATAACCCGGATGCCCTTGCCCTGGTGGATAGTGTGTATCACCGGATTGCCGGTATCAGCAAGGATGACGGGCTGATAACCCTGGAGGATGCGGAAGGTAACACGCGGCTGATTTCGCCCCGGGAGGCGGTGGCTGAAGGTGTCACACTGTACACCCCGGACAAAATCCGGGTGGGGACCGGCGACCGGATGCGCTTCACGAAGAGTGACCGGGAGCGCGGTTATGTGGCCAACAGCGTCTGGACGGTGACAGCGGTTTCCGGTGACAGTGTCACGCTGTCAGACGGACAGCAGACCCGGGTGATTCGCCCCGGCCAGGAGCGGGCAGAGCAACATATTGACCTGGCTTATGCCATCACCGCCCACGGTGCGCAGGGGGCGAGTGAAACCTTTGCCATCGCGCTTGAAGGCACGGAAGGTAACCGGAAACTGATGGCCGGCTTTGAGTCAGCCTACGTGGCCCTGTCGCGTATGAAGCAGCATGTGCAGGTGTACACCGATAACCGTCAGGGCTGGACGGATGCCATTAACAATGCCGTACAGAAAGGAACTGCCCACGATGTGCTGGAGCCGAAACCGGACCGGGAGGTCATGAATGCGCAGCGGCTGTTCAGTACGGCACGGGAACTGCGGGACGTGGCGGCAGGCCGTGCCGTTCTCCGTCAGGCAGGGCTGGCCGGGGGAGACAGCCCTGCACGGTTTATTGCACCGGGACGTAAATATCCGCAGCCGTATGTGGCACTGCCGGCGTTTGACCGTAACGGCAAGTCAGCTGGTATCTGGCTGAACCCACTGACCACGGATGACGGAAACGGGCTGCGGGGATTCAGTGGTGAAGGACGGGTGAAAGGCAGCGGGGATGCGCAGTTCGTGGCCCTGCAGGGCAGCCGTAACGGAGAGAGCCTGCTGGCTGATAATATGCAGGATGGCGTCCGGATTGCCCGTGATAATCCTGACAGCGGTGTGGTGGTGAGAATTGCCGGTGAAGGTCGTCCGTGGAATCCCGGTGCCATCACCGGTGGCCGCGTGTGGGGGGATATCCCGGATAACAGCGTCCAGCCGGGGGCCGGAAATGGCGAACCGGTCACGGCAGAGGTACTGGCACAGCGGCAGGCTGAAGAGGCCATCCGCCGTGAAACGGAACGCCGCGCAGATGAAATTGTCAGGAAAATGGCAGAGAACAAACCTGACCTGCCGGATGGCAAAACAGAGCTGGCTGTCAGGGATATTGCCGGACAGGAGCGTGACCGGTCTGCCATATCTGAACGGGAAACCGCACTGCCGGAGAGTGTGCTGCGTGAATCACAACGGGAGCGGGAAGCGGTCCGGGAGGTTGCCCGGGAAAATCTGCTGCAGGAGCGTCTGCAGCAGATGGAGCGGGATATGGTTCGTGACCTGCAGAAAGAGAAAACCCTGGGCGGAGACTGATACAGGAAGACAAACACTGATGACAACGGATAACACGAACACGACACGTAACGATTCACTGGCTGCACGGACCGATACCTGGTTGCAGTCGTTTCTGGTCTGGTCACCCGGACAGCGGGATATCATCAAAACGGTGGCGCTGGTGCTGATGGTACTGGACCACATCAATCTGATATTCCAGCTGAAGCAGGAATGGATGTTTCTGGCCGGGCGAGGAGCCTTTCCGCTGTTTGCCCTGGTGTGGGGGCTGAATCTGTCCCGTCATGCGCATATCCGGCAACCGGCCATTAACCGGCTGTGGGGATGGGGAATTATTGCCCAGTTCGCATATTATCTGGCCGGCTTTCCCTGGTATGAGGGGAATATCCTGTTTGCCTTTGCAGTGGCGGCACAGGTGCTGACGTGGTGTGAAACGCGCAGTGGGTGGCGTACAGCAGCGGCCATTCTTCTGATGGCCCTGTGGGGGCCTTTGTCCGGCACCAGTTACGGCATTGCCGGGCTGCTGATGCTGGCGGTCAGTTACCGACTGTACCGGGCGGAAGACAGAGCGGAACGTCTGGCGCTGCTTGCATGCCTGCTGGCCGTTATTCCGGCACTTAACCTTGCCTCCAGTGATGCAGCGGCGGTGGCCGGTCTTGTAATGACGGTGCTGACCGTTGGTCTGGTGTCGTGTGCAGGAAAATCATTACCCCGTTTCTGGCCCGGGGATTTTTTCCCGGTATTCTACGCCTGTCATCTGGCTGTGCTGGGCGTTCTGGCGTTGTGACTGGTATGATACTGACGCTGATTCTGATTATTAATAAACAACATAACACAGGATATTTATGAAAATTACGGATCACAAACTCTCTGAAGGTATTGCCCTGACATTTCGTGTTCCTGAAGGAAATATAAAACATCCTTTGATTATCTTATGCCATGGGTTTTGCGGTATCAGGAATGTTCTGCTCCCTTGCTTTGCGAATGCCTTCACAGAAGCAGGATTCGCAACGATTACTTTTGATTATCGAGGATTCGGTGAGAGTGATGGAGAACGAGGGCGTCTGGTTCCTGCAATGCAGACCGAAGATATTATTTCAGTTATCAATTGGGCAGAAAAGCAGGAATGTATTGATAATCAGCGTATTGGGTTATGGGGAACATCGCTGGGAGGGGGGCATGTCTTCAGTGCAGCTGCGCAGGACCAACGCGTAAAATGTATTGTCAGCCAGCTGGCTTTTGCTGACGGTGATGTTCTGGTTACCGGAGAGATGAATGAATCGGAGAGAGCGTCTTTTCTGTCCACGCTGAATAAAATGGCAGAGAAGAAGAAAAACACCGGGAAAGAGATGTTTGTGGGGGTTACCCGGGTACTGAGTGATAATGAATCAAAGGTATTCTTCGAGAAGGTAAAAGGTCAGTATCCTGAAATGGATATAAAAATACCTTTCCTTACGGTTATGGAGACGTTGCAATATAAACCGGCAGAGAGCGCAGCCAAAGTACAGTGCCCAGTTTTGATTGTTATTGCCGGCCAGGATAGTGTTAATCCACCAGAACAGGGAAAAGCCTTATATGATGCTGTTGCTTCTGGTACTAAGGAATTATACGAGGAAGCTGACGCATGCCATTATGATATTTATGAAGGCGCGTTTTTTGAACGTGTGGCGGCAGTACAGACGCAATGGTTTAAAAAACATCTTTAATTGTCGGTATTAATATGTCAGAGGTCGTTGAGGTCAGCTTAATATCATAGTGAGTAGTTTCAACGACCTGGAGGACATATTTTCACAAAGGTCAGGGCAATCATGACAGAGCAGAAACGACCGGTACTGACACTGAAACGGAAAACGGAAGGGGAAACACCGACCCGGAGCCGGAAAACCATCATCAATGTCACCACGCCACCAAAATGGAAGGTGAAAAAGCAGAAACTGGCGGAGAAGGCTGCCCGGGAAGCAGAGCTGACAGCAAAAAAAGCGCAGGCCAGACAGGCGCTGTCCATTTATCTGAACCTGCCCTCGCTGGATGAGGCCGTGAACACCCTGAAACCCTGGTGGCCGGGATTATTTGACGGTGACACACCCCGACTTCTGGCCTGCGGTATCCGGGACGTGTTACTGGAAGACGTGGCGCAGCGGAATATCCCGCTCTCGCATAAAAAACTGCGCAGGGCGCTGAAGGCCATCACCCGTTCAGAAAGCTATCTGTGTGCCATGAAAGCCGGTGCCTGCCGGTATGACACGGAAGGGTATGTGACGGAGCATATTTCTCAGGAGGAAGAAGTGTATGCGGCAGAGCGTCTGGATAAAATCCGCCGCAAGAACCGGATAAAGGCAGAACTTCAGGCCGTGCTTGATGAACAATAAAAAAGCCTCCTTCACACTAAAGGAGGCGGAAAAATAAGGCTTCTCTGAAACCTTCTTCCATACCCGGCAGAAGAAGGTTATAAAAATTTATAACACATTCACCGGCCTGGATTAAAGGGGGAAGGAAAATGAACGGAACAGGGCGTGATTCGCAAAACTCCGGGGTATGGCGCTACCGGCAGGTCGGACGCCGGGCTGTCCGGCTGGAAGTCAGGGGGGACTGGCCGGGAGCCGCTGAGGCATGGCTACGGGCTGCGCAGTCTGCTCCCCGGACAGACTGGCAGCAGTTTGCCCGAAAAAGGGCTGAACACTGCCACCGGCGCTGCCGGGGAAGGGTGTAACGAAAAAGCAGCCTTCATTACTCCAGGGATTCAGAAGGCTGAATAATGCATGAGATTTGCTTTTTTTAATATCCGGTCGGAAAGTATGACCGGACAGTTCTGAGTAGCACAGAGTTTTTTCCATATTAAGTCGTGATTTTATATTTTGTGATTAATTTCACAAAATAAGGTGTTATTCAGTGTGTGCTGCGATATTCAGGATTACCTGAAATACAGGTGCCATTTATCTGATATGGAGAATAACATGAGGAAATATATTCCACTGGTATTATTTATCTTTTCATGGCCGGTATTGTGTGCAGATATTCATGGACGGGTTGTTCGTGTACTGGACGGTGATACCATCGAGGTCATGGACTCACGGAAGGCAGTGCGGATCAGGCTGATAAATATTGATGCACCGGAAAAGAAACAGGATTATGGCCGGTGGTCAACGGAAATGATGAAATCACTGGTTGCAGGAAAAACGGTTACCGTCACATATTTTCAGCGAGATCGTTATGGTCGTATTCTCGGGCAGGTTTATGCACCAGACGGAATGAATGTTAATCAGTTTATGGTCCGGGCCGGGGCTGCCTGGGTATATGAGCAGTACAACACAGATCCCGTGCTGCCTGTCCTTCAGAACGAAGCCAGACAACAAAAACGTGGGCTCTGGTCAGATGCTGATCCGGTTCCCCCCTGGATATGGAGACACCGTAAATAAAGCGATGGCAATCTTATCATTCATCTGTTCTCAGCGGGAATAAAAATGGCAAAAACAAAACAGGAATGGCTGTATCAGTTACGGCGATGTTCATCAGTCAATACGCTGGAAAAAATCATTCATAAAAACAGAGACAGTTTATCGACCAGTGAACGTGAATCATTTAATTCAGCAGCAGACCACCGGTTAGCGGAATTAATCACCGGAAAGTTATATGGCAGGATACCAAAAGAGATATGGAAATATGTAAGGTAATAATTCAGCAATAATTAATTACCAGGAGCAGATAAACAATGAAGCTGATTATTTTTATTCTCATTGTTCTGATTATTGCAGCGTTACTTATCCGGATTATCCTCAGAAGTGTAAATCAGCATTCTCCTTTGCTGATGCAATTGCATGCGGCAGGTATACGGACCGGTGATGCAGAGCGAATACTGTCCGGCGGTGAATACTGGCAACGTCAGAAGACGCTGCTGACAGAAAGGGAAGTCAGTTTTATGAAAGGACTGTTCAGAATTGTGGATATGAAGCGGTGGTATCTGTGTCCGCAGGTACGGGTCGCGGATATCGTCCAGCTGAACGGGAATATCCGGCCACGATCACGCCAGTGGTGGCAGTTATTCAGGATGGTGTCTCAGTGGCATGTTGATGTGGTTATCGTTGAGCGGCGTTCGTTCAGTATTGTTGCAGCAGTAGAGCTGGATGATGCCAGCCATTTACGACCTGAACGCAGACGCCGGGATATTCTTCTGGAAGAGGTTCTGAGGCAGGCTGGTATTCCGTTGCTCAGAAGCCACGATGCCAGAAAACTGCTGCAGATGACCGGAGAATGGCTGAATACAACAGGGGCTGCCCAGCAGTCACCGGAACATCGTAGCTGACGCCTTCGCGTTGCTCAGTTGTCCAACCCCGGAAACGGGAAAAAGCAAGTTTTCCCCGCTCCCGGCGTTTCCATAACTGAAAACCATACTATTTCACAGTTTAAATCACATTAAACGACAGTAATCCCCGTTGATTTGTGCGCCAACACAGATCTTCGTCACAATTCTCAAGTCGCTGATTTCAAAAAACTGTAGTATCCTCTGCGAAACGATCCCTGTTTGAGTATTGAGGAGGCGAGATGTCGCAGA
>OCJW01000252.1_pt1 | contig 17362 bp, 9 predicted proteins | sample 1480901 | NCBI WGS metagenome assembly OCJW01 (sample SAMN05301499, study PRJEB22388) | human gut metagenome | isolation source: Infant 2 DOL 21 gut | host: Homo sapiens | place: USA: Pittsburgh, Magee-Womens Hospital of UPMC | collected 2013/2014 | reverse complement strand
CAACGTTTCAAGAACGGTACCTTGCATTTCAATATTGTCTTCTTTGGCCATCTAGTCCTCTGGGGTATCACTACCGTAGTTTTGAACCGGCAAGATAATGCCGAAGTTCATCATGTAAGTAAAGTTTTACGTATCTACCCTGAATCATTCACCTTGCCGCAAGGCGCATAGTCAGCGCAGCGGCTACGGAAATATGACGGGTATGAATCGCCGAAGTAGTTTTGGCGCATTGCCCGGGACACACACGGCCATGCCGCGTGACAGGCGCAAACGTAAAGGGGAGTGACAGAACGATGGGCGTTATCTGACTCTTATTATTCCCAAACGGCGGCGGGGCAACAGGCAGAAGCTACTCTACCGCGCAATTATACCATCCTGACGCAAAATGTGCTGAAAACATTTTATTATCCGCCAGGAAATAGCACCCGCGGCACCCAAAATCGCTCGGGCAGTCGGTAGCCGCGTAATACCGACAGATAGTCCAGATAATCGCGGCGGGGAATATCCACTGCGCCTAATGACGCGGTATGGTTGTTCAGTACCTGACAGTCAATTAATTTACCGCCGCTGTGCGCAAAGTCCTGGCAAAATACCAGCAGCGCGGTTTTGGAGGCATTTTCCGCCCGGCTAAACATCGATTCGCCGCAAAACAGCGCTCCCTGCGCTACGCCGTACATTCCTCCCACCAGGGTATTCTCCTGCCAGACTTCAATGGAGTGGGCATGACCCAGCTCATGCAGCTGGTGATAGGCGCGAACGATACTGCTGGTTATCCAGGTGCCTTCGTCACGATCGCTGGCGCAGCCCTCAATCACTTCGCCAAAGGCGTGGTTGAGCGTGACCCGGTAGGGCGAACGCTGATGAAAGCGCTTCATGCTGCGGCTGAGATGGAATTGCTCTGGCCAAAGTACCGCCCGGGGGTCGGGCGACCACCAGAGGATCGGGTCGCCAGGGGAAAACCAGGGAAAAATACCACGCTGATAGGCCATCAGCAGCCGCGCGGGGCTCAGATCGCCGCCGAGCGCCAGCAGGCCATTAGGTTCTCGCAAGGCGCCTTCCGGAGAGGGGAAGGCGATAGAGTGCCGGGAGAGCTGAACCAGACGCATTTTAACCTCAATACGCATCAGCAAAAATTAGATAATAGAATAGCCTACAGACGCTGTTTAAACTGGAAGTACCGGCCCTGTTTAGCGAGCAGCTCCGCGTGACTACCTTGCTCAATTATCTGGCCGTTGTCCATGACTATTATCTGATTAAAACCCGCCAGGCCCCGCAGGCGATGGGTCACCATCAGCACGGTTTTGTCGCGCATGACATCTGCCAACAGATGCAGGATCTGGCTTTCGGTGGCCGCATCCAGACCTTCTGTCGGTTCATCGAGCAGCATCAGCGGCGCATCGTGGAGCAGCGCGCGGGCAATGGCCAGTCGGCGCAGTTCGCCGCCGGAGAGCTGACGCCCGCCTTCGCCCAGCCAGCCGTTAAGACCACCATCTTGCAGCAGTTTTTCGAGGCCCACCTTCTCAAGGGTAGCGCTGAGATGAGCGTCATCCGCTTCAGGCGCCGCCAGCAGCAGGTTGTCGCGCAGGGTGGCGCTGAACAGGTGCACGCGCTGCGGCACTACGCTCATTGCCTGCCGCAGAGTGGCTTCGCTGAGGCCGGAGAGCGGCTGATTGTTGAGCAGAATCTCTCCCTGTGACGGGTCCCAGGCGCGGGTAAGCAACTGCAACAGCGTCGATTTTCCGCAGCCGGTCCGGCCAAGAATGGCGATGTGCTCTCCGGCGGCAATCTGCAGGGAAATATTCTCCAGGGCAGGGGAGGGCTGCTGAGGATAGCGGAAGGTGACCTCCTGAAGCGTTAGGGCCACCTGCGCTGGCGGACTGGCTTCATCTTCGACAAAGGTGACCTCCGGCTGCTGGTCGGTAATCTGCGAGATCCGCCGCGCGGAGGCCATCACCTGGCCTAAATGCTGGAAAGCGCCAGTGACTGGCGCCAGGGCTTCAAAAGCCGCCAGCGCGCAGAATACGAATAGCGCGATCAGCGCCCCGGGCTGACTATTGCCGCCGACGCCGTCTGAGGCCAGCCAGAGCATGGCCACCACGGCGATGCCACCGATTAACAGCATTACCGCCTGCGAAAGCGCGGTCAGCTCGGCCTGGCGCCGCTGTGCATCCTGCCAGCTCAGCTCGGTCTTTTCCATTTGTGCGCGGTAGCGGTCGCTGGCGTTAAATACCATCAGCTCCGCCTGACCCTGCAGCCAGGCGGTGAGCTGTTGGCGATACTGGCCGCGCAGCTGCGTCATACTTTCGCCGGCTGGCTTACCTGCGCGATAGAACAGCGGCGGCATAACCAGCAGGGTCGCCAGCATGATACCGCCGAGCGTCAGCGCGAGGGTGACGTCGAGCAGACTTAATCCGCAGGTGACGACCACAATCACCACCAGCGCGCCGACCAGCGGCGAAATGACCCGCAGGTAGAGATGATCCAGGGTGTCAACGTCGGCTACCACCCGGTTGAGCAGCTCACCCTGGCGAAAGCGCGCCAGCCTCGCCGGAGAGAGGGGGAGCAGTTTGCTGAAGGTGAAAACGCGCAGGTGCTGCAGCACGCGAAAGGTAGCGTCGTGGCTGACCAGGCGCTCAAAGTAGCGCCCGGCGGTACGGATAATTGCCGCGCCGCGAACGCCCGCGGCAGGCAGCATATAGTTAAAACTGTAGATCCCGGCGACGCCCACCACCGCTGAGGCGGAGAGGAACCAGCCGGAGAGCGTCAGCAGGCCGATGCTGGCCAGCAGGGTCACAATGGCCAGCACGACGCCAAGCAGCAGCATCCATTTATGGCGTTTATAGAGCGCCAGATAGGGTAAAAGTGCGCGCATTTAAATCTCCTCCTGACGATGGGCCAGCAGCGCCGAGAAGACCCCACCAGCACGGGCCAGCGTGGCGTAGTCGCCTTGTTCGATAATCTGTCCGTCCTGCATCACCCAGACGTCGTCCCAGTCGGCCAGCCCCTCAAGCTGATGGGTGACCAGCAGCGTGGTTTGCTCACTGGAGGCGTGGGTCAGGGCCTGCATGACTCGCTGTTCGCTATGGGCGTCAAGGCTGGCGGCAGGTTCATCCAGCAGCAGCAGGCGGCACGGCACCAACAGCGCGCGGGCGACCGCGATACGCTGCGCCTGGCCTACCGACAGACGCCCCGCCTGATCGCCTACGGCGGTATGGATCCCCTGCGGCAGCAGGGCGATAAACTCGCTGACCCAGGCCTTGTCCAGCGCCAGCCTAAGCTGTGCTTCGCTAGCTTCGGGCCACGCCAGCAGCACGTTTTCCCGCAGCGTGGCGGCAGGCAACTGCGGATTCTGTCCTACCCAGCTCAGCAGGCGGCGCCAGCGCTCAGCGTCCAGCTCGCGCAGCTCTACGCCGTTGACCATCAGCGACCCCTCATAGGGCAGAAAGCCGAGCAGTGTATTCAGCAAAGAGCTTTTCCCGGATCCGCTCTGGCCGACCAGCACCACGCGAGCGCCGGCGGGCAGCGCAAAATTAAGCGGCCCCGCCAGAACTTTACCTTCCGGAGATTTGATCACCAGGTCGCGCGCTTCCACGCTAATCAGATCGTTGTCATTTAACGTTTTCTCGCCACGCTCTACCTGGGTCAGCGGCGTTTCCATAAACGTTTTCAGGCTGTCTGCGGCGCCCACGGCCTGAGCTTTGGCATGGTAGAAGGTACCCAGGTCACGTAACGGCTGGAAAAATTCCGGGGCGAGGATCAGCGTCAGGAATCCCGCCATCAGCGTGACGCCCGCGCCATAGTGGCCGAAGTTCAGCTCGCCAAGGTAAGAAAAGCCAAAATACACCGCTACCAGCGCAATGGAGAGGGAGGTGAAAAACTCCAGAACCCCGGAGGAGAGGAAGGCCAGACGCAGGACTTCCATGGTGCGTTGGCGAAAATCCTGCGAGGCGTCGCGAATATTATCGGTTTCTGCCTGACCGCGATGAAAAATACGCAGGGTTTCCATGCCGCGCAGGCGGTCGAGGAAGTGGCCGCTGAGGCGGGCCAGCGCCTGGAAGTTACGCCGGTTGGCGTCGGCGGCGCCCATCCCGACCAGCGCCATGAAAAGCGGGATCAGCGGGGCGGTGCCGAGAAGGATCAGCGCGGCGGCCCAGTTAATCGGAAAAATAGTAATAACGATCAGCAGCGGTACGCAGGCCGCCAGCGTCATCTGGGGCAGGTAGCGGGCATAATAGTCGTGCATGTCGTCGATTTGCTCAAGAATAAGCGTTGCCCAGCTGCCGGCCGGTTTGCCCTGGATCCACGCCGGGCCTGCCTGCTGGAGGCGGTCAAGAACCTGGCGGCGAATTTCATAGCGAATATGCTGCCCGGCCTGAAAGCCGACCCGCTCACGCAGCCAGACCACCCAGGCGCGTAGTACAAAGATCAGCACCAGCAGCGTGAGCGGCAGCAGCAGGGCGGTCGCTGGAATATTCTCCATCACCATCCGGTGCAGGATCCGCGCCAGGAACCAGGCCTGCGCCACGATCAGCAGACCGCTCGCCACGCCAAGCAGGCGGGAAATCATCAACCAGCGACGGGAGATAATGCTTTGCTGTTTTAACCAGCGGGTTAACTCTTGTTGACGGGTTTTATTCATTGCGCGCTTTGCAGGTGTCGTTATCGGAGTATTGGGCACGGCAATGTTACATCGCAGCAAAAATAAAGGCGACTTTTCGTCGCCTTCTTTACCTTTGTTACTGACTTGTAAAGATTATTTGCAAGCGTCAGCCAAACCGTCGAGGTAACGCTCCGCATCCAGCGCCGCCATGCAGCCGGTGCCCGCAGAAGTGATGGCCTGACGATAGATATGGTCCATGACATCGCCGGCGGCGAACACGCCCGGGATGCTGGTCTGGGTCGCATTGCCGTGGATACCGGACTGCACTTTGATGTAGCCGTTCTCCAGCTCCAGCTGGCCTTCAAAGATGGCGGTGTTCGGGCTGTGGCCGATGGCGACAAATAAACCAGCCACTTCCAGGGACTCGACATTGTCGCTGTTTTTGGTATCGCGCAGGCGCAGGCCGCTGACGCCCATCTGGTCGCCGGTCACCTCTTCGAGGGTACGCTCGGTATGCAGCACGATGTTGCCGCTTGCCACTTTATCCATCAGGCGTTTAATGAGGATTTTTTCCGCACGGAAGGAATCGCGACGGTGGATCAGGTGTACCTCAGAGGCGATATTCGACAGATACAGAGCCTCTTCCACTGCGGTGTTGCCGCCGCCGATCACCGCCACTTTCTGGTTGCGATAGAAGAATCCGTCGCAGGTAGCGCACGCGGAAACGCCGCGGCCTTTGAAGGCTTCTTCGGAAGGCAGGCCCAGGTAACGGGCGGAAGCGCCGGTGGCGATGATCAGCGCGTCACAGGTGTACTCGCCGCTGTCGCCTGTCAGACGGAACGGGCGGTTTTGCAAATCGACGCGGCTGATATGGTCGAAAATGATCTCGGTTTCAAATTTTGCGGCATGCTCGTGCATGCGCTCCATCAGCAGCGGACCGGTGAGATCGTTCGGATCGCCTGGCCAGTTTTCCACTTCCGTCGTGGTGGTCAGCTGACCGCCTTTTTCCATCCCGGTGATCAGCACCGGCTGCAGGTTGGCGCGTGCGGCATAGACCGCCGCGGTGTATCCCGCAGGTCCAGAACCAAGGATAAGCAGTTTACTGTGTTTGGCTGTGCCCATGAGATCCCCATAATAATTGGCATACATTGGGCTGGGATTGTAGGGAATTTGTTGTCGTAAAAAAAGAGCACAGCGATTTTGTTAACGATGTGTGCAATAGAAGCTGCCAATGAATTGGTGATTTTCCCGGCAAGGAATATAACTATTTCTACTGTCGGCGGGACAATTATAAGACGAAAAAATGAGAATCAACCAGGGCGGATGATGAATATCTGGCATCTTGTACTAAAAATCGATGTTTTGCTTTGACAATCACCTGTGCTTTTGCGAAAACATTCAAGGAAGAAGAAAAGCAGTATTTAGCGTGCGGCGAATTTTCATGCACGCAAATGCCATTTTTATCCGGGTTAACGAAATCTACGCATGGTGTGGACAGACGCCATGCGTGATGTCGGTGACTGCCGTCAGGCAACGGGCTTCTCACGTACCCCTGGGTTACCCAATGTCGTACGGGTGATAACAGGATGGGCTCTGGCAGTGAAGGCTCAGAGCCGGAACAGGAGTAGGGAAGGAATACAGAGAGACAATAATAATGGTAGATAGCAAGAAGCGCCCTGGCAAAGATCTCGACCGCATTGATCGTAACATCCTGAATGAATTGCAAAAAGATGGGCGAATTTCTAACGTCGAGCTTTCTAAACGGGTGGGACTTTCTCCGACGCCTTGCCTTGAGCGTGTGCGTCGTCTTGAAAGACAGGGTTTTATTCAGGGCTATACGGCGCTGCTCAACCCGCATTATCTGGATGCATCACTTCTGGTATTTGTTGAGATTACTCTGAATCGTGGCGCACCGGATGTGTTTGAGCAATTTAACGCCGCAGTGCAAAAACTTGAAGAAATTCAAGAGTGTCATCTGGTTTCCGGTGATTTCGACTATCTGTTGAAAACCCGTGTACCGGATATGTCAGCGTATCGTAAATTACTGGGCGAGACCTTGCTGCGCCTGCCGGGCGTTAACGACACCCGTACCTACGTGGTAATGGAAGAAGTCAAGCAAAGTAATCGTCTGGTTATTAAGACGCGCTAACACGGAACAGGTGCAAACTCGACGTAGTTTGATTACACTCCTGTTAATCCATACAGCAACAGTGCCGGGGAGACCCGGCGCTGTTGTCCGTTTTAGCAGCAGGCAGGAAACAGCCTGATACCTGGAGAGCCTTTCTTGAGCCAGGAATACACCGAAGACAAAGAAGTCAAACTAACCAAACTCAGCAGCGGGCGCCGACTCCTTGAGGCGATGCTCATCCTTTGCTCCCTCTTCGCCATCTGGCTGATGGCGGCACTACTGAGCTTTAACCCCTCGGACCCCAGCTGGTCGCAAACGGCATGGCATGAGCCTATTCATAATTTAGGCGGCGCCCCCGGCGCGTGGCTTGCCGATACCCTCTTTTTCATTTTTGGCGTCATGGCCTACACCATCCCGGTGATCATCATCGGCGGATGTTGGTTTGCCTGGCGGCATCAGGAAAACGACGAATACATTGATTATTTTGCCGTTTCCCTTCGTCTCATCGGTGCGTTAGCCCTGATCCTGACCTCCTGTGGTCTGGCGGCGATTAACGCCGATGATATCTGGTACTTCGCCTCCGGCGGGGTGATCGGCAGCCTGCTGAGCACCACGCTGCAACCCCTACTGCACAGCAGCGGCGGCACCATCGCCCTGTTGTGTATCTGGGCGGCCGGGCTGACGCTGTTCACCGGCTGGTCGTGGGTCAGCATTGCGGAAAAGCTGGGCGGCGGCATCCTGTCCGTTCTCACCTTTGCCAGCAACCGTACCCGTCGGGATGATACCTGGGTCGATGAAGGCGAATACGAAGACGACGAGGAAGAGTACGACGACGAAGAGGCGGTCAGGCCGCAGGAATCGCGTCGCGCCCGTATCTTACGCAGCGCGCTGGCGCGGCGTAAGCGTCTGGCCGAGAAGTTTACCAACCCTATGGGTCGTAAAACCGACGCTGCGCTTTTCTCCGGCAAACGGATGGATGACGGCGAAGAGGTGGTGCAATACAGCGCCAGCGGGGCGCCTGTTGCCGCCGACGATGTACTGTTTTCCGGCGCCAGCGCCGCGCGTCCCGCAGAGGATGATGTGCTGTTCTCCGGCGCCAGCGCCGTGCGCCCGGGCGATTTCGACCCTTACGATCCGTTGTTGAATGGCCACAGTATCGCTGAGCCGGTAAGCGCAGCGGCGGCGGCTACTGCCGCGCCGCAGGCGTGGGCAGAATCACCGGTGGGCCATCACGGCGCTGCGCCAGCTTATCAGCCGGAAGCCAGCTATCCGCCGCAGCAGGCGTATCAGCCTGAACCCGCTCCGTTCCAGCAGGCTGCTTATCAGCCGCCAGCGGGGCAAACCGCACCGCAGGCGTATCAGCCTGAGCCAGCGCCGTATCAACAGCCGGTTTACGATCCGCGTGCCGGTCAACCTGCGCCGCAGGTCTATCAGCCGGAGCCAGCGCCGTATCAGCAGCCGGCTTACGATCCGCATGCCGGTCAACCTGCACCGCAGGCCTATCAGCCTGAGCCAGCGCCGTATCAGCAGCCGGCTTACGATCCGTATGCCGGTCAACCTGCGCCGCAGGCCTATCAGTCTGAGCCAGCGCCGTATCAGCAGCCAACTTACGATCCCTATGCCGGTCAGCCTGCGCCTCAGACCTATCAGCAGCCGGCTTACGATCCGAATGCCGGTCAGCCTGCGCCTCAGACCTATCAGCAGCCAGCTTACGATCCGCATGCCGGCCAGCCCGCGCCGCAGCCGTATCAGCCGGAGCCAGCGGCGTATCAGCCGCAAAGCGCGCCAGTTCCCCCACCGGAGCCAGAGCCCGAGGTCGTGCAGGAGGAAGTGAAACGTCCGCCGCTCTATTATTTCGAGGAAGTGGAAGAGAAGCGGGCGCGCGAACGCGAGCTGTTGGCCTCCTGGTATCAGCCAATTCCTGAGCCGGAAAGTCCGATTGCCACTAAACCGCTGACGCCGCCGACCACTGCGTCCAAACCGCCAGTGGAGACAACCGTAGTCTCTGCGGTAGCGGCTGGGGTGCATCAGGCTACCGCCGCCAGCGGCGGCGCGGCGGCAACAACCTCGTCCACTGCCGCATCCGCTGCGGCTACGCCATTGTTCAGCCCGGCGTCCAGCGGCCCACGGGTTCAGGTGAAAGAGGGCATCGGTCCAAAACTACCGCGTCCCAATCGCGTGCGTGTTCCTACGCGTCGGGAACTGGCCTCCTACGGCATCAAGCTACCGTCGCAGCGGGAGGCGGAACAGCGCGCGCGGCAGGCGGAGCGCGATCCGCATTATGATGATGAGCTGCTCTCGGATGAGGAAGCGGATGCTATGGAGCAGGATGAACTGGCTCGCCAGTTCGCCGCCACCCAGCAGCAGCGCTACGGTCATCGCTGGGAAGACGATAACGCGACTGATGACGATGAGGCCGACGCCGCGGCGGAAGCGGAGCTGGCGCGTCAGTTTGCCGCTACCCAGCAGCAGCGGTACGCTACCGAGCAGCCGCCGGGCGCCAACCCGTTCTCGCCGGCAGATTATGAATTCTCGCCGATGAAAACGTTGGTCAATGACGGCCCGAGCGAACCGCTGTTTACGCCGACGCCGGAAGTCCAGCCGCAGCAGCCGGCCCAGCGCTATCAACAACCGGCGGCCGCTCCGCAGCAGGGTTATCAACCTGCGCAGCATCAGCCGATACACCATCAGCCTGTGCCGCCGCAGCCGCAGTCCTATCCGACTGCGTCGCAGCCCGTGCAGCCGCAACAACCGGTTGCCCCTCAGGGGCATCAGCCTGCCGCCCCTGCGCCGCAGGAGAGCCTGATCCACCCGCTGCTGATGCGCAATGGCGATAGTCGACCGCTGCAAAAGCCGACCACGCCACTGCCGTCGCTGGATCTGCTTACCCCGCCGCCGAGTGAAGTCGAGCCGGTGGATACCTTTGCTCTCGAGCAGATGGCACGCCTGGTGGAAGCGCGACTCGCTGATTTCCGCATTAAAGCGGATGTGGTGAACTACTCACCGGGGCCGGTGATCACCCGCTTCGAACTGAATCTGGCGCCTGGCGTTAAGGCCGCACGGATCTCTAACCTGTCACGGGACCTGGCGCGATCGCTGTCAACGGTCGCCGTGCGCGTGGTGGAGGTGATCCCGGGCAAACCGTATGTCGGGCTTGAGCTGCCGAATAAAAAACGCCAGACCGTCTACCTGCGTGAAGTGCTCGACAACGCCAAGTTCCGTGATAACCCATCTCCGCTCACCGTGGTGTTGGGTAAAGACATCGCTGGCGATCCGGTAGTAGCCGATCTGGCGAAAATGCCGCATCTGCTGGTGGCCGGTACCACCGGTTCCGGTAAGTCTGTTGGCGTCAACGCCATGATCCTCAGCATGCTCTACAAGGCGCAGCCGGAAGATGTGCGTTTCATTATGATCGACCCGAAAATGCTCGAGCTGTCGGTCTACGAAGGAATTCCGCACCTGCTGACGGAAGTGGTCACCGACATGAAAGACGCCGCCAATGCGCTGCGCTGGAGCGTCAATGAGATGGAGCGCCGCTACAAGCTGATGTCGGCGCTGGGCGTGCGTAACCTCGCGGGCTACAACGAGAAGATCGCCGAAGCCGCGCGCATGGGACGTCCGATCCCGGATCCGTACTGGAAGCCTGGCGACAGCATGGACGCCGTACATCCGGTGCTGGAAAAACTGCCGTACATCGTGGTGCTGGTGGATGAATTCGCCGATCTGATGATGACCGTCGGCAAAAAGGTGGAAGAGCTGATCGCTCGCCTGGCGCAGAAAGCGCGCGCGGCGGGGATCCACCTGGTGCTGGCGACACAGCGTCCGTCGGTAGATGTTATTACCGGCCTGATTAAGGCCAACATCCCGACGCGCATCGCCTTTACCGTGTCGAGTAAAATTGACTCACGTACCATTCTCGATCAGGGCGGCGCGGAATCGCTGCTGGGTATGGGGGATATGCTTTACTCCGGGCCGAACTCTACCACGCCTGTGCGCGTCCACGGGGCGTTTGTGCGCGACCAGGAAGTCCACGCCGTGGTTCAGGACTGGAAAGCCCGCGGTCGCCCGCAATATGTGGATGGCATTACCTCCGACAGCGAAAGCGAAGGCGGCGGTGGCGGCTTCGACGGCGGGGAAGAGCTGGATCCGTTGTTCGATCAGGCAGTCAACTTTGTGACCGAGAAGCGCAAAGCGTCGATTTCCGGGGTTCAGCGTCAGTTCCGCATCGGCTATAACCGTGCCGCGCGTATTATCGAACAGATGGAAGCGCAGGGTATCGTCAGCGAGCAGGGCCATAACGGTAACCGCGAAGTGCTGGCGCCGCCGCCCTTTGAATGAGTGCAAAGTTGGGTAAATAAGCGCAAAATCAGCCAATTCTTCTGTCCCGCCGCCGCCGGCGGTCCTACAGTAGGGGCAGAAGAGGCTCCCGCGTCGGGAGTGACGCACATTAAGGAAGAACAATGAAAAAACTCGCAATCACCTGTGCATTACTGTCTGGTATGGTCGTCAGCCAGGTCTGGGCAGATGCGGCCAGCGACTTAAAAAGCCGTCTTGATAAAGTGAGCAGCTTCCATGCCAGCTTCACGCAAAAAGTCACCGACGGCAGCGGTAACGCCGTGCAGGACGGGCAGGGAGACCTGTGGGTGAAACGCCCGAACCTGTTTAACTGGCATATGACCCAGCCGGATGAGAGCGTCCTCGTTTCGGATGGTAAAACGCTGTGGTTCTATAACCCGTTCGTCGAGCAGGCCACGGCGACCTGGCTGAAAGACGCCACCAGCAACACGCCGTTTATGCTGATTGCCCGCAACCAGTCCAGCGACTGGCAGCAATATAATATCAAGCAAAATGGCGATGATTTTGTGCTGACGCCAAAAAGCGGCAGCGGCAACCTCAAGCAGTTCACGATCAACGTTGGTCGGGACGGCACTATCCATCAGTTCAGCGCCGTCGAGCAGGATGATCAGCGCAGCAGCTATCAGCTGAAATCGCAGCAGAACGGCGCCGTCGACGCAGCTAAGTTCACCTTTACGCCGCCGAAAGGGGTGACGGTGGACGATCAACGTAAGTAGAGGCGAAAGTGAGCAATCTGTCGCTCGATTTTTCCGACAACGCGTTTCAACCTCTGGCCGCTCGCATGCGGCCAGAAAATTTAGCGCAGTATATTGGCCAGCAGCACCTGCTGGCGCCGGGTAAACCCCTGCCGCGGGCCATTGAGGCCGGGCACCTGCATTCGATGATCCTCTGGGGGCCGCCGGGTACCGGCAAGACCACTCTGGCGGAAGTGATTGCCCGCTACGCCAGCGCCGATGTCGAACGGATCTCAGCGGTAACCTCCGGGGTGAAAGAGATTCGCGAGGCTATTGAGCGCGCGCGGCAAAATCGCAACGCCGGCCGGCGGACCATCCTGTTTGTTGACGAAGTGCATCGCTTTAATAAAAGCCAGCAGGATGCCTTTCTGCCGCATATTGAAGACGGCACCATCACTTTTATTGGCGCGACCACCGAAAACCCCTCCTTTGAGCTTAACTCGGCGCTGCTCTCCCGCGCTCGCGTCTACTTACTGAAATCGCTCACCACCGACGATATCGAGCGGGTGCTTGACCAGGCGATGAACGATAAAACCCGCGGCTACGGCGGCCAGGATATCATTTTGCCGGATGAGACCCGCAGGGCTATTGCCGAGCTAGTGAACGGCGACGCGCGGCGAGCGCTGAATACCCTGGAAATGATGGCCGATATGGCCGAAAGCGATGACTCGGGCAAGCGGGTGCTGAAGGCGGAACTGCTGACCGAGATCGCTGGCGAGCGCAGCGCGCGCTTTGATAACAAAGGCGACCGGTTCTACGATTTGATTTCTGCTCTGCATAAGTCGGTGCGCGGTAGCGCGCCGGATGCGGCACTTTACTGGTATGCGCGGATCATCACCGCCGGCGGCGATCCGCTGTACGTTGCCCGCCGCTGCCTGGCGATTGCCTCGGAAGATGTCGGCAACGCCGACCCACGGGCGATGCAGGTCGCTATTTCGGCGTGGGATTGCTTTACCCGCGTCGGGCCGGCGGAAGGCGAACGGGCGATTGCCCAGGCCATTGTCTATCTGGCCTGCGCGCCGAAAAGCAACGCGGTGTACACCGCCTTCAAAGCGGCGCTGGCCGACGCGCGGGATCGTCCTGACTACGACGTTCCGGTGCATCTGCGCAATGCGCCGACGAAGCTGATGAAAGAGATGGGCTACGGCCAGGAGTATCGTTACGCTCATGACGAACCCAACGCCTACGCCGCCGGCGAGCAGTACTTCCCGCAGGAAATGGCGCAAACGCGCTATTATCACCCGACAAACCGGGGGCTTGAGGGCAAAATTGGCGAAAAGCTCGCCTGGCTCGCTGAACAGGATCAAAATAGCCCGATAAAACGCTACCGCTAATTGAGGCGTTGCGGTAAGGTTATTACACTATTTCCGTGGTCGTAGTCTGCGGCCACTTTTCTTTTTTAATTCGATAAGCACAGGATAAGCATGCTCGATCCCAATCTGCTGCGTACCGAGCCAGACGCAGTCGCAGAAAAACTGGCACGCCGGGGCTTTAAGCTGGATGTAGATAAACTTCGCGCGCTTGAAGAGCGTCGTAAAGTTCTGCAGGTGCAAACGGAAAACCTGCAGGCGGAGCGTAACTCCCGATCGAAATCCATTGGCCAGGCGAAAGCGCGCGGGGAAGACATCGAGCCATTACGCCTGGAAGTTAACAAGCTTGGCGAACAACTGGATGCTGCAAAATCCGAGCTGGAAACGCTGCTGGCGGAAATTCGCGATATCGCGCTGGCGATCCCGAATATTCCTCATGATGATGTGCCGGTTGGCCGCGACGAAAACGACAACGTTGAAGTTAGCCGCTGGGGTACGCCGCGTCAGTTCGATTTTGAGGTGCGCGATCATGTGACGCTGGGTGAAATGCACGGGGGGCTGGATTTTGCCGCCGCCGTTAAGCTCACCGGCTCGCGCTTCGTGGTGATGAAAGGGCAGCTGGCCCGTCTGCACCGCGCCCTGGCGCAGTTCATGCTGGATCTGCACACCGAACAGCATGGCTACAGCGAAAACTATGTCCCGTACCTGGTAAACCAGGACACCCTGTATGGCACTGGCCAGCTGCCGAAATTCGCCGGCGACCTGTTCCATACCCGTCCGCTGGAAGAAGAGGCTGACAGCAGCAACTACGCGCTGATCCCGACGGCGGAAGTGCCGCTGACCAACCTGGTGCGCGATGAAATCATCGACGAGGACGATCTGCCGATCAAAATGACCGCCCATACGCCGTGCTTCCGCTCTGAAGCCGGTTCCTATGGCCGCGACACCCGCGGTCTGATCCGTATGCACCAGTTCGATAAAGTTGAAATGGTGCAGATCGTCCGCCCGGAAGACTCTATGGCCGCGCTGGAAGAGATGACCGGTCACGCCGAGAAAGTGCTGCAGCTGCTGGGCCTGCCGTACCGTAAGGTCGCGTTGTGCACCGGCGATATGGGCTTCAGCGCCTGCAAAACCTATGACCTCGAAGTATGGGTTCCGGCGCAAAACACTTATCGTGAGATCTCCTCCTGCTCCAACGTCTGGGATTTCCAGGCGCGTCGTATGCAGGCTCGCTGCCGCAGCAAGTCCGATAAGAAGACCCGTCTCGTTCATACCCTGAATGGTTCTGGCCTGGCAGTAGGTCGTACCCTGGTGGCGCTGATGGAAAACTATCAGCAGGCTGATGGCCGTATCGAGATCCCGGAAGTGCTGCGCCCGTATATGCGCGGCCTCGAATATATCGGCTAAACTTCTCACTCCTTCTTTTAAAAGCGCCTGCGGGCGCTTTTTTTACGCCCTTATTGATACCGGGCAATAATCCTTGTCGCGAATGCAGTGATACTCCCTTTGGATTAAACCAGCATAAAAAACCAATAATATCGCAAAGCATTATATATATGTCTATATAACGCTTGTCAGTTTATTGTGAGCAACCAAAGCGAGTATCCATGAAAATTAAAGCCCCTGATGCTTTACTGGCTGCTGAGGTAAGCCGCCGTGGTCTGATGAAAACCACGGCAATAGGCGGCCTGGCGCTGGCCAGCAACGCACTAACGTTACCTTTTACCCGACTGTCGCATGCTGCCGATACGCCGGCGCCCGCCAGTGAGAAGGTGGTCTGGAGCGCCTGCACCGTCAACTGCGGTAGCCGTTGCCCGCTGCGCATGCACGTGGTGGATGGCGCGATTAAATACGTCGAAACCGATAATACCGGTGATGATAACTATGACGGTTTGCACCAGGTCCGCGCCTGCCTGCGTGGGCGTTCAATGCGCCGCCGGGTCTATAATCCGGACCGTCTGAAGTACCCGATGAAGCGCGTTGGTAAACGCGGTGAGGGCAAGTTCGAGCAAATCAGCTGGGAAGAGGCGTTGGATACCATCGCCAGCAATATGCAGCGGCTGATTAAAGAGTACGGCAATGAATCCATCTATCTGAACTACGGCACCGGCACGCTCGGCGGGACGCTGACCCGCTCCTGGCCGCCGGGGAAAACGCTGATTGCCCGTCTGATGAACTGCTGCGGCGGCTATCTCAACCATTATGGCGACTATTCATCAGCGCAGATTGCTGCCGGTCTGAATTACACCTACGGCGGCTGGGCGGACGGCAACAGCCCATCGGATATTGAAAACAGTCAGCTGGTGGTGCTGTTCGGCAATAACCCCGGCGAAACGCGGATGAGCGGCGGCGGGGTAACGTACTACCTTGAACAGGCGCGGCAGAAATCCAATGCCCGGATGATAATCATCGATCCGCGCTATACCGACACCGGCGCCGGGCGTGAAGATGAATGGATCCCGATTCGTCCGGGGACCGATGCGGCACTGGTTTCGGGCCTCGCGTGGGTGATGATCACCGAGAATCTGGTCGACCAGCCTTTCCTCGATAAATACTGCGTGGGATACGACGAGAAAACGCTGCCCGCCGGTGCGCCAGCCAATGGTCATTACAAAGCTTACATTCTTGGCCAGGGCACTGACGGTATCGCCAAAACGCCGGAGTGGGCCTCGACGATTACCGGTATTCCGCGCGAACGCATTGTTAAACTGGCGCGCGAAATTGCCACCGCCAAACCGGCCTATATTAGCCAGGGCTGGGGTCCGCAGCGTCACGCCAACGGTGAGATCGCCACCCGCGCCATCTCAATGCTCGCCATTCTGACGGGTAACGTCGGGATCAACGGCGGCAATAGCGGGGCGCGCGAGGGCTCGTATAGTCTGCCTTTTGAGCGTATGCCGACGCTGGAGAATCCGGTTGAGACCAGTATCTCGATGTTTATGTGGACCGATGCGATTGAGCGCGGCCCGGAAATGACCGCTCTGCGCGACGGCGTACGCGGTAAAGATAAGCTCGACGTGCCGATCAAAATGATCTGGAACTATGCGGGCAACTGTCTGATTAACCAGCATTCTGAGATCAACCGGACCCACGAAATCCTGCAGGACGACAAGAAATGCGAGATGATTGTGGTCATTGACTGCCATATGACCTCCTCGGCGAAATACGCTGATATTCTGCTGCCGGACTGTACCGCCTCCGAGCAGATGGATTTCGCGCTGGATGCCTCCTGCGGCAACATGTCCTACGTTATCTTTGCCGATCAGGCCATCAAGCCGCGCTTTGAATGCAAAACCATCTATGAGATGACCAGCGAACTGGCAAAGCGTCTGGGCGTCGAAGAGCAGTTTACCGAGGGCCGTACCCAGGAAGGCTGGATGCGCTATCTGTATGAGCAGTCGCGCAAAGCGATTCCCGACCTGCCGGATTTCGACACCTTCCGTCAGCAGGGCATCTATAAGCAGCGCGATCCGCAAGGTCATCATGTGGCCTACAAAGCCTTCCGTGAGGATCCGCAGGCTAATCCGCTGACCACGCCTTCGGGCAAGATCGAAATTTACTCGCAGGATCTGGCGAAAATCGCGGCTACCTGGGAGCTGCCGGAAGGGGATGTTATCGATCCGCTGCCGATCTACACCCCGGGTTTCGAAAACTACAACGATCCGCTGACAGAGAAATACCCGCTACAGCTCACCGGCTTCCACTATAAATCTCGCGTCCACTCGACCTACGGCAACGTCGATGTGCTGAAGGCCGCCTGTCGGCAGGAGATGTGGATTAACCCGATCGACGCCCGCAAGCGCGGCATTGCCAACGGCGATCGTATTCGCATCTTCAACGATCGGGGTGAAGTGCATATCGAAGCGAAGGTGACGCCGCGCATGATGCCGGGCGTCGTCGCGCTGGGGGAAGGGGCCTGGTACAACCCGGACGCCTCGCGTGTGGATCAGGCGGGCAGCATCAACGTGCTGACCACCCAGCGTCCGTCGCCGCTGGCGAAGGGAAACCCGTCGCATACCAACCTTGTTCAGGTTGAGAAGCTGTAAGGAGTAACCGATGACAACTCAGTATGGATTTTTTATTGATTCCGCCCGTTGCACCGGTTGCAAAACCTGCGAACTGGCCTGTAAGGACTACAAGAACCTGACCCCGGAGGTCAGCTTCCGCCGCATCTATGAATATGCCGGCGGCGACTGGCAGGAGGACAACGGCGTCTGGCAGCAGAACGTGTTTG
>OCJW01000223.1_pt1 | contig 21988 bp, 23 predicted proteins | sample 1480901 | NCBI WGS metagenome assembly OCJW01 (sample SAMN05301499, study PRJEB22388) | human gut metagenome | isolation source: Infant 2 DOL 21 gut | host: Homo sapiens | place: USA: Pittsburgh, Magee-Womens Hospital of UPMC | collected 2013/2014 | reverse complement strand
ACTCGGCTACGAACCGAGCGGTCGGAGGTTCGAATCCTCCCGGATGCACCATCTAAGAGAAACCCGCTTCGGCGGGTTTTTCGCTTTTCAGCATTTAACCATTCTCTCTTCACCCCTGTCCTCCTTTGCGCCCGATAGGGCACAGCACATTCCGTTATGACGCAGTCAGCGACAACCCAACGGCTTTACGCTAAAGTAGTTTTCTTTCCTCAACGATCATGGAGTAACGATGTACGACCGCTATCAGGGTCTTATTTTCGACATGGACGGCACGATTCTGGACACCGAGCCAACGCACCGTAAAGCGTGGCGTGAAGTGCTGTCCCGTTATGGCATGACGTTTGATGAAGCGGCCATGGTGGCGCTGAGCGGTTCGCCGACCTGGCGCATCGCGCAGGCGATTATCGCCAGCCATCAGGCCGATCTCGATCCTCATCACCTGGCCGCGGAGAAAACCCGCGCGGTGGAAGCGATGCTGCTGGACAGCGTGCGTCCATTGCCGCTGATCGAGGTGGTGAAGTCCTATCATGGCCGCCGTCCGATGGCGGTCGGCACCGGCAGCGAGCACCGCATGGCGGAAATGCTGCTGCGTCATCTCGGCCTGTTCAACTGCTTCGACGCGATCGTCGGTGCGGACGACGTGCAGCGCCACAAACCGGAGCCGGACACCTTCCTGCGCTGCGCCGAACTGATCGGCGTGCGGCCGGAAAAATGCGTGGTGTTTGAAGACGCTGATTTCGGCATTCAGGCGGCGAAAAGCGCCGGTATGGCGGTGGTAGACGTCCGTACGCTGTGAGTAGTACGCTAGCCGTAATATCGTTATTTGGCAGTAGCTTCCTCAGTGCGACGCTGCTGCCGGGAAATTCAGAAATCGTTCTGGTCGCCTTGCTGACCCAGAGTCGCGTCTCGCCGGAGTTGCTGGTGCTGGCCGCGACCCTGGGCAACACGCTGGGTGGCTTGACCAATGTCATTATCGGGCGCCTGTTACCGGCGTTGAAACCACAGCGGGGGCTGGCAACGGCGCTCGGGTGGCTGCAACGCTTCGGCCCGGCTGCGCTGTTGCTCAGCTGGGTGCCGGTGGTGGGCGATTTGTTGTGCGTGTTGGCAGGTTGGCTGCGCATGCCCTGGGGCTCTGTCGCGCTGTTTCTGTGTATCGGAAAGGCGCTGCGTTACATCGTTTTGGCTATGATAACGGTACAGGGCATCGCCTGGTGGCAGTAACCAAGTGAATATAACTCAATATTCTCTCGGGTGCGGATTCAGTATGCTTACGAGTTATTGTTTTTAGAAGCGGGAGGTCAATTTGATCCCGGACGTATCACAGGCGCTTTCTTGGTTGGAAGCCCATCCCCAGGCATTAAAAGGCATTCGTCGCGGCATCGAGCGTGAAACGCTGCGGGTCACGCCGAACGGCACCTTGGCGACCACCGGGCATCCGGAAAAGCTGGGCGCGGCATTGACGCACCACTGGATCACCACGGATTTCGCCGAAGCGCTGTTAGAGTTCATTACGCCGGTTGATGACAATATCGATCACCTGCTGACGTTCCTGCGCGATATTCATCGCTACGTGGCGCGCAATATCGGCGATGAGCGCATGTGGCCGCTCAGCATGCCGTGCTTTATCGAAGCCGAGCAGGATATCGAGCTGGCGCAGTTCGGCTCGTCGAACATCGGCCGCATGAAGACGCTGTACCGCGAAGGGTTGAAGAATCGCTACGGCGCGCTGATGCAAACCATTTCCGGCGTGCACTACAACTTCTCGCTGCCGCTGGAGTTTTGGCAGGCCTGGGCCGGCGTGCAGGACGCAGAAAGCGGTAAAGAGCAGATCTCGGCGGGCTATTTCCGCCTGATCCGCAACTATTATCGTTTCGGCTGGGTGATCCCGTATCTGTTCGGCGCATCGCCGGCCATTTGTTCTTCGTTCCTCAAGGGGCGCGAGACCAATTTGCCGTTCGAGCGCACCGAGCAGGGGATGTGCTACCTGCCGTACGCCACTTCGCTGCGCCTGAGCGACCTGGGTTATACCAACAAGTCGCAGAGCAATCTGGGCATCACCTTTAACGATCTGCACAGCTATGTGGCCGGTCTGAAGCGGGCGATCGCGACGCCTTCCGAAGAGTTCGCCAAGCTGGGCGTGAAAGAGGGTGACCGTTACCTGCAGCTGAACAGCAACGTGCTGCAAATCGAGAACGAGCTGTATGCGCCGATCCGGCCGAAGCGCGTGACCCAAAGCGGCGAGACGCCGTCGGACGCGCTGCTGCGCGGTGGTATCGAATACATCGAAGTGCGTTCGCTGGACATCAACCCGTTCTCGCCGATCGGCGTGGATGCGGTGCAGGCGCGTTTCCTGGATCTGTTCCTGGTGTGGTGCGCGCTGGCCGATGCGCCGGAGATGAGCAGCGATGAACTGCTGTGCACGCGCAAGAACTGGAACCGGGTGATCCTGGAGGGCCGCAAGCCGGGCCAGACCATCGGCATCGGCTGTGGCGCCAGCCATGAACCGCTCGAAAAAGTGGGCAAGGCGTTGTTCGCCGATCTGCGTCGGGTAGCGGAAGTGTTGGACGGCGAAGCCGGCGATCGCCAATACCAGCAGGTGTGCGATGAGCTGGTCGCCGCGTTCGACGACCCTGAACTGACCTTCTCCGCACGCATCCTGAAAGCGATGCAAGTGGAAGGCACCGGGCGCGTCGGCCTGCAATTGGCGGAGCAATATCGCAAGATGCTGCTGGAAGAGCCGTTGGAAATCCTGAACGAGGCCGAGCTGGATAAAGAGCGGGAAGCCTCGTGGCAACGCCAACGCGACATAGAAGCCAATGATACGCTAAGCTTTGAAGCGTTCCTGAAGCAAAACGGCGGAAGCTGAAAAAGAAAAAGGCCACATCAATGTGGCCAAATATGCATCTCTGATGACAGGGATGATGATAACAAATGCGCGTCTTTCAGATACTGAGACTCGCAGGGTTGGAAAAGGTTTCCCGGTTAGGAAAAAAAGTTTCGAAATAAATGCTCTTTTACGAGGAGGTAGCGAAATGCCATTGCTGGATAGCTTTACCGTCGATCATACCCGTATGGCAGCCCCGGCTGTCCGCGTTGCGAAAACCATGAAGACGCCTCACGGCGATACCATCACGGTGTTTGATCTGCGCTTTTGCCGCCCGAACCTGGAAGTGATGCCCGAGCGCGGCATTCACACGCTGGAGCACCTGTTCGCCGGCTTTATGCGTGACCACCTGAACGGCCAGGGCGTGGAGATTATCGACATCTCCCCGATGGGCTGTCGTACCGGTTTCTACATGAGCCTGATCGGCGTGCCGGAAGAGCAGCGCGTAGCTGATGCGTGGAAAGCGGCGATGGCCGACGTGCTGAAAGTGACCGACCAGCGCAAAATCCCTGAGCTGAACGAATACCAGTGCGGCACTTACCATATGCACTCGCTGGAAGAAGCGCAGGAGATCGCCAAGCACATCCTGGATAACGACGTGGTGGTGAACCACAACGACGAGCTGGCGCTGCCGAAAGAGAAGCTGCAGGAACTGCATATCTAGCCGCGAGTTCCCGCAGAGAAAAAAAGACGCGATTTCGCGTCTTTTTTACGTTCTGGCCAGCGGTCAGTGATGGCCGACGCTGGACTGCAGCGAGGTGATCGGCGTGACCCGCACCTGTTTTATCATGTTGCCCTGCACGTCGAGAATGTCGATATCGTAATGGCCGATACGCAACCGGGTGCCGATTTCGGGGATCTCTTCCAGCTCTTCGAGCAGCATGCCGTTGACGGTGCGCGCCTCGTTGGCCGGCAAGGTCCAGTTGAAGGCCTTGTTCAGCTCGCGCACGTTGGCGGTGCCGTCGATCAAGACCGAACCGTCGCTCTGCGGCGTGACCTCTTCCGCCAGCGTGGGTGACATCGAGGTGGTGAAGTCGCCGACGATCTCCTCGAGGATATCCTCCACCGTGACCAGGCCCTGAATGTCGCCGTACTCATCGACCACGATGCCGACCTTCTCTTTGTTGCGCTGGAACTTCACCAGCTGCACGTTGAGCGGCGTGCCTTCCGGCACGAAGTAAATCTCGTCGGCGGCGCGCAGCAGGTTCTCTTTGTTGAACTCTTTTTTCTCGGTCATCAGGCGGTAGGCTTCGCGCACGCGCAGCATGCCGATGGCGTCGTCCAGCGAACTGCGGTACAGCACGATGCGTCCGTGCGGCGAGTGGGTCAACTGGCGCATGATCGACTTCCAGTCGTCGTTGACGTCGATGCCGACAATCTCGGTGCGCGGCACCATGATGTCGTTAACCGTCACCTTTTCCAGATCCAGCACCGAGATCAGCATGTCCTGATTGCGCCGGGAGATTTGCGACTGGGATTCGCGCACGATGGTGCGCAGCTCATCCTTGCTGACGGCATCGCTGATGCGCACGTTGGTGCGAATGCCGAACAGGCGCAGCGTCATACTGGTAATGCCGTTGAGCAGCCAGACCAGCGGGAACATCACTTTTTGCAGCGGCGCCAGCAGAAAGCTGCTGGGGAAGGCGATGCGTTCCGGGTAGAGCGCGGCGAAGGTTTTCGGCAGTACTTCGGCGAACAGCAGCACGGCGAAGGTCAGTATGCCGGTGGCGATCGCCACGCCGAGGTCGCCATACAGCCGCATGCCGACGATGGTCGCCAGCGCCGAGGCGAGGATGTTGACCAGGTTGTTGCCGATCAGCACCAGGCCGATCAGCCGATCCGGTTTTTGCAGCAGCTTCTCCACACGGCGCGCCGAGCGATTGCCCTGTTTGGACAGGTGACGCAGGCGATAACGGTTGAGCGTCATCATGCCGGTTTCGGAGGCGGAGAAGTAAGCGGAGACCACGATCATGATCACCAGGATAATGATGAGGGTCCCCGTCGACACATGCTCCAATGCAGTATTCCTTATAGAGAGGGAAAGTTGAGGCGGCCGGCTTAGCGCACCATCACTTGCTGAATCAGACGGCTGCCGAAGTAGGCGAGCGTCAGCAGGAAGGCGCCGGCGAAGCTGAACCAGACGACGCGGCGGCCGCGCCAGCCTTCATGGTAATGGCCCCACAACAGCACGATATACACGAACCAGGCCATGATCGACAGCACCGCTTTATGCACGTTTTCTTTGCTGAACAGGTTATCCATGTACAGCAGGCCGGTGCACAGAGTGAGCGTCAGCAGCACCACGCCGATCTGGGTGATATGGAACATCTTACGCTCGATGCTCATCAGCGGCGGCATGTCGGCGCTAAAGGTCAACTTCTTGTTTTTCAGAAGGTAGTCGAGCCAGGCAAGCTGCAAGGCGTAGAGCGCGGCGATGATCAGGGTGGCGTAAGAGAACAGCGCCAGGCCGATATGCACCATCAATTCCGGGCTGGACTCCAGGTGAGTGATGAACTCGCCGGGCATGAAGCTGGCGAAGGCCAGATTGATCATCGCGAAGCTGTAGACGATCGGCAACAGGAACCAGCCGCGGTCGCGCGAGGCGACGAAGGTCATGACCGAACAGATGATCAGGCTGACGATCGAGCCAATGTTCAGCAGGCTAAGATTCTGCCCGGCGCTGACGTCGAAGATGCGCTGCTGCAGCGCGATGGCGTGGCAAATCAGCGCCACCACCGCCGAGACGAGGGCAAGCCGACGGTATGCGCTGTTCTTCCGCAACAAGCTGGGAATGATCAGTCCAAGGCTGAGCAGGTAGGCCATCAAAGCCACAATGGAGAAAACTGGCATAGCGTTTAATTTTGCTTCGGCGTGGTTAATTGGAGTGTCAGTATAACGTTGCGCGCGTTTCACTCCAACCTATCTCCAACGCTGAGGCAGAGATCCGGCGCGCTTCGTGTTATCATCGGCGCAATTGTGTCGCCGGAGCGGCCTGTCATCACACGTTGAGCATGAGACGATGTTTGAAAATTTAACCGATCGATTGTCGCGCACGTTGCGCAATATCAGCGGCCGCGGGCGGCTGACCGAAGAGAATATCAAGGAAACCCTGCGTGAAGTGCGTATGGCGTTGCTGGAAGCGGACGTCGCGCTGCCGGTGGTGCGCGACTTCATCAACCGCGTCAAAGAGAGCGCGGTCGGCCATGAAGTCAACAAGAGCCTGACGCCGGGGCAGGAGTTCGTCAAGATCGTCAAGGGCGAGCTGATCGCCGCGATGGGCGAAGTCAATACCGAGCTGAATCTGGCGGCCCAGCCGCCGGCGGTGGTGCTGATGGCGGGCCTGCAGGGTGCCGGTAAAACCACCAGCGTCGGTAAGCTCGGCAAGTTCCTGAAAGAAAAACAGAAGAAGAAAGTGTTGGTGGTTTCCGCGGACGTTTATCGCCCGGCGGCGATCAAACAGCTGGAAACGCTGGCGGAAGGCGTCGGCATCGATTTCTTCCCGTCTGACGTCAAAGAAAAACCGATCGACATCGTCAATCGCGCGCTGCAACAGGCCAAGCTGAAATTCTACGACGTACTGATCGTCGATACCGCCGGCCGCTTGCACGTTGACGAAGCGATGATGGACGAGATCAAGCAGGTGCACGCGGCGATCAAGCCGGTGGAAACCCTGTTCGTGGTCGACGCCATGACCGGCCAGGACGCCGCCAATACCGCCAAGGCGTTTAACGAAGCGCTGCCGCTGACCGGCGTGGTGCTGACCAAGGTCGACGGCGACGCGCGCGGCGGTGCCGCGCTGTCCATCCGTCATATCACCGGCAAGCCGATCAAATTCCTCGGCGTGGGCGAGAAGACCGAAGCGCTGGAGCCGTTCTACCCGGATCGCGTGGCATCGCGCATCCTGGGCATGGGCGACGTGCTGTCGCTGATCGAAGATATCGAAAGCAAGGTCGACCGCGAGCAGGCGGAGAAGTTGGCCAACAAGCTGAAGAAGGGTGACGGTTTCGATCTGACCGACTTCCTGGAGCAGCTCAAGCAGATGCGCAACATGGGCGGCATGGCCAACATGCTGAGCAAGCTGCCGGGCGCCGGCCAGCTGCCGGACAACGTCAAGTCGCAGATGGACGATAAAGTGCTGGTGCGCATGGAGGCGATCATCAACTCGATGACGCTGAAAGAGCGCGCCAAACCGGAAATCATCAAGGGCTCGCGCAAGCGCCGCATCGCGATGGGGGCCGGCATGCAGGTGCAGGACGTCAACCGCTTGCTGAAGCAGTTCGACGAAATGCAGCGTATGATGAAGAAGATGAAGAAAGGCGGTATGGCGAAGATGATGCGCGGCATGAAAGGTATGATGCCGCCGGGCTTCCCAGGCCGCTGATGGGCCTCCGCACGCCGAGTGCGGGCGCTTTCAGCATTCGCCGTTCGCGGTGAAAACCGCCCGAAATTTGACAGGCTGCAAAAGTTGTCCCCTGCGATCGACGCTTTAGATTGCTTTTTGCGCCAAAATGAGTAAAATTTTCGGGCTTTTTATATTGCAACCGGGCCCCGTCCCTCAATGGGGCCCGGCTGTTTTATTAACTAAAGAGGATGTTATGGTAACAATTCGTTTGGCACGTGGCGGCGCTAAAAAGCGTCCGTTCTATCAAGTAGTAGTGACCGACAGCCGCAACGCTCGTGATGGTCGTTTCATCGAGCGCGTAGGCTTCTTCAACCCGATCGCTTCCGGTCAGGCTGAAGCACTGCGTCTGGACCTGGACCGCATCGAGCACTGGGTTGGTCTGGGTGCAACCGTTTCTGATCGCGTTCACGCGCTGATCAAAGACGCTAAGAAAGCAGCTTAATCTGTCGCGGTGGTGGCAATGAGCAAGCAACTCAAACCGGTAGCGCCTAAGCAGCCGATTGTACTCGGTAAAATGGGGTCCGCTTACGGCATTCGTGGTTGGCTCAGAGTGTTTTCATCCACCGAGAACGCCGAAAGCATTTTTGACTATCAGCCGTGGTTTATCCAGCAGGCGGGTCAGTGGCAGCATATCGAGTTGGAAGACTGGAAGCGCCACAGTCAGGATCTGATCATCAAGGTCAAAGGCATTGACGATCGGGACGCGGCGAATCTGCTGACTAATCGCGAGATTATGGTGGATTCTGAGCAACTTCCTCCGCTGGAGGGTGACGATTACTACTGGAAAGACCTGATGGGCTGCCAGGTAGTCACCACCGCCGGCTACGAGCTGGGTAAAGTCATCGATATGATGGAAACCGGCTCGAACGATGTGATGGTTGTGAAAGCGAACCTGAAAGATGCGTTCGGCATGAAGGAGCGGTTGATTCCGTTTCTTCATGGGCAGGTTATCAAGAAAGTCGATCTCACTGCCCGCGTGATTGAGGCAGATTGGGATCCTGGTTTTTGACCCCCGGATCAAACGGTCGAAGCAAGTGGAATAACGGTAAGGAGGTTGGCTTGTGTTCATCGGTATTGTAAGCCTGTTTCCTGAGATGTTCCGCGCTATCACCGATTACGGGGTGACTGGCCGGGCAGTAAAAAATGGCCTGCTGAGCGTGCAGTGTTGGAGTCCTCGCGACTTCACCTACGACCGGCATCGTACCGTGGACGATCGCCCTTACGGCGGCGGCCCGGGAATGCTGATGATGGTGCAACCTTTACGGGAAGCCATTCATGCGGCGAAAGCAGCGGCAGGCGAGGGAGCAAAGGTGATTTATCTGTCACCTCAGGGGCGCAAGCTGGATCAAACCGGCGTGTGCGAACTGGCGGCCAATCAGAAGATGATTCTGGTGTGCGGCCGTTACGAAGGGATAGACGAGCGCGTAATCCAAACCGAAATTGACGAAGAATGGTCAATCGGCGATTACGTTCTCAGCGGCGGGGAACTGCCGGCGATGACCCTGATTGATTCAGTCGCCCGTTTCATACCGGGTGTGCTGGGCCATCAGGCCTCAGCGGAGGAAGACTCCTTCGCCGATGGATTGCTGGACTGCCCGCACTATACCCGCCCCGAGGTGTTGGAAGGGATGGAAGTACCGCCGGTTCTGCTGTCGGGCAACCATGCCGAGATACGTCGCTGGCGCTTAAAGCAGTCGCTGGGCCGAACCTGGCTTAGAAGACCTGAACTTCTAGAAAGCCTAGCTCTGACTGACGAGCAAGCGGTGTTGCTGGCTGAGTTCCAACGGGAACATCAGGCCAGGCAACAGGACTATGAAGGAAACGTCTGACATCAGACGGGACCGATATATCAGTTTACCTAGGGTAAGAGACATATTATGAGCAACATTATTAAGCAACTTGAACAAGAGCAGATGAAACAAGACGTACCTGCATTCCGTCCGGGTGATTCCGTGGAAGTGAAGGTATGGGTCGTTGAAGGTAGCAAAAAACGTCTGCAGGCATTCGAGGGCGTGGTTATCGCTATCCGTAACCGCGGTCTGCACTCTGCATTCACTGTTCGTAAAATTTCCAACGGCGAACTGTACTACCTGCGTGAGCGTACTGGTAAGGCTGCTCGTATCAAAGAGCGTCTGAACCGCGTTGGCTAACGCTGCATCCAAAAGTTAATAGTTATCAGGGGTTGGCATTATGCCAACCCCTTTTTTTATCTGGAAAATCTATCACCTCGCATTCGCGAGACTTGGCCGCCTGGCAGCGACATTAAAAAGCCTGCATCAGCAGGCTTTTTGCATTACAGCGCGGCGGCGCTTTGTTTATGCTGACTCTCCGGCGGGTGCGGCTGCGCCGGGACAATGTCATCGCCAGGTTTGACGATCACCCGCGCGACGGACTCGTGCGTGGCGAACGTGCAGCTGCAATTGATGTTGCGGCATTGATGGTAACGCTCTTTGGTCGACTCGCTCAGATAGCGGCTGGAGCGAGTGTGGGCCACGTGACCGCATAATGGACAGTGCATCATAAGAACCCCCTTGAACAAATTAAGTAAAATTGTTGTGGCATCACCACTTAGGCGAGCGAGCCCGTCATGATGAGGCAATGCCTTGCAAGCACAGTGCGCGTTCCGTGGCGCGTCGCTGTTCCAGCCCTTTGTTTTTCTTTCCGTTTACGTAAATCCAGCGAGGCAACTGATCGCAAGCCTGCCGCCACTGGCGTTGCTGCAGCAGTGTGACCAGCGTGGAGTGGCAGGCGGCGCTGATGCCCACGTTGAAGGCGAAGGCGATCACCGCGTCATAGGTTTCTTGTGGGAGCGTTTGCGGCAGGCAGGCGGCCATGCCGCGTTCGGTGCGGCGAATATCGTCGACCAAATCCACAGCGGCTTTGCGTTCATCGATCGTCTTGCCTGGGATGACGTCGGCAGTATGCCCAATGCCCTGCGTCCACACCCCGGCGCTGCACTGGTAAGGCGACAGGCGGCAACCTTCGAGATCGGCGATCAGCCTGAGACCGGCTTCCGAGGTTTGCAGCTCGCCAAATGACGGTAACAGCACCGCGATGGCCAAAACGGCGGCGACGCTGCAGCGCTTAACGATTGCACTCATCGTAAATTTTCCTCCGTGATGCCGCATTGCGCTCAATGGCCTTCAAGATCTGCAGGCTTTTACGTCGGTAGTACCAGTTCACCAGAAACGTGCCGATGCCTACCGCCGCACCGACTAAAAAGGCAATGTCCTGCGGAGAGAGCTTGCCGAGCCAGGCGAGAAACAGCGCCATGGCGTAGGTGATGAATGAGGTGATTTTCTCCATAACTTATGCTCGCTTTGTTTACAGCATCTCGGGAACTATGGTGGCCATCGATGCGTTACTGGTTGCTCACTATCGAAATCCATCATGCCCCGAGGCTGTACAATAATCACTGTATATGCATACAGTATTAAGCTATTTGCTAAAGTCGTCAATGGGTGGGATGAATATTTTTAGCAAATTGTGCAAAAGAGGGCGGCAGGCATAAAAAAGCCCATCGATGATGGGCTTCGAGAGATTCTGGAAGGGAGATTACAGGCCGTAGACCAGCGTGACCGAGGTGGTGGTGTCGGTGTTTTTCGGTGCCGAGGCCGGCGGTTTGCTGTTGTAGGTCACGGTGTAGGCTACGCGCAGTGAGAAGCGATCGTTGATCGCCACGTTCAACGCGCTTTCCGAGTTCAGCGTGGTTTCCTCGTTCGCCAGCGCGGAAACGCCCTGAATGAACTTGGTGTTGTCGGTCAGCTGATAGGAATAGTTGGCCGCACCGTAGGCCAGCCCTTTGGTCGAGCGGCCGCCGCCGTGGTATTCGTCATGGCGCACGCCGGGACCGAATTCCACCCGCAGGTCGCTGAGCGGCCCGTTGAGGAGTTGACGGCCGTAGCCGCCCGTCAGCGTGGAGCGTGAATCGTAACCGTTGAAACGGTCGCTCAGCCAGCTGGCTTGGCCGAACAGGTAGTTGCGGTCGGTCAGGTTATAGCGCGTACGGCCACCGGCCTGGTATTTTTCGGAGGAGCGCACGTTGGAGGAGGTGGTGTTGTTGGCCGCCCCCCACAGGCTGTACGCCGCGTCGCTGTTGAACCAGGTCATGTTGGTGTTGGCCAGCAGGGTGGAACTCTGCGAGTTGCCTGACTGGGCGTTGTAGCCCGCCTGCACGTTGCCTTCAAACGGTTTCTTGGCGGTGGCCGGATCGTCCATCGCGGTGAAAAGCGTATTGTCGGCGAGAGCTGAAACACTGGTGAAAGTCGTTAAGCAGCAAATATACAGCGGAAAAGCGCGACGAGCGCGAGAAGAGAGCATTTTGGATCCAGTTGTTAAGGGTGGTTATTGTTGATGACGGTCACATTATATCGGTTCATTTCGGCGACAAAAATAGCCGCCATTAGCTTAAGTTTTTAATTTTTATTCCTTATTTATTCGCTTTTCTTCTACTGAAATTCATCGCTTTCAGCAGCGCTTCGTGCTGAGTCTGGCGGATGCCTGTCTCAGCCCATTCGTTGGCGCTGAGGTGGGGGCGCGTCTTCCTTGTAAAATCAAATGTACATTTATATTTACGGCGTCCATCTACTGCCAGGCAAGCGGGTAGAGAGGCGTTGGCAATCCTTTTGTTTATATATATTATTAAATTTATTGCATTTATTGTATTTATTGAAGTGCATTTCCCAATGGTTTTTCTTAGGGGTAATTACGGTAATTTTTTATTTACGGAAATTGGATTGAAAACTTTACATTGCGTGATAAGGTAGAGCCCTGAAACGCTCAAGGTTCCACTTCAACGCATAACGCCAAACGACAGGAATAGCATCATGCAAAAAGACGCGCTCAATAACGTACACATCAGTGCAGAACAGGTTCTCATCACGCCGGGGGAGCTGAAGAACCAGTTCCCGCTTAGCGCCGACGACGAAAATGAAATCGCCACCGCGCGCAATACCATCGCCAACATTTTGCAGGGGCGCGATCATCGCCTGTTGGTAGTGTGCGGGCCTTGTTCGATCCACGATCCGGATGCGGCGCTTGACTACGCCCGTCGTTTGAAAACCCTGGCGGCTGACTTGAGCGATCAGCTGTATATCGTTATGCGCGTCTATTTTGAAAAACCCAGAACGACTGTCGGCTGGAAAGGTTTGATCAACGATCCGTACATGGACGGTTCGTTTGACGTTGAAGCAGGCTTGCATATCGCGCGTCGCCTGTTGCTGGATCTGGTGGGCATGGGCCTGCCGTTGGCTACCGAAGCGTTGGATCCGAACAGTCCGCAGTACCTGGGGGACTTGTTCAGCTGGTCGGCAATCGGCGCGCGCACCACCGAGTCGCAGACCCACCGCGAAATGGCTTCCGGCTTGTCGATGCCGGTCGGCTTCAAAAACGGCACCGACGGCAGTCTGGGCACCGCCATCAACGCCATGCGCGCCGCCGCCATGCCGCACCGTTTTGTCGGCATCAACCAGGCGGGCCAGGTTTGCCTGCTGCAGACCCAGGGCAATCCGGACGGGCACGTGATCCTGCGCGGCGGCAAAACCCCGAACTACAGCGCCGAGCACGTTGCGGCCTGTGAAAAACAGATGCTCGAGGCGGGACTCCATCCGTCCTTGATGATAGATTGCAGCCATGGCAACTCGAATAAAGACTATCGCCGTCAGCCGGCGGTGGCCGAGTCCGTGGTGGAGCAGATCAAAGCGGGCAACCGTTCGATCACCGGCATCATGCTGGAGAGCCATCTGCATGAGGGCAATCAGTCTTCCGAACAGCCGCGTGCAGACATGCGTTACGGTGTGTCCGTCACCGACGCCTGCATCAACTGGGAAAGCACGGAAACGCTGCTGCGTCATATGCATCAGGAACTCGGCGCTGCGCTGACGGCACGCACGGGAGAAAAGTAAGTTATGGTGGCAGAATTGACCGCGTTGCGCGATCAAATTGACGAGGTGGACAAAGCGCTGCTGGATCTGCTGGCGAAACGCCTGCATCTGGTAGCGGAAGTCGGCGAGGTGAAAAGCCGCCACGGTTTACCGGTTTATGTGCCGGAGCGCGAAGCGGCGATGCTGGCCTCGCGCCGTCAAGAGGCGGAAAACCTCGGCGTGCCGCCGGATTTGATCGAGGATGTTTTGCGCCGCGTGATGCGCGAATCGTACGTCAGCGAGAACGATAAAGGCTTTAAAACCCTGTGTCCGCAGCTGCGGCCGATCGTCATCATTGGCGGCAACGGCCAGATGGGCCGGCTGTTCAACCGTCTGCTGACGTTGTCGGGTTATCAGGTCAGGGTATTGGATCAGGAAGATTGGCCGCAGGCGGAACAGCTGTTGGCAGACGCCGGCATGGTGATCGTCAGCGTGCCGATCCATGTGACCGAACAGGTGATAAGCCGCCTGCCGCCGTTGCCCGACGACTGTATTCTGGTGGATTTGGCGTCGGTGAAGAACCGTCCGCTGCATGCGATGCTGGCGGTGCACAGTGGCCCGGTGGTGGGGTTGCACCCGATGTTCGGCCCGGACGTGGGCAGCGTGGCGAAGCAGGTCGTGGTCTATTGCGACGGGCGCCGGCCAGAGGCTTACCAGTGGTTGCTTGAACAACTGCAGGTGTGGGGCGCGCGGCTGCACCGCATCAGTGCGGTCGAACACGATCAGAACATGGCGTTTATTCAGGCGCTGCGGCACTTTGCCACCTTCGCCTACGGGTTGCATCTGGCGGAAGAGAACGTGCAACTGGAGCAGTTGCTGGCGCTCTCTTCGCCGATCTACCGGCTGGAGCTGGCGATGGTTGGCCGCCTGTTTGCGCAGGATCCGCAGCTGTACGCCGACATTATCATGTCGTCGGAGGAAAACGTGGCGTTGATCAAACGCTACTACCAGCGCTTCGGCGAGGCGATCAAGCTGTTGGAGCACGGCGACAAACAGGCGTTTATCGATAGCTTCCGCAAGGTGGAGCACTGGTTTGGCGATTACGCCCAGCGCTTCCTGGTGGAAAGCCGCACGCTGTTGCGGCAGGCTAACGACAGCCGGCAGTAAAATACCGGCGGTAAATAAAAATGAAGGGTTCGGCTTGGCCGAACCTTTTTTTATCGCGTCAGGATGGGTTGACCGGCACCACGGTGTCGCTCGGATAACAGCCCAGCACCTTCAGCGAGCGGGTGATGGGCGCCAGATCGCGCAGCGCTTTTTGCATTGCGTCGCCACGCAGGTTGGCCTGTACATCAATATAAAACATCTCTTCCCACGGATTGCCGTTGATCGGGCGTGACTCCAGTTTGGTCATGATGATGCCGTTGTCGCGCAATACCAGCAGCGCTTCGACCAGCGCGCCGGATTGCTGGCCGGTCGCCATGATCAGCGTGGTTTTGGCCGGCACCTGTTCGGAGACGTCGATCGCTTTACGCGCCAGGACGATAAAGCGGGTAATGTTCTGTTGTTGATTGGCGAGGTTGTGTTCCAGCACTTGCAGCCCGTACAGCGCGCCGCCGGCCTCGCTGCCCAGCGCCGCCACCTTCGGCGAATTCAACTTGGCGACTTTCTCCATTGCGGCGGCCGTGCTTTCAGTGTATTCGATTTTCCAGTGCGGGAATCGATTCAGGAACTGGCTGCACTGCTGGAACGGCTGCGGGTGGCTGTAGACGGTTTCAATCTGGCTCAAATCGCTGTCGCCGGCCACCAGAACACAGTGGTTGATAGGGTTGGTCAGTTCGCCGACGATCGACAGACTGGTGTGTTGCAGCAGGTCGTACACCTCATTAATCGAGCCGGAGCTGGTGTTCTCGATCGGCAGAATGGCGTAGTCCGCCTGGCCGGTTTCCACCTGGGCGAAGATATCCTGAAACTTCTGGCAGCCACATTCGATCAACCGATCGAAATGGCGGGCGGCGTATTGGCGCGCCGCCAGATGTGAATAAGAGCCTTTCGGGCCGAGAAAGGCGATGCGGGCGGAGTGTTGGCTGACGGGATTGAGCTGGTGCTGCAGCAGCGCCTGCTGGGTCAGGACGGAGTCTTCAATGATCAGTTGGAACAGGCGGGTGACGTAGAAACCGTCCAGGTCGTAAGGCTTGGCGGCGGCGATCAGCGCATCCAGCAGATCGCGCTCGCGCTCTTTGTCGCGGATCGGACGGTGAGAGTGCAGTTTGGTCTTGCCGACTTCGATCGCCAGTTCACGGCGTTCCGCCAGCAGGGCCAACAGTTTCAAATCCAGTGCGCTGATGCGCTCGCGCAGCACCAATAACGGGTTGTCAGTCATAATCAGCTTCCGCCTTCAGTTCTTATTCGTTGTATAACAGCCATAAAAAAAGCCTCCTGTTTCCAGGAGGCCTTGTTGTTCGTCTTCGCATTCTTTCTCACACGACGAAACGCCTCCCAGTCAGGGGAAGGTAAAAAAGAATGCGAAGAAAAACGGTGTGCGTGGCATGGTCTACCTAAGGTTAATGCGAACAGGTTTTAAAGTAACCGCTGGCTTTTACCCCGTCAACAAAAATACCCGACAAAAAACGCGCCCTCAGGCGCGTTTGATGCGGCAACCGCAGTCGGAAGGTTATTCCTGTTCCTGCGTCACTTCCGGCACGATGTCTTTCACGCTGGCATTGCAGCGGCGCGCTTCGCCTTTGTGCTGCACCTTGTTCAGCTGGCGCTCCAGCTTGGCGATCAGCTCGTTAACGGCGGTATACATGTCATCATGTTTGGCGCTGGCGACCAGCGGGCCGTTCGGCGTGGTAATGGTAGCGTCGGCGACAAACCCCTGCGGTTCTTTGGATAAGACGATATGCGGGTTTATCAGCTGGGTCTGCCATTTTTCCAGTTTGGTGAGACGGTCTTCGACGTGATTGCGGATTGCGGGAGTGATATCCATTTGTTTGCTGGTAATGTTCAATGTCATATAACTTACCTCTCTGTCTTTCCGTCTTGGTGAACCCAGCATACCCCGCTTTTTGTTTAAATGCGTGATGTAAATCACGATTTTTTGTCACTTTTTGCAAAGTTAGTTCAATCTGTGATTCAGCATTTGAATTGGTTATCTAATGCTTGAGAGTTGCCGCCGGATGGCGCATTATCGATGAGTTGACCGGTGAGGAGCGCTAGCTAACACCGTGTTTTTACTTGTGTATTCTTCCAGTGAAAACCAGGTCCACGCCAATGAAAACGGCAGCCGAGGCTGCCGTTTTGTTTTTTTGCCGTTGCCGACGCGCGTTTATTGCGGGTTGGCGGCGATCACTTTGGCCACTTTGTCAGCCTGGCCGTTCAACTGCAGTTGCTTGTAGGCATTTTCCATCAGCGGCAACACGTCGTGCGTCGCTTTGGTATCCGGGAATTCACGCAACATCTGCTCGGCGCGATTAACGACCGCGACGTAAGCACCGCGTTTAGTGTAGTATTCCGCCACCGAAAGCTCATACTTGGCCAAGCGGTCTTTCAGATACACCAAACGCTTGTTGGCGTCGGTCGCGTATTGGCTGTTCGGGTATTGCTGAATCAACTGGCTGAAGTCGCGGAACGCAGCGCGAGCGTGCTGAGGATCGCGGTCCGAACGGTCAACCCCGAAGAAGCCCTGCAGCGCGCTGTCATCGAGCGCCATGTCGGTCAGACCGCGCATGTACATCACGTAATCGATGTTCGGGTGCGTCGGGTTCAGGCGCATGAAGCGATCGATGGATGCCTGCGCCATCGGCAAGTCGGCGGCCTTATAGTAGGCGTAAATCAAATCCAGCTGGACCTGCTGGGAATACGGCCCGAAAGGATAGCGGTTATCTAACGCTTCGAGTTGCGTAATCGCGCCCTTGAAGTTACCGTCCTGCAGCTTTTGCTGCGCGGTGGCATAGATTTCCGAAGGTGGGTTGTCGGGAACCGCATCCTTGGATGTGGAGCAACCTGCCAGCGCCAGGCTCAACGTGGCTGCCGCCACCAGATATTTCATACGCGTCATGACGTTTTGATTATCCTCAGGGTGTTATTCCGGGAGACTGTCCGTTAAGCTCCCGACAAAGACCAGGTACAATAGCACATTATATTAAACGGCATCGCCGTGAAAACCCAACGTTAACGAAGAAGCTGCATATGGCACAACAAGTACAACTCACCGCAACGGTGGCCGAATCTCAACTCGGACAACGTTTAGATCAGGCTTTGGCCGAATTGTTCCCTGATTATTCACGATCTCGCATAAAAGAGTGGATCCTGGGCGATCGGGTGAAGGTCAATGGCAAAACGTCAAACAAACCGAAAGAGAAGGTGCTGGGCGGAGAGACGGTCGCCATCGATGCACAGATTGAAGAAGAGGCGCGTTGGGAGCCGCAGGATATCGCGTTGGATATCGTCTATGAAGACAGCGACATCCTGGTGATCAACAAGCCGCGCGATTTGGTGGTGCACCCTGGCGCCGGTAACCCGGACGGCACGGTGCTCAATGCGCTGCTGCATCACTACCCGGAAATCGCCGACGTGCCGCGCGCCGGCATCGTGCACCGTCTGGATAAAGACACCACCGGCCTGATGGTGGTGGCGAAAACCGTGCCGGCGCAAACCCGGCTGGTGGAAGCGCTGCAGGCGCGTGAAATCACCCGCGAATACGAAGCGGTGGCGATTGGCACCATGACCGCCGGCGGCACGGTAGAAGAGCCCATAGCGCGCCATTCCACCAAGCGTACCCACATGGCGGTGCACCCGATGGGTAAACCGGCGGTGACGCACTACCGCATCATGGAACACTTCCGCGCACACACCCGTCTGCGTCTGCGCCTGGAAACCGGCCGTACTCACCAGATCCGCGTGCACATGGCTTACATCAGCCATCCGCTGGTGGGCGATCCGCTGTACGGCGGCCGTCCACGTCCGCCGAAGGGGGCTTCGGAAGCCTTCATCAACACGCTGCGCGGTTTTGACCGCCAGGCGCTGCACGCCACCATGCTGCGTTTGTACCATCCGATCAGCGGCATCCAGATGGAGTGGCATGCGCCGCTGCCGCAGGACATGGTCGATCTGATTAACGCGCTGAAGGCGGATACCGAAGAATTCAAAGATCAGATGGACTGGTAATGAACTCGCTCATTCTGCCCGACTGGCCATTGCCTCCCGGCGTTAAGGCCTGCAGCACCACGCGCGGCGGCGGCGTCAGCCTGCCGCCTTATGACTCGCTGAACCTCGGCGCCCACGTCGGTGACGAGGAGCAAGCGGTGAAGCGCAATCGGGAACGGTTGGTTACCGTCGCCGGCTTGCCGCAGATGCCGGTGTGGCTCGAGCAGATACATGGCACCCGTGTGGTGACGTTGGCGGGGCAAGCGCCTGCCGATCTGCGGGCGGATGCGGTTTACAGCAACGTGCCGGGGCAGGTGTGTGCCGTGATGACGGCGGATTGTCTGCCGGTGCTGTTCTGTTCGCAGCACGGCGATGAAGTGGCCGCCGCTCACGCCGGCTGGCGTGGGTTATGCCATGGCGTGCTGGAGCAAACCGTGGCGGCGTTCAGCGCCGCGCCGAGCCAGATCAGCGCCTGGCTGGGGCCGGCGATCGGCCCGCAGCAGTTTGAGGTCGGGCCGGAGGTGCGCGCTGCCTTTATCGCGGAAGAAGCCGAAGCCGCGGCGGCGTTTACGCCGCACGGCGATAAGTTTTTGGCTAATATCTACTTGCTGGCTCGCCAACGTTTGTTGCGGGCAGGCGTGCAGGCCATCTACGGCGGCGACCGCTGCACGGTTAACGAAAAGAGTCATTTTTTCTCCTATCGCCGCGATGGAATAACCGGACGTCTGGCAAGTTTAATCTGGCTGATATAACCTATTGAATTAGGACGATCCAACGACGCATGGCGTTGTACCGAAAATTTAGCGTCGAGATAACCTTGAAAATTTGAGGGATGACCTCATTTAATCTCCAGTAGCAATTTCGACCCATCTTGGAGGTGTTATGCGTCTGGATCGTCTTACCAACAAATTCCAGCTTGCCCTCGCCGATGCCCAGTCACTAGCCCTTGGGCACGACAACCAGTTTATTGAACCGCTTCATCTGATGAGCGCCCTGCTCAATCAGGAAGGGGGCACGGTTCGTCCACTATTAACTTCCGCAGGTATCGATGCCGGGCGCGTGCGCACCGAGATCGAACAGGCGCTGTCCCGTTTACCGCAGGTAGAAGGCACCGGTGGCGACGTTCAACCGTCCCACGAGTTGGTGCGCGTCCTGAACCTGTGCGACAAGCTGGCGCAGAAGCGCGCGGACAAATTCATTTCTTCCGAGCTGTTTGTGCTGGCGGTGCTGGAAGACCGCGGCTCGTTGACCGACTTGTTGAAAGCGGCCGGCGCAACGGCCGACAAAATCAGCAAAGCCATTGAACAGATGAGAGGCGGTGACAGCGTGGAAGACCAAGGCGCCGAAGACCAGCGGCAAGCATTGAAGAAATACACGATCGATCTGACTGAACGCGCCGAGCAGGGCAAACTTGACCCGGTGATCGGCCGTGACGAAGAGATCCGTCGCACCATTCAGGTGCTGCAACGCCGTACCAAAAACAACCCGGTGCTGATCGGCGAACCTGGCGTGGGTAAAACCGCCATCGTCGAAGGCCTGGCGCAGCGCATCATCAACGGCGAAGTGCCGGAAGGGCTGAAGCACAAGCGCGTACTGTCCCTCGATATGGGCGCCTTGATCGCCGGCGCCAAATACCGCGGCGAGTTTGAAGAGCGTCTGAAAGGCGTGCTCAACGATCTGGCCAAGCAGGAAGGCAGCGTTATCCTGTTTATCGACGAACTGCACACCATGGTCGGCGCCGGTAAGGCGGATGGCGCGATGGATGCGGGCAACATGCTCAAGCCGGCGCTGGCGCGCGGCGAACTGCACTGCGTCGGTGCCACAACGCTGGATGAGTACCGCCAATATATAGAGAAAGACGCGGCGCTCGAACGTCGTTTCCAGAAAGTGTATGTGGCGGAGCCGAGCGTGGAAGACACCATCGCTATCCTGCGCGGCCTGAAAGAGCGTTACGAATTGCACCACCACGTGCAGATCACCGACCCGGCCATCGTGGCGGCGGCGACGCTTTCTCACCGTTATATCGCCGATCGTCAATTGCCGGACAAGGCTATCGACCTGATCGACGAAGCGGCATCCAGCATTCGCATGCAGATGGATTCCAAGCCGGAATCGCTCGACAGGCTTGAACGCCGCATCATTCAGTTGAAGCTGGAACAGCAGGCGCTGAATAAAGAGTCTGACGACGCCAGCAAGAAACGCCTGGACATGCTCAGCGATGAGCTGGGGCAGAAAGAGCGCGAATATTCGGAGCTGGAAGAAGAGTGGAAAGCGGAAAAAGCCTCGCTCTCCGGCACCCAGAACATCAAGGCTGAACTCGAGCAGGCCAAAATCACCCTGGAGCAGGCGCGCCGCGTCGGCGATCTGGGGCGGATGTCGGAACTGCAGTACGGCAAAATCCCTGAGCTGGAGAAACAGCTCGCCGCCGCCACGCAGGCCGAAGGCAAGAGCATGAAACTGCTGCGCAATCGGGTGACCGATGCGGAAATTGCCGAAGTGCTGGCGCGTGCCACCGGCATCCCGGTGGCCAGAATGCTGGAAGGCGAACGCGACAAACTGCTGCGCCTGGAGCAAGAGCTGCATTCGCGGGTGATCGGCCAGGACGAAGCGGTCAGCGCGGTCTCTAATGCTATCCGCCGCAGCCGCGCCGGGTTGTCCGATCCTAACCGGCCGATCGGTTCGTTCCTGTTCCTCGGCCCGACCGGGGTGGGGAAAACCGAGCTCTGCAAGGCGCTGGCTTCGTTCCTGTTCGACAGCGACGACGCCATGGTGCGTATCGACATGTCCGAGTTTATGGAGAAACACTCCGTTTCGCGTCTGGTCGGCGCGCCTCCGGGCTATGTTGGTTATGAAGAGGGCGGCTATCTGACGGAAGCCGTGCGCCGCCGGCCTTACTCGGTGATTCTGCTGGATGAAGTCGAGAAAGCGCACCCGGACGTATTCAACATTCTGCTGCAGGTGTTGGATGACGGCCGACTGACCGATGGCCAAGGCCGTACCGTCGATTTCCGCAATACCGTGGTGATCATGACTTCCAACCTGGGCTCCGATCTGATCCAGGAGCACTTCGGTCAGATGAACTACGCGCAGATGAAAGAGTCGGTGATGGAGATGGTGAGCCACCACTTCCGTCCTGAGTTCATCAACCGTATCGACGAAGTGGTGGTGTTCCATCCGCTGGGCGAGAAACACATTGCTGCAATCGCCAAAATTCAGCTGTCGCGTTTGTACAAACGTTTGGAAGAGCGAGGTTACGAAGTGACCATGACCGAACCGGCCCTGGCTTTGTTGAGCAAAACCGGTTACGACCCTGTGTATGGTGCGCGTCCGTTGAAACGCGCGATTCAGCAGGAGATCGAGAACCCGCTGGCGCAGCAAATCCTGTCCGGCAAGCTGATTCCCGGCAAGCTGGTGACGCTGGATGTGGAAAACGACCATATCGTTGCACGCCAATAACGGCAATTAAGCGTCGTGAAGATGAAAGGGAGCGGGTGACCGCTCCCTTTTCTTTATCTTCATTTGTCTCTATTTACAGGGTTTGCCGCTATTGCTGCGCTAAAACCGGTGTTTTTTGACTAATAAACATCCTAAAAAGGCATTTTGGGCGATTATTTGAGCGCTTGAAAAGTTTTTTGCAATTAGGGGTTGCGGCCTGCCGAGAACTCCCTATAATGCGCCTCCACTGACCGGGAA
>OCJW01000217.1_pt1 | contig 23078 bp, 20 predicted proteins | sample 1480901 | NCBI WGS metagenome assembly OCJW01 (sample SAMN05301499, study PRJEB22388) | human gut metagenome | isolation source: Infant 2 DOL 21 gut | host: Homo sapiens | place: USA: Pittsburgh, Magee-Womens Hospital of UPMC | collected 2013/2014 | reverse complement strand
TTTTAAACTAAATTAGTCTTTTTTTAAAGTCCCCATAAAGGGGTTCACTTCAAAACCTAGTCTTTTTATATAATTCATAACTATTTGAAACCACTAGTAGTCCCAGGAGGGACAGTAATGGCATCATTAGGTTTAATAATTAGTGTATTAGCCTTTGATGAGGCTGGGACAGCTCTTATGTTAACAATATTTGCTCTTCAAGATAGTTTTGGAACTGCATGTAATGTAACTGGGGATGGAGCAATAGCTCTTATGCTGACAGGTATAGCAAAGAAAAAGAACTTATAATACAAAAAGGTGTACTTTTATAGTACGCCTTTTTATTTTTAATTAAATAATAGGGAGTATACATGAAATTAAGGGGGTAAAAATAATCACTTTAAATCAATAGATATATAATTTGTGTAATTTTAAAAACTAATAAATAATGTGTTTAAATTCACAAAAATACAAGATTTGACTAAAATAAATAGTAAGAGAATTTATAAATAAGTGTATATTTTTATAATTATTTATAGAATTTAACTTTAAAACATGAAGATTAATATGAATTTGTTTATACTAGTTTTATATTTATGAAAGGAGGTAATTATCACCTTTAAATAGGTTGATAAGTATTTATGCGAAGCAGAGTTAATAAAATAAATAATCGTACAGTTGCTGCTTTAGGAATAAAAAGTTTAGATGAAAATTTAGAGAAAAGTATAGTTAATATAATAAATTGTAATCCAGAATATATTATTTTAGGGTGTAGTGAAATTCCTTTTACAGAAAGAATTTTGAAAGCTTTAAACAATGCTAATTGTCCTAAGATTTTAATACTTCCCTTTAACTATAGGTTTAGAAATCAAAGAGAGATAGTTAATGAAATTAAATTTATGAAAAATTTCCCTGAAAATAATATAGCAATTATATTAAATTCAGTAAATGATTCTAATTTTATCTTAACTGATAAAATTTGTTATGTATCTTCAGGAAGTTTAAATAATAATGGTATAGCAAACAATGTAAATTCCTATGAAATAATGAATGACAAAGATTGTAATTATAAATTATGGGAATCAGAAATCTTTGATTTTATAAATAAAGAAATAATAAATTACAGGAGTAATGATCAAAGGGAGCAAATAGAATACATTTTAAAGGAACTTAAAAAAAGGTTGTTTATCAATATTTCTAATAATTCCAATATATTAAATGAGGAGTATATATACATTCTTCTAGATATATTAAATAGCATAGATAGATTTATTATGATAGGAACTGATGTTTATCAATATTTTGATAGGGATTTTTTAGACATAATAAAGAGTAATAAAAAAATATTAGCTAAAATAAATTCCATAAGAAATGAATTATTTAGAATACTTTTAAACATCAATGAAGGAAAGAATGATATTAATAACAAGATTTTTAATTGCTTAAAAAATGAATTTTTAGTTCTTTTAGAAGAATTAGAGGAGTTAATAAATTTAAGAGAAAATAAATATCATAATTCTATTATGTCATGGAGAAAGGATGAAAGTATAAGCTCATTTTTATCAGCTAATAATACAATTAATAATTCTTTGATTAGGAAATTCTATGAAAGAATTATTTTAAATTGTGAAAGATAAGGAGTAGTGATAAAAGTGAGTAATGTAAAGAATAAATTTGCATTAGGAAATTATACAAAGGGAGCAGTTAAGAGCTTTGAAAAGAATATAGTTAGCGAAAGGGATTATTTAGAAAAGATAAAGAAAAATAAATAAAGTGTTTACTCTAATAAACAATAATAATTAATTTATTATTGTTTATTTTTTTATAAGTATATTTTTAGCTTATAATATAAATATAAAACTTAATTATAGTATTATTCTAGAATTTACTATAAAAATAGTATAAGTTTTTGACAAGAGGTGATAAAACATGTGGAAGAAACAAATTATGTATCTTAAAATGTTTTTGATAGTGGTAATTTCTATACTAATATTTGTTTTATTATTTGGAAAGGAAAATCTTTTTATTGGATTAGCCGCTGTTATTACAGTTACTACAATGTTTGGAGAGGATTATACAATAAATCCAATACATCATACATTATACTTTATTGGAGTTGAACTTTTTGTAGGTTTAGGAGCATATTTTGCAGGGTTAAATCCTATTTTAGGGGCTATAATGACTTTAATTGTATCATTCTTTATATACTTTTCTTTTACTTATGATACAAAGCCTACTAAAGCCTTAGGATTTATACAGTTATATTTATTTTTATTATATGAACCAGTTACAACTAGCGAATTACCAAAAAGAGTATTTGCTTTAATTTTTGGTGGTATAGTCATAATGACACTTTACTATACTTTAGCTAGATATAATTTTAATAATATATTTAACAAATCAATAAAAGGGTGTATTAATTCATTAATTGAAAACTTAAATGAATTGATAAATACTGGTTGTATAGAAAAAAATAATAGTGAAAAGGTAGCTTTAATGATTAAAGAACTTGAGATAAAGATTCATGAAAGATTGGAATTAGATAAAAATCAAGTTTATTCTATATATTCAAAAGATTTAATAGTAGTTTTTCTAAAGAGAGTATCAAGTCTTTCATCTGAAGCTATGAAGAGAGAGGTTAATAAGGAACTTATTAAAAAGACCATTGAATTACTTAAAAATGTGCAAGACTTTATAGAGGATGGAAATAAGGAAAAGTTAAAAAATATACTAAATGAATATTATAATTATTTAGATTCTTTTAAGTTAAGAGATGATTTAGATAGGTATAGCTATTACAATGCTAAATTAAGTGTAAAGGAGTTTTTACAAGGACTTAATGTGAAAGAAAATCAGATTGAAAGCTATTCAAATTATATTGCAAATTTTTTAAAAGCTTTAAAATCTAATTCAAATAATTTTAGAAAAAGCCTAAACATAAGATCCCTAAGATTTAATTTGGCAGTAAAAGCAGCCATAACATTGGCTTTTTCAGTATTTATAGTAAATTACTTTGAAATTTTTCAAGGTAAGTGGGCATTATTCACTATTTCCTTATTATTAATTCCCTATGCGGAACAAAGTAATAAGAAGGCAAAGGCAAGGGTTTTAGGAACTATAATAGGAGCAATTTTATTTAATGTAATTTTTTATTTTATTCAGTCAAATGTAATACTGATATTTGCTTTTATAGTTGTTTGTATATACTTAAGTATGTCTGTTGTTTCTTATAAAATTAGATGTATATTTATAACATTAAATGCATTATTAATGGCTGGGGTAATGGACCCATCAAATACTCCTTATTATGTGCTAAGTGAATATAGGGTATTTTTTATCTTAATAGCATCTATAATTGTTGCTATAGTAATGAATTATATTTTCCCTTATAAAATGAAGGATGAAACTAATAAAGCAATAAAATTATATGTTTATTTAAATGAGAGAATACTAGATGGTTTAATAGAAGAAAATTCAGATAAGGAAAAATTAATATTATCTTTTTTTGAAAGTTATAGAATATGGAAGAAGATAAATTATAACAATAAAGAGATGAAATCAGAGAAAATTCAAGAGTTATTGATATTGCAAAATGATTTTGTATCAGATGTAAACTTCTTAATAAAAAGCCCTATGATACATAATAATAAAAGCTTATTTAAAAAGAGCTTTGAAGACTTTAAAAATTATACTAAGAAAAAAGACTTTGAAGATTTAGCAATAGAAGATTTAGAAAAGGCAAAAACAGAAGAAGAGAGATTAATACTTGTATTGCTTTATAAACTTTTCTATGCGGTAAAAGAGATGAGAAAGTTAAGAGATTTAATATGTAAAGAATAAAAATGGCATATATCAAAATATAATATAAAACTTACAAACATATTCCGAGAATTACTAGATTTCGCTAGGAATTTATAATTATTACTCCGAAGATATTACTAAAACTTCGAAACTTGCTTCGCTTCGAACAGTCTCAGTTTTTTAACGTAATATCTTCTCCATAATAATTTAAATTCTAAAGCTCATCTAGATATTCTCTTCATACTGTTTGTAAGTTTTATAAAAAGTTATTCTGATACAGCCTTTTTTATTCTTCTGGCAAAGTTAAATCGCAGGTTGAAAGCATATTAAGGGTTTCATTTACATCATGCTTAACTCCAGCAAGGATTACTAGGTCATTTTCCTCTAGAGTTGTATTAGCATTAGGCATAAACTCATGGTCATCTCTTACCATTGAGAAAATCCTACATCCTGTAGGTAACTTACAATCCTTTAAGGCTTTACCTATATACCATTGGCTACTAACAAGTACTTCACGTATTATTATTTTTTCATCTTCCTCCACAGTATCATTAGTATCATCATGAAGTGCAATTAATTTTTCAAATAGTATCGGGAAGAAGATACAAGTTATTACTGTGGTAACTACGAAAGCAGAGTAGTCTGCAGCAGTTATGTATCCTAAATTCAATGCCATTTGAGAACCAACTATAACTAAACTAAGCTGAGCTGTTAATAACATAGACGCTGCTAAGGAATTTCTTGTTCCATATTTCTTTTTTAGTAAAAGTGATGGAATGAATTTTACTAAGAAGAAAATTAGTATAAACAAAGGTATTTTAGCAATTGATTGAGGATTTTCAACAACTGCCTTTAAATCAACATTAACTCCCACCATTATAAAAAATATAGGAATTAAAAAACCATACCCAACCACATCTAATTGGTGAGAAATTTCTTCTTTGGCTTTTCCAACTATTAATGAAAATACCATACCAGCTAAGAATGAGCCTAGAATTATCTCAGAATCTACTTTTTCAGCTACAGCAACAAGTACTAAAACAAGAACAAAGGCACCTCTTACGCTAAGGTGAAGGTTTTTAAAGGCAATAGTAGAAAAATCGTGAACTTTAAATATAATCTTTGATAAGAAATATACTACTATAGCCACTGCAAATATTATTAAGAAAGTAAAACTCTTTAAGGTAATACCATTTACTGCAACAGAGGCCACAAAGGTAACACCTATTAAACTTACTAATTGAGTTATTATTCCAAAAACAAGTAAAGTTTGACCATAGCTACTATTTATTATGTGTTTTGTTTTTAAAATAGGTACAAGTAATCCTGGGGCAGCAGCCGTAAATAGTAGTGCAAAGAATAGATAACCTTCTGAAATACCTGCAAATTTTAATGTAAATGATAAAATTATAGCTGTTATTATAGACACAATAAACATCTTTATACTAGTGAATAACTTAGAATCTTTTAAAAGTTCTCCTTCTTTAGGTTTAAGCTCATCAAAGTCTATAGCAAGACCACTTAAAAACATTAAATAAGCTAATCCTAAGTTTGATAAAAATAAAATCCAAATATCTGGTTTAATTATGTTTAAAAAACTTTTACCCAATAATATACCTATAAATATTTCCCCTACTTGATAAGGGATATTTACTCTTTTTAGCCTTGAAACTAAAAATGGAGTAAAAAAGGCTACTACAGATAAGATTAACAATGAATCATAATTTATAGTTTCATTCATAAATAAATCCTCTCTTTTCTTTAGTATTTTATATTAAATTTAAATAACTAAGTTCATATATAAGGATTTTTTCTCTTGAGTCATATTCATACTTATTAGGAATCTTTATTTCCTTCTTTAAAGAAAATGGAGTGTAGTTTTCTAAATAGTATATGTAATCATCAGAGGGATAATAAAGTATAATATCTACTGGTCTCTCATGATTAGATACAGAATCAAGAATATTTCCAACAACTTTTATAAATATTTGTTCTGAAAATGGATTAAAAAAGTAAAATTTATTATCCTTTGAATCTATAGGATACCTTTCAGCAAAACAATTTATAAAATTTAATTTATCTTCCTTAACTTTATTTTGTGATAAATAAGATTTTTTATTTCCTAAGCATTCATTAAAAAAGAAGTTATTCATCTCTATTCCTGTAACTTTAATATTTAAAAAGTAATTTAAGTAGAAATTAAGTCTTCCCTTACCACATCCAAAATCGATTAAGGAATCTTCTTTAGAAAATTCATATTGAGAACACATAGCTTCTAATACATCATAAGATGTAGGCTCATATCTATTGTAATGTAGAGATTCATTAAATATTTTTTGTTCTCCAGAAGTTTTTATGTTTAGTAATTTTTCAAAATATTGTTCTTTCATTTTCTCCTCTTTCATAAAAATTTAGTATTTAAATTTACAATTATCAGTATAGTATTTTACCTTAAATAGGGCAAGTTAAAATTTAGGGTGAGGAATTCTTAGTTAATTGAAAATACTTTATGTAAATTAAACTAAAGAAGAGATAATAGATTTATAGAATGGAAATCTAATGTTGGTCAAATTTTTATAATTAGATACAATAGTAAATGAATGTTTAAATACATAGGAGGAATTTTAATGAGAAGCAATTATCATACACATACATATAGATGTAATCATGCAACAGGAACTATTGAAGATTATGTTAAAGAAGCTATAAAAGCTAATATAGATGAAATTGGAATTTCTGATCACTTACCACATCCAGGTAAGAATATAGATAACTATCACAGAATGGCTTATGAAGATTTAGAAGATTACTTTGGAAAGATAGAAGAAGCTATAGAAAAGTATGGAGATAAAATATCAATAAAAAGATCCATAGAATGCGAGTATTTCCCAGACTTCGGATGGCTTTATGAAGAATTAAAGGAGAAATATAAGGCAGATTATTTAGCTTTAGGAGTACATTTTTTCCCTTATAAAGGAGAATGGGTGTATGTTGGAACAATAGAATTAACTCCAGAAATCCTAATGATTTATGCTGATTTTGTAGTGGAAGCAATTAAGAGTGGATATTTTTCATATTTAGCACATCCAGATTTATTTGGAATGACATATAAAAATTGGGATGAGCATGCAGAAGAGGCCTCAAAAAGAATTTTAAAAGCTGCTGAAGAAATGAATATGCCTATAGAGATAAATGTAAATGGCATGAGAAAGAATAAAATTTCTTATAATAATGGAGAAAGATATCAATATCCAATAAAAGAGTTTTGGAAATTATCTAAGGAATATAATGTTAAAAGAATAGTCGGAATTGATGCTCATAATCCAGAAGAAATGCATGATTTAGATATGGGGTTAAACTTTGCTAAAGAACATGATTTAACTATTATAGATAGATTAGAATTTAATAAATAAAAAAATAGGAGCTTAACTAAGCTCCTATTTTTTATTTATATGTTGTTTTACTTGATGGCTCATTGGATCCATATGGAGTGTTTTCATTAGCTTTATTTTTAACTTTTTCATTATAATTATTTGAACATGGTGAGATAGAATCAGTTTTATGTTTCTTACAGTTTTTACTCATGATTTGGCCTCCTATTTATTGTGAGAAAGTTTTGATCTTTTAGTATATTTTTTACCATTTGAATGGGAGCCTTTTTTATGACCATTTTCAATTCCTATTTCAGAACCAGCTTCTGAATACATTTTTCTTTTCTCAGCATTTGATTTAGGTCTATCTTTTAACCTGTTTTTATTATTATCCACCTTTTATTACCTCCTTAATATTTAGCTATATTTTTATTTAATATTGACTTTTAAATTAAAATGCCATTAAAGCAGAGCTTAATTATGGGTTAAAAATCAATATAGGTTTAAGATTTTAAATCTTGATAATAGCTTATCCAGTTATATATTTCATATAACAGGCAAAAGGGTGAATTATATACGTTTTTTGGTAATAATAAAAAAGGCATGTATTAAAATAATTTTTAATAAAACTTACAAATATATTTTCATAGACATTATCTTCATAATACTTGTAAGTTTTATTTTTATATTTTCATACAGCCCATTATTTTGCTATTTAAACTTTATACATGTAGGAGATGGAATAAATATATCATTTTTAAAAAGTTTTAGTGTTCCATCTGGATTTTTAAGATAAATTGTTAGGTTATCTGATTTTTCATTTACAATGATTAAGAACTTATTACATGGACTGATTTCAAAATCCCTAGGGAAATCACCATGTGAACTATAGTGATTTATAAGTGATAAAGAACCAGTTTCCTCATTTATTCTAAAGGCTGATATTCCATTAAAGCCTCTGTTAGAAACGTATAGGAATTTATTACAAGGACTTATTTTTATTGCAGAACCAAAATTTTGTCCTCCAAAGCCATTAGGAAGTACATGAATATACTGAACTAATTTAAATCCTTCTTCTCCTAAATATTTTAATATAATGATTTCAGAACTATTTTCACATATAACATATGCAAACTTTCCATTCTTTGAAAATTCTATATGTCTTGGACCGCATCCTTTATTACAATAAAAACTTAGATTTTCAATGTAACTTAAGGTGTTATTAGAATTGATTTTAAAAAGTTCTATTCTATCCATACCTAAATTTACAGCACATATAAATTTATTATCTGGAGTTATTGATGCAAAATGCATTTTTGAATCATCTTTATGAGAAAATGCACTTAATGAAGTATCTATATCAAAATTCTCATTTAATGAATATGTATTAATTGATTTTTCATGAAAATTACTAGAAACTATTAAGGATTTATCTGGGATTATATTAATATGACAAGGTTTTTTACCTTGAAGTAAACTAGCACCTGTTAATTTCAATGAATAATCCTCTTCTATATTATAAGAAGCAACACCACCTAGTGTATCTAGTGAAAGTGGGTTCCCCACTGTATATAGTTTATTGTTATGTATGCACAAATAAGTAGGATTACCGAATCTAGCTACTACGGATAAATCTTCAATATTTCCTTTATCAGTATCTAGACATAATCTATAGATACCTTCACTAGCCCCATTTGTGTAAGTACCTATATATGCAATAGATTTGTTCATTTTTAAAGCCCCCTCTGACTTGAGTATATTGTTAATTTTACGTTTTATTTGTATGATATAAAATATATTAACAATTTTTATAAATAATATTAAAGATTAAATATTATTTGTTATACCATATAAAACAAAAATAGTAAAGAATATAAAATAAAAAACATATATAATTTTTAATGTTTAGATTTTTTTAATGGAGGACAAAGATGAAAAAGACTATTGGTATATTAGCTCATGTTGATGGAGGAAAAACCACTTTTTCTGAGCAACTTTTATATCATACAAAGAGTATAAGAAATAGGGGAAGAGTTGATCATAAGAATTCTTATTTAGATAATAATGAAATAGAGAAAGATAGAGGTATAACTATATATTCTGAGGTAGGTAAATTTTTTATAGAAAATCAAGAATATTATCTTATAGATACTCCAGGGCATATAGATTTTTCACCAGAAATGGAAAGAGCTATTAGTGTTTTAGATTATGCTATTTTGATTATAAGTGCAGTAGAAGGGGTTCAGGGACATAGTGAAACAATATGGGAATTATTAAATAAGTATAAGGTTCCTACTTTTATTTTCATAAATAAGATTGATAGAGAAGGAGCAGAGGTAAATAAGGTTATAAATGAAATGAAAGACAAACTTAGTGAAGATATTATTTTCTTTTCAAGTAAATTAGAAGATGAGACTATAGAAGAAGTAGTTGAAAGAGATGAGGACTTATTAAACTTATATTTAGAAGGAAATTTAAGTGAAGAAGAATTATTAAATAAAATACAGAGCATGATAAAGGAAGTTAAAATTTTTCCTTGTTTATGTGGTTCTGCTTTACTAGATGAGGGCGTAGAAGATTTTATAAGGTGGTTTCATAACTTATCATTTACTAACTATGAGGAAAGAGAAGATTCTTTTAGAGGAAGAGTTTTTAAAGTAAGACATGATGAAAAGGGAAATAGATTAACCTTTATAAAAGCTCTAAGTGGAACTTTAAGAACTAAGGAAGAATTGACATATTTAAAAGAAGGAAAAGAGTCTTTAGAGAAAGTAAATGAAATTAGAATATATAATGGAAGTAAATATGAACTTGTAAATGAAGTTAAGGCAGGAGATATATTTGCAGTGGTAGGAGTTAAAGGACTAGAATCTGGTGATGGGATTGGTATAGAAAATATTGATTCATATGATATGGTTCCTACTTTGAAGTCTAAGGTGGTTTATAGAGAAGGGTTAAATCCAAAGGAAGTACTTTCATGGTTTAAAATTTTAGAAAGTGAAGAGAGTACTTTAAGTGTATCTTGGGATGAAAGATTAAAAGAAATTCACGTTAATATTATGGGGAAAGTTCAATTGGAAGTTCTTAAAGAAGTTATGAAAAATAGATTTAATGAAGAAATAGAATTTGGAACTCCAGAGATATTATATAAAGAGACATTAAATGAAGAAGTAATAGGATATGGCCATTTTGAGCCTTTAGGACATTATAGTGAGGTTCACTTAAAAATTGAGCCTTTGGAAAGAAATTCAGGAATAGTATTTGAAAATAAATGCCATGCAGATGATCTTACAGTTGGAAATCAAAATTTAATAAGGACTCATATATTTGAATGTGAGCATAAGGGAATATTAACAGGTTCGCCTATTACGGATCTTAAAATAACCTTATTAACAGGAAGAGCTCACAACAAACATACAAGTGGTGGAGATTTTAGAGAAGCTACCAAGAGAGCTTTAAGACAGGGATTAGAAAGTGGAGAAAATAAACTTTTGGAGCCCTATTATAAGTTTAAAATAGATGTGGATCTTAACCTAATAGGAAGAGTAATGAATGATATACAAAAGATGCATGGGGAGTTTAAGGATCCAATTATAGATGGAGAGAGAGCAACCATAGAAGGAAAGGGACCTGTTTCTACATTTATAAATTATGGTATGGAGTTTCAGTCATTTACTAAGGGAAAGGGAGGACTTTCTCTTAAGTTTCATGGATATGATTTATGTCACAATGAAGAAGAGATTATTGAAAAGAGGGCATATGATAGAAATGCAGACATTGATTATACTTCTACTTCTATATTTTGTTCAAAGGGTCAAGCTTATTTAGTTAAAGGAGAAGAGGCAAAAGAACATATGCATTGCTTAGTTTAGATAAATTTTTGTTTTTTATATCCCTTTGTATAAAATTTAAAGAAATTTATGAAATTAAAATTTAGCTAAATTATATTCATTAGACAAAAATATGTAGCTTAGTTATAATTTATAGAGAAAGTTTAAACTATTTAAGATGAATTAATTTTCTATGAGGTGAAGAAATGGAATTAGTAAATATTTATGATGAATATAGAGAAGTAAATAAAAATTATGTGGATTTTATAGAGGAACTAGTAAATAAAAATTTTGAAGGATTCAGCGAAGATTTTGTAATGGGCAATCTAGAAAACTTTCAAAATTTCATTGGAGATTTAAAAGTAAAGGCTGATGACCTTCAGGTTGAGGAAGAAAATAAAGATAATTTAAAGGATTTAAAATATTTAATTGTTGATACATTATTCCTTACCTTTGATTTAAATAACTTTTATAAGCTTAAAGAATTTGAAAGATTTAAAATGAGATTTGCAAATTATGTTAATAAAAGAAGAAGAGATGAGATGTTAAAATCTTTTTAGGATAAAAATAATAGGGCTTTTATCAAGAAATAATAATAAAACTTACAAACAATATGAAAAAATACTGTTTGTAAGTTTTATGAAAAGTTATTTTGATAAAAGTCCTTTATTTATAAACACGTTTTAGAGTAGTGTGTTCAGTAGATCCTAATATTAAAGGAACATTTTCAACTTCAATTTCACTAGATTCAAGGCCAAACCATTTAGCTGGAGAAACTGTGAATTTTTTTATGAAAAGCTTAGCTCTAATTATCATTGAATTCCATGATTCAAGCTTGCTTTCTGATGATAAACATTCATTTATAAGAATAAATCTAAAATCTCCTACATTTCTGTTAGGAAGTGTAGTGTACTTTCTATTTTGAACCTTAATATCACCATTATTTATAAGTTCACACACTATTTGACGTAAAAATACATTAAGCTTTTGGTTAACCCTAAAACCAAGTTTAAGTTGCACCTTAACCATATAATCAGTACCAAATGTATTTACAGTATATTCAGCTGTATAAGGTTCATCAGTTACAATTACATTTACAAACCAATATACATCTGCTCTCTTAGGCCTTTTATCTAAAATAGAGTACATTATTTTTCTTTCTATTCTTTTAGATTTTTCTGAACTTGTTAAATAAACAAGATTTGTTGCATATTTAGGTCTATCTACATCATTCTTTAATTCCTTTAATTGATTTTTATAATTTTCAATAGGAATATAGTCTAATAGACTCATTTTTATATAATGACCTTTTATCCATATATACATTATGCTTAAAATACATAAGGCTATTAATACTGAAACAAAACCACCTTTTTCGAATTTAACTGCACTTGAAATTAAGAATGAAAATTCTAAAGAACCAAAGAAGACTAGTATAATAAGTGCAATTGGTAATGGGGTTTTTCTTTTTAATAGGTAATTGAATAAAAGTATGGATGTCATAAGCATTGTTACAGTTATTGATAATCCATAAGCTGCTTCCATATTATCTGAACTTCTAAAATACAAAACTATAGCTATACAAGCTATCCAAAGTATTCTGTTTATAGCTGGCATGTAAATTTGTCCCTTAGAATTAGAAGGATAAAGACATTGTAATCTAGGGAATAAATTTAATTTAATAGCTTCTGAAACTAAGGTATATGAACCTGAAATTAAAGCTTGAGATGCTATAATAGCGGCTAATGTAGAAATTAAAACTCCAAATAGTAAAAGCCAACTAGGCATCATTTGAAAAAATGGATTTAAGCTTTCAATTCCATATAATTTAGTATTATTTTTCTGAGATAATATCCAAGCAGCTTGACCAAAATAATTTAATAGTAAGCATATTTTAACTAAAGGCCAAGTAAGATAGATATTCTTTCTACCAACATGACCAAGATCAGAGTACAAAGCTTCGGCTCCAGTTGTTGATAAAAATACTCCTCCAAGAATAAAAAAACCTAAATGGTTATTTGGACTAAATAAAATTTTTATTGCATAATGAGGAGAAAGTGCTTTTAAAAGATATAAATTTCCTGATAAATTTACAATTCCTAATATGGCTAAAAATGCAAACCAAATAAACATAACTGGTCCAAAGATTTTACCTATTATTTCTGTACCAAAATGTTGAATAAAGAATAAAAAACTTAGTATTACTAGTACAATTATTATAATAATATCTTGATTATTTCCAAATATATCATTAAAACTAGGTAAGATTTTTAAACCTTCAATGGATGAAGTAACAGTTACTGCAGGGGTTAGCATTCCATCAGCTAGCAGAGCGGAACCTCCTACCATGGCAGGGATAATAAGCCACTTAGCACGACGACGAACTAAGGTATAAAGAGAAAATATACCTCCTTCTCCCTTATTATCAGCCTTTAATGTTATAAGAACATACTTTATTGTTGTTAATAAAGTCATAGTCCAAAAAATAAGAGATAATACTCCAAGGATAAAATCAGGAGTAATGCTTTCTAAACCTCCATTGCCATTTATTATTGATTTCATAACATAAAGAGGAGAAGTTCCAATATCTCCATAAACAACCCCTAAGGCTATTAAAAAGCTTCCTAAAGTAATTTTTTCAATAGAACTTTTATTAGTACTCATATTTATTCTTCCTTTATTATCATAAGTTAATTATTAAGCTTAAAATATTAATAAATTATTAATGTGTACACATAAATTTAAAATCTAATAAAATTTATACTAGCACCATTATGAAATGATGTAAAGTTATAAATTAAAAAGAAATTAGTTCTATTTTATTAAAACATTTACATTGGGAAGTTTATTAAAAAATACATAAGTTTTTTGAAAAAATTATAATGAATTCCTGATGAGTATTAAAGTAATCTAGTAAAATAAAAAAGGCTGTATCAAAATATAATAAAGATTACAAACATATTCCGAGAATTACTAGATTTCACTAAGAATTTATAATCATTACTTCGAAGATATCACTAAAGCTTCGAAACTTGCTTCGCTTCGAACAGTCTCAGCTTTTTAACGTGATATCTTCTACATAATAATTTAAATTCTAAAGTTCATCTAGATATTCTCTTCATACTGTTTGTAATCTTTATCAAAAGTTATGTTGATACACGTCCTAAATTTAATCTATTTTGTAGTTGTTGGAGGAGTGAATACTCTTGCTGCTAATTCATCATCCATCATATATAAGGCAGCAGGGTTACCTTCAGATCTTCTAACTTTCTTTAATAATGAGTGGAAGTTGTTTTCTTCTTCAACTTGTTCATCTATAAACCATTTAAGTAAACTCATAGTTGCATGTTCTTTTTCTTCAAAAGCAACATCTGCAAGACCATATATTTTACTAGTTACTAATTGTTCATGTTCATAACCTTTTTCAAAGGCTTCAATTATATTTGCAAAATTAAATTTAGGTTTATCTATTTGTTCTAATTCAACAACGCCATTTTTTTGGAATATATAATCGTAAAATTTCATTGCATGGAATAATTCTTCTTGAGCTTGAACTCTAAAAAAGTTAGCAAAACCGCTTAAGTCAACTGATTCAGCATAAGCAGCCATAGCTAAATAAGTATATGATGAATAGAATTCAAAATTAACTTGTTCATTAAGTCTTTGTAATAGATTTTCACTTAACATATATGTACACCTCTTTTTATTATTTCTATAAAATAATTGTAGTCTTAAAAAGAAAATTAAGCAAACTAATTTATAAAAATTATTAACAGAAATTATTATTCTATTAATAATAGATGGCAGAATCTTCAGATTACTTTATAATACTTAAATTATGTAATTTTTTCTTCAGATGGAAGTAATCCCATATACTTTTTATAAGTTTTTGAAAAATAAGATAAGTTATTAAAACCGCTTTTATAAGCACTTTCAGATATAGTATATCCATTATATAGGATTAAATTTCTAGCATTAATACATCTAATATGATTAATATAATCTAAAATAGTTTGCCCTGTTACCTCTTTAAAGGTACGACAGGTATAATATTTACTAAAAGCAACATGGTTACATATATGATCAATTGAAATTTGTTCTTTATAGTTTTCTTTTAAATAATTTATTATTTCTTTTACCATTAGTATTTTATTGTTATCTTTTATTTTTATTAATGATGAGTTTTTTTCAACATGGTTTCTCTTAATATGAATTAAAATTTGAAGTATATCCGATTTTATAAATTCTTTAAAATAATCATTTTTATTATTTAATTCTCTATTTATTTCTTCAATTTTCATCTTTAAAAAGAAATCCTTAACTAAGTTCTTAAATTTAAAGTTATCAAAATTATTTAAATTATCATTAAGTAAATCTTTATCTATAATAAGACAGTAATATTTACAGGAATCAGATATTTTTTCTATGGAATGAAGTTCCTTTGAATTAATTATTATAATATCATCAGCTTTAGCTTGAAGTATTTTATTATCACAAACAACCTTAGCATGTCCATCTAAGAAGTAGAGAAGTTCTATATTTTTATGATAATGCATCAAAAAACTAGGTCTATTTTTATTTAAAATATCACAATGAAATATTACTGGGAAATTAGGATCCCTATGAAAGTGATTTTCATATATGTAATTACTCATAATTCCTCCTATATAAAAGCAATATTGTGTTAAATAACAGCAAAATACTTACTTAAATAACTAAAATTATTTTATATAATAATAGTAAACATTTAAATTGTTTATTACCATTATGAGCAAATTTTTGTAGAAAGTAAAGTATTATTAGGGGGAAGAGAAATGCATTTAATACCAAGACCAAAAAGTGTAATTAATCATGAAGGTGAATTTTTTATAGAAAGAGATACTGAAATTATATTAAGTAGTGAATTATCCTTTGAAGATTTAAATTTAGCAATTATGATTCAAAAGGAAATAGAAAGAGTATTAGATTTTAAACTTAACATAAATAAACTTTTTATGGATAAGAAATATAGTAACTCAATAATTTTAAGAGAATGTAAATTTGAAAATGAAGAGGAATATAAAATAGAAATAAAGGAGAATAAGGTGATAATAGAAGGGGCTGGTGCTGGATTATTTTATGGATGTCAGAGTTTTAGACAGCTTGTAAGAGAGTTTGGAGCATGTATTCCAAATCTAACAATAGAAGATTCACCATATTTTAAATATCGTGGATTTTATCACGATGTAACAAGGGGAATGGTACCAACCTTAGATACATTAAAAAGCTTAGTTGATAAGGCAGCTTTTTATAAAATAAATCAGTTGCAACTATATATAGAGCATACCTTTGCTTTTAAGGGAATGAGCGAAGTTTGGATGGACAAGGATCCTTTAACAGCAGAGGAAATATTGATTTTATACAAGTATTGCAAAGAGAGACATGTGGAACTTGTACCATCATTATCAACCTTTGGTCATCTATATGAAGCTTTAAGAAGTAAATCCTTTAGAGAACTTTGTGAATTAGAAATAGGAGATGAAGAATATTCTTTTGTAGATAGAATGGCACATCATACTTTAGATGTTACTAACCCTAAAAGTTTAGACTTTGTTGAATCAATGCTTTTAGAATTTATTCCTTTATTCAGTTCAGATAAGTTTAATATTTGCTGTGATGAAACCTTTGATTTAGGAAAAGGAAAGAGTAGAGAGAAGGCTGAAAAATTAGGAGTAGGTAAAATATATACAGAGTTTTTAAATAAGGTATACAACATTGTAAAAAGGTTCAATAAAAATGTTATGTTCTGGGGAGATATAATAGTTGGATATCCAGAGCTTTTAAGTGATATACCAGAGGATTTAACTTGTTTAACTTGGAACTATCATCCACAGGCTAATGATGTAGCTACAAAAATTATAGCAGAGCATAATAAAGTACAATATGTTTGCCCTGGTGTAGGTGGATGGAATATGATGATGAATCTTATAGAAGGTTCTTTTAGTAATATAAGAAGAATGGTTAACCACGGAATGAAATATGGAGCTATAGGTGTTTTAAATACAAACTGGGGAGATTATGGAAATATAAATCTATTAGCTAATTCAATACCATCTATGATTTATGGAGCAGGAATTTCATGGAATCCAAAGGAAGAGGAGTTTAATGAAATCTTTAAGTCTATATCCCTTATGGAATTTGGTGATGAATCTATGAAGGTGGTATCTTTAATGGATAAGCTTTCTAAAAATCAAGTTGCAGGTTGGGGAGAGCTTGTTAGATGGAAAGAAAAGTTTAATAAAAGAGAAGAAACTAAGGAAGAAATTAAGAATATAGATACTTTAAAAGTTTTTGAAGGATATAAGGTTGCTTCAGAGGTAAGAAGAGAGTTTATTAAATTACTTAAAAATACAGAGGATAAAGAAGCTATTCAAAGCTTTATTGTGTCTTCAAAGGGATGGGAGCTTATAGATAAATTCTTCATGGTATTACTTGAAAGAGAGTTTAATAAAAAAAGTTTATTAGATATAGATAAAAAAGACTTAGCTAAGGATTTAGAGCTTTGGTTTTATGATTACACATCAATATGGAGAAAACATAATAAAGAAAGCGAGCTTAATAGAATAAGAGAAGTTATAGTATATATGTGCTCATATTTAAGGGGTTAAGAGGATTTTTAAAGGCTAAACAAATATAAAATTAAAGAGTATAATAAATTATAAAGTAATATTTACTTTGTTGATAACTTTATTTTTATACTAATAGAATGAAAGAAGGTAATAATTATGAATTATTGGCAAATATCAGCAGAGATAGGTAACACAAATTTAATAGATATATTCTTTGATTTAGGAGTAGCAATTGTTGGCCCTGGAGACAAAGGAGATTATTTTGACAATAAAGAAGAGTACGATATCTTAGGCAAAGAGGGAATAGTTATAAAGAGATTTGCTGAAGAAGTTAAGGTAGGAGATGTACTTATTTTAAAACAGATAAATTCAAGGGATGGAAGCTTTACTATTGTAGCAGCTGGTAAAGTAACAAGTCCATATAGATTTGAACCTGTATTTAACAAAGTAGGACTAGATGAATTGCCTATGCAGCACTGTAGAAGAGTAAAATGGTATATTCCTACTGATGGCTTAGTAATAGATAAAGAAGGGTTAAGTATTGGATTACAAAAGCTTAAGGATGATAGCCCACTAAAAATAAAAGCTCAAGAATTTATGAATGAATTAAAGGATGAAAATTAAAAATTCATTATAAAAATTAAAAACCAAGCTTTAGCTTGGTTTTTTAGTTTGCAGTTTAGAAATCTCCATAATGTTTTTATAATTATTATTTATAAATTATTTTAGTGAAGTTTAATTTTATTAAGGCTTCAATTTATCAAAGTAGTCAAGAGATTCAATATCATCTACTTGAAGTATAGTATCAGCTAACCATTTATCCTCTTTTCTTATAAATTTCCAAAATTCTTCAAATGAATTTGCTGTTGAATAGTCTCCATCAATTATGCAATTATTTTCTTCATTTATAGTGTAATCAATCATTTTAGCCTTTAATAAAACCCAAATAAAATCCTCTCCATTTTCATCATTTTCTACTGCTAATATAGGAGTTACCTTCTTTAATTCTACATCAGATAAAATATTCTTTTCCTTCTTTAAAAGCATCCAATTCATTTTTACAGTATGAGTATCAAAAAAGTTATCTGTCATTAAATGTTTTACAGGTGAATAATCCCTATTCATCCAAGCCTCTTGAATTAGAGGAAAGGATTCTTCAATCTGAGTTTCTATTTCATAGAAATTCCATGATGGATTTTCAATCTCAAAGTCTTTTAGAGTAGACATAGCTTCTCTTTTTTTAGAATAAACTTTATATCTAGATACACTTCCGTTTTTCACAAACAAGAAATTTATTCCTATGAATGAACTGAATATTAAGAAGTTAATCATATTTCCATAAGGGGAGCTTGAGCTGCTTCCATGAGAGCTATGTGAAGAAGATCCTCCTCCACCACCTCCGCCACCTCCGCCGGCACGACAAAGAACTGTTGTGGATGGAATTAAAAATAATAGTATTAACATTATACTTAAAATCTTTCTTAAATTTTTCATTTATTGTCCTCCTTACTCCTATAGAGTATTAATTACTACAATATTTAACAAAATCCTTCTTTTTTTATTAAATATTCTTATTTATTAAATGAAAAATTAAGAAATTTAATATAATGTAATTAAATTTTGATTATTCTTCTTTTTGCTTAGGTACTAATCTTACTCTAAAGATAAGTGCTTTAAGTGCTTTCCAGTCAAGGGGAATAAGAGGATACAGGTAGGAATCACCAGTTAAAGTTTTATTACTTGCAATTAAAACTATTCCTATTATTAATCCTACAAAAAATCCTATTACATTGAATAGGCTTGTTAATATGAGTAGGAGTGTTCTCCAAAACTTTAAGGCATAGCTAAGTTCTAAACTAGGTTGAGAAAAGCTTCCTAGTGTAACTATGGCCATATATAATATGGTTTGTGGTAAAAACCACCCAGTATCTACAGCAAATTGACCAAGTATTAATCCTCCAATAACAGATAAGGACATACCAAGGGCATTTGGCGTATTTAAAGAGGCAAGTTTTAATCCATCTACTGCAACTTCAAGAAGTAAAAATTGAACTATCAATGGAACTTTATATCCATCAACAGGTAATAAAAATTTTAAGTAATCAGGTATTCTATAGGCATTTTGGATTAAAAGCAAATAAAGTGGTGTTATAAAAATGGTAGAAATTAGTATGAAATTTCTTATTAAACGAATAAAATTACCTGTTATTACAGGAAGATAATAATCATCAACATCCTGTATAAAATCAAATATAGTAGTTGGTAAAATTATAACCGAAGGAGAGTTATCTATAATAACAACTATCTTTCCCTCTGTTATATGGGCAGCTGCAACATCAGGCCTTTCTGTATATCTAACCTTAGGGAATGGATTATACCATGAGGCATTTGAAAGAGATTCAACAAGGCTTTGTTCGCTCATGGTTAATGCTTGTATATCTAAGTTTTCAAATTTCTTTTTTATTAGATTAAGAGTTTTTTTATCAACTACCTCGTCTAAAAATGATATAACCACATCTGTTTTTGATACATTTCCTATAGACATCATTTCAAAGGTAAGTCTAGGATCTCTTATTCTTCTTCTAATTAATGCAGTATTAAATACAATGGTCTCTACAAAGCCATCCCTAGAACCCCTTAATACTTTTTCAGTTTCTGGTTCTTGAGGCCCTCTAACTGGATAGGTTCTTAAATCTATCATTATTGCACTGGAGAATCCTTCTAAAATTAATGCTGTCTGTCCACAGAGAACTTGAGACACTATTTTATCTATGGATACTTCTTCAGCTACTTCAACATAAGGAATTTGTCTTCTCATAAAATCCTTAGGTGATTTTATTAAGTTCATTTCAGTTTTGCTTAAGGAAAAGAAGTCACTCATGATTAATTCCATTACGTCATCTTTTACAAATCCATCAATATAATACATTGTGGCTTTTTTATCCCCAATTATTATTGAACGCTCAATTATATCAAAACTTTTTCCAACCCTTAAAGCTTTAGATAAAGCATTTATATTTTTATCAAAATTTGATGTTAAGTCCAAAAAAATTCCTCCTTAGTAAATAATATAAACTTATTATTTCAAAGGAGAATAAATAATATTCCTTTAATAATTTTAGAGCTTGGTATTATAATAAAAAAACTTACAAACATATTTAGAAAATTAATAGATTTTCCTAAGAATTTAAATTCCAAAGCTTATCTATATAATTTTCATATTGTTTGTAAGTTTTATAAAAAAGTGATTTTAATACACTAATATTTTAAATGTTTTAAAAGTGTACCTGTACTAATAATAGTAAGGCTGCAAAGGCTGCTATAATTCCCATTAAAGGCATAATAAATTTCAGCCATTTATTATAGGTTACATCAACCATAGCAAGGGTAGCTAAAATTAATCCTGTTGGAGTTATAAAGGAGATTAATCCTTGACCAAATTGGTAAGCACTAACTATAACATCCCTTGGTAAACCAACTGTATCTGCAAGTGGTGCCATTATTGGAATTGATAAAACAGCAAGACCAGATGAAGATGGAATAAAGAATCCTAAGATTATGAATATAACAAGCATTAATATTATAAATATATTTTTATCCATACCTTGAATTCCATTTGAGGATACATAAAGTAAAGTATCTGATATTTTACCATTTTCAAGTATTAAGTTTATAGATCTTGCAACACCTATAACTAAAGCAACTCCTACCAAATCAGCAGCACCAGCTATAAATGTATTAACAAATTTCTTTTCTCCAAGTCCTGAAAGGAATCCTAAAATTATTCCAACTACAAGGAATAGAGCAGTCATTTGTATAAATCCCCATCCCTTAGCTGAAACTCCATAAACTAAAATTATAAATGAACCAGCAAAGATTAAAAGCATAAGTTTAAGTCTCCAAGTAAATACTGGCACATCATTACTAGATTCATGAAGGAATTTAGAATCTATTTCATCTTTTTGATCGTATACAAGGGATTTAGAAGGATCGTTTTTAACTTTTTTAGCATATCTAAGTATATAAATTATTGTTATAAGTGTAGCTAAAACTAATCCTATCATCCTAAAATCAAGGCCTTCTTTAAAGCTTATTCCAGCAGCTGTTGAAGCTATTACTGAAGAGAATGGGTTTACAGTTGAGAACATTGTTCCTATAGATGAACCCATGTATATTGTGGCTATACAAACTATAGCATCATAGCCAGAAGCTAGGAAGATTGGGAGCAGAATTGGATAAAGAGCAATTGTTTCTTCTGCCAATCCAAAAGTAGTACCACCAAGAGAAATAAGTATTGATAATAATATTATAAGTATATATTCTTTTCCCTTAGTTATTTTAGAAAGGCTAGCAATTCCAGCATTAAATGCTCCAGTTGTATTTAAAACTCCTATTACTCCACCAATTATTAAAACGAACATAATTATATCTATAGTGTCATAAGTTCCTTGAATAGGAGCTTCTATTATTTGAGCAATACCTTGAGGATTTTGAGCAACCTTTTCATAAGTATTTGGTATAGCTATTGGCTTATTTATACTTCCATCAGTAAACTTACTTAAGTCTATTTTTATACCAAGTTTATCTAAGGTATTTTGGGTTGCAGCTTCCTTAGTGCTTTCCCCTTGAGGATTTGTAACAATAAAGGTATTTTCAGCTTCATTATAAGATAACTTTGAATATGATCCTGCTGGAATCACATAAGTTAAAACAGCTGATAAAATTAAAACAATAAATAATACAGTAAAGGCTGTAGGGAACGAAATTTTTTTCTTTTTACTCATTTTTTTACCTCCTCTTAAGTTTTTTATATTGTTAAAGTTTACAATTAATAATATTAATAAATAAATTTTATTAATTAAATACTTGTATTATATTAATTATACTCTTTTGTAATTTAGGGGTAAAATTAGAAAAAATTATTAAAATAATGAATTATTGATTAAATAAAGATATATATACTATTAATTAACTTTAAATGAAATAATTTGAACTTGACTTAATATAAAATTTAATGTAGAAAATATATTTAATATATTATTTTATCATATTTTTACATAATTAAAATAAACTTAATATATTGTTTTAAAGTTCCAAAATGAATATAATAAAAATAAAATAAGGGAAAGAATGTTTTAACTTGAAAATAATTGATTTTCATAACTTAAAGGGGAGTTATACTATTATGAAGGATTTTAATTTTGAAGAAATATTAGAGTCATGTCCTATGGATTATATTTATGGGAAGCTAAAGAATAAAGATTCTAGTGATTTATTTGTACTTAAGTCTAGCATAAAAGAATTTAATAGCAAATTGTTAAGTGAAGTACTAGGTAGTGATATAGATTTTAAAACTATATTTAGTAAAATTAATATTCATGGAGAAGGGTATTATAAAGACTTAAATGAAAACCTTAGTTTAAAGCTTCTTAATAATAATTACATAATCATTATTAAGAAGCTTTAAACTAAGGTTTTCATTTAAGTCT
>OCJW01000065.1_pt1 | contig 104697 bp, 92 predicted proteins | sample 1480901 | NCBI WGS metagenome assembly OCJW01 (sample SAMN05301499, study PRJEB22388) | human gut metagenome | isolation source: Infant 2 DOL 21 gut | host: Homo sapiens | place: USA: Pittsburgh, Magee-Womens Hospital of UPMC | collected 2013/2014 | reverse complement strand
GAGGGCCTCGACCCCTGCCTACAACCTCACCACCCACCGTTCACTGGGATGAGCCGATTTACCGCAGGTTCGAAGCGGGCGGCGTTGGCCACACCAGTGGTGACCGAGCACGAGTTGGTCCGACGTCTCGTGGCTAAGGGGGGTATCGCCTCTATCTGGGCCCCGCAGGGTGATCTCAGCGTGCACCTCGACGCGGATGATTATGACAAGCAGGAGAACTTGTTTCGCTTTGTGGCAATGGGGAGCTTACCGGGTGCCGTGGACGAGGATGATGAGGGTGTGGCCATGGCGATGGCGGAGATGGCCTGTCGTATTTTTTCGCCTGAGTATGTCAACTGCGGGACAGCGGACTTGGAGCCGATGCTTGACGACGGCTCTCTTGTGTCAGCGGTGAACTATGCGCCGCGGGACAGATATGATTCGTATCCGGATTTTGTGCGGGCGGCGCGGGTCATACGTACCACAGCGGAGGGAGTGTTCTTCGCTCGCCCCGACAATGACTAACAAGTACTCGCGGAGTGAGGGCCTCGACCTGTCTTAAGCCCACAGAGGCCATTGCGACAATCATCGTTTCGGCGCGGTGACCGTCCCTGCTCGCTGCTCGGCTGCGAAAAGTTCCTCATGATTCGACCGTGAGAAGTCGTTATCCCGGGTGGATATTTATCGTGGAAAGGGCTGCTCGGGAGGCGCGTGAGATCATTTCTGCGAAGATTAAGATCAGTCATGTCCCTTGTATTCGGTAGTTTCGTTGTCGTGAACAGGAGATGATGTGTGATGTGGTCATTGAGGTGTGCGTGGCAGCTATCTTCTCCGAGAATGGAGGAGATCGCTGCACGTGTGGTTGAGTGGTGTAGCCAGGTGGGTGGTCTTTATCCTGAGTTGAGCGAATGGCGATTTACCGCAGATTCAAAACGGGCGGCGTTGGCCACACCAGTGGTGACCGAGCATGAGTTGGTCCGACGTCTCGTGGCTAAGGGGGGTATCGCCTCTATCTGGGCCCCGCAGGGTGATCTCAGCGTGGACGTCAGCGCGAGTGATTATGACAAGCGGAAGAATTTGTTTCGCTTTGTGGCAATGGGAAGCTTACCGGGTGCCGTGGATGAGGATGATGAGGATGTGGCCATGATGATGACAGAGATGGCCTGTCGCATTTTTTCGCCTGAGTATGTCAACTGCGGGAGGGCGGACTTGGGGCCGAGGCTTCTAGACGGTTCTATTTTATCGGCGGTGAACTATGCGCCGCGGGACGCATATGATTCGTATCCGGATTTTGTGCGGGCGGCGCGGGTCATACATACGACAGCGGAGGGGATTTTCTTCGCTCGCCCCGACAACGACTAACGGTCTATGAATCGCCCCGGGATGTCCGGAGATTCTGAGCTTTCGGAAGGTTGGAGTCATGGCAGGCAATACGAACGAGCGCTATCCCGCTGAGCTGAGGGCCCGGGCGGTGCGGATTATATTACGAGACCTGCCCGAACTATGACAGAGATTGGCCGCCCGTGTGTCTCGGTGGCGCCGGACCGGTTGTGGGTTGGCTGGCCGGGACCGAGTTGATCAAAACCCGGGGCAGTCCAATGCGTGTGGAGGTGGTTCATTCGTCCCGCCGTTCGATCCCACCCAGGAACGGACTCAATAATGACTGTTGGGGAGTTTTGTACTCCTGCCCGTGGCGCGATCGGATTGAGGCTTAGACTGAGCATCAACACAATGTCAGCGTCTGGACGAATTACCGCTCAGACAAGTTTGGGAAAGGATGGATTGTCGTGGCATTCAATTTGAAGAGTCGTCATTTGTTGTCGCTGGCACATCACAGCACCGAAGAGATCGAATTCCTTGTCCGACTCGCTGCCCAGCTCAAGCAGGCCAAATACTCCGGGACTGAGCAGCCCATGCTCAAGGGAAAGAACATCGCCCTCATTTTTGAGAAGGCATCGACGCGTACCCGGTGTGCCTTCGAGGTGGCAGCCCATGACCAGGGTGCCGACGTCACGTACTTGGGTCCGAGCGGATCCCACATCGGTCACAAGGAGTCCATGAAGGACACTGCCCGAGTGCTGGGACGCATGTATGACGGCATCGAGTACCGCGGATTCCACCAATCCGTCGTGGAGGAGTTGGCCGAGTACGCTGGCGTCCCCGTCTTCAACGGCCTGACCGACGAGTTCCACCCCACTCAGATGCTCGCCGACGCCCTGACCATGCTGGAGCACGCTCACAAGCCCTTCCATCAGATCAAGTTCGCCTACGTCGGTGACGGCCGCAACAACATGGGCCGTTCCCTTTTGTTGCTGGGCGCCAAGCTCGGCATGGACGTCAGGATCGGAGCCCCGGAGGGTCTGCAGCCTGACTCGGAACTCGTCGAGCAGTGCCAGGAGTGGGCTGAGGAGTCCGGTGGCAAGGTGCTCGTCACGGCATCTGCTGAGGAAGCCGTCCGTGACGTGGACTTTATTCACACCGATGTGTGGGTGTCGATGGGCGAGCCGGTGGAGAGTTGGGGGGAGAGGGTTGACACCCTCATGCCGTTCCAGATCAACGATGACCTCGTCGCGGCTGCCAACAACCCACGCGTCAAGGTCATGCACTGTCTGCCGGCATTCCACAACAGTGAGACGACGGTGGGTGCCGAGATCGCTGAGACCTACCCGCAGCTGGCCAATGGCATCGAGGTCACAGAGTCGGTCTTCGAGTCCCCGGCATGCATCGCCTTCGACCAGGCCGAGAACCGCATGCACACCATCAAGGCGGTCATGGTCGCGTCGCTGGCCTGACGGTAGTGACTGGAGGAAAATCAATGAGGATTTTGGTTGCATTGGGCGGTAACGCTCTGCTGCGACGCGGTCAACCGATGACGGCGGAGAACCAGCGTGCCAATGTGAGGATCGCGGCCGAGCGGATCAAGGAGGTCGCCGTCGACCATCAAGTCGTCGTGGCCCACGGCAATGGTCCGCAGGTGGGTCTGCTGGCCTTGCAGTCGACGGCGTACGAGGAAGTCGGCATCTATCCGCTGGATGTGCTGGGGGCTGAGTCTCAGGCCATGATCGGCTACATGATCGAGCAGGAGCTGGGTAATGTCATGCCCAAGGAGCAACAGATCGTCACCATGATCACGATGACGGTCGTTGACGCCGATGATCCTGCATTCGACAATCCCACCAAGCCGATCGGCCCGGTCTACGATCGGGAGACCGCGGAGAGGTTGGCTGCTGAGAAGGGGTGGTCCATCGCCGCTGACGGTGAGTATTTCCGCCGGGTGGTGGCCTCCCCGCAGCCGCGCAACATTGTCGAGCAGAAGGCCATCCGTCAGCTGGTCGATTCCGGTGTCCTCGTCGTGTGTGCTGGTGGCGGTGGCATTCCCTGCGTCTTCGACAATGAGGGCAGCCTTCACGGTGTTGAGGCTGTTATCGACAAGGACTTGGCTTCGGCTGAGTTGGCGGTACGGGCGGAGGCTGATCTTCTCGTCATCGCCACGGACGTTGACGGCGTCTACGAGAATTGGGGCACTCCCGACCAGAAGTTCATCAAGGAGATGCGCGCCGAGGATGCCCTCAACGCGGAGTTTGCGGCAGGTTCCATGGGTCCGAAGGTTCGGGCAGCCTGCAACTTCGCCCTGGCGACCGGAAAACGTGCCGTCATTGGTTCCCTCGAGGACATTCGCGGTCTCGTTGGCGGCACCTGTGGCACGGCGATCGTTTCTGATTCACCCGGAGACGTCGAGCTTGACTGAGTAGTTCACGCACGAGTGCCGCAGCCTTGGTTGGCTGCGGCACTCGTGGCAGCTATGGGCGTTCCTCGATGGTTCGGGCATCGACGAGGTTGAGCCCCATGATCTTTCCGACCAGGCCACGCGCAGTGAACAACACCGAGATGAGTTCGACGAGCAGGACGATGGTTCCGATGCTTGCCAAGATGCTGAATCTGGTGTCGGCGAGGTGAGAGCACATGAGGGCCATACCGATGACGAGGCTATGACGTCGGCCTGCGGGTAGTCCACGGGGTGTGGTCCAGGCCAGGTGGGCCGTCCCCATCCCGGGAGAGACGCCGAGGCGTCCAGCCATGGCAATGATGACGTAGACGAGGTTGAGAGCCGCGAGAAGCGATGTCCCGTAGGTTGTCAGGGCATGTTCGGCAACAGCCTTGTTCTGAGGGTTGTGGTAGAGGATGACGGTGACGATCGTGGCTGTGAGGCCCATGGCTGCGATGTCGATGAGGATCACCCACCAGACGTCAATGAGGAGGGCGAGGAAGCGCCGTCCTTTCGTGACTTCGCGCGGCTCGTCGGCCTGCTGCTCCATTGTCTCCGGGGCTTGCGAGAAGTGCGGGGTAAACGTCGTGGCGAGAACGCCGAGGATGCCGCCGAGGGTGTTGGTGATGAGGTCGTTGATGTCAGCGACGCGGTATTGGCAGTTGGATAGGAACCAGTTTCCGGTGTACTGGGTGAGTTCGATGACCAGCGAGGTTCCGAAGCCCAACAGCATCGCGGCCCAGGGGCGCATCCGGAGCAGTCGGACTGCGTAGAAGCCTAATGGAACGAAGAGTGCGACGTTGAGCGCCATTTGCAGCATCGGCGAGCTGGTGAGCACCTGCGTGATGGGTGCACCAGCGAGCTGGTGGGCCATGTCGCGGAAGTACTCGGTGGGATCGAGGATGAAGTGACGCGGATGGGATGCGCAGTATTCATCGGACAGTGGCGGCACTGGGAAGATCGTGTAGGCGATGAGCGCGCTGACATACACGAAGTTGGTGAAGATCAGCACCATCCGTCCGAGAGAGGGTGCGCCGAAGCGCCTGAACTGGTGGATGAGCACGGGGACGAACGCGACGACGCTGATGCCTACGCCAATGAGCACCGAGATGAGTGATTTTTCGAGCATGGGGCCTTCCGATGATGAGCGATGGTCAATATTGCAGGTCGAGGTGTCGTCGCGCATCCTCCTGCGGGACGAAAACCGAGTCCGACATGGGTTATGGCCTAAGGCTCGAGTTGATGAGGCTGATATGGTAATGCGAACCAGTCTCAGAAATACTCGAGTACGACGAACAGGAAGATTATGAAGGTCAGGAACTCCTTGCGAGCCCTCAAGAATCAGCCCGGCTCCCAGGTGGTGCGCCGCCGTGGCCGCGTTTATGTCATCAACAAGAAGACCCCGCGGATGAAGGCTCGTCAGGGCTGAAACGGTGCAGGTACCCCGGCGACGGCCGGGAACGAGCGATCGCCCGTCCACTTCGGATGGGCGATCGCTGTGTCACGACGTCACCACCCGCGTGTCTCGACGGCGCTGGCGTCGACGAGATCAAGATGCATGCTCTTGGCGATGATGCCCCGCTCGTCCCACAGCACCGAGACGGCCTCAACAAACAGGATGAGGCCGCCGATCGACGCGAACATGCCGACCGATGTCTTGCCGAGCACCGACAGGACGAAGGCCGCACCGATGACGAGGGTGTGAAGTCGTCCAGACGGGCGCCCATCCTCGTCAACCCACGCGAGATGCATGGAGTCGGTTCCCGGTGAGAAACCGAAGCGTCCTACCAACGAGACGATGGCGTAACCGAAGCTGATGGCCAGAAGGAGCGCGGTGCCGATCGGCGTGGTGGCCGACTCGATGGCAGGCTTGTGAGCGATATCCTTGAGTTCGTACACCGTGGTGCCGCCCACGAACAGGCCCCACCCGAGCCCGTTGAGGGCGCCCACGCACAGCGCATCGATGAGCAGGGCGCAGAATCGCCGCCCCCGTGTTGCCGGCCTGGACTCACCTGCGCTCCCTGTGAGGCTTAACGACTTGCGCTCCTTGCGAGTTTTGATGACGAGGGTGGGGATGAGGAGGATTACGAGAATGGCGATGACAATGAGGCCAAGGATGAGCTGTTGGCTGGCCATGAGATGTCCTTCCTCGTCATGGGGCGATGATCGGGATGGAATCCACCGTGCCAGTGGAGCGGGTCATCAGGCATCGTGCTGTGGTACCAAAAGCGAGTGGTACACGGGTTTGACCGTAACGGTAGCAGGAGACAGTACGATCGCCCGTCCTTTCCGGAGGGGCGATCGTGGCTGTGTTTCAGGATTACTGAGACGTCAGTCGTCGTCCTTGGCCTCCTTGGCGGCCTCGACAACAGCCTCTTCGGTGACGTCGGGGTGCTCCAGGCGCCACCGAGCTTGCCAGGCTGCGCCGATGATCCCGGCTCGGTTGAACAGCTGGGCCGGGACGATCGGGGTCTCTAGGTTGAGGTACTTGAAGAACTTTTCGTGGTCCTTGGAGACACCGCCGCCGACGACGAAGAGGTCGGGAGAAAACAACATCTCGACGACCTCGTAGTAACGCTGCAGGCGCTTGGTCGCCCAATCCTTGTAGGATATCTTCTTGCGGTCCTTGACCGAGGAGGCGGCGCGCTTCTCGGCGTCATGGCCGTCGATCTCAAGATGGCCGAGCTCGGTGTTCGGCAGCAGGATGCCATTGTTGATGACAGCAGACCCGATGCCAGTGCCCAGGGTGGTGAGGATGACGACGCCCGGGACACCCTTGGCTGCACCGTAGTGGACCTCACCCAGGCCAGCGGCGTCTGCGTCGTTGAGGACGGTCACGGGGCGGCCGAGGGCATCACTGATGTAGTCCTCGGCGTGCAGGCCGGCCCACCCCTGGTCGAGGTTGGCGATGAAGGGGATGACGCCGTGGCGTGCCGGGGCGGGGAAGGAGATGCCAACCGGTCCGTCGCCAATGGTGGGGGCGAAGTTGTCGACGATCTCGCGCAGCACGGCGACGACGTTCTTCGGGGACGACTTCCCAGGGGTGGGGATGCGAAGTCGCGGTTCGGCAAAGTCTCCGATGTCGAGGTCAACCGGGGCTCCCTTGATCCCGGAGCCGCCGACGTCAATTCCCAGCACGTTGCTCATGGTTGACAAGCGTAGTGGTTGCCAGTGGGAGGAGTGGTGGCGCAGAGGGCAGATGGCTATTGACCGTGAGCGGTATTGGCGGTGGAGTCCGTTCTGACGCCGTGGGGTCGAGCCGGGATGTCGGGCGACCTTGCACCGATGGGTTCGTCGGAGGAGACAGCGGGTGCGGTCGCCGGGTGCTCCGTCGGGGACAGCTCTCGAGCGCGTGCGGCACGGGTGCGGTCCATCTGCCCCATGACGAAGGTCCGGGCATCAGAGGCGTCGAGGTGGGAACACGACACCGTCACCGGACCCGACGAGGTGTGCACGTAGACGTCAGCGAGGCCCAGTCGACGCTGCAGCGGCCCCTGTGCCAGCCGTACTGACTGCGATCGGGCATGCGGGACGATGCTCAGGGTGCGGTTGAACAGCCCCTTTCGGGTCACGACGACCTCGTCGTCAAACCCCCATGCGATGACCGTCTGGTCGAACCAGCGGAACCACCGGGCACGTTTCGGGATTCCGTTGAGATGCACCGAGTCCAGTCGGAATCCGGGCCATAACGCGTCGAGGGCGGCGCGGACCTGCTCGTCGTCACCAATGGGCAGCAGAACTGTTGACTGTTCGACATCCGACAGCCCGGCACCGCCGAGCACCGTCATTGTGATACGAGAGACTCCGAGTGGACGCCACAGCAGCGGAGTAGACACCTCCACCGCCTGCACCCTACGGACGGGGACGGTGCGCGTCGTCAGGCTGGTGAGACCGTGAACCGCCTTGAGGGCACCTCCTGACCTCAGCAGGGAGAATTTCCACGCGGCGTCGAGCTGTTTCCACACCACACCGATCATCGTCAGCAAGAGGGCGAGGATGGCGGCAACACCAAGCGGCTGGTCGTTGGCGACGCTGATGACGATCGACACGATCAGGGCCAGCAGCTGGATGAGGAAGGTCATCGACAGGAACCCGGCGACGAGGGCTCGCTTGGCCGTGACACTGACGATCTCGTGCTCATCGCGGCGTCGATCCCACCACTGAGAGCCGACGCCGTCGCCCGCTCTGCCAGCATGGGACTGGGCAGCGTCATGATGGGCCCGAGAAATGAGCAGGTCGCGCAGTTCGTAGGCCTCGTGACGCTTCAGAAACTCGATCTTCTTGGAGCTGGACGCCCCGACGTCAATGTTGAGGCTTGCCAGACCGACAATCCGGGCGGCGAAGGGCTGGACGACGTCGACCCCTTGGATCTTGGACAAGGCCAGCCGGTCGGATTCGTGGGTGATGAAGCGGTGCTCGATGCGCACCTCCTCCTCGTCGATGTGGAATCTCGTGGTCGCCCACACGAAGGCGCCGACAACGATCTGCAGGATGGCCACGATGACGACGATGCTGCCGCCGATTCCGAGGTCGCGGAGGGACAATGACATCAAGTCCCTGCCGTCTTCGAGCAACTGCTTGAGCAGGATGAAGGCCGCGGCAGCAATGATGATCCAGCCGCGCACCAACGGGGTCGCCCAGTGAGGGCGCCTCTCCACGGCCTCCGCGGAGGCAGGTTGCCCGGCCACCGGGGCGGAGGGAATGACGATGTCGGTTCGGCCCTCCTCACGGGGCTGCTCCTCCGGGGTCACAGGGCCGCGTCCTTCTCCTCAGCCATTTCCGTGATCCGTTCACGCAGGGCTTTGGCCTCCTCGGCAGGCAGACCGTCAATGGAGGCGTTGGTCGCCATGGCAGCGGTGACGAGTTCCACGGATGCCACACCCCAGTGCCGATCGAAGGGGCCAGCGTTGATCTCGACGGCTTGCATTCGACCGTAGGGGACGATGACCAAGTTGCGGAACCACGGCCCGGAACGGATGCACAGGTCGCTTCCGCGTTCGCACCAGCCCATGGCTGCGACGACGGGTGGCATCCGCGAGAATCGCCATCCGGTGAAGGCCAGGCCGACGACCGCCGCGATGACACCGGCCCACCAGGTGACGAAGATCCCCAGCACGACGGCGAGGGCGACCGTCAGGATGCCCCAGGTCAGACAGACCATGAGCCTCTTGACGGTCACGAATTTCGGGGAGACCGGATGCCATTCGCCTCCGGGAGGGCTGAAGAGTTCGTCCACGTCATAGGACCCTAACAAGGGATGATGTCAGCCCCAAAGCATATTTTGGGGCTGACATCGTCCGCGTGCATGCCATGGCGACTTCATGCACGCTCACCATCGGGGTGACGAATACCCCACGAACGAGGACTCGTCGAAGATCGGGGTCCGCTCCCGATCTCACCGACCACCGGTGGCGTGGGCATTGACCTCGTAGGAGGTGTTGGTGGCCTCGAAGAAATTGACCAGCTGGAGGGTGTCATTGGCCGTGGCCATCCATTTCGCCGGGTTGGCGACGCGGTACTCCGGCTCGAAACCGAGCTCCTCCAGACGACGATCTGCCAGGTACTTGACGTAGTCATTGACGTAATCAGCATTCATTCCGAGGATGCCGCGGGGGAGCATGTCGCGGTTGTACTGCTCCTCCATGGACACCCCCTCGACGATCATGTCGTGGATCTCGGTCGCGAACTCCTCGGTGGCGACCTCCGGGTTCTCCTCCAACACCGTCAGGATGAGGTTCATGCCGAATTTCAGGTGGAGGGACTCGTCGCGGACCACCCAGTCGATGAGGGAGCCGAAATTGCGCAGCAGGTTTCGCTGCCGGAAGGACAGCGCGACCATGAACCCGGAGTAGAACCAGATGCCTTCGAGAATGATGTTGTAAGCCACTAGGTTGCGCACGAAGTCCTGCTTGCCCTCGACAGTGGTGATGTCGAGGGTCTGCTCGGTCATCTGCTTGATGAAGGCCACCTCGAAGGACTCCTTGCGGGCCATCGACGGGACGTGGACGTGGGAGCGGTAGGCCTCGTCGCGGTCGATCGGGAAGGTCTCGAGGACATACTCGAATGCCATGCAGTGGTTGGCCTCCTCCCACATCTGCTTGGCCAGGTAGAGGTGGCACTCGGCCGCATTGACGTAGGGGTAGACCCCGAAGGCCAACGCCTTGTTGACCAGCAGCTCGTTGGGGTTGAAGTAGCTCATGAGGTGGGTTAAGGCATGGTGCTCATCAGGAGTCATCCGGCTGAAGTCGGCGAGGTCCTCATCGAGCTGGATCTCGTTGGGGAACCACGTGTTCGCCACGGCCTGGTTGTAGAGGTCGTAGGCCCACGGGTAGATGACGGGCTTGAGCAGCAGCCCTTCGTGGATTCCGGATCCAAGGATCATGGTGTTCTCGCATTCAGTGGGGGGGAACGGTCGTCGGTCACTGGCAGGACTCGCACTGCAGGCGTTCCTGGGGGTCCACCGGGCAGGAGGTGCCGTCGACGAGATCGAGGGCCATGACGGGTTCGGCGTCGAGTGCCTCGGTCAGGGGCTTTTCGATGGTCGTGGTGCTGGTGTCACGTCGTGCTGCGGTGGCGAACCCACGACGAGGACCGTTGCGATGTCCGGCAGCCTTGTTGACCGCCACCGTTGACTGCTCGGCGGTGTGACGGGGCAGCATGTGGAGGTAGTAGGTCGTCTTGACGCCCATCCGCCATGCTGCGGTGTAGAGGTCCTCCATGTCACCGACCGACCGGGAGGCCAGGTAGATGTTGCGGCTGATGGCCTGGTCCACCCACTTCTGCGCCCTGGCGGCCACGTTGAGGTAGGCCATTGGATCCAGGGTGAAGGAGGTGCGGTACAGACGTCGCAGAGATGCCGGGATGGCCTTGATCTCGCTGGGATCCCCCTGACGGCGCAGCAATTCCTCGCGCACCTTCTCCCACAGCCCGAGGTCCTTGAGGTCGGCCACCAGGTTGCGGTTGACCTCGAGGAACTTCCCGGCCGAGGTGGCTCGGGAGAACATCTGGGAGAACTGCGGGTCCAGACCCGGCGTCGTGCCAGCGACCAGGCCGATCGACGCGGTCGGGGCGATGGCCATCAGAGTGGCGTTGCGCATCCCGTGACTCACCTTGGTACGCAGCCCGTCCCAGTCCATCCTCGTCACTCGGTCGACGTCAACGGGAATGCCACGGTCGCGCTCCAGGAGAGCCAGGGTGTCGACCGGGACCATCCCCTTCGACCAGCCGGATCCTGCGAACATCGGGTACGAGCCACGCTCGGTGGCCAGATCAGCGGAGGTGTCGATGGCGTGCCAGCTGATGAATTCAATGACCCGGTCGACGATCTCGCAGGCCTCGGGGGAGTCGTAAGGAATCCGCACCTGCTCGAGCATGTCCGTCAGCCCCATGACGCCCAGGCCGATGGCCCGGTTCTCCACGTTGGATCGCTCGGCCTGAGGCACCGCCGAAGCGGTGATGTCGACGAGGTTGTCGAGGTGGCGCACCGCCAGCCGAGTGGTGGCGGCCAGTTGGTTCCAGTCGATGCGACGTTTCCCGCGCGGCCCGACGAGGTGTCCGGCGAGGTTGACCGAAGCCAGGTTGCACACCGAGGTGTGGTCGCGGTCCTGGGGCAGGCAGATCTCGGTGCACAGATTCGAGGAGTGGATCGTCCCGGTGTTGCTGTTCAACGCGCGGGTATTGACGCTGTCCTTCCACGTCAACCACGGGTGGGATGTCGTCTGCAGACTCACCAGGATGGCTCGGAACTGTTCGCGGGCCGTGGTGCGGTGGAAACGCTTGATGTGGCCGGCCTCGGCCTCGGCGATGTAGTGGGCGTAACGCTTCGAGAAGGCCGACCCGGTGAGCTCGGTGAGATCGGGGGTCTCGGCGGGGTCGAAGAGGTACCAGTCCTCGTCCTTGGCGACGCGTTTCATGAACTCGTCGGAGATCCACACCGCGGTGTCGGCGGTGCGGGTCCGCCGGTACGGGTCACCGGAGTTCTGCCGCAGATCGAGGAACTGCGGGAAGTCCATGTGCCAGTTCTCCATGTAGAAGCACAGTGCGCCGAGCTTTTTGCCTCCGCGGGAGACAGCCCGCAGCGTCGAGTCGATGGTGTGCATGAAGGGGATCGGACCGGTCGACGCAGTGTTGTCGGAGCGAATAGGTGACCCCTCGCAGCGCAGGTCGGACATCGACAGCCCGATGCCGCCGGTGCCCTTGGTGATCCACATGACGTCACGGATCGTCCGGGCGATGTGCTCCAAATCGTCCTCGGTGCGCATGACGAAGCAGTTGGACAGCTGACCAGCCGGGGTGCCCGCGTTGACAAGGGTGGATCCAGCCGCGAGATGACGCAGGTTACTCATCGAGTCGTAGAGGGCGAGGGCAGAGGAGGTGGGATCGTCCTCGGTGAGGCTGAGCCCCATCGCCACGCGCATCCAGAAGTACTGCGGTACTTCCAACGCTCGCTGGTCGGGGGTACGCAACAGGTAACGGTTGACCATGGTGCGCACGCCGGTGAAGCCGATGAGGTCGTCACGGATGGGATCAAGGGCCGTGGCGAGGGCGTCGAGGTCGAAGAGCCGCCCCAGTCGCTCGTCGAGGTGGCCGTCGGCGACGAGTTTGTCGATCGTGCGCGGGAAGCAGGCATGATGGAGGTCTCGCACCCGCTCGGGGCCGGCGTCACCGAGACCGTCGTGGGTGTCGCCGAACACCTCCTTGTACAGCTTCTTGACGGCGATTCGGCTAGCAATGGTGTCGAAGGCGGGGTCGTCCTTGGCATTGCCCAGAGCCACCTGGATGACGGCCTCGTCCAGGGCGTCGGTGGTGATCCCGTCGAACAGGGTGATCTCCACCTCGGCCTGCAGCAGGGTTGCCCGGGCAACGGCGTCGTCGAGCCCACGGGCTGAGTCAATGATGGATGCAGCGACTTCGTTGCCGTCGTAGGGGGCCAGGGATCCGTCGCGCTTGCGGACGCGGATGGTCGAGATGGGGTCGGCGCTCATTGCAATTCCTCCGTGCGATGCCGTAGGCACGCGACCGGGCGGAATGCGGCGGGGACACTGGTCCCCATGAACGCTGCGACACTTCCCGCGAGATCGCGAACCGGGCCCCGCGGTTGCGGGACCACACCTGGCAGGTCTTCGGACTCACGAGCACTTGTTGCCTACTGGCCGTCGCTTCCCATGCCGAAGCACAGTGCATGATGACGGCGGTCGTTCTCGTACACCGCTGCGGGGCAGCTCCGGATTCACACCGGATTCCCTCTTGGCCCGTGCGAACACGGGAACCACGTGCACTCGCCACTATATGAACGCTGATCAATAAGAGTCAACACAAGATGTAGGGGCATTGAGCGTGTTGGACGTCTCACGGACGCACACCATGACGGCCCCCTGACGGCCGGCGGATTCATGACACCGAACACGCCGCCGTCACCGGGCTTCGTCGAGCGTCAGAAACGCTGAAACTCCCGACGTCCTCAGCGCCACGCTCCCCGGAATCTCGCCGGATGCCACGGGGCGTCCTCGTTGGGAACTCCCAACTCGTGGGCGGCGCGCAATGGCCAGTTGGTGTCCCGCAGAGCTGCCCGTCCGATCATGATGGCGTCGGCACTGCCCTTCTGGAGCAGCTCCTCGGCCAACTCTGCGGTCCAGATCATGCCGACGGTGGCGGTGGGAATCCCGGCCTCGGCGCGCACTCGAGCCGCCAAGTCAGCCTGGTAGGCCGGGGCGACGGGGATGGGGGCCGACGAATTGCCTCCTGAGGAGGCGTCGAGCAGATCGACCCCGGCTTTCGCGAAGCGCCGCGACAGTTCGACGGAGTCCTTCACCTGCCAGCCGTCGTCCCGCCAGTCAGTGACCGACAGGCGCGCCAGCAAGGGCATGTCTTCAGGAATGGCCCCACGCACAGCCTTCGCGACCTCCAACGGCAGGCGAACACGTCCGTCGAAGTCACCGCCCCAACCGTCGGTGCGGGTGTTGGACAGCGGCGAGTAAAACTGGTGCAGCAGGTAACCGTGGGCGCTGTGAAGTTCGACGGCGTCGAATCCAGCGTCCACAGCACGCGCGGCGGCGGCGCGGAAGTGGTCGACGACCTTCTCGATGCCGTTCTCGTCAAGGGCGTTGACGGGCAGGCCGACGTACTGCTTGCCGTCAGCAGGGGCGGTGGTCGGACCGACGGGAATCCAGCCGCCCTGCTCAGGGGGTACCACGCTGCCATGGAATCCCGGCCACCACTTCTCGGTGGAGGCCTTCCGGCCGGCGTGACCGAGCTGCACGGCGATCTTGCCACCAAGCTCGTGGACGGCATCAGTGACGGTGCGCCAGGCAGCCACTTGGTCGTCATTCCACAACCCGGTGTCAGCAGGGCTGATGCGGCCTTCGGGGCTGACCGCGGTGGCCTCGGCGACGATGAGGCCGAAGCCACCAGCGGCAAAGGACCCGTAATGGATGAGATGCCAGGTGCCCGGGATCCCGTCGTGAGAATCCACCGCGTACTGGCACATCGGTGGTAGCCAGGCGCGGTTGCGAACTGTCAGGCCACGGAGAGTGAGGGGCTGGAACAGCAGAGGTGACGTCATGACTCCATGACACCACGCGTTTCAACCTTCATCCCGTCAATCTCGACCGCCAGCCAGGTTGGCAGCCGTGTCAGACGTGGTGGTGGTAATTCGGCTTCCACTCGCGCACTGAGGTCACCTGGACAGCCGTCTTGGGGTAGGGGTCAGCCTCCAGCAAATGATCGAGAGCATCGCGGTCAGGCACGGTGTAGATAAGCACCGCTCCGCTGCCGTCAGCCAACGGGCCGGCATTGACGAGCTGGCCACGTTCGCGCATGACATCAAGGTTCTCCAGATGGGCCGGGCGCGCGGCCATGCGCTCCTCGGAATGGGCGGGATCATAATGGGTTTCGACGATGAAAACTGCCATGACCCAATGCTATTGGGACATGGACCGGAACTGAAGCGTTGAGAAGGCGTCGGACGTTGACGCGTCATCGTGTGGCATGGGATGCCCTGGGATGCCGCCACAGTGTCGGTGCTTGTCAGATGACGTTTCGGGAAATCAGGGTGGCAAACGTGCGCGGAACCGTCCCACGACGGGAACATTGGGCGCTCAAGATTTTGACACCAGCTCAGCCAACGGTGCACCAGCCGGTCGCAGCCGCGGTGGTGTCGTTGGCCCCAGCACGGATGAACTTGCGAGTCTGGTTGTTCGACAGCGCGTACCCGGTCTGCGGCTGGGCGGTGGACCGGGCGAAGATCGTGCCGGCGACCTTGCCGTCCGTCGTCAGCAGTGGCCCACCCGAGTTGCCCGGACGTACCGTGCCGCGCAGCGAGAGGATCTCGCGGACGACGGTGTCGGTGCCGTAAATGTTCTCACCCCGAGCCATGATCGACCCACGCACGGTGGCGGCCTCGAGGGTGTACGGACCATCAAGTGGGAATCCGGCGACGACCGTCGGATCACCATCCTTGACAGCCGACGCCATTGTCAAGGCTGGGGCATGAAGGTCGGGAACCGCCAACACCGCCAGGTCCATGTCCGGGTCGTAGGAGACGACGCGGGCTTGCAGTCGAGCCCCAGATCCGCCCACCTGCACGGTGACCTGGTTGGACCCGGCGACGACATGGGCGTTCGTCGCCACCCGGTGGCGAGAACTCACCCATCCGGTGCCCTCGGAGGCCCGATCACACCGTGGTGCCCGCGACCGCACCTTGACGATGGATTGAGCTGCGCGCCGCACTCCAGGAGTAGTGACGGTCTCGTCGTCGGGAGCCGGTGCGGGCAGGCTGGGAGCTTCGTCGGCGAAGACCTTCGGGAAGGTGTCAGCAGCTCGGCCGACCAGTCGGGCAGCGGCCTCGTTGACCTCATCCGGGATGACGCGATTGGTCTGGGTGATGACGGATGACTCGTCGATGGCCTCGGTCCATGACGGCGGCAGGATGGGGGAGAGGGCTGTCGCCGCCACCGTGACGACAAGTGCGGTTGCGATGACGTTGAGCACTGAGCCGCCGAAACGGTCCACGTTGCCCAACCCCACCGAGTTGAATGCGCGGTGGATGTGTTGGGCGATGTGGACGCAGATGCCCTGAATGATCTCGGCAATGACGAGGGTGATGCATACCCGCACCGCACCTGCGGCCAGCCAGGTCCAATTCTCGTCGAAGAACTGGTCAGCGACGATGCCGGAGGTCCACAGACCGGCCCACACCCCGAGGACTAACCCGATGAGGCTGGCCACTCCGACGACGGCCCCGCGCATCCACCCGGCGATGGCACGCATGGCGAGGTACACCACGAGGATGACGTCGAGGATGTGCGGCATGGCTCTCCCGTCGGAGGTGGGTGGACGAAGTGACGGATACAGCATCTCAATGGTGCCTTTTGAGGTGGCGATGAGCCAACGTAGGGGACCCGAACGCATTCGACTTCGCGGAATTCGTGGTTATTGGTAGCTTGACGTCATGAGTCATCACGATGGCGAGGACGGGGGCACGCCTGCCCATGACGCGGATTCTGTCCACGACGATCTCGTCATCCTGCTCGACGACGACGGCAACCAGGTTGGGACCGCTCCCCGAGCGACCGTTCACAGCCAGCACACCCCACGACATCTGGCCTTTTCCTGCCATGTCCTTGACGTCGGCGGGCGAGTTCTGCTGACCCGACGAACCCTGACGAAGGTGGCCTGGCCGGGGGTGTGGACGAACACCTGTTGTGGGCATCCGCGGATCGGCGAAACGATCATCGACGCGGCGGTGCGTCGCACTCACCAGGAGCTCGGTCTCGACCTCGATCCGCGTCGGATGCGCGTCGTCCTTCCTGGTTTTTCCTATCGTGCCACCGACGCTGGCGGCATTGTCGAGGACGAGCTGTGCCCGGTCGTCGTTGCCCGGTTGTCCCTTCCCGAGGAACTCGTCGAGCTGAATCCTGACCCGGACGAGGTCGAAGAGGTCACCTGGGTGGGCTGGCAGGACATGTACGGCCTGGCGCGATCGATGCCGGCCCTGCTGAGCCCCTGGGCGGTCGAGCAGATGCTCGAGTTCGGTCCGGAACTGCCCGTCGTGCGCTGAGCCTCACACCGAGGTCAGCACCTCGCCGTGATCAGGCCAGGCGGCCAGCATGGACGCCGACACATGGCAGACGACGAGACGTCCGGGCGCGTCGACGGCGATGAGGCCTCCCGTGGCTGGTGCGCCGTCGGTGACTCGTGACGAGACCTCGTCGGTGAGGGCTCCCATGGCCGCGTGGTTGACGGGTTCACCTGCCAGTCTCATACGAGCATCCACCTCGTGGGCCACCACTCCCTGCAAGAAGGCCTCGCCGTCACCGGTGCAGGAGACGGCCACGACCCCATCCCGGGCGAAGGTACCGGCCCCGACGATCGGGGAATCACCGATGCGACCTACTGACGACGCGACGATCCCGCCCGTAGACGTCGCAGCAGCAAGATGACCGTGATAGTCCCGGGCGACCGCCCCGACTGTGCCATGCCTCGGGGCCTGGTGGCGTCCGGCAAGTACCCGTTCCAGCTGTTCCCGGCGAGCGTCAGTCACGAAGTATTCCGGGGGCTCGACCTCCAGACCCCAGCCTCGGCAGACCTGCTCAGGGGGGTCGCACAGCAGGACATGGGGCGACATGGCGAGGATGGCCCGGGCCAGACGAATCGGGTTGCGGGCATGACGTGAACAGCACACCGCCCCAGCACGCCCGTGGCCGGTCATGACGGCGGCGTCAGTCTCAACCGTCCCCTTCGCGGTGAGGACCCCACCCCGTCCAGCATTGAAGAGCGGATCGTCCTCCATCGCCACGACCGAGGCTGTGACGGCGTCAAGGGCTGGCCCACCAGCGTCAAGAACTGCCTGGCCGGCGTCGAAAGCGTGCCGTAAGGACAGCCGGAACCTCTTGGCATCCTCGCCGGTTCGGGGCGGAACGTTGCCTGCGCCACCGTGGATGACGAGAGTGGGGCCGAGCTGATCGACGACGTGACTAGTCATGCACAGAGCGTAGACGTCGAGGTGGCTTTCACGGGATGGTTGAGGGTCTGTCCACCGGTCTCGGAACCTGCTGTGGAACGACATCGATGTGTTTTCCCCAGCCATGAGGGTTATCCATAGGATTCCTGTGGATAACCCCTCGTCGTGGCAGGTGACATGTGGATGAACATGCCGCGACGAAGGCTCCAGCCGGGTGGAAAAGGGAGCCAACGAGGGTGACAATAATGTTCACGGCGTGGAGGAGGGTTGTCCATGGTGTCGCGGGGCAAGGCCATCAAGACCGTCATCGCCGGTGGTGTCGGAGTCGCTGCAGTCGGGTTGTCGGTGACTGCCGCATGGCCGTCAGACCCGGGATTGCGAGCCGTCCCTGATCACCAACAGCTCGTCTCCAGGCCGATGTCCACCGCATGGTCGGCGTCCTGGTCTGACACGACCCAGCCAACCCCGAACATCACTCAGTCCCCGGCCCCCGTAGACCCTGGAGTCCTCGCCCCGGCAAAGGCTGCAACCCCGACCCCGAGTCCGGCAGTGTCCAGGGTTGCCATGCCGACCGGGGTTCTGCTGTCGAAACCGCTCAACGGCCCGGTCACGTCACCATTTGGCATGAGGTTCCACCCCATCCTCCACGTCTGGAAGCTGCACACTGGCGTCGATTTCGGAGCTTCGTGTGGCACCCCGGTAGGTGCGTCAGCACCAGGAAAGGTCGCCTTCGCGGGCCCTGCGGGTGGGTATGGGAATCGGGTCGAGGTCGATCACGGCATGATCGCCGGTAAGCACGTCTCGACGACCTACAACCACCTGTCGGTGATCGGAGTAAGGGTGGGGCAAAGGGTTGACGTCCACCAGGCCGTTGCCTTGTCCGGGACGACCGGGTACTCAACGGGATGCCACCTGCACTATGAGGTCGTCGTCAACGGACAGTTCACCGACCCGCTGCCGTGGCTCAATGGCAAGCCTGCTGTCGTGAATCTCGACAAACTCAAGCCTGTCAGGGGAGCGACCGTTCCTGCCGGTGAGTTGCACCATCCTGATCCGGTGCCGCCCACCCCGCATCCGTCGGGTACCCCGAGCCGTCCGACCACGTCGAACAGTCCTTCCAAGCCCAGCTCCACGCCGGTCAGGCCCAGCCGAAAGCCGAGTGCTCCCACACCGTCTTCTGTCTCGACGACGACCCCTGGGAAGGCGCCGTCAACCAGCCCTTCACGGCCCGGACCCACGACGGAGCCGGCACCAGGGCAGCCGACCTCGTCACAGAAGTCCTTGCCCGTCACCTCGACGAGCAGCGATCCAGGTCACTGAGCTTCCTGGCTGCTGGCCTGGGCAGTGCGGGATCTGCCGGCCGAGAGGAGCCCGGTCGTCAGGATGTCGTTGACTCCTCGGAGGGGGGTTTCTGCCGCGGCAGGTACATGGTGAACATGGCGCCACCGCCAGGAGCTCGCGACGCCTTGATCCAGCCTTGGTGACTGGTGACGGTGTGCGCCACGATTGACAGGCCCAGGCCGGTGCCGGGAGTGTTGCGGGCCTGGTCGGAGCGGTAGAACCGGTCGAAGATGTGTGGCAGATCCGCCTCGTCGATGCCCGGCCCCTCATCGCTGACGACGACGGTGTCACCGTCCATCGTGACCGTCACCGTACCCCCGGTGGGGGAGAACTTCACGGCGTTGTCGAGCAGGTTCGTCACGGCTCTCTCAAGAGTTGCCTCGTCACCAAGCACCGGATGGGAGTCCAGGTGAACGTCGAACTCCAGGTTCGGGCCGCGTCGCCGTCCTCTCTCGACGGCCTTCGAAATAACATCTGACAAGTCGAAATACTGCGGTCGAGGGGGAGGGGCGTCCTCGCGCGACAGCTGGACGAGGTCGCCGATGAGGCTGGAGAACTCGCCGAGTTGAGCGGCGACGTCGTCGAGGATCTCGCTGCGCGCCGGGTCTGGGAGCATGTGGCTGTTCTGGTCGGCGATGAGCAGCTCGACGTTGGTACGCATGGACGTCAGCGGGGTACGCAACTCGTGGGAGGCGTCGGCGATGAGCTGCTTCTGGCGTTCCCGTGAGTTCGACAGGGACGACAGCATGGCATTGAAGGAGACGGCGAGGTCTCCCAGTTCGTCGTGGGAGCGGACCGGGATGGGGCTGAGCTCGTCGGTCGCCGTCACTCGGTGGACGGCCCGGGAGAGGTCACGCAGCGGTCGTGTGGCAGAGTTGCCGGCCACGTATCCGGCAATGGCCGTCAGCACGATGCCGACCAGGCTGGTGCCGACCAGGACGATCCACAGTGATCCCAGGGTGGCCTTGGTGCCGGTGAGGTTCTGCCCTGCGACGAGGGCGTAGTGCACCCCGTCCGAGGTGAACGGGATCGCGACGATGCGTACCGGAACTCCACGGGAGTCCATGACAGTGCGGGCCTTGACACCGGTTCCGGTACGGGCGACGGCAAGCTCCTGGACCCCGGTGGTGACGGTGACCTCGGCTCCCGGAGCGGTGGCAACCTGGCCATCGGCGCGCACCAGGATGAGTGTGGTGTTCGTGGCCGCCAGAGAGCTGGCTTCCAGCCCGCCGAGGTTTTGAGGGTCAGCGGCTACGCTCGGGGAGATGGTGGTGGCCATCCGTGTCAGCTGTTCGTCCAGCTCGTCGTACAGCGAGATGCGCGTCATGAGCCAGGCGGACAGGGAGGTCAATGCCACCGCGACGACGACTGAGATCGACACCAGGAGGCTGACTCGGCGCCCCATCGTCATGCGAAGCGGACGTGGACGCCAATCCAGCAGCCTCCGCCACCACCGACGGATCACGAATTCGCTTCCCGCAGCACGTACCCGACGCCGCGGACGGTGTGGATGAGACGCGGCTCACCATCATGCTCGGTCTTGCGGCGCAGATAGCCGATATACACCTCGAGGGAGTTGGCGGTCGTCGGGAAGTCGAATCCCCACACCTCGTGCAGCAGCCACGAGCGTTCGAGCACCTTCTCCGGGTTCTGGAGGAAGACGGTGAGCAGGGCGAACTCGGTGCGCGTCAGGCTGATGCGACGGCTGCCGCGGGCGACCTCGCGGGTGCCTGGGTCCAGGGTGAGATCGGCGAAGGACAGCTGTTCGGGGGCCTCAGCGGGTTCCGGCTCGGGACGGGAACGACGAGTCAGGGCGCGCAGGCGGGCCAGCAGCTCGTCCAGGGCGAAGGGCTTGACCATGTAGTCGTCGGCCCCGGCATCCAGGCCATCCACGCGGTCGTCAACGGCATCGCGGGCGGTGAGGACGAGGATCGGGACGTCGTTGCCGTTGCTGCGCAGCATCCGGGTGGCCTCGAGACCGTCGAGGCGAGGCATCATGACGTCCATGATGACGGCGTCAGGATGGCTGCCGGACAGGTGTGCGAGGGCCTCGACGCCGTCAGCAGCACTGTCGACCTCGTAGCCGCTGTACTGCAGGGATCGGGCGAGGGATTCTCGCACCGCGCGGTCGTCGTCAACGACGAGAATGTGCATGCTCATGGCTTGACGTCCTCCGTCGGGGGCTGTGCAGTGGGATCGGCATCCGAGCGGGGATCGGGTACCGGGCCTGCCGTCGGGGTCGGGTCCGCGGCAGCCTGGGGGTCGGCTGCCGCGGCAGGTGCGTCCTCGGGGGTGGCGGAGCCCTCGGTGGTCTTGGTCTGGTCGTCAGCAGACTTGGACTCCCGCGCGCGACGTCTCTCCTCGGCGCGCTCCCGGGCTGCCTTCTCGCGTTCCTCCTTGTCGTGGGCGGCACGGGTCGCCGCCGCTACCTTTGCCAGACCGTCGAAGCGGGGCTTGTGCGGGGCTGGAGCCGGTTCCGGGGTGACGGGGCGCTGGGAGCGGACGAGAACTCCGTTGACCTCGCGGGTGAACCAGCGAACCAGGCCACGTCCCATCACCTCGGTGTGGCCGGTTGAGGCGTCGATGCGCAGGCAGGTGGCCTCGTCGACGGCAACGGCGTTGGGAAGTAGGCCGGACTCGACGGCCGAGATGATGAGGCCGTCGCCGGAAAGGGTGTCGTTGTGGGTGGAGATGGTTAGGCTGACCAGGCCAAGGCCTTCGACGAAGGTGACCTCGTCGAAGCCCTCAGCACCTGTCTGCTGGCCGACCTGGCGTCCCTGCAATTTCCAGCCCCCTGCCAGAGCGGTGACGCACGGGGCCATCGCACCGGCCGAGAAGCCGAGCCAGGGAGCACCGCCGCGCACCAGCATTGAGAGCTGCTCGGCGGCCGGTGCAAGGCCGTTGATGTAACTGGGGACGGCACCGCCGCCGACGATGATGCCGGCGAGGGAGTCGAGGTTGTCGGGGAGCTGGAAGGACTCGTTCTCGGTCCACAGCGGGGTGGCCGGGTCGCCCATCGTCGGGGCGGTTCCCGGGCCGTCGAGGTGGATGGTGAGGATGTTCGCGTCGGCCCACCGGGAGGTGACGATGCGCGTCAGTTCAGCGGCCTGGTCAGCGGATTCGGAGGCCGGACCTGCCACCACTACCGCAATGGGAGCGTCAACATTGTGATGGCGGGCCTGGGAAACGAACTCGTCGTAGACCTCCACCAGTGAGTCGTCGTACCCTCCGCCGACCAAGAACAAACTCATGGGAACAGCCTATAGTGCCGCAACGATTGGTCTCGGGGGACCAGCGCGATGGCGGGGAACCGATCAGGCCAGTGAGCGCACCTCGTCAACGATTCCAGGCATTGCGGACTCGATGGCGTCGAGGGTGTCCTGGAACCCGTCGGTCGAGCCGAACCAAGGGTCCGGCAGGGAGGTGCCAGGGTCGCAGTTGGGGTCGTAGTCGCGGATGAGGCGGAGGTTGTCGGCGTCGGGGGCCATCTGCTTCATCATCTGGAGGTGGCGCGGTTCCGCGGCGATGACAAGGTCTGCGGACATGATCTCGGACTCGTCGATCTGGTGGGCGTTGTGGCCCGAGCAGGGGTATCCGTGGGAGGTCAGGACGGATTTGGCTCGCGAGTCCATCGGGCCGCCGTGCTCCTCGTCGCTGACTCCGGCGCTGGTGACGCGGGCATCCAGGCCTTCGTCGGCAAAGATCTTCTTGGCGACGAATTCAGCCATGGGGGAACGACAGATGTTCCCCCAGCACACGAAGATGACGGACGGGGTGTTCTCGTTGCTCACAGGGGTTCCTTCCGTGGTCGATGGGTCCAGTCTGCCCGGTGCGGGAAGGGGCATGTCGAGGTTCATACTCGTGGTGAACGGCCTAGACCGGCCACGAACTGCCACCAAGAACCGCGCAAGGGGACGGCGTGAACGTCAACGCCACGACTCTTGCCGGCGCCGGGTCACGGACCGGACGTATCGGCGTCTCTTGTCTCAAATCCCAGATCCACACTTCAAACTGCAATATCCTCGAACCATGAATTCCTGAGTGAGTGACACCGCAGCCCGCCATTCGCGGGTGGACCAGCAGACCAACCAACTCGCCGGGAGATTCATGCCCACAATGACGTCAGAACACAGCACCCAGGCCACCGAGGCCGGGATCAGCGACGAGGTTCGCACTCTTTACGCCGACGCACTGACGCGCGAACCGGCTCTCGCACCACCCTCTCCGAACGGAAATCGGCTTGCGAACCTGTGGCGGGCCCGCACGTACATGCGCCCGTATCTCGGCCGGTTCACCGCGATGGTGGTCTTCGCCTTCCTGTCGACGATGGCGGGCATCGTCACCCCGCTGCTGACCCGGCGCATCATTGACGGCCCCGTCGCCCACTCCGACCATCGTGGTCTGTGGGTGCTGGGTACCGCCGCGATCGGGGTTGGCATCGTCGAGGCCCTTTTCATGTTCCTGCGCCGCTGGGTCGTCGCTCGCGCCACCTTGGGCGTCGAAGCCGGCATCCGGCTGGACATGTACGCCAAGCTGCAGCGCCTACCGCTGGGCTTCCACACCCAGTGGGAGTCGGGTCAGTTGCTCAGCCGCATCATGAACGACCTGTCGACGGTGCGCCGCTTCCTCGGATTCGGCCTGCTGTTCATCATCATGAACACCTTCCAGATCGTCGTCGTGACGATCCTGTTGCTGCGGATGTACTGGCCGCTGGGCATCGTCGTCCTCGTCTCGGCGGTTCCCATCGTCTGGTTGTGTCTGTGGAACGAGCGTCGCTACGTCAAGATCTCCCGCACCATCCAGGACCAAACCGGCGACGTCGCGTCGTCCGTCGAGGAATCGGTCCATGGCCTGCGCGTCATCAAAGCCTTCGGCCGTTCCGAACACGTCTACGAGGGGTTCGACGACAAGGCGACCACCCTGTGGCAAACCAGCCTGGACCGCGTGAAACTGGTGTCGGCCTTCTGGACCTTCCTCGAGGCCATCCCAACCCTCACCCTCATCGTCGTGCTGGCCATCGGCGCCTACGCGGCGGCCCACGGCCACCTCACCTTGGGAACTCTGGTCGCCTTCATCACCCTGATGCTCAGCCTCATCTGGCCGATCGCCTCGCTGGGGTTCCTGCTCTCGATGACCCAGGACGCCATGACGGCCGCCGATCGCATCACCGAGATTTTCGACGCCCCCGAGACCATCCACGACGGGCCGCGTCGCCTGGAACATCCGGAGGGCGAACTCGTCCTCGACGACGTCTCCTTCCACTACCCTGACTCCGACGAGGACGTCCTGCGCCACGTCGACCTCACGATTGCTCCCGGCGAGACGATCGCCCTGGTCGGCGGTACTGGATCCGGCAAGACGACCTTGACGGCCCTGGTTCCGCGGCTCGCCGACGTCACCGGTGGCGCAATCCGTATCGACGGCGTCGACGTCCGCGACCTTGAGGTCGAGAACCTTCGCAGCATCGTCGCGACCGCCTTCGAGGAGGCCATCCTGTTCTCGATGAGCGTCCGAGAGAACCTCACCCTCGGTCGCCCGGAGGCCACCGACGAGGAGATCACCGAGGCCATCGACGTCGCCCAGGCTGGATTCGTCTGGGACCTGCCGTGGGGTCTGGACACCCGCATCGGTGAACAAGGGATGAGCCTGTCGGGAGGTCAGCGTCAGCGCTTGGCCTTGGCCCGCGCGGTGCTCGCCAAGCCTCGCATCCTCGTCCTCGACGACACCCTCTCGGCCCTGGACATGAACACCGAGGCCCTCGTCGAGGCGGCCCTGAAGCGGGTCCTCGTCGGGGTGACGGGAATCGTCGTCGCACACCGAGCGTCCACCGTGCTGCTGGCCGACCGAGTTGCCCTGCTGCAAGAGGGGACGATCACCCACATCGGTACGCACTCGGAGTTGCTGGCGACCGTCCCTGAGTATCGGGAGCTGCTGAGCGCCGACTACGACGCCGAGCAGGGGATGTCCGGGGGAGTCCGTGGAGACCACGGGAGAGGAGGCTGATCGTGCCTGACGAGAAGGCAGAACACGACACCACTTCCGAAATGTCCACCGCCGAGGAGAAACGCGCGGCAGTGGACAAGCGCACCGCCGAGGACTGGCGTGGCGTCGCCAACGAGGAGGCCAGCGAGGTCTCTGCCAAGGCCGCCGGCCTGCTCAAGGCTCGCTCCCGGGCTCTGCTGTGGTCCCTCCTCAAGCCCTACAAGACTGTGGTCTGGGTGTTGCTGGCGGCCATCGTCGTCGAGAACCTCGCCCGACTCGCGTCCCCGGCTCTGGTTCGCCGTGGCATCGACCTGGGCATCCCGCCCCTCATACACGGCGGCTCGGCGCGCAACCTCGTTGTCACCGTCATCGCCATGCTCGTCGCCCTGGTGATCCAGGTGACGACCCGTATCTACTTCTTGCGGGTGTCCGGCCGTATTGGCCAGGACGTGCTGCTCGAGTTGCGGCGTCGCGTCTTCCGCCACTTCCAGCGCCTCGACGTCGCCTTCCACGACAAGTACACGTCGGGGCGCGTCGTCTCCCGCATGACCAGCGACATCGACGCCATCGCCGACCTCATGGAGGAGGGATTCGACGGTCTCGTCTCGGCCGTTCTCACCCTCATCGGCACCGGCGTCATGCTCCTCGTCATGGACTGGAGGCTGGGCCTCATCTGCCTGGCGTCGCTGTTCTTCGTCTCCCTGTTGGTGAAATGGTTCTCGACGGAGTCGAGCCGGACCTTCCGCAAGGTGCGCAACGCCTCGGCCCAGGTCATCATCCAGTTCTCCGAGACGATGACCGGCATCAAAGCGGTCCAGGCATACCGTCGCGAGCCGCGCAACCAGGAGATCTTCACCGAGCTGGCCGACCGCTACCGTGGGATCAACGTCCGGGCGATGCGACTGTTCGCAATTTTCATGCCGGGCATCACCCTGATCGGCAACGTCACCATCGGACTCATGCTGCTCATCGGCGGTTACTTCGCCCTGCGCGGCTGGACGACGGTCGGCGTCCTGACGGCCTTCCTGCTGTACTTGCGCCAGTTCTTCGAGCCCCTCAAGGACATCGGTCAGTTCTACAACACCTTCCAGTCGGCGTCCTCGGCCCTGGAGAAACTCTCGGGGGTGCTCGAGCAGGAAGCCGCCGTAGCCGAGCCGGAAGAGCCGATGGAGCTGACGACCGCCGACGGCGCGGTGGATTTCGACCACGTCGTGTTCGGCTACAACTCCGAGCGCGAGGTGCTGCCCGACCTCGACCTGCACATTCCTGCCGGTCAGACGGTCGCTCTGGTCGGAACGACGGGCGCTGGCAAGACGACGATTGCCAAGCTCATCTCGCGGTTCCATGACCCGACGTGCGGTCACGTGCGTCTCGACGGCCACGACCTGCGCGAGCTGTCGGACGCCGACCTGCGTCGCGCGGTGACGATGGTGACCCAGGAGAACTTCATCTTCGCCGGCGCCATCGCCGACAACATCTCGTTCGGCCGTCCCGACGCGACCCGCGACGAGATCGAAGCCGCCGCCCGCGCGGTCGGTGCTGACGGGTTCATCGATGCCCTGCCCGAGGGCTACGACACCGATGTGTCCCAGCGCGGTGGACGTCTGTCGGCCGGTCAGCGTCAGTTGGTGGCGTTCGCCCGGGCCTTCCTCGCTGATCCTGCGGTGCTGATCCTCGACGAGGCGACGTCGTCATTGGACATCCCCTCGGAGCGTCCGGTGCAGCGAGCCTTGCGGACGATCCTGGCCGACCGGACCGCCGTCATCATCGCTCATCGTCTGTCCACGGTGGAGATCGCCGACCGGGTGCTCGTGCTGGAACACGGCCAGATCCAGGAGGATGGTTCCCCCGCCGAGTTGGAGGCCCAGGGCGGACGCTACGCCGAACTCCACAACGCTTGGCAGGAGTCCCTCGCCTGACGGTGGCGTCCTGGGCTCGTCCCGGAGTCCCCGAGGCGGGGTTGAACCGGCCCCCACGTGTGGTGTGGTAATCGCGATCCTGATGGTGGGTGCTGCTACGACAGGTGGCAGTACCCACGGTCGTAACCGAGATTTCCACCACGTCGACACGTCTCACCCCTGCGCACGTCGCGCTGCCCCCAGTCACAGCAGAACCCCGGCCCGGGATCACTCCCAGGCCGGGGTTCTTCAGTATGAGGTTGTGTCAATCCTTGGATCAGACACCAGTTCTCGGCAGGCCGGGCTTGCCGTTGCTGGAGCCGTTGTCAGATCCGGGGGTTCCTCCCGGGTTGACGTCGTGGCCCGGGGTGCCAGACTGGCCCGGCTTCGGGGCCGGGATCACAGCGCCACCAGGCTGATCGCCGGACGGTACTGACAGCTTGGCGGCGAAGCGCACCGTGGTGCCGGAATCCGGGAAGGTGAAGACGATGGTGGCCTCACCGCTGACCAGACCCTTGGCGGTCGGCACCTTGACGGTCACGGAGGACGAACCGTCCTTGACCGGGGTGGTGGCGACGTCGACGGTCTTATCACCCTGAACGATCTGGGCCTTCATCGTCTTGTTAACGACGGAGTCCTTCGAGGTGAAGTCGACGGTGTCGGGGGCAACTGCCTTGTCAGCCGGCTTGCCAATGGTGAAGGTGGCATCCTTGGACATGCCCTCCTTGAGGGAGGTCGTCAGGGAGACGGCACGCTTGGCGAAGTCAGGTTTGAGGGTCTTCTGAGCCTTGATCCAGTCAACCCAGGCGGACAGGTCGATCTTTCCGGTGTCGACCGGCTTGGATCCCTTGGCGAGTTCGGTGAAGTTGTCACCACCGGCGATGAGGAAGGAACCGGAACCCACGGTGTAGGTGCCCCTGGGATCGATCGGCTTGCCGTTGATCCGGATGGAGGTGATGCGGTCAGCTTCCTTGCGGGACTCGTCGTAGGTGTAGGTGACGTTCTTGGAGACGCCGAGCTGCAGATACGGACGTGAGGGGATCTCGCCCTTGTCATTACGCTGCCACTGCTGCTCCAGCGTCTTCTTGAACTGAGCGCCGGTGATCCTGGTGGTCATCAGCGTGTTCGCGAAGGGGAGCACCTGGGCGGCCTGTTTGTAGGTGATGTCCTTCTCGAGCAGGGAGGCGCGGGTTCCACCGGGGTTCTGCAGACCAATGAAGTTGGGGTCGCCCTTGCCGAGGGTGTCCTTGAACATGTCGGCGACCATGTTGGACATCGTCGACTCGCGGTCACGGACGTTGGCGGCGAATTTCTGGTCGGTCTCGTTCGACGGGGTGGTGATCGGAGCGGTCTCGTGCCCGATGACGGTGGCGCCGACCTCATCCGACTTGGCCTTGGCATCCTCGTAGATCGAGGTGATCTTGGCGATCGTCGGGTCGTCGGCCGGGGTGCTGGCCGGATCGGTGATTGAGGCGTCCGTCGAGCAGAGCTTCTTCTGCTCGGAGTCCCAGGCCACCTTCACCTTGGCCAGGTGAGCGCCGTAGGAACCGGCCTGCAGCAGTGGGGCGCCGGCCTTGTCCTTCCACGAGTACACCTGGTGGGTGTGGCCGTTGAAGACCAGGTCGACGTCGGAGGAGGTGGCGGCGTAGATCGGGGCGAAGTTACCGCCCTGGCTGGCCGGATCGGCGGAACCGTCAGCAGCGCCCTCGTGGTACTCGGCGACGACGACGTCAGCCAGGCCCTCGCTCTTGAGACGCTTGGCCTCGGCATTGACGGCCTTGACCGGGTCACCGATGGTGAGGTTGGAGATGCCGGCGGGGGAGACCAAGGAGGGGAGGTCATGAGTGACGGCTCCGACGATGCCGATACGGACACCATCCTTGACGATGACGGTCGACGCCTTGAGGGGAGCGGCAACCTTCTTGGTGCCCTTCTCGTAGACGTTGGCACCCAGGTAGGGGCTCTCGGTGTGCGGCATGATGCGCTCGGCGAGATCCTTCCAGCCCTTGTCGAACTCGTGGTTGCCGACGGCATTGGCCTCGACGCCCGCGGCGTTCAGCATGGCGATGGTCGGTTCGTCATTGAGGGAGCCGGACTCGAAGGTCGAGCCACCGACGTTGTCGCCGTCACTCAGCAGCAGAACCTTGTCGGCTCCATTCGCGTTGCGGGCCTCGACGACCGGGGTGAAGAGGTTGGCACCCGTGGCGATGCGACCGTGGAAGTCGTTGACGTTGAAGATCTCGACGTTCTTGTCGCCGTTGCATGATGTGGCCGGCGCGGACGGGGCGCCGCTTCCGCCTGGTGCGGCAGAGGCCGGGTTGGCAATGAAGCTGCCGCCCATCCCGGCCACGCACAGCACCGATAGGCCGGCAATTCGGGCCCTGCATCGGTGATTCATGGGTTCTCCCTGGGGTTCGTCCGAATACTCATGTTGTGCCCAAAAGGCATACACAGCTAGCGTCGCCCATTTCTGGCCGAGCTCGCAAGGGGTCGGAGGAACTTCGCCATGAGGAATTCATGTCTCCGTCACCTCGGCGTGAGGAGTACTGAGGATAGGCGAACCTTGTGTTATTGATTTCAAGAATGGCGGTACTGATTGGCGGTGTCGGAAATTACCGACAATGGACCGGACGCCGTGACGGTGTCGTCACGGCGTCCGGTCCATGGAACATCCTCGTCACACCCTCGGTAGTCCGTCAGCGGGAACTCTCTCCGGCAGCTCTCCGTGGTAGCCCGGCGGCACGTAGGCGCAGGACGGGTCGGAGGCCAGATAGTCCCCGGTCATGGCGTAGGCCGTCGAACGAGATCCACCACAGAAGTGGTTGAAGTTGCAGGCTCCGCACTTGCCGGAGAACCCGTTCGGGTTGCGAAGTCCCTGGAACACCGGGGAAATCCGGTAGATCTCGGGGAAGGGCTTCTCCTTGATCGACCCGCAGTGGATCGGCAGGAATCCCGACGGGTAGACGTCGCCGGTGTGGTCGATGAACGCGAATCCGGACCCGGAGTTGATGGCCAGTGGAGTACGCGGGGGGCGTGGGTCCTCGATGACGTCGCCGAGCAGCTCGTTGGTCTCGCGGGTCAGCCACTCGTAGAGCTCGCCATGGCGAACCGGTCGCTCCTTGCCCTGACGGACAGCCTCGCGTTGGAAGGCGATGCGCCGATACTGAGGCGCCTCGGTCGTCTTGATGGCGATGCGCGTGGAGTTGTCGTGCAGCCAGTACAGGACGTCCTCACGCTCCAGCGGTGACAGCATGTCGAGCTGGGCGCCGCGTCCGGTCGGAACGAGCATGAACGTGTAGAACATGAACGCACCGAGGTCGATGGCGTTCTTGAGCATCTGCGGTGCCTCGTGGATGTTCTTGGCGGTGAACACCGTGTTGAGCTGGAAGCGCATGCCGAGGTCGTTGAGCATGTGGCAGGCCTCGACGGTGCGCTCGAAGGTTCCCGGGAAACCGCGGAAGGCGTCGTGGGTGGCAGGGGAGCCGCCGTCGAGGGACATCGACATCATCGAGACGCCGGCATCCTGCACGGTCTTGACCCGGTCACGCGTGAACAGTGGGGTCACCGAAGGTGAGATTGACACGTGCAGGCCCTTGCTGACGCCGTACTCGATGAGGTCGACGAGGTCGGGACGCTCGAAGCAGTCACCACCGGTGAGGATGAGCATCGGGTAGGGACGCTCGTAGCTCGTCAGCTGGTCGATGAGTTCGTGGCCCTGGGCGTTCGTCAACTGGCCGGGGGCGGCGTGGTGCTGGGCCTCGGCGCGGCAGTGCTGGCAGACCAGGGCGCAGGCGCGGGTGACCTCCCAGATGACGATGAAGGGCTTGTCGTTGAGGTCGTGCTTGATCTCTCGGACGAGCGGGCCGTGGCCGGGATGTCCACCTGGGTGGCCACCGGGATGCCCGGCAGGATGACCCGCGGACGCACCCGGATGTCCGGGCTGCATTGGCCGCTCGGGTTGATCAGTGGTAGTGGTCACTTCTCCTCCTCCTTCGAGGTGATCTGACGGGCAAGACGTCGGCCGGCGACGATGGCGGTGCCGACTCCGGCACCGTCGATCCCGGCCCCGCCGACGTGGAGTCCGGTGTCGTCAAGGACGGTGGCGAGCGTGGCCATGCGCTCCCGGTGGCCAGGGGCTGGCTGCGGCATGGCGCCACGGTGACGCTCGATGACGTGGTCGTGAGGGTGAGCACTCAATCCTAGACGCTCCAGTTCAGCCATGGTCATGGTGACGAGGTCGTCGTCGGAGAGGTCGTCGATGGGGGTTCCACCGTGACGCCCCATGGCGATCCGGAGAGTGGGCTCGGAGAGATGCCACTTCGTCGAGAGATTCGTCACCTGGCGTACCAACGGGGACCATTCCGAGCCGATGAACCACGTCTGAGCCGTGGCGATCGGGTGATCCACCTGGTCAGTTCGCACCACGAGCGTGGCAACCGTGGTGCTCTCACACCGGGACAGCAACTCCGACGCATCGGGGTGTGCGGTGGACAACAGAGCTGCAGCGACCCTGGCGGGCGTGGCGATGATGACGTCGTCGGCGGCAACTGATCCGATTCCTCGCGGTCCTGTGACGGTGACGACCCATTCATGGCCAACCTGCCGGATTCCCGTGGCACGGGTGTTCGTGTGCACGGTGAGGTCCCCAGCCAGCGCCTCCGGCAGTGTCACCAAACCGCGTTCCCATGTCGCGGTGGCAGGGGTGCGGGGTCCGGAGGGCTGCGGACGATGACGAATGCGCGACCATGTAGCGACCGCATTGCGTTTGAGGGTCCCCGTGACGAGGGACTCACCCGTCCTGACGGTCTGCCTCAAGGCCGGAGCCGCGACCGCGAGGGAGAAGCTGTCGACGTCGGCGGCGTGAATGCCACCCAGCAGGGGATCGACGACGGCTCGGCCGACCTCGTCACCAAATCGTTCCGAGATGAACTGGCCGACGCTGACGTCGTCAGGGTGTGGGCGGGAGGTGAAGGGCTCCAGGCCGGCTCGCAGCAGGCCGATGGGAGAGAGGATCCGCGAGGTGATCGTCGGTAGGAGTTTCGTGGGGCCGACCGGCGTCACTCCGGCCGGCATCTCCACGACCCCGCGTCGGCTCGACAACAAGGTGCCTCCGGGGGCGGGATGACGCATCGAGTCCGTCAGCCCCAGTTCCGACACCAGATCGGAGACGCCTGGGGCACGCAGCGGTACGGCCTCGGCTCCCATCTCGACCATGTCGGCCCCAAACCGACGGGAACTGACCTGTCCGCCGACACTCGGTCCTGCTTCCAGGACGACGACTCGGCAACCGTGGCTCCGCAGCTGGTGTGCGGCTGCCAGACCTGTCATCCCGGCACCGATGATCGCCACTGTTTTGCTCACCAGTTGAGAGTACGCAAGAGCTTGTGAGAGCCGACGACCGGGGTCGAAACCGTGGATAACCTACGGAACGGTAACCTCAGACTTGTTGGCTCCCTACGGAGCGGTAAGTTCTGTTTGGAACTGGGCTAGTCGGCGTCCAGAATGAAGCACGGAACACTCGACCAGGAGGAAGATGTGAGCGAGACCAGCAGTGCCGACGAGGGCGATCCGGACCCATTCGTCCCGCCGGCAACACACCATCCCGTCAATCGTCCGGATCCTGCAATGGTGCGGATCCTCGACGACCAAGGACGCTTCACCCCCCATCCTGACTTCCCGGTCGAGCTGAGCGACGAGGACCTCGTCAAGGCCCTCGAGATGATGACCATGGTTCGGCGTCTCGACGTCGAGGGCACCGCTCTGCAGCGTCACGGAGAGCTCGGCCTCTGGCCCCCACACATGGGCCAGGAGGCCACTCAGGCCGGTGCGTGGCTGGCACTGGGTGACGGGGACCAGGTCTTCCCGACCTACCGCGAGCAGGGTCTTGCCCACGCGATGGGGGTCAGCGTCGCCGATATCCTCGACTCGTGGAATGGCAAGGCGCACTGCGCCTGGGACACCGTCGCCACACACTTCAGCGCCTACCCGGTGATGATCGGGTCGGGCACCCTGCATGCCGTCGGCTACGCCATGGGTATTCAGCGCGACGTTGAGTCCGGAAGCGCTCGGGCTGCCGTGTTGGACTTCCACGGTGACGGGGCGATGAGCGAAGGGGACACGAACGAGGCTTACGTGTTCGCGGCCTCGATGAACGCTCCTGTGGTCTTCGTGTGTGTCAACAACCAATGGGCCATCTCGGAGCCGACGACGGTGCAGTCCCCGACGTCCCTGTTCCGCCGCGCGATCGGCTTTGGCATTCCGGCGGTGCAGGTGGACGGGAACGACGTCGTCGCCATGACGGCCGTGCTGCGATCGGCCCTCGACCATGCCCGCAGTGGAAAGGGGCCAGTATTCGTCGAGGCGTGGACCTACCGCATGGGTGCTCACACCACCACCGATGACCCCACCCGCTATCGCACCGCGGAAGAGGAGTCGACGTGGGGTAAGGCCGACCCCATCGTCAGGCTGCAGACCTACCTGCAGGATCGTGGGGTCATCGACCAGGAATGGCTTGACGGTCTGGCTGAGCGCGAAGAGGCCTTCGGGGCCGAGGTTCGCGCCGCTGTCCACGAGAACCCCACGCCCGTCATGGCCGAGCTCATGTCGGACGTCTACACCGAGCCGACCCCCGACGTCCTGGCCGACGCCGAGGAGATCGCCTCGTGGGAGGAGGACAACTGATGAGCGACAACGGTGCACGTCCACAGGGGGAGACCACCCTGGCCAAGGCCCTCAACGCGGGCCTGGCTGACGCCCTCGCCGCCGATGATCACGTGGTGATCATGGGGGAGGACGTCGGAACCCTGGGCGGCGTCTTCCGCATCACCGACGGCCTCAAGACCCAGTTCGGCGGCCGTCGGGTCATCGACTCCCCGCTGGCGGAGTCGGGCATCGTCGGAACCGCCATCGGCATGGCCATGCGTGGGTACCGTCCCTGCGTCGAGCTGCAGTTCGACGGCTTCAACGCCCCTGCCTTCGACCAGATCGTCTCCCAGCTGGCCAGGTATCGCGCCCGCGTGGGCGGACGGTGGTCCCTGCCGGTGACGATCCGCATCCCGTTCGGCGGTGGTGTCGGCTCTCCGGAACACCATTCGGAGTCCCCGGAGGGGTTCTACGCGAACACCCCAGGCCTCAAGGTGGTCAGCTGCTCGAACCCTGACGACGCCTACTGGATGCTGCGTCAATCCATCGAGAGCCCCGACCCGGTGATCTTCTTCGAGCCGAAGCGTCGCTACTACACCCGCGGCGAGGTCTCCGAGACCCCTGAACTCGGCCTTCACGAGGCGCGTATCGTCCGTACCGGTGCCGACGCCACCCTGCTGTGCTTCGGGCCCCTCGTAGAGACCTGCCTGGACGCTGCCGAGGAAGCTGCCCGGGAGGGACGCCAGCTCGAGGTTGTCGATCTGCGCAGCCTCTCCCCGCTTGACATGCAGACCGTCTATGAGTCGGTGCGGCGCACGACGAGGGCGATTGTCGTCCAGGAGGCACCGCGCACCCAGGGCATTGGCGCGGAGATGGCGGCACGCCTGGGCGAGGAGCTCTACTACGTCATGGAGGCCCCGGTTCTGCGTGTGACCGGGTGGTCGACCCCGTACCCGCCAGCCAAGGCCGAGGGTGAGCACATCCCCGACGTCGACCGAATCCTCGACGCCGTCGACCGCTCCCTGGCCTACTGACCACCGTCCGACATCGATCACGAGGTATTCACGTGAAGAACTACTGCATGCCCGACCCAGGCGAAGGGCTCACCGAGGGAGAGGTCGTCTCCTGGCGGGTGTCTCCCGGTGACACCGTCAAGATCAACGACGTGCTGTGCGAGGTCGAGACGGCCAAGTCGATCGTCGAACTCCCCAGCCCTTTCGCCGGGACCGTGGCGAAGCTGTGTGCCGAGCCCGGCGAGACGGTGGCTGTGGGAGAGCCACTGGTGACCATTGACGACGGTTCCGACGACCAACCCGAGGAGGAGCCGGAGTTCCTCGTCGGTCACCTGACCGCGGAGTCCGGACGTCGACGCCGTCGTCGCAGGGGAGCCGCGGTGTCGGCTGAAAGGGCACCCGAGAAGCCCCCCCAGACGCCGACCCTCAAGACCGGTCCAGAGACTGATGTCGAGCCCGTTCCCGAACCTGTGCAGCCGACACAGCCCAGGCGCCAGGATCCGCCGCGCATGGACCGCGCCGGGCATGTCCTCGCCAAGCCCCCGGCTCGACGTCTGGCTGCCGACCTCGGCATCGACCTCTCGACGGTGACGGGCACCGGCCCGCAGGGGGCGGTGACGAGGAGCGACGTCAAGGCGGCAGCGGAGGCCGGTCGTCAAGCCGCGCCTGAACCACCTGTCGTCGGTGCCTCTGCTGGCGACGCTGAGTTCGCGACCCTGTCGGTGATGTCTCGTCGTCTCCTCGGCGGTGCCCCGACCGAGCCTGAAGGCCACACTCGCAGGGTCCCGGTGCGCGGCGTCCGCAAGGTGACTGCCAAGGCGATGAAGGATTCCCTGGACACCAAGGCCCTCGTGACGGCCTTCCTCACCTGCGACGTCACCCCGACGATGGACCTCGTCGCCCGGCTGCGTGCCGACCGCAGGTTCAAGGGACTGCGCGTCTCCCCGCTGACCATCTGGTGCAAGGCGGTGTGCCTGGCGATGGGACGCACCCCGGTCGTCAACGCCCGCTGGGACGACGCCGCCGACCAGATCGTCTTCCGCGACCAGATCAACCTCGGCATCGCCGCGGCCACCCCGCGCGGCCTCATGGTGCCCGTGGTGCGCAACGCCCAGGACATGACGATGCTCGAGCTGGCCGAGGAGATCACCCGCATCGTCGCCATCGCCAAGGAGGGCAAGCTCCAGCCCACCGACTACACCGACGGCACCTTCTCGATCACCAATGTTGGGGTGTTTGGCCTTGACGCAGGGACTCCGGTCGTCAACCGCACCGAATCGGCGATCCTCGTTCTCGGGACGATCGCTCGACGTCCGTGGGTCGTCGGGACCGGTGATGACGAGGAGGTCGTGCCCAGGTGGGTGACGACGATGAGCCTCGGCTTCGACCATCGCCTCATTGACGGCGAGGAGGGCTCGACCTTCCTCCATGACGTTGCGGAGATTCTCTCGGACCCGGCCTCGGCAATGCTGTACTGATCGACCTTGGCCGCTGGTCGAGGATGCCAGTGCGGTGTTTTCACCGCGGACGAGGTTGTTTTTCGGGCGTGATCGTCTCGCGCCGTGGCGCCGGTTGTGTGCATCGCTGTGGTCGGAATACCGGTCCTTGTCAACGAGAATCTCTTTGCCAACACCGGGTATGGCTCGGTGGCCTTCGCGTGGTCGGACGCGCCCAAGGAGTACGCAATCGTGGCCGATCCGCCAGCGGGGGTGGGTATCACTACATCTACAACGCCGTCGACGACTACTCCTGCCTGGCTTACGTCGAGGTCTTCAGCGATGAGCGCAAGGACACCGCCGCCGGGTTCTGGACCAGGGCCCAGGCCTGGTTTGCCAGCCAGGGCATCACCGTCAAGCGGGTCCTGACCGACAACGGCTCCTGCTACCGGTCCAAAGCCTTCAACAGGGCACTCAAAGACACCCACATCATGCACAAGTACACCCGGCCCTACACGCCCAAGACCAACGGCAAGGTCGAGCGGTTCACCAGGACCCTGGTCGCCGAGTGGGCCTACGCACGGCCCTACGCCAGCGAGATCGACCGCCTGGCCGAACTCCCCGGCTGGCTGCACCACTACAATCACCACCGCGGACACACCGCGCTCAAAGGCACATCACCCGCCGACCGCGTACCTAACCTGTCCGGCGATTACATCTAGGACAAACAGCTGTCGTCGAGGGAAGTGTGCGGGGGGTGTCTGTTGTGGCTGTGGTGTGTGCTGCCGTCTGTGCCCTCCTCGGGGTTGTCGGGTATGCACGAGGGCTGGGCGGAGTGAAATCCCTACGTCCCTGACCCGTATATTGATTTCGGCCACTGGCGTGCCGAAGGGCCCAAGGTGCGCGACGATTGATCCTGGCGACGGTATCGACGATGGGATCTGGAGTGGACGAGCTCGACGAAAATGGCGTCCGCCGACTGCTGGCTTACGTTGCCGCAGCCGGTATCGCCGGTGGTCAGCCGGTGCACGAGGTGGAGGCCGACACCCGCAGCGTCGGTCGATACCTGGGATGCCCCGACGTCCAGGTACAGGGTTGGCCCACCGGAGTCGTGGTGAGCCTGGGAGGTGGCACCCCCGCAACCTTCGAATCGGTGGAAGGAACCATCCGTCTGGACCAGAGCGTCACCACAGCTCGTATCCGTCAGCAGCTCCTCGACGGCACCATCGGCCCGGTCGAGGCCCTCGAGCAACTGCGGGACTTGCGTTCCATCCCGCCGCGTTACCCGCGCCTGGGTCTGCATGGTGGCATGGTGTGCGTCGCCTCGGGCATCGCCCTGGTACTGCAGCCGTTGTGGCCCAGCGTGCTGTTCTCCGTGCTGGCCGGTCAGGTCACCGCCGGATTCATATGGTTGTCCGGCAAGAGGAAGGCCCTGGCCGTCCTCACCCCGTTCCTGGCCGCGTTCGTCGTCGCACTGTGTGCCTTCTGGGCCGCGCGACTCGGACTCATCGAGGGGCCGCTGCGAAGCCTGCTGCCGCCCATCGCGGTGCTGCTTCCCGGTGCCCTCATCGTTACCGGGGTGGCTGAACTGGCGGCAGGGGCGATGATGGCGGGCGCGTCGCGTCTGGGGTTCGGGACCGCCCAGTTGGCCATGTTCACAGCGGGTGTTCTCGGTGCGGCGTGGCTGACAAAGGTCCCCGTCGACCAGCTCAACAACCAGATCATTCCCTGGCGAGGGTTGTGGGTGCCATTCCTCGGCGTCCTGCTCCTGACCGCCGGGATGAGTCTCATGGAGTCGATACCCAGATACCTCGTCCCGTGGGTGGCTCTCATGTTGGCCACCACCCTGACCTTCCAGATCATCGGCCAGACGGTTGCCGGGGCCACCTGGGGCGGCGGCCTGCTGGGAGCGACCGTGGCGAGTTTCGGATCATCGGTGATCGAGATGCATCGCCCGCGACTTCCGCGTCTGGTGCTCTTCCTGCCGAGCTTCTGGTTGTTGGTGCCGGGATCCCTGGGCTTGGTGTCCCTGACCCAACTGGGCGCGGGCACCCCGGTGGCTGGCGCGACGGCGTTGGAGTCCACGGGAATCATTGGCTCGATCGCGCTGGGTCTGCTCATCGGCACGACGGCGGCGCGGGCTGTCGGGCTGCTTCGTCGCAGCCGCACACGTCGGCCCGGGGCACGCCGTCGGCAAACCTTCTGACGCCTCCCGGGCCGAACACAGATCCTGGTCTCAGCCGCGCGGGCGGCGGGTCGGGAACTGTTTGCGGGCGTAACGAGCGACGCTCCAGGTGGTGAACCCGTCGGTGGTGGCTCCGACTCCACCACCTAACACGGGCACGCGCTTGGAGACGAAGACCGGCAGTTTCTTGCCCGCAACTTGGCCCATGAGGACGTTGACGAGGTTGCGGGCGACGACCTTCTCCAGATCGGCGTCCCCCACCGGGGCGGTGGCGATGCCCATCGGGGTCGTCGGAAGCTTCTCCTCGTGAATGAGGCTGTCGACCTCACGCTGACCCATGAGGGTGGCGAGGATGGCGGTCCGGACGCGCTGGTCGTCAAGGTCGTAGCCGCGCAGGTGGGCGATGGCAGCCACCATGCGGGCCTGGACGATCGCGACGCCCGAGATGTTGGCGGGGATGGTCACGGCCAAGGTGACGACGCCACCGAGGTTCGAGACGAATCCCTGTGCACCGGCCATGGCTATGTGCTGGTTGACGAGGGAGTTGATGGCCTGTTCGACGTCACCGTCGTGCTTGGTGAGGGTCTTGCCAGCGGCCTGACGCGCTCCCGGCAGCGACGAGGCACCGTCGATGGCGAATCCCAGGATGCTGCGCAGCATCGAGACGGCCGCGCCGGGTGCCATGTCGGGTGCCTGAGCCAGCAGGGCCTTGCCGATGTTGCTTCCGATTCCCACGAGGGTCTCCTCTCGATCAACTCACTTCAAGGGTAGCTGGGGGGTAAGACGAGTCCGGCGGTGTTCGTGTTGGGGTGGTGGTCGTTGAGGTTTTACCCCCGCCGGGGCCACCGGCGAGGTTGCTTGTGCTGACGGGGCGGATCGTCAGGCGGCCTTGGCACTGTGTCCGGAGCGTAAGAGGTAGCCCAACGCGATGATGGCGACGAGGACCACCAGCCCCCAGGACAGAACGTAGGGCCAGGTCGGCGGGGTGATCGTCGTCGAGGTGCCATGTTGCGGGAATGCCACGGCGACAAGTGAGCTGAGCAGTGGGATGAACATGGCGCTGGCAAGATTCTCGACGATGACGGATGATCCCGCGATGGTCTCGATGGGGATGCCGTCGGGGACGATGGGGTCCTCGAAGAGGGTGCTGAGGACGTCGAGGTAGACGACCCCCATGCCGATCCCGGCGCTGATCCACAGCACGACCATCGTTGGGTGGGGTGGGAGGCCGGCCATCCGGGTGGCCAGGGCGACGGTGATGAGGGTCGAGGCGGTGATGATGAGTCCGACGCCTGTCCCGATTCGGATGAGGTAATGACGTGGATTCTTGGCAGGTTTGAGGCCGGCAAGGACTCCGGTGACGGACCATCCGAGTCCACCTCCGAGAATGATGTAGCCGAGGTCTTTGGCGCTGCCGCTGAAGAGGTCGTGGTAACTCAGCGTGACTAACTCATTGGCCGAGTAGTAGGCGCCGGTGAGGAAGAACAGACCTGCCAGGGCGTGCAGACGGATGCCACCCGTGGTGAAGGTATGCGGCGGCATGGAGATGATGGCCACCCAGCCCAGGATGAGAAATCCGGAGACCATGAGGACGTATTTCCACGGTGAGGGCACCGGGACGATCATGAGGATGATGCCGATGGCGATGAGCCCGGTGGCCTTGAGGGGCATAGGGGAGTCGTCGGGGTGCTGGTTGGAGTCGAGGTTCTCGGCGATGATGATCCGCGCGGCGAGCAGGAAGGGCAGGTAGCACAGCATCGCCCAGCGCCAGGAGAGCAGATTGGTGACCCATGCGGCATAGCTCGGGCCGACGATGGACGCGACGACCCAGCTCGCGGAGTTGAAGGCCAGGGTGAGCTGGCGGGCTCGTCCGGTCAGTCCGACGGCAACAGCGCCGATCGACGCCATGGCCAGGCAGGCTCCGGCGAGCCCGCTGATCGCGCGGCCAATGAGGAAGATCCAGATGTTGACGGCGGTGGCGCTGATGATGGCGCCGATGATGAGGACAAAGGTGGCCGTCAGGAGAAGGCGGGGAAGTCGACAGCGCTGGAGAAGGGCGGCACCGATGGGCAAGCCGACCATGGTTGAGATGGATCCGACCCCAGTGATGACGCCGTACATGTCTTGGGCGTCAAGGTCGGCTGCCATGATCGGCAGGATGAGCTGGGTGAGGTAGGTCTGCATCCCGCCGATGAGTTCCAAGACGATGATGCAGATCGCCAGGACGAGGGAGTTCTTCTTCATCGTCATGGGCGAGTCTGGGGTGTCATCGGGGGGCTCCTGGTCTGGGTCGACGCTGGGTTACTCAAGTATGCAGATCGTTTGCTCTCTTGGCAGGCTGGACGCTCCATTGCGGCGGGACGTCGACCCCGGACTTCTCGTCCTTGGCAGCAGTCTCGATGGCTGGATCGGCCTCGGTGAGGCTGTCGTTGCCCCACGATCTCGACCAATTCATTCTATGTGGTGGGTAAAATACGAAAAGGCGAACACGGGAACCGTGGCGATGAACCGTTGTGGTAGAGACGAACAACGCACCAGGAAATGACGCCCTTGTGCCGTGAAAAATAATCTGAAAGGAGCCTAGCCTGTTCACATATCAGGCGGTGTGGGTGGGAAGTCCAACATCCTTTGTCCCTGGAGATGCTTCCCGGGGAACATGTACGCAGGCTAGCCATGCGCAGCTTCCTGATTGACTCGCATGACGAGATCGGGTGCTCCTCAGATGTGTCGAGTTAGGATTGCCGACATGACTGCTCTTGCTGTGGGTCCGGTCGCTTTGCGTCCTCTCAAACTGACCGACGCGCCTAAGCTGCGCGCCATCGTCGACGAGGAGAGTTGGCAGGGCAATTCCACCCCGTTTCCAACGTCTGACGATCAGATGCGCGACCATCTCCGGTCACTGATCGAGGCGGACAATTTCGAGATGTATGCCGTCGAACTTGACGGACGGTTCGTTGGCCGGACCGGTCTGTATGACATTGTTCCGGGGATTCGTTGCCAGATCGGGTACACCATTTATGGTCGTAACGTGTGGGGCACGGTGGTGAACCCGTCTGCGAAGCTGATGTTGTTCCGGCGTGCCTTTGAGGACTTTGGTATGCACCGGGTCGCCTTGCGCTGTGATCATCGCAATACCCGCTCTCGTTCGGCGATTGCCCGGCTTGGGGCACAGCTTGAAGGCACGCTGCGATCTTTCCGTCCGGCGGCTGACGGAACCATCGCCGATATTGATTACTTCTCGGTAATCCGCGCTGAGTGGCCCGGTGTTGAAGCCGGGTTGGAGGAGAGGATCGCCCGGTATCAGGGCTAAGGCTGGGATCGATTTGCGGTGCCTCACTGTCACGTCCCCGCGAAATGGGGGCCCTCGCCTCATGTAGTTTTCCCGTGAAATCTGGGGTTAACTGGCGCGGCGGATGCCGGTGACGTTCACCGTCTGACAGAACTCGCCTTTCACCGTGAACCCGCAGTGAGTAACCATGTCGACCTCGAAGAACCCGGGTTCGGATTCGACCTGGGCACCGGCTGTGCCGATGGTGATCGCGTTGGGCAGCCTTCGGCCTCCATCGCGTCGAGCAAGTCGTTCATCGATACCGCCAAGTACTTGCCGCACAACCCGCCACTGGTCGCCCACACGGTGGGCAGGATTGTGTGAGCGTCGGAGGAGTACTTGCAGCCCTTGGTACGGCGTGTGTCCATGACCCTGACGGTGGCGCTCGCGCGGCTCTTGGGCTGGCCCATCCTGGCTCACAGTTGCTGGCGGGTGTGGTCGCGGTTCCAGCCGGTCACCTCGACCACCTGATCCACGATGCCCTTTGTCCTTTGTCGACGTCGACGCATAGGCGGCCGCGTAATTCTTGGTCACCTCATAGCAAGCCTGCATTGACACCCCCTCACCATCCATACCCTTGGTCGTCGCTGTTGCCTGACGCTTTCACGCGGAAAAGTGTGTGAGGCACGGGCCCTGTTTATGCGGGGACCATGCGTGAGTCTCGTCGTGGCGTTGACGAGACGGCTACGTTGACGTACTATGAGATGTGATAGATCCCCGGTCAGGCCTCTAGTCCCGCGAGGGACAATGCACAAATGACCGGGGCCTTTCAGTGTCTAGAAAGCTCATGGTTAAGCGCTGGCTCAGTTACGACGAACAAGTTGAACTGCTTCAAGAACGCGGTTTGACCGTAACTGATACCGCAACAGCAGCTGATTTCCTATCTCGCGTGAACTACTACCGGCTCTCGGGATATTTCCGGTACTGGCAAGTGGACCCTACGGCGGGCGACGATCGTTTCCTCGATGGTTCATCCTTCGAAGTAATTCAGCGTCTCTACGAAGCGGAGCAAGACCTAGTTGCGGTTTGCGACGAAGTCCTCCACCCGATCGAGGTTCTCCTGAGAACCCGGTTCGCCTACTACTACGCACAGAAAGTCGGGTCGATTGGAGCATTCGCTCGGGGTGAGGGATTCACGCAATCGCCTGGTCGTGATGGCGAACGTGTAGAAGAACATGCGTTGTCGAATCTGGACCGGAGCAAGGAGACCTTTGTGTCTCACTACCGTGACGAGATCAAGACGGGTAATGCTTACAGCACGGAAGCGTACGCACGCATGCCCATCTGGGTAGCTGTGGAGGCCTTCTCGTTTGGAAGTCTGTCCAGGCTCATCGAGGCTTCAAGCAAGTCCGGAGTGCTGCAAGACGTGGCGACTTCGATGAACGTCTCTCCAACGAGGCTGCCAAGTCAAGTCCGATCATTTGTCTACCTGCGCAACCGCAACGCTCACTGCGCGAAGCTGTGGAACCACTCTGTTCTCGACCGCCCAGGGATCCTTTCTAACATTGCCCGGCGAGCCAAGCGAGACCATCGCCAGTTCAGCGATCACTCGATCTACAAGATCTTCGTAGCGCTTGACCAAGTCGCTACCAAGACTGGCCTTCAACAGGACTGGCTTGCCAACCGCGTCGAGCCAATCCTTGCCACGAACGCGCTTCTCGCAGCAGGTATCGCAACCCCAGCCCGCTACGGAGAAATGCCGCAGCAGCTACTCGTCCCCGGCCACTAGTTCTTAACGGCCCTCAGGTCTTTCAGTAGTAGTCGTCAGCGGACAGGCCCGCCGTCTACACAGTCGGGTGGGCAGGCGGTGATCGCCGCCTGCCCTGGACGGATGGTGTTTCTCAGGCGTGCAGATCGTCGGCGGTCTTGTCGGGTTGGACGCTCCACTCTGGTGGGACGTCGGCTCCGGACTTTTCGTCCTCCTCGGCCTTGGCAGCGGTCTCCTGGACGATGCCCGGGGTGTGGTGGACCGGGGCGTAGATGGCGTAGACCTGCATCGGCTCGTCACCGGTGTTGATGACGTCGTGCCAGGTGCCGGCCGGGACCTGGATGGACCAGCCGTCGCTGACGTCCTGCTGGAAGTCGAGCTGATCCTCAGCCGGTCCCATGACGCAGCGCCCCTTGCCGGAGTCCAGACGCAGGAACTGGTCGGTGTCGGGGTGGGCCTCTAGGCCGATGGACTCTCCCACCGGGATGGACATGAGCGTCACCTGCAGGTACTTACCGGTCCAGGCGGTGGTGCGGTAGTTCGTGTTCTCCTTCGTTGCGGTCTCGATGTCGAAGGCGTTCGGTTTGGGGCCGTTGTCGTTGATCTTCATGGTCAACGCTTCCTTTCCTGGTGAGATTCGTGCTGCGGGTGTGGGCCAGTGACCGGTCGCGCCGATCGGATTGGTATCTGCAAGGCAGCCATTGCCCCGCAATCTCGATGGATCCAGCCTATGTGGCCAGTGTGGCCAGACTATCCTGCCCACCCACCTTGACGACATGTTCGACAATTCCAAGGGGTCTAGGCCTCTCTAGAGGAGAGTACGTGCTGTGTCGGCCCACTTCGACATGGAGATCCACGACGACGAGTTCCAGTCCGGCGTTCCCGCGGACAAGCAGCCGACGGTCTCCGACGTCCTGAGCACCTGGCGTGAGAGGTACAAAAGGCCGCCAGGGAGGAGTCTCGGCGCTGTGATCATGGCGAGGGGCTAGGACTTCTTCTTCCGGGTGTCCCGGATCCCCTGGATGAGGATCGCGAGGATCCCGATCACCATGACCCACGCCATTTCCCCGACGGCGCCGTACCACGGTTGGATGAGGGCGGTGAGGGCGAGGACGATGAGAGCCCACCCGGCGAGGATGAGCGTCAGGATGAGCAAACGTGCAGCTCGTGTCTGGCCCGGTTTGCCTCCGCCGCGGGGGAACATTCGGTTCTCGCCAACCAGTTCCAGCAGGATCTCGCCGGGGATTCCGATGAGCAGGACTCCGACGAACATCCTCAGCGACCAGCGCCAACCGATGAAGATCGCCACGATCGCGAACACCACGGCCATGCAGATCGTAAACGCGACGGTGCCCGCAAAGATCCTCTCAGCGCGGGACGGTTCCTTCTCCTCGGTGGTCATGACTTCCTCACACTCGCTCGCCAGCGTCGTCACGCACGTGGCTGACGACCTGCTCTGACAAGGCCAAGTGTCCTCCAGGAAGGCTCACGACCAAACCGAGGGGCTCCAGGCCGGACTGGGGATGCTACGAGACGTGTCCGTATGGAGGGTATGGGGATCAGTTGCACCGAATCCGTCGGCTCCTATCTCGATGAGGGTTCCGGGGCCGACGCCGACTCCGATACGAATGATGAGGTCCACCCAGTCGAGCATGATTCCTTCCAAGATTCGGGCAGGGCGGCACCAGGGGACAGTGAAATGTGTGGCACATACCCGTTGGACAATGAGGGGGCAGGACACGCGGATGTGCGAGTCCTGGAGCAAAGGCGCTCTGACCAGCCCGAACAGCCTCAGCAGAAGGTGAGGTGGGACGACTCAACGATCAGTGGTGCGGTGGAGGGCCTCTATTCTGACGCCATGCCCACACGTTTCTTGCCGGTTCTGCTCGATTGCGACCCTGGGATTGACGACGCGTTCGCGCTGGCCTACCTGGCGTGCCGCGACGATGTCGAGACCGTCGGGGTGGTGACGACAGCTGGCAATGTCGGTCAGGACGACGTGCTGCGCAATGCCCTGGGGCTGACCGAGCTGCTCGGGATGGATGCCCCGGTGGCGCGTGGGGCGGACGCGCCCCTCGTCGAGCCGGTGATGACCGCCGAGGAGACCCATGGACCCCACGGTTTGGGGCACGCCCAGCTGGGGGACTGCGGACGTCACCCCGATGGGCGCAGCGGTGCGCAACTGTGGGTGGATCTTGCCCGGAAATACCCCGGCGAGCTGGTCGGCATCGTCACCGGGCCGCTGACGAACCTCGCGCTGGCGCTGCGGGAAGAACCGGAATTGCCGCAGTTGTTGCGGGGGCTGCACGTCATGGGTGGAGCGATCAACCACCGTGGCAACACCGGCCCGACGAGCGAGTGGAACATCGCGGTGGACCCGGAGGCCGGCCATGAGGTGTTCGAGGCATGGGGGAAGGCGTCCAAACGGGTCGTGCTTGGGGCGTTGCAGGCCACTGAGGTCATCAGGCTGGACGAGAGGGATCGTCGGGCTGTGAAGGAGCTAGGGGAACATCCGGTTGTGAAAGTCTTGGCCGACGCGCTGAGGTTCTACTTCGAGTTCCACGAGGCTGACGGGTTGGGATGGTGTGCGTACTTGCACGATCCGCTCGTCGTCGCCAACGCGGTGACCGGGAGATTTGCGACGACGCGGCCACTGGCCGTCGACGTCGAGCTGACCGGGACGCTCACCCGTGGCCAGACCGTCGGTGACGAGATGGGGCGGTGGGGCAAGGAGCCCAACGTCGACCTGCTGTGTGACGTCGACGCCGAACGGTTTATTGAGCACCTCATTTCGACGTTGCGGGAGGGGCTAGGTGCCGGGCGCTGAGATCAGGCGGCGTTTGGAACGAGCGGTCGACGAGCCTCTGGTAAGAGCAGGGGATGCCTCATTGAACTACTATGCAATGCAAGGTACATTGTTAGTCAAGCTACTTGGTTGAGGAGGAAAACCGTGGCGGAACGACAACTGCGCAAGGGTGCGCTCGAACTCGTCGTCCTCGGGTTGCTGGCGAGCAAACCGTCCTACGGAGGGGAACTCGTGGACAGGCTCGAGAAGGAGACGGATCTGGGCGTGTCTCAGGGGACGCTGTACCCGTTGCTCAACCGACTGCGTCGCGGTGATCTGGTTTCGACCGAGTGGCAGGAGTCGCCGTCAGGGCCTCCGCGCAAGATCTATCGCCTTACTGCCCTAGGTCGAGACCACTTGGCAGAACTCGTCGACGAGTGGTCGCGCATCGCCGCCGCTGTCGACCGTGCCACCAACGCCACCCGCAACATTTCTGACAAGGAGAAGTCATGAACATCTGGACTCGAGACGACGACGGCGTGCGTCGCCTGTTCGGCATCCCCATCGGTGCGCCGTGGGGGAGCGGCTCCCGCATCGTGCTGCGTAGTTTCGAACCCGAGAACCCGTCGCTGCTCGTGCCGCGTGCTGTGGGTATCGGATGGGATCTCAATCTGGGCGCCGTCGCCGTGCGCCTGGGGCTCATCCGCCCCGACGACTCCCTGCCCGACCTCAACGAATATGTCCCCGAGAAACTTCGACGTGGTCTGGTGGCAGCGCCGTGGGTTGGGGCCGGTCTCGCCAGCAGCATGACACTCGGTTTCGTCAAGGCTGACCGGGTGGCGACGTCGTGGTCCCTCGGTGGCAAACCCAACCACTACATGAGCGGTGTGGCAGCAGCCCTGACGACTACCGGAATTACCACGGCGGCAGCCCTCTACCCGCGCTGGGTCGGGAAAGAGGATGGCGCTGACATCGCCGCGACGGCCCAGGCCCTGGGCATCCTGACCGTCATCGGTATGGCAAATCGGGCTGCCCGCAAGGAAATTCGTCGCCCCGCAAGCCGTCAGCCCCTCGCAGTGGCCGGAGCGGTACTCGCGCCGGTCGTCATAGGTGGAGTGCTGATCGGAACCGTCAAGGTCGCCCTCGACGGCGTCGCACAGTCACTCGCGCATGGCGGCAAGGCGGGTCAGTCCGGGGAGCGAGGCCGCAACATAGGATTCCACTCATGAAGTACCTCCGATCCGTGGCCGTGATCTCAGCGGTCCTGCTCATCGCCGTCGGGGTCGCGAGGTCCTTCAACCGGTTCATCCCGGCTGTCAACAACACCACGATCGCCATCGTCGATCTGTGTCTGGTCGCTCTGGCCGTCGAGGTCATCGCCGAGTGTGCACGCATGCCCGGACGCGCGAAGGGGTGGCGCATCGGGCGGGCCATCGCGATCATCGCGGCGGTGGTGGTGAGCGGGGTCATAGGGTTCCTGGCCCTGCTGTGGAGCGCCTTCGAAGGTGACGGAGGCGGGTCGTTCACCAAGGACGGCGAGACCTACTACGTCATGAGGACGTTCCCCGACAACGTCGTCATGTACCGAAAGACGTCGCCGGTGACCATGGCGGAGTCTGCGTTCGCCGACGACTCTGGCCACGCCCTCGGATTCGTGCCGATGCCGGTCGCCCTGTCAATCAGTCTGGATGAGTACGGCGGGGAGTACTCACAGATCCTGGCTGATGTACGTCGTGATCATCCCGATTGGCTCACCGACCGGTAGCTCATGGTCCGGCGAACGGTTCATCTCGCATCCATCAGACCGCCCGTCGGTGGCCGTGTGGGCCGGATTCGTGGCCGGAATTCTCTTCCTCCTGGCGGCCGTCGCAACGTTGAGGAAACCCTCGACCGACGAGTAGCGATCATAGAGGACCCGGAAAAGGGCATGAAGAGAGCGGGCGACGGGAATCGAACCCGCGTGTCCAGCTTGGGAAGCTGGCGCTCTACCATTGAGCTACGCCCGCATGTCTCCCGGGGAGACTCGTCTCACAGCTTAGCGCACCTCGTCAGATCAGTGCGACTCACCCCGCCGGGCCAGTCAGTAATGCTGCGGAACGCGGCCGTAGATGACTGGGGCATCGAGGCGGTGAGTCTCGGGCGGCTTCGGACGCTGCGAATCCATCCACCGGCGCACCGACGGCAACCAGACGATGACCCCGGCGGCGACGAGGAACGGCATTCCGATCCACGCCACCCAGTTCAGGGTCACGGCGGCACATCCGACCGCGACGCCACCGATGGCGCCCCAGCGCACCCAGGGACGTCCCAGCCAGGTGTTGACCGCGAGGATTCCCGGCATGGCCACCATGGCACCGGCGATGCACATCATCGCGGTCGCCAGCAGTACTGACGCCAACGATCCCGGTCTCGGGTGGGTCCACGTCAGGAGGTGGGTCGCCTGGATGAAGGTGCTCATGTGAATGGACTGCCACCAAGCAACGAGGAGCGCGACGGTGGCACTGATCGCCGCGGCAAGGTAGAGCCCGGCGGCGCTCCTCCCCACCCTTGCCGACGATGCGACATGGACCTGAGGATCCTCGGGCGGGGGGAGCGTGGCGATGGTCTCGGCGCTGGCACGTGGTGGCGTGCTCGGTGAGACTCGTCGTGCCTCCGCATGGCGGGGTTGTGGGTGGGTGGGTTGCTCGGTCACGATCCTCCTGGCGACGTGTTGTTCCAGCCTAGACGTAACTGCTGACCAGGGGGCCCTAGGTGGGCAGGTTGTTGTGCCACCGCTGGGACATGTGCGCATGAATGCAGGACCGGCATGGCGCGACCCCGAAGGTGGTAGGACCATGACCATGAACCCATTGACCGCCCTGGAAACCTCCACCCGCATCGCCGCTGGTGACGTCGAGATCGTTGAGGTCGTCGACGCTGCCCTGGAAGCGGCACACGCCGATGAGTGCCATGCCTGGACCTGGATCGACGATGATGGCGCCCGACTCGCCGCGCGTGAGCTCCAGCGTCAACGTGATGCTGGACACATCCGTCCTGGTCCGCTGTTCGGAGTCCCCTGCCCGATCAAGGACCTCAACGCGTTAGCTGGCGCGCCCCGAGCCATCGGTAGTCGGGCCGTGGGTGGGGCTCTGCCAGACCACGAAGACGGCATTGTCACGCGGCTCAGGGCTGCCGGAGCCATCCCGATCGGGACGACCGCCGCTCCCGAGTTCGGACTTCCTTGCTACACCGAACCGGACGGACGCGAACCCACCGTCACCCCATGGGACCACACCCGAATGGCGGGAGGGTCCTCTGGCGGCGCCGCGGCTGCGGTTGGGGCTGGTGAGGTACCCATCGCCCAAGGATCCGATGGTGGCGGCTCGATTCGTATTCCGGCTTCTTGCTGCGGGGTCGTTGGTCTCAAGCCCAGCCGAGGCCGGGTCTCGGCCGGGCCTTACGGGATTGACGGTCCTGGGCTGGTGAGCGGCGGGGTACTGACCCGCACGGTCCGTGACACCGCTGCTGCCCTCGACGCACTGTCCGGACCGTGGCCCGGAGATCCCTACCATGCCCCCGCTCCGACTGAGTCCTATCTGTCGGCCTGCGACCGGGGCCTGAGACGGCTACACGTCGGGATCCTGCGCGAACCCGTTATTGCTGATACCGAGGTTGCCCCGGACATCCTGGCGGCGCTGGACCGGACGGCCGCCACCCTGGAGTCGATGGGTCACATCGTCGAACAGACAGGTGCCCCTTTCGGCCCCGAGGAGTGGGAATCCTTCCAGTGTGTGTGGGAGGTGGGCGCAGCTGCGATCCCGGTGCCTCCGGAACGTGAGGAATTGTGCACCCCGATGTCCAGGTGGTTACGTGCGCAGGGGCGAAGGCGCACCGGAGTCGAGCTGGCTGAGGCCTTGGCCGGTATCCAGATGGTGGCGCGTCACGTCGGGCAGCAGTGGCAGAGGTTTGACGTCATCGTCAGCCCCACGCTTGCTCAGCCACCCCTGCCGGTCGGAGCTTTGCGCAATGACAACGATCCATCGGCAGATTTCGACGCGCAATGCCGCTTCACCCCATGGACGAGCCTGTGGAATATCACTGGTCGTCCGGCGATGAGCTTGCCGCTGCACACCACACACGTCGGCGGTGTCGAGCTGCCGGTCGGCATCATGATCGGCGGTCAGATGTACGACGAAGCCACTCTGCTGGCGCTCGGATGCGCCCTGGAAGCTGCGCGCGACGACAATCCTCGGTGAGCAGACTCTCCGGGTGAACAAAACTCCCGCTTCACCCATGCTGTCAGCACCACGGTGCCTGCCCACCGGGTGAAGCGGGAGTTTTGTCACCGAGTTTGAGACGCTGGCTGCCGTACAGCGGCCTACGTGGTGGCGCCTGGCCCACACCTTGTCCGGCGTGACAAAATCGTCACCTGCTACACGCACCGCGCACAAAGATCGCCCCAGAACCACGATGGTCCTGGGGCGATCGTAGGGGTCAGCGAGCTCAGCTCTCCTTCATGGTGCCGGTCTCGAGGAACCGGGTGTGCCACGAGTACGCCTCGCCGAGGAGGTGCGGGGTGTGCTTGAACTTGCAGTCACGCAGTGCACGCTCGTAGTAGTCCATCAGCATCGGACGGTAGTCCGGGTGGGCGCAGTTCTCGATGATCTTCGGGGCGCGCTGACGCGGTGCCAGACCACGCAGATCGGCGATGCCCTGCTCGGTGATGATGACCATGCCGTCGTGCTCAGTGTGGTCGACGTGAGAGACCATCGGGACGATCGCCGAGATGGCGCCGCCCTTGGCCGTCGACGGAGATACGAACGCCGAAATGTAGGCGTTGCGGGTGAAGTCGCCGGATCCGCCGATGCCGTTCATCATGCGCGAGCCCATGACGTGGGTCGAGTTCACGTTGCCATAAATATCGGCCTCGATCATGCCGTTGGCGCCGACGACACCGAGGCGGCGAATGACCTCGGGGTGGTTCGAGATCTCCTGGGGGCGCAAGATGATGTGATCGCGGTAGAAGGCCGCGTTCTCGTTCATCTTGTGCGCGTACTCGGGCGACAGCGAGAAAGCGGTGGCCGAGGCGACGTCGAGCTTCCCGGCATCGATGAGGTCGATCATGCCGTCCTGGATGACCTCGGTGTAGGAGGTCAAATGCTCGAGGTCGGAGTGGAGCAGGCCGTCGAGAACAGCGTTCGGGATGTTGCCCACGCCCGACTGCAGCGGAAGCAGGTTCTTGGGGATGCGTCCCTGCTTGACCTCGTGGTCGTAGAAGTCGAGGAGGAACCCGGCGATCTTGCGGGAGTCGTCATCGATCGGCTTGAACGGGGTGTTGCGATCGGGGCCATCGGTCTCGATGATCGCCGCGACCTTGTTCTGGGGGACGTGGAGGAACTTGTCACCGATCCGGTCACCGGGGTGGGTGATCGGGATGGGCACTCGGTTCGGAGGAAGCGCGAACCCACCGTAGATGTCGTGCATTCCCTCGAGGTCCTCGGACTGCCACGAGTTCACCTCGATGATGATCTTGTCGGCGACGTCACAGTACACGGCGTTGTTACCGACCGAGGAGGTGAGGACGACGTCCCCATCCTCAGTGATTCGGGTGGCCTCAATGACGGCGTAGTCGACCTTTCCGAAAAAGCCCTGACGCACCATCATGCCCGACTCCGACAGGTGAATGTCGGTGTAGAAGGATGTGCCGTCGTTGATCTTGCCTCGCATCTGGGGATCGGACTGGTATGGCATGCGCCAGCCGATGCCATCGACGGAGGCGAGGGCGCCGTCGAGTTCGGGAGCGGTCGAGGCTCCGGTGAAGACGTTGACGGTGAACTTCTCGCCGCGATCGTGGGATTCCTTGATGCGCTTGGCCAGGGCACCCGGAAGCGCCTTGGGGTAGCCCGACCCAGTGAATCCACCGAATCCGATTTGGTCACCGTCATTGATGAGCGCAGCCGCGTCGTCCGCGCTCATCACCTTCTGACGCAGGGCTGCGTTCGCAATCCGCTCTGACATCTGTCCTCCTGCCACCGTGCGGCTGGTTGTCGGTGACGGTGCACGGCGCTACCCGTGAGCCGTCGAAGAAACACTGTTTTCGTTCCCGTTGAATGCGGTCCGAAACGTTGACAACACTTTATATGGGGGTGCTTGGCGCGGGATGGGGCACCCCTGCTTTTTGGGCTCGGAACGGCACTGTCGGTCCATGATGACTGGCACGCTCGAACGACTGTGCATGACACGCCTGAGACAGCTCGGGTGGACGTGCATCGAGCCCCTCCGACCGCAACCATGCTCACATTCTCGTGACGGTGATTGTCGTCGTCAGTACGAGGTCGGTGCCGGGGTCGAGGGGGACGGCACTGTCCTTGCAGACGCCGGTCTCGACGCACACGAAGTCGCGCCAGGCCTGAGCCGTCGGGCTGTCGCCGATTCCTGACGAGGAGCGTGGGTTCCAGATCACCGCGCTGGGGCAATTCGTCGTCGTCAGGTGAATTTCGCGTCCCCAGACCGGATCGACGAGGGTCGGGGCCGGCCCGACTCCCTGGATGACGGTGTCGGTGTCCGGGGCCATGAGGAGTTCGTCGGCGTCGAAGGACCCCTCGTCACCGGTCGCGAAGTTGTGCCAGTCGGCACCGCGGACGCCCCGGACACGCGCCTGGTCGGCGTCCCCGACACGCAGGTAGGTGTGCCACATCCCCTCGACGACTCGGGGCTTCTCGTCCTGGTTGGTGAGAGTGAGCGTCATCTGCAGCGCGGTGTCGGTCATGACCACCTCGTGGCGAATGCCGATGGAGGCGGTCTCAGCGGTTCCGACGACGTGGAGGGGTTCCGCGACCGTCACTTGGAAGTCGGTGCGGCGGGCCAGGCCGTGCTGGGGATCCTGGTCATTGTTCGGTCCGTGGCCAAACCATGGGGCGCACAACGGGACACCTCCCCGGATGACTGCGTCGGACTCGTCGGCGTGCTCGGGGTCGAACCAGATGACGGGTTTGTCGTCGGCCTGCCACGCCAGCACCTGGCAGCCGTGCTCTGCGACCTGCCATGCGCCGTCATGAGCGGTGTGAAGGGTTCCGGGGAGGTTGGTCATGCCCCCCATGATCGTGGTCATCGTTCCCACACTGCGCGAAGCGTGTCGATCCGCTCACAACGGATGGTGTTTCGTGCAGCCTCGACGGCGACAGGTTTGGCGCAGAAGGCGATGGCCAGTCCGGCGGCGGCAAACATGTCGAGGTCGTTGGCGCCGTCTCCCACCGCGACTGTTCGCTCAAGATCTACCTCGCGCTCCTCGGCCCAACGACGCAGCCAGGTGGCCTTGGCGGCCCGATCGACGATGTTCCCGACAACCCGGCCAGTGAGGTGGTCGTCGACGATCTCGAGCTCGTTGGAAGCTGAGAAATCGGCGCCGATTTCCGCAGCAAGCGGATCGACCAGGGCCGTGAACCCTCCTGACACCAACCCGACGGCTGCGCCGACCTCGTGCGCCGCGGCCACCAGTTCCGTCGCACCCGGGGTGACGACGGTCGCCTTGCGAGCCTCCTCGAGGGCCCCGACGTGCAGACCCTCCAGACACTTGACGCGCTCATGAAGGGACTCGGCAAAGTCGAGCGTTCCGGCCATCGCCCGGGCCGTTACCTCACTGACCTCCTCAGCCTTCCCTGCGCACTCGGCGAGCAGGTCGATGGCCTCGGTGCGCGTGACCGTCGAGTCGACGTCGCAGACGATGAGACCGGGCGGCTCGACAGCCAGGGCGCCATGGGGATGCAGGACGCCGGCGCCGGTCTGGGCGGCGAGTTCGCGTACCTGTGTCATGTTGCCCTCGAAGGACATGGCGTACTCGAAGATGTGAGCGGCCCAGTCACTGGTGTGGATGCCGCGCATGCAGGCGGAGTCGGGCCAAAGAAGGGTGCCGGGGGAGCGGAGGCTGGAGCGATCGTCACTGACGAGGATGACGCGAGAACTCATCATGGCACCACGGTAGGTGGGTTTCGGCCCGTCGGGTGAGGGTTCCGCTCCTCGGCATGATCGCCTACCCGCGGACGGTCCGCGTGACGGTGTACTGACGGTTCCGCGCGACCTGGCGAGTCGGCCCGACCGTGCGCCGTAGATGGGATGCCCACGGCAGGTGATTGTTGTAGACACACCACAGGCTGCCGCCGGGTCGCAACACGCGAGCGGCGTCGGCCAGCATGGCCAGGGTCGGGGCGTGGTCCTGGGCGGTTCCGCGATGGAAGGGCGGATTGGTGACGACGACGTCGACGCTCTGGTCGGACAGGACGGACAATCCGTCACACCAATGGGTGACGATGTCGAGTCCGTTCGCCCTGGCGGCGAGACGAGTCGAGTCGACGGCCTGCCAGGAGACATCGGTGGCGTGGACGGTAGCGTCTGGGAGTCTGCGTGCCAGGTGTGCGGAGATGATGCCGTTGCCGCACCCCAGATCGACGACGTCGGTGTTGACGTCGGCCGCGATGGCGTCGAGGTGATCGAGGAGCAGAGACGTTCCGGCGTCGAGGCCTGTGGTGTGGAAGACGCCGCCATGGGCTCGGATCATCAGGCCGTTGACGGTGTTGGCGCGCGGCCATTCCCCAGTGACGGCCGGGTGCTCCCGAGGAGACGAGAAGTGCAGCACGCGGGCCTTGCGTACTCCGAGGCTGGCGTGGACGTCGTCGAACCAGCGGGCAGCGACGTCGTTCATGGACCGGGCCATGTGCTTGATGCGTCCGCCTGCGACGATGTGGGCATCGGGTCCGAGAAGTCGCCAGAGAATACCGAGCAGTTCGTCGAGTTCGTCAAGACTGGAGGGCAGGCCCATCCACACCACCGGGGTGCTGCATTCCTCTGTCGTCAGAGGGTTGAGGCGAATACCCTCAGGGATCGCGGTCAGGTCGCGGCAGTCGTCAGACCACGCCGTGGCGCCTTTGCCGGATACTGGCACCAAGGAAGGGCGACCCAGCACCCACACAGCCTTAGCCAGCGGTGATTCGGCGACGATGAGCTCGTCAACGGGGTCCAGGGTGGCGGCGTCCATGGTGGCAGTCTCCCAGACCACAGGTGCCGGACACAGCCGAGAGATGGACGCAACAGGTGTGCCGGAGGATGGTCATACCTGCGATGACTACACGGAGCTGCCAGAAAACGGTCCAAACAGGCGATGGTGACGTTGACACGGGCATTTTTTGGCAGCTGTGTGTATCAAACCCGAGTACTCGATCGATACCGGCCCCACTCTAGGATGGCGACATGGCAGAGTCGCCCCTGGAAATTCACGTCATCGCCGATTCGACGGGTGAGACCGCCGTTCGGTTAGCCCGCGCCGCCCGCAGCCAGTTCGAAGGGGTCCACTGGCACATCGTGCGCCATCCCATGATCGGCACCGTTCCGGAAATGGTTGCGGCCCTGGAGGCCGTCAAGGAGTCCCATGACGCGGGGCAGTGGGTGTGCGTGGTGCACACCCTCGTGCTGCCCGACATGCGCCACATGGTCACCGATGCCTGCGAGGAAATGGGTATCCGCGAGGTCAACCTCATGGGCCCCATGCTCGACGCGATGGAGGAGGCTTCTGGCCTTGACGCCGACGCCGTCCCACGTCGTCCCGTGGGCGTTGAGGCCGACTACTTCACCCGTATCTCCGCCATGGAGTTCGCGGTTCGTAATGATGACGGCGCCATCCCCGATCGCCTGACCGAGGCGGACATCTGCCTGGTGGGTGTGAGCCGCTCGGGCAAGACACCGCTGTCGATCTACCTGGGTTACCTCGGCTATAAGACCGTCAATGTCCCGCTCGTACCCGGGATCGCCCCGCCAGTCGAGTTGGCGGCGGTCAATCGTTGGCGCATCGTCGGCTTGACGATCGACGCCCAGCGGCTGCTGGAGATCCGTGGACGTCGGGTCCGCGGGCTGGGAGGTTTCGGCAATGAGGACGGTTACGCCGACCTCGCCGCGATCTACGACGAGCTGGACGAGGTTGGCAGGATCCAGCGACGACTGGGTTGCCCCATCATCGACACCACGGGTCTGGCCCTGGAGGAGTCCGCGACGAAGGTCATCGACATCGTCGACCAGAGAGCCAAGACGGCCGGGACGAGGTTGCGCAAGCCGGCAGGGTCCTATCGCACTAGACCTTGATCACCCGAGGATGATCGGGGACGGCCAGCGGTTTTGGCTTGCCCCAGGTCACGTCGTTGTCCCTTGCCCGTCTTAGATGCTGGTCTTGTTGGTTGTGGGAGGCATCGTGTCGCTGGCCGGGTACCAGAATCCGCGGCTCGAGGAAGATAGTCGGGAAGCATCTGCGACAAAGGTGGGAGATATGTCACGCCCCGCTCCGGCGAGCCCGGACGAGACATGAGTTACTTCGTCATCCTTGGTTGCTCCTACTCGTGAAAATGGGACGAGAGCGTGAGAGAATGACGACATCCGGCCCTATGGTGGGCTGGGCCTCGGGCTCATTGCGCAGTCGCACGGGTCCGAACGCCGTGAATCGATGAACAGGCTGACACAGATCGAAGGAGATCAGTCATGACTGACCGTTACGTGTATGACTTGTCCGAGGGCAGCGCGGAGATGAAGCCGCTGCTCGGCGGCAAGGGCGCAGGAGTTGCCGAGATGACGCGTCTCGGCGTCCCGGTGCCCGACGGATTCACCGTCACCACTGAAGCCTGCGTGGACACCATGACGAGGAAGGGAGAGTGGCCGGAGGACCTCGACTCTCAGGTGTGGGACGGACTCAAGCGTCTGGAGGAGCGCACCGGTCGTGGCCTGGGCGACGTCGACAAGCCCCTCCTGGTCTCGGTTCGCTCCGGCGCCGTCATCTCGATGCCCGGCATGATGGACACCATCCTCAACCTTGGTATTTCCGACGACACCGTCGAGGCCGTCGCCAAGGAGGCCGGCAACGAGCGCTTCGCCTGGGACTGCTACCGCCGCTTCATCCAGATGTACGGCGAGGTCGTCGAGGGCATCGACGCCCACATCTACGAGGATGCCTTGACCGCTCTCAAGGAGGAAAAGGGCGTCGAGTCCGACACGGACCTGACTGCTGATGACCTCAAGGGTCTGGTCGACACCTTCAAGAAGCTGTCCAACGAGCAGCTCGGAGGTAACTGGACGACGGATCCGCGCGAGCAGCTGATGCGCGCCGTCGACGCCGTGTTCCGTTCCTGGCTCAACCCGCGCGCCTTCGTCTACCGCAAGGCCAACAAGATTCCAGACGACCTCGGTACCGCCGTCAACGTCATGCAGATGGTGTTCGGTAACCGTGGTGACACCTCCGCCACCGGTGTCTGTTTCACCCGTAACCCCGCCACCGGCGCCAAGGAGCTCTACGGTGAGTTCCTCGTCAACGCCCAGGGCGAGGACGTCGTCGCCGGCATTCGCACCCCGCGCTCCCTCGCCGAGATGGAGGAAGTGCTGCCGGAGGCATACCGCGACCTCATCGACACCATGAAGAAGATGGAGTCGCACTACCGCGACATGCAGGACATGGAGTTCACCGTCGAGAACGGCAAGCTCTACCTGCTGCAGACCCGTAACGGCAAGCGCACCGCCGCTGCTGCTCTCAAGGTGGCCCGTGACCTCGTCGCCGAGGGCGTCATCACCAAGGAAGAGGCCCTCATGCGGATCGAGCCCGCACAGCTCGATCAGTTGCTGCACGAGGCCATCGACCCGAACCACACCGAGCAGCCGGTCGCCGAGGGCCTCCCTGCCTCCCCGGGTGCCGCCGTTGGTGAGGCCGTCTTCGACGCCGACGTCGCTGCTGAGCGTGGCGCCAAGGGCGAGAAGGTCGTCCTCATCCGCTTCGAGACCACCCCTGATGACATCCACGGCGTCATCGTGAGCCAGGGCGTCCTGACCGCCCACGGTGGCATGACCTCCCACGCAGCCGTGGTCGCCCGTGGCATGGGCAAGCCCTGTGTCGCTGGTGCTCGCGGCATCAAGATCGATGCCAAGGCCGCCACCCTGACGATCGGTGACACCGTCATCCACGAGGGCGACATGATCACCCTCGACGGTTCGACCGGTGAGGTCTTCGCTGCGGGCCTGCCGCTCATCCCGCCGCAGATCAACGCCGACTTCGAGGAGGTCCTCTCCTGGGCCGACGAAATCCGTCATCTCGGCGTCGAGGCCAACGCCGACAACGCCACCGACGCAGCGAAGGCTCGTGAGCTGGGTGCTGAGGGCATCGGCCTGTGTCGTACCGAGCACATGTTCTTCGGTGCCGATCGTCTGCCTGCCATGCACGAGATGATCACCGCGGACACCCCGGAGGAGCGCCAGGCTGCCGTCGACAAGATCCTGCCGATGCAGCAGGGCGACTTCGAGGGCATCTTCACGGCGATGAAGGGCCTGCCCGTCACCGTCCGTCTTCTCGACCCGCCGCTCCACGAATTCCTGCCGAACCTCGTCGAACAGTCCCTCAAGGTCCAGAAGCTGGAGGATCAGGGCGCTGATCCGAACGAGCTCGACAAGGAGCGTCGTCTGCTCGCCCAGGTCAAGAAGTTGCACGAGCAGAACCCGATGCTCGGTACCCGTGGCTGCCGCCTCGGCATGCTGTACCCGGAGATTCCCGACATGCAGGCTCGCGCCATCATCCGCGCTGTCCTGGCGGTGCTCAAGAAGGAGGGGGAAACCGTCCAGATCAACATCATGATCCCGCTGGTCTTCACCCCGATTGAGCTCGAGACCCATCGTCGCATCGTCCAGCAGGCCATTGACGAGGAGTTCGAGGCCGCCGGCACCAAGGTCGACGTCAAGATCGGCACCATGATCGAGCTGCCGCGTGCCGCCCTGGTCGCCGACAAGATCGCCGAGGTTGCCGACTTCTTCAGCTTCGGCACCAACGACCTGACCCAGACCACCCTGGGCATCTCCCGTGACGATGCCGAGAACGGCTTCCTCACCGAGTACCTGCGTACCAAGGTCCTCAAGGACAACCCGTTCGCCTCGATCGACCAGGAGGGTGTTGGCCAGCTCGTCGCCGGGGCTGTCGAGAAGGGTCGTAAGACCAACCCGCAGTTGAACGTGGGCGTCTGTGGTGAGCACGGTGGTGATCCTGACTCGATCCACTTCTTCAACAAGACCGGGCTCGACTACGTGTCCTGCTCGCCGTTCCGTGTGCCGATCGCTCGGTTCGCCGCGGCCCAGGCCGTCATCTCCCAGAAGGAGAAGTGAGTCTGAGGGCTCCATCACGTCACTGATGTGAAATTGCGGCCCCTCCACCGCGGTGGAGGGGCCGCAATATGTCATTGCATACTCCTCAATACGTGTGCGATCGGGGAGTTTTGTCGACTTCAACTCCATGTCCGCGGAATAATGGCCACAATCGTGCCTCGACTTCTGGAGGATCAATGTCCCAGACTTTCGGTGCCTGGCGTGCCACCTACACCCCTGGTTCCTGGGTGGTGCTGGCCGGGCCGAGCAGCCTCGTCATCATGCAGCCGGCTGCGCCGCGCCATTCCGGATTGGTGTCGTCCATCTGGCGGCAGGTGGCCGAGGCCGATGATCCCCAGTCGCTCGTGGAGACGTTGTCGCTCATCGGGCTGGCGAAGATGCCGAGCCTGGGCTTGTTCTTCTGGGTCGACGGCGAGATGTTCTCCATGGCCCGCGGTCAGGTCGTTGTCAAGGATGCCTCCACCGGTGAGGTCGTCAACCATGGCGACGGTCTGTTGACGTGGAGCGAGAAGAAGCTCGACCCATCGACCGTCGTCGTCGAGATGGAAGAGGCCGAGCAGCGGCTGTCCATGCCGTTGCTGCTGGGGGTTGCCCAGGCGAGCAAGATCATCATCGACGCGACCGGCAAGGTTGAGCCTTTCGTCGTTCGGGAGGGCGGCGAGGTTCACCGTCCGCGGGTGTTGGCGAGTTCCGACGACGCCCTCAAACCGCGGGCTCCTGAGCCTGAGGAGCGGGGGGCCGACGATTCGGAGGCCACCGAGGAAGCTCGCGAGCTCACCGATCAGGAGTGGCAGCCAGACGACGAAGATGCGCCCGGATTCGTCGAGGTTCCGGCACCAGGTGAGGCTCCCGACCCGGGTGTCGTGTCAGAGCCGGTTGCTGAGTCCGCGCTGACCGGAGTTCCGATTCCGGCTGAGCCTGTCGTGCCTGACGAGGACGTGGTGAGTGATGGTGACGAGGTGGCCCCGGACATCGAGGAACCCGTGAGCCCCGTCCCGGCCCGAGCCGCCGAGCCGGAGTCCGTTGAGACCGCGGTCGCTCGTGAGGACATTGCGCCAGTCCGCGCTCAGGACGACGACCTGGGATGCGATGACGAGGTGCACACCGGTACTCAGCCGGTGGGAGTGCAGCCCGAGCCCGAGGGCGTCGTCTCCGCACTTGCTCCGGGGGCAGTACCCCAGCAGCCTCAGCAGACAGAGCAGTCTCAGAGCGACTCGCGGTACGACGGGGACTGGCGCGGCGCGTCGGCCTCGGCGATCCGTCGACTGTCCCCGCCGTCAGATCCCGCGGCTGCCACCCTGGTTTCGACGACCGGAGAGGCCACCCATCTCAAGGGTGCGGTTCTCGTCGGGCGTGCCCCGCGGGCCGAGAATGGCGAGGAGATCATGCGCGTTCCGTCTCCTGGCCAGGACATCAGCCGTACCCACGTGAAGTTCGCTTTGGGGCAGTGGGGGATTGAGGTCACTGACATGCATTCCACGAACGGCACCGTCGTTCGCTGCATCGGCCAGGACCCGTTGCGATTGGAAAGTGGTGAGACGATCGACCTGGCCATCGGTGATGCCGTCGATCTGGGTGACGGCGTCGTCATCACCATTGAGGCCTACCAAGGCTGACAAACGAGTCCGCCAGCCATCAGGGCCCCCGCGAGGAATCCGCGGGGGTCCTTTGTCATGGTCAGCACCGGAGGAAGGCGTAAGCCCGGTCAATCCGAGGATTCTATGCGTGACACCGTCATTCCGGCAGGGAGCAGGGGAGGAAGCACTCGGGTCATCGCGTCATAAATCTCAGTCAGACGCGACGGGGTCATGCGCTCGGAGGGGGCAGTGACGCTGATGGCGGCGATTGCTGTTCCATGGGCGAGCAGCGGAACTCCAAGGCAGGCGATGCCGGGCTCGTTCTCCTCGTATTCGAGGGCCCATCCACGTTCGTGAGCCTCAATGATCTTGGCATGAATGTTGTCATGGCAGGCCGTGGGATGAGCTGACAGGGCTTCTGTGTAGGGGATCAGGGCCGTCGAGGACGTGTCGCGGAAAGCGAGGATCGCACGTCCCATCGCTGAGATCGCTGCGGGAACGCGTCCGCCGATCGTGGACCATACACGAATGGCACGCTGGGGTTCGACCTTGTCGAGGTAGCGGATGTCAGTGCCGTCGAGAACTCCCAGATGGACGAGTTCGTGGACTTCATTGCACAGGCCAACGAGGGCGGCATGAACGGTGGCCGCGAGGTTGTTGTAGGAAATCATCCCGGCACCGAGGTTGATGGCTGCAGACCCGAGCCGGTAGTTGCCGTCGTCATTCTGGGCGATGAAGTTGCGTACGCGAAGGGTGCTGAGGGCGCGATGGGTCGTGGCCTTCGTGAAGCCGAGTCGTCGTGAGATCTCTGCCAGCTGGAGACCCTCCAAGCCGGAACTGTCGAGCAGCTGAAGGATCTGCAGAGCCCGGTCGATGGATTCGACGGTGGAGGCCATGCCAGTCGAGGAGGTGCTGGGGGGACGATCCTGAGAACCGCTCACAAGTGCCATTTTGTCAGCCCCTCTTCGGTGATGATGAATCAGGTTTCCGAAGAATGTATCGTGTGTTCCGCACAACGGTTAGTGTGTTCCGGCTAGCGAAATGGAGTTCGATGTATGAGCTCTCCCATCCCACTCTCGGAGGAACCGACAGTCGATCAGGCCACCGTGCGCAGAGCTGCGCTTGCTGGCCTCATCGGCACCATGCTCGAGCAATACGACTTCGTCATTTATGGCACGGCATCCGCCATCATCTTCAACACCCTGTTTTTCCCAAGGGTGTCTCCGGCTGTCGGCGTCATCGCCTCGATGGCGACCTACGCCGTCGGCTTTGCGGCCCGTCCGCTTGGAAGTCTCTTCTTCGCCCGGTTTGGCGACCGGATGGGCCGTAAGTGGGTCATGATCGCCACGCTGTTCCTGATGGGAACTGCGACCTTTTGTATCGGCCTCATCCCCAGCTACTACACCATTGGTATCTGGGCGCCAATCATGTTGCTCATCCTGCGCATCATGCAGGGTTTCGGAGCGGGAGCTGAGCAGGCAGGTGGTGTCACTTTGCTTGCTGAGACGGTCAAACGGAGTCGACGCGGTCTCTACTGCGCGCTGGTGTTCGCTGGTGCGGCCCTGGGGTCGGTGCTTGGTGCGGTCGCATGGATCGTTGCTCAGAGCCTGACCGATCACGCTCTCAACACTTGGGGATGGCGCGCCGTGTTCTGGACCTCCGCCGTGGTGACGGTGGCGGCCTACATCCTGCGTCGTCACCTTGCTGAGTCCCCGGTCTTCCAAGAGACCCAGGCCGCTCGCATCGGTCGTGATGACACCCCGATCGGTGACGTGCTTCGTCACGGACGTCCGGCGCTGTGGCGAATCTTCCTCATCAACATGGGATCCAACGCGCAGAGTTATATCTACCAAGTGTTCATGGGGTCTTACCTGGTGACGTGGTTGGGTATGAAACCCAAGTTCATCCCGAATGTCCTGCTCATCGGAGCCTTGGCATCCTGCATTTTCACGGTGTTCTCCGGTTGGATGACCGATCGCGTCGGACGCAAGCCCGTGATCATCAGCGTGCTGGTATTCCTCTTCCTGTTCCCGATCCCGGCCTTCGCCATGCTCAACACCAAGAACCCGGTGTTCATCACGATTGCCGTCGTGCTCGGCTTCATGATTGCTGGATATGGCACCGTCGGCAGCCAGGGAGCCTTCTACGCCGAGATGTTCGGATCGCGCTACCGCTACGCAGGAATCTCTCTGGCCCGTGAGTTCTCCTCGGTGTTCGGCGGTGGCATTGCCCCTCTGGTGTGTTCGGCGCTCGTCACCAAGTTCGCTGGTTCCTGGTGGCCGGTGGCGGTGTACATGATGGTTTTCATTGGTCTGTCACTGATTGCTGCGATTGCCTCCCCAGAGACCCGCGGACGTGACTTGCGTCTGGAGCAGGACGCTGTGGGAAAGCCGGTTGAGGAGCTGAGCGTGGAAGGTTCGATGGCGTCATGAAGGTCCTTCTTCCCGATTCGATGATCTTGGATCCTCACCTTCCTGGCGGGGTCGAGGCGGTGGTGTACGACGCCAGCTCAGCGATTCCGGATAAGCATCTGGATGCTGAGGTGCTCGTCACCTGGGCGGCCACGGAGGAGTGGCTTGCCGAGCATGCCCGTAAGCTCACCCATCTACGACTTGTGCAGGGGTTGGCTGCTGGTCCGGACTCCCTGTTGCGTGCTGGTTTTGACTCGGATGTCGTGCTGTGTACTGGCGTCGGGTTGCACTCTCGCATGGTTGCCGAGCACGCATTGGCCCTCGTACTGGCCCTGGTACGGGAGCTTCCCAAGACGACTGCCGCTCAACAGGAGCACCGATGGGCTTCGGAGCTGGGAGGTCCCCGGCCCCTTCATCCGGACGGCCCGGTGACGACCCTGCTTGACGCCAATGTGCTCGTCTGGGGATTCGGATCCATCGCTCAGACCTTGGCTCCACATCTGACGTCCTTGGGTGCGGAGGTGCGTGGGGTTGCTCATCAGGCTGGGCGCCGGGGCGGTTACGAGGTCATCGCGGTTGATGACGTTGACGCGGCGTTGCCCGAGACCGACATCCTCATTCAGATCCTTCCGTCCAATGAGGAGACTCGGGGAATCGTCGGGGCGAAGCGACTGGCTCTGCTCGGGCCTGATGGATACATCGTCAATGTCGGGCGTGGAGTCACGATCGACAATGACGCGCTGGTGGATGCGCTGCAGAGCGGGATGATCGCTGGTGCGGCTCTCGACGTCACAGAGACTGAGCCACTCCCGAAAGACTCGCTGTTGTGGGATGCGCAGAACGTCATCATCACACCTCACTCTGCCGGCGGACGTCCACTGGGTGCCGACGAACTCATCGTCAAGAACGTGACCGCACTGGCGTCTGGAGGCAATTTCGAAAACAAGCTGTGACGTCACTGAGTTCGTCCTCGGCGGATTAGTCTCCTAGTGTGATCCTTTGGGTCTACTCAGGATCAGGAAGGAAATCCGATGGGACACATTCTCGTTTTGTCGGGGGCTGGGCGTTACGCCGACGACATCCACGACTTCGACGCGACCTCCGAGGCCGTCTCCCAGATCTTGACCGAGCGTGGTCACCAGGTGGAGGTGAGGCGCTCTGAGCCAGAGGCCCTGGACCACCTCGCTGACGCGGATCTGCTCATCGTCAACACCGGTGGCGGCGATCCGGAGGAGGAATGGGATTACATTCCCGAATGGTCCCGTGCCCACAACAAGATTCTGGAGCACCACGAAGCTGGCAAACCGATCCTCGGGCTGCACACCGCCTGCAATACCTTCTGTGACTGGGACCTGTGGCCGTCCGTTCTCGGGGGCAAGTGGGTGCTGGGGGTCAGCGGGCACCCGGAGCGTTCCTACGCCGTTTTCGAGCCTGTACCCGAGGCTGCGGACCATCCCATCCTGCGCGGCGTCGAGCAGGTGGTCGTCTATGACGAGCGTTTCTCCGACCTGGACATCAACCCGCTTGCGACCCCGCTGCTCTTCCATGAGACGGGCGAGGAATTCCACGCGATGTGCTGGGTGATGGGCAACAACGTCGTCTACGACGGGCTGGGTCACTCGTCGAGGTCGTACTACTCGGCGTCACGACGTCAGTTGTTGTGCAACGAGGTGTCCTGGTTGCTGAACTGGAAGCGTCGCGAGGCTGCTGCACAGGCCGCAGCGCAGGTGAGCCCGGAGCCCCAGATGGTCTGAGTCCGGACGAGAAGGAAGCCGGCGGTTATTCCCACCGTTCGCTCCTCTCAACGTCATCCCTCCTCGAAACCCAGGTGGAGCGCGTGAGTGGTCGGGTGGCGGAACAGGTGCAACTGGCAGTTTCCGTAGCTGACACACCGCGTCCCCACGGTCCTGGGCATGACAGGGGCCGGATCGCACCGACGCGTCCCGGTCATCAGCGAGAACACGCCGCGAGCGTCGTCACTCCTTGGGGGCTCCGGCGAGGATCTTGGCGGTCGACGAGACACCGAGACGGGTTGCACCGGCCTCGACCATCGCGCAGGCCGTCTCGTAATCGCGGATGCCACCCGAAGCCTTGACCCCCAGGCGACCACCGACGGTGGCGGCCATGAGCTTGACAGCTTCGACACTCGCACCGCCCTTCGGGTGGAATCCCGTCGAGGTCTTGACGAAGTCGGCTCCAGCCCCCTCGGCGGCCTTGCACGCGCGAACGATCTCGTCATCGGTCAGCACGGCCGACTCGATGATGACCTTGAGGATCTTCGGATCCGGAACAGCCTGCTTGACGGCAGCGATGTCAGCGGTGACGTCGTCCCAGCGGCCCTCCTTCACCATGCCGAGGTTGATGACCATGTCGACCTCGTCGGCGCCGGCGGCAATGACGTCATGGGCCTCGGCCACCTTCACCGCGCTGGTGTGTTTGCCCGACGGGAACCCGCACACCGCAGCCAGCTTCACGTCACCCATGTCGAGGCTCAGCGGCAGCATCGACGGCGACACACACACCGACCAGGTGCCGTACTCTTTGGCCTCGCCGACCAGCTTGGCGACGTCGTCGTGAGTGGCCTCCGGGGTCAGCAGGGTGTGATCGATCATGCCGGCCAGCTTGGTGGCAGACAGTGGGGCAGGGGACATGCCAACTCCTTCTCTGGAACAGAGTGTATCCACCCTACCCGGACGCCTCGTCCTCAGGCGACCAATGGCAGGGTCAGGGTGACCGTCGTCCCCTTGTTCGTTGAATCCACCTTGGCAGTGCCCTGATGAGCAACCATGACGGCTGCGACGATGGACATGCCCAATCCCGTTGATCCTTCCTTCGACGCAGTGCGGGACGCATCTGCCCGGGAGAATCGCTCAAAGATCAGGGGACGCACCGACTCCGGAATGCCCGGTCCGTTGTCGGCGATGGTGACGACGGCCCGCCCGTCGTGGGCAGTGACGGTGGTGTGCACCGTCACTCCTGCAGGTGTGTGCTTTCGGGCGTTCGACAGCACATTGACGACAACCTGCATGATCCGGTCAGCATCAGCCATCACCGTGATTTCCTCGTTGGGTACGTCGAGGGTCCAGATGTGGTCCGACCCGGCTGCCTGGGCATCGGAGACCGCGTTGAGAACGACCTCGACCAGGTCGATGGGGGCCAGCTCAAGTTTCTGGTCATTGTCCAGACGAGCCAGCAGCAGCATGTCCTCGACGAGGGCGCTCATCCTCGTCGCCTCAGATTCGATGCGATCCATCGCGAACTGGCTTTCGGGGCACAGTTCGCCGCGCCGTCGTCTCGTCAGTTCGGCGTAGCCACGGATGGATGCCAACGGATTGCGCAACTCGTGCGAGGCGTCTGCGACGAATTGACGCACCTTGACCTCGGACTGCTGACGAGACTCCAACGCGCCCTCGACATTGTTGAGCATGTGGTTGAGGGCATGACCCACCTGCCCCACCTCGCTGCGAGGATCAGTCAGTGCCGGATCGACTCGGATCGGCAGGTTGACCTCGCCGCTGCCGAGGTCCATCTCGGAGACCACCGTCGCCGTCGAGGCCAATTGGTTGAGGGGACGCAGGGACTTGGTGACGACGGCGCGCGTCGCGAAGAATCCCACGGCCAATGCCAGGAGAGTGATGGTGACCTCGAGGGCCAACAGCCTCTCGATGGCGTTGAGAAGTCGTGTTCGCGGCAGGGCGACGACGTAGGTGACATTGTCACGTGCCTCCGCCAATGCGCGGTACTCGGTGCCATTGTTCCCGCTGAGGTCGTGGGGACGGCTGTCCTGACGCACGGCGAGCAGTTCACCGGCATCGGCGTTGCAGTACTTGGTGAGGACGGCACCTTCTGTCACGGTCGTCATGAGGCAGACGCCATCGGCCTTGACAGCGAAGATGGTGCCCGCCTGGATTCCCAGCACGTCACCGGCTGTCGGCCCAGGCAATCCGATGGGGTTCGCCTCCTGGCGGTGGGCCGCCGCCATCACCTGCTCGTCAAGGCCATCCGTGAGGATCTGATGCGTTCCCCAGATCGTCACCCCTCCCAGCACGACGGCCAGCACACTGATGATGGCGAGCACTCGGACGACGAGCTGACGCCCTAGTGTGTGCCGACCCATGGGATGATCCAGCCAGGTGTCGTGGATTGTCGACCTGACCTCCGGTGTTTCGTCGCAGCATGGATCCGGCGCATGGCTGTCTGCGGGTGAGTTGGGAGAGGTCACCTGGCCATTGTCACGCAGCAGGCCGGAGAACGTAACCCGCACCACGCATGGTGTGGATCATGGGATCGCGTCCCTTGTCGATCTTCTTGCGCAGGTAGGAGATGTATAGCTCGACGACGTTGGCCTGTCCACCGAAGTCGTAGTTCCACACCCGGTCGAGTATCTGGGCTTTGGAGAGCACTCGTTTGGGATTACGCATGAGGTAACGCAGCAGCTCGAACTCAGTTGCTGTCAGGTGGATCTCCTCGCCGGCGCGGCGCACCTCGTGGGAGTCCTCGTCGAGGGTGAGGTCGCCGACGGTCAGGGTGGAGTCGGACTTGGGCTCGGTTGCACCCGAGCGGCGCAGCAGAGCGCGTAACCGAGCGATGACCTCTTCCAGGGAGAAGGGCTTGGTGACGTAGTCGTCGCCGCCAGCGGTGAGTCCAGCGATGCGGTCGCCGACGGCGTCCTTGGCGGTGAGGAAGATGACCGGGACGTTGGGCTGATCCATGCGAATACGGCGCATGACCTCGAGGCCGTCGAAGTCGGGGAGCATCATGTCGAGGACGATGACGTCGGGGCGCGTGGCCTTTGCCTCGCGGACGGCGTGAACGCCGGAATCAGCGGTGGTGACGTCCCATCCCTCGTAACGCATGGCCATGGAGAGCAGCTCGGTGAGGCTGGGCTCGTCGTCGACAGCCAGAACACGGATGGGAGACCCGTCAGCTCGAGTAAGTCTGGGAGGTTGCGGTGGGATTGCCATGAATTAAGGGTTCCACGACGGAAGCTCGTATCGGGTGTGTTGAAGCTGTGCTGTTCCTGTGAGCCATATCGGAGGTGGATGTGCGCAGCCTGAGGTGCGAGCATGTGTTTGTGATGGAGGGTGGGGTGAATTCTTCGTTAACATGAGTGCGCGTTGACGTCTTGGTGCGGTTTCGCGGTTCCTAGTGGGATGCATGTACACGGAAAGCACACTTTGTCGTGGTTGTGCAGTGACGGTGAAATTGTTCACCTTGTCGTTGCTTGTGGGGAGCCTGCCGCGCGAACGTAGGCTCACTGGGCGTAACGTGTCAGACGGCCGGAACTGCTCCCGGGTTCTGGTCGGCCGTCCGCCCCGCTCCGGTGAGGAGTGGGGGATCCCAGCTCGCCGTCCGGGGGCGCTACGGCCCGCACGAAGGATCTTGCATGAGTTCGACTCTGTTAATCGTGGTTATCGTCGTCGTGACGGCGCTGGCATTCGACTTCACCAACGGCTTCCACGACTCAGCCAACGCGATGGCGACGTCGGTGGCAACCGGAGCACTCAAGCCCAAGGTGGCCGTCATCATTGCGGCCGTCCTCAACGTCATTGGTGCCTGCCTGTCGACCGAGGTCGCCAAGACGATCTCCGGTGGCATCGTCAATGACCAACTCGTCACTGCTCCGATGGTTTTCGCCGGTCTGATAGGCGCGATCATCTGGAACCTCGCGACCTGGCTGTTCGGTCTGCCGTCCAGCTCCTCCCACGCTCTCTTCGGTGGCCTCATCGGTGCCGTCCTCGTCGAGGCTGGCATGAGCGGCATCCACGCCGGCAAGATCATGAGCAAGATCATCCTGCCGGCCCTGGTGGCACCGTTCGTTGCCGGAATTGCAGCTCTGCTGGCGACCTGGTTGGCGTATCGCATCACGGACCACACCGCCCATCACTCCTCGCGGATGTTCCTCAATGGTCAGAGGGTCTCGGCGTCGATGGTCGCCCTGGCTCATGGCACCTCCGATGGCCAGAAGACGATGGGCGTCATCACCTTGGTCCTCGTCGCCGCTGGCTACCAGGCCTCGGGTACCGGCCCGGCATGGTGGGTCATCCTGGCCGCCGGCTGTGCCATTGGTCTTGGTACCTACTCCGGTGGCTGGCGCATCATGCGCACCATGGGCAAGGGTCTGTGTGACATCGAGTCCCCGCAGGGGTTCGCAGCCGAGACGGCGTCCACGGCCGCCATCCTGGCCTCCTCGCATTTGGGCTTCGCCCTGTCGACCACCCACGTCTGCTCCGGCTCGATTCTCGGCTCGGGAATCGGACGCCGCACCGAGGTGCGCTGGGCCACCGCCGGGAAGATGGTCATCGCCTGGTTGGTCACCCTGCCGGCTGCCGCTCTCGTCGGTGCCATCACCTCGGCTATCGCCGGTGTCGGCGCCTGGGGTGTCGTCATCGACCTCGTCCTGCTGGCCGTGATGGCCGCCGGCATCGTCCGCCAGGCCAACCACCACAAGGTTGACCACAACAACGTCAACGACTCCACTCAGGTCGGCGTCCGCAAGGGCTCGGCCATCGCCGGAGGGACTGCAGCATGAACATTGACTGGGCCTCACTCGGACTGGTGTCCATCGTCACGGTTGCGACCACCGTCCTCATCGTCTCCGTCGTCTCGGGCGGCGCACTGATGCTTGATCGTGCTCATGCGCGCACCGAGGCTGGAGGTGACGGGGCTGCTGGGCTCGTTGCTCTCGGGTGGACGGCCATCGCCATCGCAGGGCTCATCGTCCTGTATGGCCTCTATCTGCTCATTCCGTACTTCCACTGATCACTGGTCTGCGCTGACGAGTGCGGAGAAGGATGCCGGACGGTTCGCCGTCCGGTGTTTTTCATCTCTGGAGCGTTGTCGCCGGGAGCGGCTCGGGTTCGTTGTGGGGTGCCTTGGGATGGCCGGCACATTGTTCACGGGGCGGGAATAGATCTGCTCTCTCATGGGTTGAGTCTGGTGAACTCAATCTCATTCAAAAATGAGCTGACGTCAACTTGAGTGACAGCGACTCAGGGTCTAAGGTTGAGTCGAAGTCGCTCAAGGGGATGCTTTCCCAGAACATTCGTCCATCAGGAGGAAACCAACCATGGCTCGTTCAGTCGGTATCGACCTTGGAACCACCAACTCGTGCGTCGCCGTCCTCGAGGGCGGCGAGCCCGCCGTCATCCCGAACGCCGAGGGTGCTCGTACCACCCCGTCGGTGGTCGCCTTCACCAATTCGGGTGAGACCCTCGTCGGTGAGGTCGCCAAGCGTCAGGCCGTCACCAACGTTGATCGCACCGTCCGATCCGTCAAGCGCCACATGGGCGAGTCCTGGACGATGGGCGTCGACGACAAGACCTACAAGCCGCAGCAGATCAGCGCCTTCATCCTGCAGAAGTTGAAGAGGGATGCCGAGGCCTACCTCGGTGAGCCGGTCACCAACGCTGTCATCACCGTCCCGGCCTACTTCTCCGACGCCCAGCGGCAGGCCACCAAGGAGGCCGGCGAGATCGCAGGTCTGACCGTTGACCGCATCGTCAACGAGCCCACCGCTGCTGCCCTGGCCTACGGCCTCGACAAGGCTGACAAGGAGCAGACCGTCCTGGTCTTCGACCTCGGCGGCGGCACCTTCGACGTCTCCCTGCTCGACATCTCCGACGGTGTCTTCGAGGTGAAGGCCACCAACGGTGACAACCACCTCGGTGGTGACGACTGGGACCAGCGCATCGTTGACTGGCTGGTCACCCAGTTCAAGAACGCCAACGGCATCGACCTGGGTGCCGACAAGATGGCCAAGCAGCGTCTGCAGGAGGCTGCCGAGCGCGCCAAGATCGAGCTGTCGCAGGCCTCCGAGACCCACATCAACCTGCCGTACATCACCGCTGGTGCCGCTGGCCCACTCCACCTCGACGAGAAGCTGACCCGAGCCGAGTTCCAGCGCCTGACCTCCGACCTCCTCGAGCGTTGCCGCACCCCGTTCAACGCCGTCATGAAGGATGCCGGCCTCAACGTCTCGCAGATTGACGAGGTCATCCTCGTTGGTGGTTCGACTCGTATGCCCGCCGTCTCCGAGCTCGTCAAGGAGCTCGCCGGCAAGGAGCCGCACAAGGGCGTCAATCCTGATGAGGTCGTGGCCCTCGGTGCTTCCCTGCAGGCTGGTGTGCTGAAGGGCGAGGTCAAGGACGTACTGCTTCTCGACGTCACCCCACTGAGCCTCGGTATCGAGACCAAGGGTGGTGTCATGACGAAGATCATCGAGCGCAACACCACCATCCCGACCAAGCGTTCCGAGGTGTTCACCACTGCTGAGGACAACCAGCCGTCGGTGATGATCCAGGTCTTCCAGGGCGAGCGCGAGTTCGTTCGCGACAACAAGCCGCTGGGCAACTTCGAGCTGACCGGTCTGATGCCCGCGCCGCGCGGCATCCCGCAGATCGAGGTGTCCTTCGACATCGACGCCAACGGCATCGTCCACGTTCACGCCAAGGACATGGCCACCGGCAAGGAGCAGTCCATGACTGTCACCGGCGGCTCCGCCCTGGGCAAGGACGAGATCGATCGGATGGTCAAGGAGGCCGAGGCCAACGCCGACGCCGACAAGAAGCGTCGCGAGGCTGTCGAGATGCGCAACGAGGCCGACGCCCTGGCCTTCCGCACTGAGAAGTTGCTCGACGAGAACGGTGACAAGATCCCTGAGGACACCAAGACTCCGGTGACCGAGGCCATCGCCAAGTTGAAGGAGACCCTCAAGGGCACCGACAACGACGACGAGGTCAAGGCCGCCATGGACGACCTGAACCAGAAGGCGTCGGCCATGGGCCAGGCGATCTACGCCGCTGCCCAGCAGGCCCAGGCCCAGAACCCGCAGGGAGAGGGCGCCGAGTCGGCCACCTCTGAGTCCGGCGACGACACCGTCGTGGATGCGGAGATCGTGGACGACGAGGACGACAAGAAGTGACCGGGGCCACGGCCTGACCCCAAACCCCGCATCGACCGCCGGGTCGCCAATCATGACGGCCCGGCGGTCGGCACCCACGTGGAGGAAGACAGATGACTGACAAGAACGTCAATCCCGATGACAACCAGGCCGACGACAACCAGGCTGGCGAGAACGTCGAGGAGCGTTTCGCCGACATCGTCGATGGCGTCGACATCGACGCCGACCAGCCGACCGCCGACTCGCAGGCCCCTGAGGAGATGTCCCGGGAGGCCCAGCTGGAGGCCCTGCTGGCTGAGCGCACCGAGGATCTGCAGCGTCTGCAGGCCGAGTACGTGAACTACAAGAGGCGCGTCGACCGTGACCGTGCACTGTCGCGACAGTCCGGCGTCGACAAGGTCATCACCGACCTCATGCCGGTCCTGGACTCGATCGCCATGGCTCGCCAGCACGGTGAGGTCGAGGGCGGCTTCAAGCTCGTCGTCGATGAGCTCGAGAAGGTGGCCAACACCCATGGTTTGAGCAGCTTCGGTGAGGTGGGTGACGCCTTCGACCCGAATCTCCACGAGGCTCTCATGCAGATGCCGATGGAGGGGGCCACCGTCACCTCCGTCAGCCAGGTGATGCAGCCTGGCTACAAGCTCGGTGATCGTGTCCTGCGTCCGGCGCGCGTGGCGGTCTCCGACCCGGACCCGAATACCAAGCCCGGGGAGTCGAAGGCTGAGGGGTCGGGGGAGCAGGCCCCCGAGGCTGACAGCGACTGAGACGACACACATCGAAGAAGGCGGCCGTGACCGCAGACCGGAAGAACTCGCGATGATCAGGGAGGGAGGAACCAGATGAGTACCAAGGACTGGGCCGAGAAGGACTACTACAAGGTCCTCGGTGTCTCCAAGGACGCGAAGCCCGAGGAGATCAAGAAGGCGTTCCGCAAGATCGCCCGGGACAACCATCCCGACTCCCACCCCGGTGACAAGGCTGCCGAGGCTCGTTTCAAGGAGGCCTCCGAGGCCAACGACGTGCTGTCCAATGCCAAGAAGCGCAAGGAGTACGACCAGGCTCGCAGCCTCTTCGGAACGGCCGGCCGATTCGGGTTCCCGCGTGGTGGCGCTCAACCGAACGTCAACGTCGAGGACTTCATTCGTACCGCTTCCAACGGCGACGGATTCGGAGACCTCTTCGGAAATCTCTTCGGGGCCACCGGCGGACGCCGCACCACAACCAGGGCGGCTCGTCGTGGTGCCGACGTCGAGGGAGAGACGACGATTTCCTTCGACGACGCCGTGTCCGGGACGACCGTCACCATGGACATGGTCTCCCAGGCCCCCTGCCAGGCGTGCCGGGGAACTGGTGCCAGGGCCGGAACCGTGCCGAGAGTGTGCTCGACCTGTCAGGGATCGGGTATGCATGCGACCTCGGCGGGTGGCGTCTTCGAGATGACTGAGCCCTGCCCGGATTGCCAAGGGCGAGGAATGGTTGTCGAGGATCCTTGCCAGGTGTGCCACGGATCGGGTCGCGCCAAGTCCACCAAGTCCATGCAGATCCGGATTCCTGCCGGCGTGGAGGACGGCCAGCGCATCCGCATCAAGGGCAAGGGTTCCCCGGGTGAGAACGGCGGCAGGGCCGGCGACCTGTACGTCAAGGTGACGGTGCGTCCGCACAAGGTCTTCGGACGTGACGGCAACAACCTCACCGTCGACGTGCCGGTGACCTTCCCGGAGGCTGCTCTCGGCGCCGAGGTCGAGGTGCCGACCCTGGCCGGAAGTACCGTTCGTCTGCGGGTCCCCGCAGGGACGCCCAGCGGCCGGACCTTCCGGGTGCGTGGTCGTGGCGTGCCGCGCGCCGACGGCAGCAAGGGAGACCTGCTCGCTACCGTCGAGATCGTCGTCCCCGAGAAACTTGACGATGACGCGCGACATGCCTTGGAGGGGTTCCGTGACGTCGTCCGGCAACCCAACCCGAGGCCGTGGGAGGTGAGGTGAGATGGCACGGCGCAGCAGGAAGCTGTCCGACGCTGTCGATCTGGCGGTGATCGACAAGGACGCCGCCATCTTCCCCATCTCGGTGGCTGCCGAGCTGGCCGGGATGCACCCGCAGACCCTGCGCACCTACGACCGGCTCGGGCTGGTCATCCCGGAGCGGACCCGTGGACGGGGTCGTCGGTACTCCATGCGTCACGTCGCCGCCCTGCGGATGGTTCAGCACCTGTCCCAGGAAGAGGGGATCAACCTCAACGGGATCAGGCGCATCCTCGAGATGGAGCGTCGGATCGAACAGTTGTCCGAGCAGGTCGATCAACTCACCGACACCGTGCGTGGAATGCAGGCTGCCAGATTCCAGGGTAGTGAGGACGCGCGGGTGTTCACGGCCGAGTCCACCGGTCGGGTCCACATGGGTAGGACGGTCGTCCACGCCCAATTGGCATTGCCCGCGCACCGAGACTGAGAACCCTTGGGGTGTGCGATCTCGCGCGGGCAGTCCGTTCTGGCCGCCGTGAATCCGCTGACAGCAGACCGGAATACCGCTGTGAGGGGCGGACAACCGGTCCTCGTCAAGGCATGATGAGATCGTGAAGAGAATTAGAATTCTCAGGATTCTCAGTGTCGTGATCGTCGCGGCCGTCGTGGTCGGGATCACCCTCGGATTGCGGCCTGTCAATCACGCAAACGGGTGGTCCTTCGACCGGCATCGTAAGCCGAGCGTGGCCACCTCCTCAGCTCCGGCGTCCTCTGTTGCAGTGCGGTCCGCTCCCGGACTGACGGGGCATGGCGGAACCCTCGGCACTGTCGGTCTTGGCGACTCCGTTCCGCAGGGAAGTGCTTGCCGCCAGTGCGTCACCTTCATCGAGCGGGTCGGTACAGACATGGCCCACCGTGCGAGCGTGCGAGCCTCCGTGGGTAACGAGTCGGTGTCGGGGTACAAGACCACTGACGTCCTCACCCAGCTCGAGTCACCTGGCACGAGGACCTTGCTCAAGACCGCTGATCTTGCCATCGTGACGATTGGGGCCAACGATTTCGACGTCGACAAGATCGTCGCCAGGTGTGCCCACGCCGATGCGTCATGCGTCGAAGGTGACGTCGATGCGGTGATCAGACGGGTACGCACCATCCTGGAACGCATCAAGGCCGCGATGACGACGCCCGATGCCACCGTCGTCGTCACCGGGTACTGGAATGTCGGGATGGACGGCAAGGTCGGGCGTGAGCAGGGCAAGGACTACTCCCATGTCACCAACACGATCACCAAGGTGTTCAACTCCCAGGTCGAGGCCATCGCCGACGAGATCGGGGTCGTCTATGTCGATGTGCGTACTCCGTTCAAGGGCGCCGACGGCAAGCGGGACGACACCGAACTTCTTGCCGAGGACGGTGACCATCCGTCACAGACGGGCCACGCCGTGTTGGCCAAGGCCGTGGAGGCTGAGCTGCCCTGATGGCGGTGTTCCGGTGTCGTCGTGGTGTGCGTCGGGACGAACCTGCGGCCGAGGTTGCCGATCGGTACCGGGTTCGTCCATGCCGAGGTGGTGCTGGAGGGTTTTGCCGCCCAGATCACCAAGACCGAGCACGCGGCGGGGACGTGACAGCTTCCCCTCTGCCGTCGTCGGCTGTCAGTGTGAGACAATCCACATCTCAACCCGATCTTTGGGTGCTGGATCGTCCTATTCGTATTACCCTGAATGACAAGTAGCGTCGGCACCGAGGTCGACGCGCTGACAAGGGATCAAAGATGACAGAAACCATGCTTGCCGAGCGTTTCCACGCTGCGGATCGGTCCATCACCCTCGAGGACATCCCGATCCCGCACCCGGGGCCCGGTGAGGTGCTCATCAAGGTCGCATACTGCGGTATTTGCCACTCCGACCTGAGTCTTATCAGCGGCGCATTCCCGGCCAGTCGTCCCGCTGTGACCCAGGGCCACGAGGCCTCCGGCACCATCGTCGAGCTCGGCGCCGGCGTCACCGGGTGGAAGGAGGGTGACCGCGTCATCCCGTCCGCTGGTCGTCCCTGTCTCAAGTGCCGCAAGTGTCGGCGTGGTGCCTTCACAGACTGCCTGAGCCTGAACCTGATGGCCTTCGCCTACGACGGCGCATGGGCCGAGTACCACGTCGCCCAGGCCTCCGGAATGACGAAGATCCCGGACAACGTCCCGATGGACCAGGCAGCCCTTCTCGCTGATGCCGTCTCCACCCCCTACGCCGCTGTCGTCCGTACCGGCAAGGTGCACATGGGCAACGCCGTCGCCGTCTGGGGAGTCGGTGGTGTCGGGACCCACCTCGTCCAGCTCGCCAAGCTGGCCGGTGGCGTCCCCGTCATCGCCATTGACCTCAACGACGCAGTCCTCGAGCGCGCCAAGCGACTCGGTGCCGATCACACCCTGCGCAGCGACGACCCCGAGCTCATGCAGAAGATCGAGGACATCACCAACGGCCGCATGATCGACGTCGCCTTCGACGCCGTCGGTATCAAGCCTACCCTGCGCGCCTGCGTCGACTCCCTCGACGTCGACGGCAAGGCGGTCTCCGTCGGTCTGTCCTCCCAGGACATCGACGCCGGCCCGTTTCTGGACTTCAACCTGCACCGCAAGCAGGTTCTCGGCCACCTCGGTTACAAGTCCCAGGACATCGCCATGCTGGCCGAGATGCTGTCGTACCACCGCCTCGACCTCTCGGAGTCGATCTCCAAGGTCATTCCGCTGTCGGAGGTCAAGAGCGGCATTGAGGAGCTGGAGTCCCATCAGGGCAACCCGATCCGTATCCTCGTCAAGCCCTGACGCTGTCCAGTCCTGAGGCAAGGTCCTCGGACACAACTCAACGCACACGGTCAGCGCACAGGCTCGACACACGCTGGGTGCCGTCGCGATTCGTCGCGACGGCACTCGTGCGTATTCAGTGTGAGACCGCGGACGTCTCCATGGTGAGCCTGCAACGCGACGGGCGTGATCGTCTCTGTCCGAGCGAGGTCCTATAATCCGAGGACTGGACCCCGGACCTTCCGGGCCTGCTGCGACGACGCATCCCGCCGTCGGGGCGGGATCGCCGGCATGATGTCAGGAGTTTCATGACAGTACTGACCGACTTTCTCGCCACGCATCAACTGCTGACGATCCTCATCGTCCTGGCTTCTGGTGCCCTGCTGGGCCAGATCAAGTTCGGCCCACTGAGATTCGGTGCTGCCGGAGCCCTCTTCATGGGGCTTGTCGTGGGTGCCCTCGATCCACGTTTTGGCCAGGACCTGGGCATGATCAAGGGTTTCGGCGTTGTGCTGTTCTGTTACACCGTCGGCCTGGCTGCTGGATCGACCTTCCTGTCCGACCTCAAACGTCAGTGGAGTCTCATGCTCGCCGGCATCGTCGGGCTTGCCGCCATGGCAGCCGCCGGGCTCGGGTTGGGACGATTGTTCGGACTGAGCCCGGCCCACGTCGCTGGTCTGTACGCCGGTGTCCTCACCTCACCGGCCATCGACGCTGCATCGACGGCCACCCACGGCGCCGGGGACACCCTCGTCGGCTATGCGTTGTCGTACCCGGTCGGGGTCGTCGTCGGGCTCGTCATGGTCGCCCTCGTCGCCAAGCGGCACTGGCCGGCCACCAAGGACAACACCTCCATGGCCGAGGCCGGCCTGACCTCGGTGTCGACGGTCGTCGATCGCGAGACCTCCATTCACGAGACCCCCGGTTTCAACGACGACCAGATCCGGATGTCCTACCTGCTGCGCGACGGCGAGATGCGGCTGGCCACCCCGGACGACGACCTCCATGTCGGCGACCAGGTTCTCGTCGTCGGCAACCCTGACGACGTCAACCGTGCCGTCGAGCACTTGGGCCACGTCTCTGATCGCACCCTCACCGACGAGCGCCACGAGATTGACTTCCGCCGCTTCCTGGTGTCCAACCCTGCCCTAGTCGGTCACACCCTCGGCAGCATCGACGTGCGCGGCCGTACCAGTGGCAAGGTGACTCGGGTGCGTCGTGGCGACCTCGACATGTTGGCCCGCGATGACATCGTCCTGCAGCCGGGCGACCGCGTGCTGTGCGTGGTGCCGGCGAATCGTCTGTCCGACGCCGCCGACCTCTTCGGTGACTCCGAGGCCCGCGTCTCCCAGGTCGACGCCCTGTCCCTGGGACTCGGCGCCGCCCTTGGTCTGCTGCTCGGGGCTCTCATGGTGGCCCTGCCCGGAGGCTTGCGCTTCGAGCTGGGAACCGCAGCCGGACCGCTCGTCATGGGCATGATCCTGGGGTCGGTGCATCGCACGGGCCCACTGCGGTGGCAGCTGCCGCACGCCACCAACGCGATCCTGCGTCAGCTCGGTCTCATGATCTTCCTGGCCTGCGTCGGGCTGGCGTCCGGTCCCGCCTTCCTGTCCCAGGCCGCCAGCTGGACCGGTCTGGCAGTCATTGGCGTCTCAGCCGTCACCCTGGTCCTCGGCGGAGTGATCGTCATTGCTGCGGCCTGGTTCATGAAACTGTCGGCCCAGCGCGCCACCGGTGCCTTCGCCGGTTTCGTGGGTCAGCCGGCCATCCTCAGCTACGCCAACTCCTTGGTCAACGACGAGCGCATCGAGTCAGCTTACGGTGCCCTCTTCGCGCTGGGAACCATCGTCAAGATCCTCCTGGTGCAGGTCATCGTCCTGGTGTGATTTCTTCCGGAACGAGGGCCGGTCGGTTGTGCAACCGACCGGCCCTCGTCATGTCAGTGAGGGGACCTGATCAGGCCCGTGACTGATTGCGGCGACGCGACAGCCACCACCCCAGAGTCAGGACGGCCAGCCAGATCGGGCCGATCGCCACGGCGATCCGGAAGGGCGGCATGATCAGCATGACGACGATCATGAGCACCAGGAAGGCGATGACAATCCAGTTGGTCACCGGTGCTCCCGGCATCTGGAACTTGAGGTTTGCGCGGGTCTCGGGGGCCAGACGACGACGGAAGAGCATCTGGGTGATGATGATCGTCGCCCAGTTGATGATGGCGGAGATCGTGGCGATCGACATGATGTACATGAACGCCTGTTCCGGCAGCAGCCCGACGACGACCACCGCGATGGCCGTCACCGCGCTGGAGACCAGCACACCGACCCACGGGGAGCCGGCCCTGTTGACCTTGCCGAGAACCCTGGGGGCGTCACCCTGGTGGGCCAGGGCGTGCAGCATCCGACCGTTGGCGTAGAGACCGGAGTTGTACGCCGACATCGCCGCGGTGAGCACGACGAGATTGAGGATGGCGGCCGCTCCCGGGATGCCGACGAGGTCGAAGATCTGGACGAAGGGGCTGGCGGTGCCGTCGATCTTGGTCCACGGGACGATGGCCAGCATGACGACGAGGGCGCCGACGTAGAAGATCAGGATCCGCCCGACGACCCGGTTGATGGCCTTCGGGATGGAACGCTGCGGGTCCTCGGCCTCGCCGGCGGTGATGCCGATGAGCTCGGTGCCGCCGAAGGAGAACATGACGATGATGATGCCGGCGAGCATCCCGGTGACGCCGTGGGGCATGAACCCGCCGTTGCGCCACATGTTGCTGAATCCGGTCGCCGGGGTGGAGGGAGATCCGAAGAGGATGATCCACAGCCCCAGGATGATCATCGCGACGATGGCGACGACCTTGATGATGGCGAACCAGAACTCCACCTCGCCGTAGGCGCGCACGTGGAGCAGGTTGACGGTGGTGACGATGACGAGGAGAACCGCCGCTGACAGCCAGCGGGGCACGGCCGGGAACCAGTAGTTGACGTAGATTCCGACCACCGAGAGCTCGGCCATCGACACGAAGATGTAGTTGAACCAGTAGTTCCAGCCGGAGATGAAGCCGGGCAGGTCCCCCCACCATCGGTGCGCGTACTCGCTGAAGGCGCCCGAGGTCGGGTGGTGGACGCTCATCTCGCCGAGAGCACGCATGATGAGGTAGATCACCGCGCCCCCCACCAGGTAACTGATGACGATGGCCGGGCCAGCGGCGGAGATCGAGTCGGCAGCTCCGTAGAACAGGCCGGTTCCGATGGCGCCACCCAGGGCGATGAGCTGGATGTGTCGGTTTCTCAGGCTGCGGTGCAGTTGCTGATCAGGTTCGGTCACGCCGGTGAGTTTAGGGGCGGGTCCGAGAAGGAGGCGGCGGTGATCGAGGGGTGAGCGTTCGCGCAGGCGAGAGGTCACGACGACGCCGAGGTGCCGATACTTGCCGGTCACCCCACGGAGCTGCCAGAAAATCGAGATGAAAACGTGTACATGCCTGATCCGGGCCACTTTTTGGCAGCTCCGTGGGGTGGCGTCGGGGTATCGGTACCCTGACCAGGTGATCTTCAACCTCTCCGCCGCGTGCCTGATGCGAGGGCGAACCTGTCTCAACGTCCGAAAACGGGGAGCCGATCACGTCATCCTTCCCGGTGGCAAGATCGAGCCCGGCGAGACCCCTCTCGATGCCGCCATCCGCGAGGCCCGGGAGGAGACCCGTCTGGTCCTCGATCCCGCAGACCTCACCCACCTGGGAACCTTCGACGCCCCTGCCGCCAACGGTGACGCCGATGGCATTCGCTGCGCGGTCTACATCTGTGACTGGCAGGACTCCTGGCCAGAGCCCGTCCCCGATTCCGAGATTGTCGAGTACGAGTGGACCGACCTCGATCACTGCCACGATGACGTGAGACAGGCCCCGCTGCTGCTCGACCGGGTCATCCCGGCCCTGCAACAGCGAGGCCTGCTGTGAACCTCATGGTGTCGCCAGCCCTTGAGCTCACTCCTCAGCCAGGGCGACGGCGGGCTTGATCTTCGCTCCACGGCGACCGGGTATCACGGAGGCCATCCATCCGGCCAGCACCGAGACGATGGCCACCACGAGCATCTGAACCCACGGCACGGACGCCTGAACGGTCATGATGGAACTGAAGAGGGCGTGGGATCCGGCGATGCCGTACCCGATACCCAGCGCGATACCGAGGATTGCCGCAATGCCCGAGAGGATGAGCGCCTCCGTGCCGAACATCGACCGCACCTGTTTCCGCGTCAGTCCGAGGGCGCGCAGCAACCCGATCTCGCGGGTGCGCTCCACCACCGACAGGCCAAGGGTGTTGGCGACACCGACCATTGCGATGATGACCGAAATCACCAGCAGACCGACGACCATGCCGAGCAGGATGTTGATCACCTTGTCCATCTGGGCCTTCTGGTCAGCGGTCGAGGCGACCGTCACTCCCTGGTGGGCCGACATGGACTTGGACAGGGCCTGGGTCGTCTTGGACTGATCGGCGCCGTCCTTGTAGCGGACCTGCAGCTGGGTGGGTTCGGCCTTCGGAGCCAGCTTGGTCATGACATCCTGGGTGACGACGATGCCCTGCGTGTCCTGACCATGTCCGACCAGGGTCAGGTTGACCTTGTTGCCCTTGACGGTGAGGGTGATCTTGTCGCCGTCGGAGGCACCCGGCACGGAGCCCACGGCGTGGGTGCTGTCGAGCCCCTTGGTGGCGGAATCGTTGCGAACGACCTGGGAGAACTCCGACGAGACGCCCTGGATAGTGGTCTGCTTGGCATCCCCGCCGCCCTCAATGGTTCCGGTGGCTGTCGTCACAGTAGCGACCTTGGCGACTCCGTCGGTCTTCCTGGCGTCCTGGATGGTCGCCTTGTCGAGCGGGCCCTGGGCTTGCACGGTGGCGTCGACGGGGAAGTGACCGTTCATGACCTTGTCGATGGAGGCCCGTCCGGTGGCAGCTCCCGTCGCGACGGTGGCGATGAGGGTGACACCGATGAGCAGGGCAGACGTCGTCGTGGCGGTACGGCGCGGGTTGCGCTGGGTGTTCTCGACAGCCAACTCTCCCGGAACCCCACCGAGGTGGGCGGCACCGATGGCTCGGCTCAGCCCGCCGATGAGAACGGGAGCCAGCACCAGCACGCCGGCAAAGCTGACGAATCCACCGGCCACCCCGCACAGCACGGCGACATTGGTTTCCATGTCAGCGGTCGCGCAGGCGATGACGAGGGCGGCACCGGCGATGAAGAGCAGGGCACCGAGCATGATGCGGACTCGACCGATCCTGCGGGTGGGCGTCTCGGTCATGGGCTGCAGAGCAGCGACCGGGGCGACCTTGGTCGCGCGACGTGCCGGTGGCAGGGCGGTCAAGGTCGTCACGACGATTCCGACAATGAGTGGGATGATGCATGACATCACGGTGACGCTGACCGAAGCGTCGACCGGGGAGCCCGCAGCCTTGAGCCCCATGAGCATGAGCTGGGTGACGCCAATGCCAAGAGCCGTTCCGACGGCCGATCCGATGAGGCCGGCGGTGAGGGCCTCGCCCACCACCGAGTGACGCACCTGTTTGCGGGTGGCACCGATGCAGCGGGCCAAGGCCAAGGTGCGGGTGCGCTGGGCGACGAGGATGGTGAAGGTGTTGACGATCACCATCGCTGCGACGGCCAGGGCGATGACGGCGAAGGCACCCATGAAGGTCGTCATGGCCGCGAATCCGTCGGAGGCATGCTCGGCCTGATGGGCCCGCTCGTCGTCGGCAGTACGGACGGCGGCGGTACTGCCGACGGCCTCGGAGACATCCTTGACGACCTCGGAGGCTGGGCGGTCGGAATTGACGTACAGGACGTCGGCACCCCCCTGACCACTGATGCTGGCCAGGGTGGCGGTAGGCAGGTAGATCTCCGAAGAGGTCGGGGTGCTCGTGGTCCGAGCATTCGGATTGAGCACGCCCACCACGGTCAGGTTGGTGGACTTCAGCTTCTTCTGGGACATGTCACTGACCGTGATCCGGGAACCGACTGTGGCCTTGTTGCCCGCAGTGCTCTGGTTGACTGCGACTTCGTTCGGCCCCGTCGGTGTGCGTCCCTCGACCATGTCGGGGTGGGCTGGCATGAGGTGACCGGTGACATAGGCGGACTGCCCGTTGTCGGTGCGCTGCAGGAAGACGTTGCGGGTGGCCTCGACCGAGGTCACACCATCGACCTTGGCGACCTTGTCAACGGTGGTCTGGGCAATGGTCTTGTCCTTGCCAGTCACGACTACGGCGGCATCCCCGACGGCTGCCGCCTGGGTCCGCAACGTGGAAGCCTTGATCGAATCCATCAACATCAGGGTGCTGGCCATGAAGGCCACCCCGATGATGACGGCGATCATCGTGGGAATGAGACGACGACGTTCATGAATCATGCCAACACCTCCTGCCCACGAGTGGTGGACACCTGGCCGTCAGCGACGGTGACGATGTCGTCGGCCCTGGCGGCGGCGTCGCGGTCGTGGGTGACCATGACGACGCTCTGGCCGAGGTCGTCGACGCAGTGGCGCAGGAAGTCGAGCAGGTCGTCGCTGGCCTCCGAGTCGAGGGCGCCGGTGGGCTCGTCGGCGACGATGACGTCCGGGCGGGTCACCAGGGCACGGGCGACGGCAACGCGCTGCTGCTGGCCGCCTGACAGCTCCGACGGCTTGTGGCGAAGACGCTCGGTGAGACCGAGCATTCCGGTGATGTGATCGAACCACTCCTTGTCGACCTTGCGGTGGGACAGCCGCAACGGCAGCATGATGTTGTCGGAGGCCGTCAGCGTCGGCATGAGGTTGAAGGACTGGAACACGAATCCGACGTGGTCGCGACGCAGCCGGGTGAGGGCGTCGTCGTCGAGGTGAGTGATCTCGGTGTCACCGATCCACACCCGTCCGGAGGTGGGGGAGTCCAGACCCGTCATGCAGTGCAGCAGGGTCGACTTGCCCGAACCCGACGCTCCCATGATGGCGGTGAAGCGCCCGGCCGGGATGTCGAGGGTCACGGAGCGCAGCGCCCGCACAAGGGTGGCTCCCGAGCCGTAGGTCTTGGTGAGGTCAAGGGTGCGGACCGCGCTGGGGGCGGTCGTCGAGGATGTGGTCGGCGCGGCCGGCGCTGAGGCAGACATGAGAACTCCTGTGTCGAGGTGCAACAACGCCTTTGACGCTATGGGCGTTGTCCCTCGTCACACATCAGTCCCGGGAACGGTTCCCGCTCTCCTACTGCAGGAGGACCCAGCTCGTCCGCAGAAGGACCGGGCTGAGGCCCCTCATGTCCGAAAGGTTAGCGGCCGGGCCGAACCAGTCCGGCGTCGTAGGCAGTGATGACCATGGAGACCCGGTCGCGCAGGTTGAGTTTGGACAGGATGTGCCCGACGTGGGTCTTGACGGTTGTCTCGGCCAGGTAGAGCCGCTCGGCGATCTCGGTGTTCGTCAGCCCCTCGCCGACGCAGGTGAGCACTTCGCGCTCCCGGTCGGACAGCGAATCTATGAGCTTGGGGTCGGTCATCGTCGGCGCACCCTCCCCCTGACGAGGGATGAAGCGTTCGATGAGACGACGGGTGGCCGACGGGGCGACGACCGAGTCGCCGTCACGAACCGCTCGGATGGCAGCCAGCAGTTCCGTCGGACCGGCGTCCTTGAGCATGAATCCGGACGCTCCGGCGCGCAGGGCAGCATGGACGTACTCGTCAAGGTCGAAGGTCGTCAAGACGAGGATCCTGGCCTCAGTGTGGGCGGCCATGATCTTCTCGGTGGCGCCCAGGCCGTCGAGGATGGGCATTCGGATGTCCATGAGGACGACGTCGGGGGACAGCTCATCGACGAGGGTGACGGCTTCGGCGCCGGTGTTGGCCTCGCCGACGACGGTCATGTCGGGCTGGGCGTCGAGGACCAGACGGAATCCGGCCCGAACCATCTGCTGGTCATCGGCTAGGAGGAGTCGGATCGGGTCGGTCATGGCATGGTCCTTCGGGGCTCGGACTGACGATTACTGAATGATTGATGGGTGGGGATGACGCCGTGGACTCGGAACCCGTGGTCCGGGCGACTCCCCACCTCAAGGGTGCCACCCCAAGCGGACATACGTTCGCGCATTCCCACCAGGCCGTGCCCTGCCCCGTCGGCCCGCTCGATGCCAGTCACCCCGGCTCCTCGTCCGTCGTCGAGGATCTCCAGGGTGACGTCGTCGGGGTGATGGCTGACGATGACCTGGGCAGTGGCGGCAGGACCGCCGTGCTTGAGGACGTTGGTGAGGGCTTCTTGGGCAACGCGGTAACAGGCCAGCTGGGCGCCTTGGGAGAGGGGTTCGTGGCATTCCGGGTCTCCTTCGACCCTGAGGTCGATGGACAGCGCTCCCTTCATCTCCTCGACCAGACGAGGAATGTCGTCAAGGCCCTGGGTGGGTGCGAGTTCGGGGTCGGAGTCGTCGTCGCGCAGCACCCCGACGAGACGGCGGGTCTCGTCGAGGGCGTGACGGGCGGTAGTGGCGATCGTGTCGAGAGCCTGGGCGCTGGCTGCCAGACGGGTCTCGGCGTCGCCGACCTCCTCGTGGTGGGCGAGGTAGGAGCCACCGTCGGCCTGCACCACGATGACCGACAGGGAGTGGGCGACGATGTCGTGCATGTCCCGGGCGATCTTGGCGCGTTCCTCCTGAGTGGCAAGACGGATGCCCTGGTCGCGTTCGCGTTCCAGGTCGATGGCGCGTTGGCGCAACGCCTCCATGGTCTGGCGACGATCCCGAGCCGCACTTCCGGCGAACCAGGCTGCCAGACAACATGCCATGCACCCGATCGCGATGATGCCGGAGCGCAGCAGCTTCGTATGCGTGTTCAGATCGGACCTGGGGTCGAATCCCCAACTCACCGCGGCGGCGATCGGGGCGACGAAGCACAGTGCGAGCCAGAAGCTGCGCCGTGGTCTCTCGGTCTTCAGCGAGAGTTGGTACAGAATGATGGGTACCAGAACGTTCTGCGGCCACGGGTCGGTCGTCATCGCAAGCTGGACGAGGTGTGAGCCGACCAGTACTGCCGCCGTGATCTCCGGCCTGGTGCGGGCCCACACCCAGGAGGCTGCAACCGCTAGGACCAGCACGAGCATCCATATTTCATGGGCAGTGACATGGTCTTGCTGAGCCCAGGACACCACGGTGACCACAACGACGATGAAGGCGAACACCGAGTCGAGGATCATGGGGTGCGCGCGCAACCATCGATAGCCACGACGCAGACGTCCCGGGGGACGACGTGTGGGGACGGAAGTGCTGCTCACCGTTCTGACCCTACGGCCAGAACGGATGAGTCACATCCTTCCGTCGATGGATTTAAGGAGAATCCGACCGGCCGTGACCGTTCAGCTCTCTCCGAAAACATGGCCGTTGGCTGTGGCTCCGCTGGGAGGTCCGCGGCCGAGGGGACATGATTGCGGTGTGCAGAACCGTTCCCGACTGATACGCCTGATGGGCCCGGCCTTCATCGCGGCCGTGGCGTATGTCGATCCCGGGAACGTCGCCGCGAACCTCTCGGCAGGGGCTTGCTATGGCTACCTGCTGGTGTGGGTGCTCGTCATCGCCAACGTCATGGCGATGCTGGTGCAATATCTGTCGGCCAAGTTGGGACTGGTCACGGGCCATTCCCTTCCTGAGCTCGTCGGGGACGCTCTACCACGTCGAAGTAGTCGGCTGGCCTTCTGGTTCCAGGCCGAGCTGGTCGCGGCTGCGACGGACCTGGCCGAGGTCATCGGTGGGGCAGTGGCCTTGGAGCTGCTTTTCGGCCTACCGTTGCTTGTCGGAGGTCTCATCACTGGGGCGCTGTCCCTGGCGATCCTGGCAATCCCGTCTCGTCACGGGCAGCGTACTTTCGAGATCGTCATCATCGGGATGCTCGTGGTCGTCGCCATTGGCTTCACGGCAGGACTGGCCTTCTCGCCCCTGTCGTGGAGCGGGATTGCCTCCGGCATGGTTCCGAGGTTCGAAGGCACCGAAACGGTCATGTTGGCCACATCGATGCTGGGCGCCACCGTCATGCCACACGCGGTGTACATGCACTCCTCACTGGTGCGAGATCGTCACGGGGTGAATGATCGGCCGAGCCAGATCTCCAGACTTCTCAAGGCGACGCGATGGGACGTCGCGGTCTCCCTGGTGTTGGCCGGATCGGTGAACATCGCGATGCTGCTGCTGGCAGCGGCGAGCTTGCAGGGAGTCGAGGGGATTGACGGCATCGCCGAGGCCCACGCGGCCATCAGCTCCTCCCTGGGGTCGACGATCGGGGTCATCTTCGCCATCGGACTATTTGCGTCGGGGTTGGCCTCGACGTCGGTAGGTGCTTATGCCGGGGCTGAGATCATGGCAGGGCTGCTCCACATGAGAGTGCCCATGCTCGTCCGTCGACTCGTGACGATCATCCCGGCCCTCATCATCCTGGCGTCGGGAGCGAATCCGACCAGGGCCCTCGTCCTCAGCCAGGTCCTCCTGAGTATGGGGTTGCCGCTGGCCCTCGTGCCACTGGCGCGGTTCACGGGGGACCGACGCTTGGTGGGTCAATGGGCGAATGGTCGCGTCATGTCCGTCATCTCGTGGACGGTCGTCGTTGCGGTGTCAGCTCTCAACGTCGTCCTCGTCGTCGCGACGATCATGATGTAAATGATCCCTGAGTGAGACTGTCTGGCGTCCTTCGTGAGATTGGTGACAAACTCAGGGCGTGACGACGCCGAACCCCACACCGAGTCCAACTCACGAACTGGCCACTGAGCTGGCGACCGCTTTTCGCGGACATCCTGCCGGCGTGGCAATCCTGACGACGATGGGTGCAGCTGGTCCGGAGGGGCTGACGGTGTCCTCCCTGGCATCAGTATCAGTCGTGCCTGCCGTCGTCTCGGTGTCGATGGGTAATGGCTCGACGACCTTGGCGGCTCTGAAGGAGGGGGCCCGCGTCGTCGTCCACATGCTTGATGCGGACCGGACCGATCTGGCAGATGCGTTCGCGGTACCCGGTGCGGACCACTTCGTCGGAACTGAGTGGATACCCAGCACTGAGGGAGCACCGCAACTGAGTACCCCAGGCCCGGTTTTGCACGGTTTCGTCCAGGCGATGGCCGATACCGGATCGGCCACGCTCATCGCCGTCACCGTTGATCGGATCGACATTGGAAACCGTCGCGCTCCCGGTTTGGTGAGGATGGCGCGAGGATGGCACGAAATACCTCGCTAGACTTTTTTGTCCCGCTTTTTCGGGTACGTTGGAAGACGCCATCGAAGTCGAAGGAGATGTCGCTATGACAGCTACTGATGCGTGCGCCCAGCAGACTGAACGTATGGGAACTGCGCCCGGATTCATTGCCGCTCTGGACCAGTCCGGAGGCTCCACACCGAAGGCTCTCAAGGCGTACGGGGTGGAGCCCGAGGTCTACGGCGACGACAAGGACAAGATGTTCGACCTGGTCCACGAGATGCGGACCAGGATCATCACCAGCCCGTCGTTCACCAGCGACCACATTCTTGCCGCGATTCTGTTCGAGATGACGATGGATCGTGAGATCGAGGGAATTCCCACCGGTGATTTTCTGTGGCAGAAGAAGGGCATCGTCCCCTTCCTCAAGATCGACAAGGGCTTGGCCGACGAGGAGTCCCACGTCCGCGTCATGAAGCCGATCCCCGGTCTTGACGAGCTCCTTCATCGCGCTGTCGAGGAGAAGCACATCTTCGGCACCAAGGAGCGCTCGGTCATTCTTGATGACGACAAGGACGGCATCAAGAAGATCGTCGATCAGCAGTTCGAGCTCGGTGAGCAGGTCCGCGCCGCTGGCTTGGTGCCGATCCTCGAGCCTGAGGTCGACATCCATGCCCCGAACAAGCAGAAGGCGGAGGAGAGGCTCCACAACCTCATTCGTGAGCACATCGACGCTCTGCCTCTCGACGCCAGGATCATGCTGAAGCTGACGATTCCGACGACCGATGACCTGTACACCGATCTCATTGCGGATCCGAAGGTTCTCCGTGTTGTGGCTCTGTCCGGTGGCTACTCCCGTGAGGAGGCCAATGAGAAGCTGGCTCGCAACCACGGACTGATCGCGAGTTTCTCGCGTGCTCTCGCCGAGGGGCTGAGCCACGGCCAGTCCCAGCAGGAGTTCGACGAGACCCTCCGCAGCTCCATCGATTCGATTTACGCTGCTTCGGTGTCCTGACCCTTCGTCGTATGACGGGCCTGCGAGGAAACTCGCGGGCCCGTCGTCGTGTCATGGGATGGATGCCCAGCCTTGGCACGCAGAGTGGCTCCGGTTGGACGCAAACGGCCTCGGAACAGGGTGAACGGTGGTGTGGAGGGCTGTCTGCCTTGTAGAGTGCTGCTGTGAGCCCCAAACTCGTCGCGTTCGATCTGGACGACACCCTGGCCCCCTCGAAGACCCGTCTCCCTGAGCCCATGGCGCGCATCCTCTCGCGGCTGCTGGATCACACCAGCGTCTGTGTCATCTCCGGCGGTCAGTTCGGCCAGTTCCGTACTCAGGTCGTCGAGGCCCTTGACGACGTCAATGCTCCTCACCTGGATCGTCTCCACCTGCTGCCCGCCTGCGGCACCCAGTACTTCCGCTGCGTTGACGGAGAATGGCAGCGTATCTACGTCGAGGCGCTGACCGAGGACGAGAAGTCCCGCGCCATCGATGCCGTCGAGACCTGCGCCCGTAACCTGGGGTTGTGGGAGGAGCGCACCTGGGGGCCGAGGTTGGAGGATCGCGAGTCCCAGATCACCTTCTCCGCCCTGGGCCAGCAGGCCCCCGTCGATGCCAAGAAGGCGTGGGATCCCAGCGGTGAGAAGAAGCTCAAGCTCCGCGAGGTCGTGGCGGCGAAGCTTCCGGACCTCGAGGTGCGCGCCGGCGGATCCACCTCCGTCGACATCACCCGCGTCGGCCGCGACAAGTCCTTCGGGATGGGCAAGTTGCTCGCTGCGACGGGCCTGTCCAAGGAGGACGTGCTCTTCTACGGGGATCGCCTCGACGAGCACGGTAACGACTACCCCGTCAAGGTCATGGGCATCCCGTGCGTCGCCGTCACGGATTGGCAGGACACGGCTGACAAACTCGAAAAATTATTGTCTGACTGACAAATTTCATACCTTCACGAAACTGCCTCTCGGCTGCCATGAAATGGTGTCATGACGCCACCTGAAGACCCCGTGTATCACGAAAAAAGGTTCATTTTCGTGATCCTCCCGACGATTTGGCATAAGAGTTCATCTTGGGGTCCGGTCCATGTCATCTGATCATCGAGATGATGACATCTCGGCTTCCTAGTGTCCTTCCCTGGTGCTGCCTGTGAGAGAGCGGCAATGAGACCTCGAGGAGGGCGGGTGAACATCGGAGTCGACGAAGCCGTGCCGGTGGGCGCGACGTCGTCTGGAATGGCGACGTCACCGGCGTCGGATCCAGTGCCGCAAGCCAGGTCGACGGCCACCTCACAAATCACGTCCACAGCCACGCCACATCGAGTGCCCAGACGTCGCCCGAGCCGGAGAATGCGACGGGAGGCATTGCTCTTCCTGGCTTTCGTGGCCCCGAACGCGATCCTCATTGCACTATTCGTCTACCGACCGTTCTTCCTGAACATCTACTACTCGGCTCTCGACTGGACCCTCGGTTCGGCCAATGCCACTTGGGTCGGGCTGCAGAACTACGTCGAGTTCTTCACTCGCGACGCGGGCACTGTCCTGACGACGACCCTCATCTTCACCGTCGCCACCGTCGGATTCTCCATGCTCATCGGCCTCGGGCTGGCCGTCGTCCTCAACCGTCAACTGGTGGGACGTAACGTCGCCCGAGCCGTCGTCTTCGCACCATACGTCCTTTCCGGTGTGGGCATCGGCATGGTGTGGATGTTCATCTTCGACCCCGTCACCGGCGTCCTCTCCGCGATTCTGCGGGGAATGCACCTTCCGGTGCCGCAGTGGTTCAACAACCCGCATCTGGCCCTGGTCATGGTCATCATCGTCTACGTCTGGAAGAACCTCGGCTACTGCGCGGTCATCTACCTGGCAGCCCTGCAGGGCATTCCGCGCGACCTGCTCGAGGCGGCAGCCCTCGACGGCGCCTCCCGTCGCCGCACCTTCCGCTCAGTGGTCTGGCCGTTGCTGTCCCCGACGACCTTCTTCCTCACCCTGACGACGATGTTGTCCTCCCTGCAGGCCTTCGACATCATCAAGATCATGACCCCGCTGGGTCAGGGCACCTCGACCCTCATGTACTCCTCGTACATCCAGGCTTTCGGGACGTACAACCGCGCCGGTTACTCGGCCGCTCAGTCGACGGTCCTCGTCGTCATCCTGCTCATCCTCACCGTCATCCAGATGCGCTTCCTCGAAAGGCGGGTGCACTACTCGTGAGCTTGAATGCAGCCGTTCGTCGCGCCGACATCCGCCGTTCCCACAAGGTCGACGAGTCGGTCGTGGGGGCCGAGTCCGGTGTCTCCAAGGCCTTCACGGGCTACCTGCCGATGATCCTGGCCGCCCTCATCGTCGTCCTGCCGCTGCTGTGGATGGTGCTGGGATCCTTCAAGACCCCGTCCGAGATCGTTGGCCAGGACGTCGTCTGGTGGCCTCATCACTGGAGTTTCGACGCCTACCGTCAGGCCTCCCGGACCATCGACTTCCCGCAGCTTTTCCTCAACACCGTGATCGTCACTGCCATTGGCGCGACGGTCAAGCTCGTCCTGGCCTGCACCAGCGCCTATGCCTTCGCCTTCCTGCACTTCCCGGGACGCAAGATCATCTTCATCCTGGTTCTCGTTGCCCTCATGGTTCCCGCCCAGGTCTCCCTGGTCCCGAACTACGTCCTCATCTCCCAGCTCGGGGGAGTGAACACCTATTGGGGCATCATTCTCCCCGGCCTGGGTACGGCCTTCGGGACGTTCCTGTTACGTCAGCACTTCCTGTCCTTGCCGGGCGAGGTGATGGAAGCTGCCGAGGTCGATGGTGCAGGCCACATGACCCGGCTGTTCAGGATGGTCATCCCGATGTCAGCTCCCGCGATCGCCACGGTCGGCCTGGTGACGATCGTCGACGAGTGGAACAACTACATCTGGCCGTTGGTCATCACCTCGGACACCTCACGGATGGTGCTCCCGGTGGGGCTCACCGCCTTGCAGGCCGTCGACTCCGACGCCGGCGTCTATCCGATCCTCATGGCTGGTGCCGTGTTCGTCATCCTCCCGGTCCTCCTCATCTTCGTCCTACTCCAGCGATACCTCGTCGCCGGACTCACCCAGGGCGCGGTCAAGTGACCTGCGTCCGCTGACCCAGTGACGCTGCCGGTCTTCCTTCCGGCGCGAGTTCCCATCCGTCCCCGTTTCACGTTCGACTCGATCCACAAGGAGAGCATCACCGTGTCCGACCTCAACCCCATCAGCCGTCGTCGGCTGTTGACCATGGCGGCCCTCGGGGCCGGAACCCTGGGCCTGGCCGCGTGCTCGGGCCCCTCCGCCGTCAGCTCCTCCAGCAAGGGAGCCTCCAAGGCTGCCGAGAAGGTTGACTACGCCGACGTCAAGCCCGCCACCGACATCACCTTCTGGACCAACAATCCAGGCGGGTCCGGTGACGTCACCAAGAAGATCTGCGACGACTTCAAGGCGAAGGAAGGAATCTCCGTCAAGATCGTCCCGGCCGGCTCCTCCTACGAGGAGGTTGCGCAGAAGTTCCAGACCGCGCTGACCGGCAAGGACACCCCTGATGTCATCATCGGTTCCGACGTCTGGTGGTTTCGCTACTACATGCAGGACGCCATCGCTCCGCTGGACGACCTGCTCAAGGCTGCCAAGGTTGACGTCTCGGCCTACCGCAAGGGCCTCATCGACGACTACCGCTACAAGGACAGCCTGTACGCCCTGCCCTTCTCCCGCTCGACCCCGCTGTTTTACTACAACAAGAACCACTTCAAGGCCGCCGGTCTGCCCGACCGCGCCCCGAAGACCTGGGACGAGTGGAGGACCTGGGCCAAGAAGCTGCAGGACGCCAAGACCGGAGCTCAGCACGCCTACCAGTTCCCGTCGGTCACCGACTACGCCGGCTGGACCCTGCAGAACATCCTGTGGGGATACCGCGGCGGCTGGTCCAAGAAGGACTCCTTCGACATCATCTGTGACTCCGACGAGTCCATCAAGGCCCTGACGGTCGTTCGTGACGCGGTCCTCAAGGAGAAGTGGGCCGGAGTCTCCTCCAACGAGTCCACCGACGACATGGCTGCCGGCGCCTGCTCGGCCACCATCGGTTCCACCGGCTCGCTCGTCGGCGTCCAGAAGGCCGTCGGCAACAAGTTCAAGGTCGGCGTCGGGTTCCTGCCCGGTGGACCTGCCGTCGAGAAGCCGGTCTGCCCGACCGGTGGTGCCGGTGTGGCCATCTGCTCTCGCTCCAGCAAGGAGAAGCAGCTGGCCGCCGCCAAGTTCATCGGCTTCCTCACCAATGCCGAGAACACCGTCGATTTCTCCGCTGCCACCGGTTACATGCCGGTCTGCAACGATTCCGACACCTCCAAGCTGCTCAAGGAGAACCCGCTCATCGGTGAGGCCATCAAGCAGCTCGACGCCACCCGTCCGCAGGATTACGCTCGCGTCTTCCTGCCCGGTGGCGATCAGGAGATCGCCAAGGCCATCGCCTCGGTCATCCAGCAGGGTGCCGAGCTGAAGCCGGCCATGACCAAGCTGCGTTCCACCCTCGAGAACATCTACAACACTCAGGTGAAACCCCACCTGTGATCGCGTCTCGACGGCTTCTGAGGCCGCCGCTGTCGCAGCGATGACAATTGGCGACGCCGTGCTGTGAGGTGCGGCGTCGCCGTATTTTGTCGGTGACAAGGGGATTTGGTGGTCGTGACGAGGTGCGTTCCTCTGCTGTCGGCATAGTTGAGTCGATGGAGCTCAACCCTACTTGACTGCGCCGAATGAAGGTCCATACTTGAGTCATAGCAACTCAACTTCAGCGAGGCAGGTAATGGACACCAATCTCACCACGATGAGCCGTGACGCGGTCACCGCCGCCACTCGGCACGCGTTGGCCCACGGGAATCCGTCCGTGGAGCCCTCGCATCTTCTTCATGCTCTTTTCACCATCCCGGACAACACCGTCGGCCCCCTGGTGGCTGGCCTGGGCATCGATCCGCAACGGGTTGACGCCGTCGCAACTACCGCCATGCGTGCCCTGCCGTCGAGCTCGGGAGCATCCGTCGCCCAGCCGCAGCTCTCGGGTGCCCTTGCTCGGGTGATTGCCGACGCACAGAACCGTGCTGAGGCCATGGGTGACTCCTTCGTCGCCACCGAACACCTCCTCATCTCCCTGACGGCGGTTCCCTCCGACGTCCAGAGCGGTCTCGCGGGTCTCGGCCTCAAGCCCGATTCCCTGGCGTCCGCTTTCAACGAGGGACGTGGTGACCGTCGCGTCACCTCCGAGGAGTCCGAGGGCGGAGAGTCCGCCCTGGCCAAGTACTCCGTCGATCTCACCGAGCGCGCTCGCTCCGGCAAGCTCGACCCAGTCATCGGTCGCGACCAGGAGATCCGTCGCGTCGTCCAGGTCCTGGCGCGACGTACCAAGAACAACCCGGTCCTCATCGGCGAGCCCGGTGTCGGCAAGACCGCCGTCGTCGAGGGGCTGGCCCAGCGAGTGGTGGCCGGGGACGTCCCCGACTCCCTGAAGGGTCGCCGGGTCGTCTCCCTGGACCTGTCCTCGATGGTCGCGGGCGCCAAGTACCGCGGCGAGTTCGAGGAACGTCTCAAGGCCGTCCTCAACGAGATCAAGGAGGCCGAGGGGCACGTCATCACCTTCATCGACGAGCTGCACACCGTCGTCGGTGCCGGAGCTTCTGGCGAAGGCGCGATGGACGCCGGCAATATGCTCAAGCCGATGCTGGCTCGCGGTGAGCTGCGGATGATCGGCGCGACCACCCTTGACGAGTACCGCGAGCACATCGAGAAGGACCCCGCCCTGGAGCGTCGTTTCCAGCAGGTCTTCGTCGGTGAGCCCTCGGTGGAGGACACCATCGCCATCCTGCGTGGTCTGCGGGAGCGCTACGAGGCCCATCACAAGGTACGGATCACCGACGGTGCCCTCGTCGCGGCCGCTAGCCTGTCCAACCGGTACATCACCGCGCGTCAGCTCCCTGACAAGGCCATTGACCTGATTGACGAGGCTGCCTCCCGTCTTCGCATGGAGATCGACTCCTCCCCGGAGGAGATCGACACCCTGCGTCGTGAGGTCGACCGCATGAAGATGGAGATCTTCGCCGTCGAGAAGGAGGAGGACCCGGCCAGCAAGCAGCGTCTGCAGAGGCTGCGCGCCGAGATGGCCGACAAGGAGGAGACCCTGCGTGGGCTCGAGACCCGCTGGGAGGCCGAGAAGGCCAGCCTCAACGAGGTCGGCGAGCTCAAGACCCGCATCGATCAGTTGCGCACCTCCGCCGAGAAGTACCAGCGTGAGGGTGACTTCGGCAAGGCTTCCGAGATCCTCTACGGCCAGATCCCGGCCCTGGAGAAGGAGGCTGAGGCGGCTGACAAGGCCGAGGAGAACGGCTCCCGGATGGTCTCCGAGGAGGTCGGCACCTCCGACATCGCCGAGGTCGTGTCCTCGTGGACCGGCATCCCCGTCGGTCGAATGATGCAGGGCGAGCAGGAGAAGTTGCTCCACATGGAGGAGCGCCTGCACGAACGCCTCATCGGCCAGGAGCGCGCCGTCAAGACGGTGTCGGACGCGGTGCGTCGTTCCCGGGCGGGCATCTCCGACCCGAACCGGCCCACCGGATCCTTCCTCTTCCTCGGACCGACCGGCGTCGGCAAGACCGAGCTGGCCAAGTCCCTGGCCCAGTTCCTCTTCGACGACGAGACCGCCATGGTCCGCATCGACATGAGCGAGTACATGGAGAAACACTCCGTCTCGCGCCTGGTCGGTGCCCCTCCGGGCTACGTCGGATACGAGGAGGGAGGTCAGCTCACCGAGGCCGTGCGGCGTCGTCCATACTCGGTCATCCTCCTCGACGAGGTGGAGAAGGCTCATCCGGACGTCTTCAACATTCTGCTGCAGGTGCTCGATGACGGCCGTCTCACCGACGGTCAGGGTCGTACGGTCGACTTCCGAAACACCATCCTGGTGCTGACGAGCAACCTCGGTAGCCAGTTCCTGTCGGATCCGAACCTCGATGACAAGGCCAAGCACGAGGCCGTCATGAATGCGGTGCGTGCGGCATTCCGTCCCGAGTTCCTGAACCGACTCGACGACGTCGTGATGTTCGACCCGCTCTCCCGTGAGGATCTTGCTCGGATCGTCGAGACGAACCTGGCCAAGTTGAACTCGAGGCTCGCTGATCGCAGGATCACCGTCGAGACCACTGATGCCGCCAAGGAATGGCTCGCGACCACGGGATTCGATCCGGTGTACGGCGCCCGGCCGCTGCGTCGTCTGGTACAGACCACCATCGAAGACCAGTTGGCTCGCAAGGTGCTCTCCGGTCAGGTGCAGGACGGGGACATGGTCACCTTCGACGTCGCCGCGGACTCCGACGGCCTGACGAGCCGATGACGGGTCAGCCGAGTTTTCGAACCTGTGGGTGTTGGGGCCGTGAGTTCGCGGCCCCAACACCCACAGGTCAGCGATGTGCCGGTCTCAGCGACCGGTGCGCGGCAACCTCGACGGATGCTGAGCGCGGCCCGGGAAGATCGACGGTGCCGTCACTGAGGGCCCAGACGATGGGGCCGCGGGCGACGGGGTCGTCGAGGGTGTCGTTGCCGACGGGGTCGTCGAGGATGCCGTTCCCGACGGGGTGGTGGTAGAGGTCGAGGTCGGCGTCGTGGAGGAAGCCGGCGTGGGAGAAGACTTGGTGGCGCGCGCCGTGAGCCACTGCTCAGGCGTGGTCGGATGGTCGATGAAGCGCATCTCACCGATGAGCCCGAAGAAGCCCTTGTCCATGGCGCCGCCGTAAGTGCTGCCTCCGATGATCCACGGCAGGTCGTCGAAGCCGTTGATGCCGTGGGCCTGCCCCTTGGTGCCGTACTGGTTGCGCAACATGGGTACGCTATTGACGTACATGACGACCGAACCCTCGGCAGGGTCGTCGACGACCGCGATGTGGTACCACTTGCCCAGGTCGACGTCGCCGGACCAGTCAGAGTAGCCCATGCCGACGGGGGCGATGTCGGTGAACGCCCATTGGATCTCCTTGAGGCTTGAGATCGCCCCTGCCATCGGCGGCTCGTCCAGATCACTGTCGTCGGCACCGGGGACGTTGAAGTTCGGCAGGTCGTTGCGCGTGCCGCCTCGGCTCAGGAAGGCGCTCCAGTAGTTGGGGTCGCTGTAGTCCTTGTCGATATTGATGAAGGTTTCGAAGGTGTAGCCCTTCGTGAACCGTTCCTTGTTGATGGGGGCGTCCTTGCTCGTGGCGAAGTACGAGAAGTTGCCCTTGGACGCCGGTACGAGCTTGATGGCCTGCATTCCGGACGAGTAGTTCATGTGATCGTCGACGAGGGCGGCCGAGTCCGGGGCGAGGCCGGCCACCATGAGCTTCATGTCGTTGCCGTTCTCGGTGATGTCCTTCTCGATGAGTTTTCCGTCGACCGACGTCGGCCGCCAGTGCGCCACGGTGCCGGGAACCTTGGGGTAGTCCTGATCGTTAACCGGTGGCACGAGTGGCAGCTCGGCGATCGGGGTAAAAGTCTTCAGAAGATGGTCGCGCAGCGCCTTGGTGGCCGAGGGAACCTCGCCGGTCGGGTGGAAGTCAGCGCCGAAGGAGGCGAACCGGGATGCGAAGTCGAAGTGCGTCGACCACGTGTCGCCGGGGCCCTCCAACAGGGCGCGGTCCAAGGAGTTGGCCTTGGCTCCCTTGAGCGGCACCCACGGTGAGAAGGCCGTCTGCGACAACTGGTTGTGGGTGAAGTCGAACTCCATGAGTGCCATGAGTCCGTTGCCACCCTGGTAGGCCATCTGGTAGTCGAGGAGTTGCTGGAACACCGGCTGACCGGCGTCATTGGTGAGGATGCGGTTCGTCGCTCCGTGGTGGTGACCGTTGATGGTGAGGAACACCTGGTTGTGGGTCTTGACGAGGCGGTCCCAGATGCGCTGGCCGAAGGCGGTCGACAGGGCGGTCCCCTCCGGCGAGATGTCGATGATCTGGTGGGTCGTGATGATTGTCGGCACCGTCGGGTGGGCGTTGAGCACCGACTCGGCCCAGTCGAGGTCGGCAGTGTCGGAACCCCACGGGACGTTGACCGCCATCATCGGTACTCCGGCGACGGAGAATGCGTGCCAGTTGGACAGTCCGCTGGGGCCCATGGCCTTGAAACTGGGTGACGACTTCTGCCGAGATTTCGGGAACCACGTGCGGTAGTACTTGAAGTCGTTAGCGACGTCGTGGTTGCCGGGGATGATCGAGTACGACACCTTGGCGTCGTCCATGATCTTCATGGCGCGGGAGGCGACGACGAACTGGTCTTCGTGGCCATTGCCGGACTGATCGACGACGTCACCCAAGTGGTGAGTCATCTCGATCCGGTAGGTCTTCGTGTTGTCGGCAATCCACTTCGTCTGGCAGTCATACGGGTTGGGTAGTCCGGGGTACTGCTTGGTGAAGAGGTCGGCGGTGGCTACGCCGTATCGTGAATAGAACTGGGTGTCGGGCAGCAAGGCGATGCAGCCACGGATACCGGGCCCATCCTCGACCACCCCGGTGGTGGTGTAAGGGGCAGCGTTGGCTGGCCAGCCCTTGTGAACGGCTACCCCGGCCAGGGTGATGGCGGCCCCGCCCAGGATGAGGTGGCGACGACTGATCGACGACATGTGTATGGCTCCTCGACACTCATGGCTGGACACTCTCCGTCACAGCCGCGCATTTCATCAGAGCAGACGGGCGCGACAGCGGTCCCACGGGTTTGTGAACGCGGGTGGACGAGAGGACGAACAGTCGGTGCGCGCCCGACGGGGGTCGTCCCGGGCGGGCTCGCAACGCTGGACCAGGTCGCAACCGGATCCGCAGGGAAAAGGGTGGCGACGAATAGCGTCGACAGCCTCGATAGGGTCGAGTCCGTGATTGCCCCTGACCTCCACCAGCGGCACGAGCGTCTCGTGCCCGATCCAGACACCCCAGGAGCATGGATCGTCCGCGTCGGCGGGGCTGATCAGTCCTGGATCGACCCGGATGACCCCACTCATCTCGAGTTCGACTACACGGAACGTATCGCTGATCACCTCGACGTCCACCGCCCGGCGGGGGAGAGGATGCGCGTCATTCACGTCGGCGGGGCAGGAATGTGTCTGGCACGGTACGTGGCGTTCACCCGTCCGACGAGCCCGCAGATCGTCTGTGAGCCGGATACCGAGCTCACCGAGGAAGTGCGGCTCAAGGCCCCGCTTCCGCCTCGTTCCGGGATCAAGGTGCGGCCCGTCGACGGACGCTCTGGGATCGCCGCCATGCGCGAGGACTTCGCTGACGTCGTCATCCTGGATGCCTTCGACGGTGCGAGAGTGCCCGCTGACCTGGTCACCGTCGAGTTCTTCACCGACGTCCTGCGCATCCTGCACACTGACGGCATCGTCGTGGCGAACCTGGCCGACTCGGCCCCTCTGGCCTGGACCAAGAGGGTCGTCAGGGCCGCTGGCGACGTGTTCTCCAATGTCTGTCTGGCCGCAGAGTCGTCGACCCTCAAGGGGCGTCGCTACGGCAACATCATCCTGGCGGGCTCGAACGGACCGCTGCACGAGCAGGAACTGGTGCGACGTTGCAGCGGGGCCGCCTTCCCCTTCCGGCTCATCAGCGGGGAAGCCCTGACGAAGCTTCTCGCAGACGCCGCACCGTTTCGTGACGACGACGTCGAGCCCTCTCCAGGGCCACCCCGAGGGGCGACCTTCTTCTCCTGAGCGGCTCAGAGAACTCTCCTGCGCGTCCGCCCCAGGTGACATGATGGTGGTATGGCCAATCCCAGCTCTGACAGCAAGCCCAAGTACAGCCATGTGCCCTCGTTGCCAGACATGCCGTCAGCCATCGTCGTGGCACGGGTCATCGTCATCGGCTTCTCGGTGTTGTGGGCCCTCGTCGTCTGTGGCATGTGGGCAGCCGGGCGCAGCCAGAGTCAGACGACACTTGGTCCGGTCCTGACGTCGTTCGCCCTGGGCATGGATTCGGGGGGTTGGGTGCAGTACCTGCTCATCCCCCTGGCGGGTTGTGTTCTGACTGTGACTATGGGTCGTGGCCATGCCATCGACCGTTATCTGTTCACCGTGCTGTCCTTGGTGTGGATGTGGAGACTTTCGCGAGGCAACGAGTTCATGAGAGGTTTTGACGTCATCGGAGTCATGACGGTGGCTGCCGTGCTGGCGACGGTCTGGAGTGGTCCCGTCAACGCATGGATCAAGGCCGTCGCGGAACGTGACAAGGTCATTGCCAACCCGCCGGAGGAAGGGTGGCTCGAACCAGGGCAGGGCCAGCCATGGCAGACCGCGGTGGGTGGCAGACGAGTTCGATGAGCGCGAGAGGGGCTGGTCAGCATGATGCTGGCCAGCCCCGCGTCACATTGTGAGCCGAGCGTCACTCGACGCGGGAACGTTCCGCCGACTGAGGTCGGCTGGCCTGGCCCTTGCGGCGGGCCTTGAGCCACTCGAAGAGCATCGGCAGCACCGATACCACGATGATGAGGAGCAGAGCCGCCTCGAAGTTGTTGCGGATGACGGGGATCTGTCCCAGGAAGTAACCGGCCTGCACGGCGATGAGCACCCAGAGGACGCCGCCGATGGCGGTGTAGGTGATGAATTTGCGGAAGTTCATCCGGCCCACGCCAGCGATCATCGTGACGAAAGTACGGACGATCGGCACGAATCGGGCGAGGATGAGGGCCACCGACCCGTGCTTGCGGAAGAAGTCGTGGGTGGTGTCGACGTGCTTGGGCGAGAACACCTTGCCCATGAACCCCTCTCGCTCCCGGAAGAGCTTGGGGCCGACCACGTAGCCGATCCAGTAACCGCAGATGTTTCCGGAAATGGCGCAGATGATGAGGACGAGGTTGACGACGACGAGGGTCGTTGCCGGGGGCCCGTAATGGACCAGTGGGACGGAGGAGTTGACGCCCACGGCAGCAAACATTCCGAGGGCGAAAAGCAGAGAGTCTCCGGGCATGAAGAACACGGCCAGGCCGCATTCCACGAAGACGATCAGCGCGACGATCCACAGGGCTGCAGCACCGGCGCCCTGGATGATGGCCTGTGGGTCCATCCAGGCGGGGGTGAGCAGGGCAGGGAGGGTCATGAGGAGACTCGGCATGGGCCAAGACTATCTTTGGTTCGTGTGTGCCCCGACCGATGGCGGCCTCGCAGAGGCCCCCTCACTGCAGATTCCCAGCCAGAAGACGACCACAGTCGTAGGTGTCGGGCCGATGCCCGAACCATGGCCTGACGACCCAAGACTCGATCCTGAACTGTTGGCATCGGGGGATCGACGCAATGTTATCGATCGTTATCGATACTGGACGATGGAGGCCATCGTCGCTGACCTCGACACCCGACGGTCCCGGTTGCATGTGGCCATCCAGAACTGGGAGCACGACTTCAACATCGGTTCCGTGGTGCGCACCGCAAATGCCTTCAACGTCGCGGCTGTGCACATTCTGGGACGACGACGCTGGAACCGACGCGGTGCGATGGTGACCGATCGGTACTTGCACGTCTATCACCACCCGGACGTCCCCACCTTCCTGGAGTGGCTTGACGAGCACGGTGTCACCCCTGTCGGAGTGGACAACCTGCCTGGATCGGTGCCGCTGGAAACGGCAAGACTCCCGCAGGACTGTTGCTTGCTCTTCGGCTCCGAAGGCTCTGGACTGACCGACGAGGTCGTCGCAGGCTCCGACCAGTTGGTGGCCATCACCCAGTACGGGTCAACTCGTTCGATGAATGCCGGAGCCGCTGCCGCGATCGCCATGTACGCCTGGACGACCCAGTGGTGCGAGGCCCCAAACCTACCCACCGACCGAACAGGGAAACCGCGACCCCCTAGGCTCGTGCCATGAGCACACAGCCCGCCGAGGACCCAGGACGACTGGTGGTGGCGTTCAATCCAGTGCCGAGTGCCTCCCGGGTTGCCCACCATCACGCGACGAGATTCCGTCTTGCCGTGCAAGCCCTCGTCGTCGTCATCATCGGTGGCCTGTTGTGGGCGTTGACGGCTGACGCCTTTGAACTGTCCACCGTGATGTGGATGTTCGGTGCCTGGGTGGTGCTGTTCCTGGTGCTCTTCGTCATTCAGAATTTGCGCCTGCATGCTGCGCGCAAGGATCTCCTCGACGTCGGGGAAGGGCCAGCCCTCATCGTCGACTCCGACGGTTTGAGCGTGCGACGGATACTGCGGACCGGGGAGGAGGACTTCGCCGCACCGACCATGGACGAGATCGGCTGGAAGGACATGGCGTCCATCAAGGTGGGTGGGTCGTCCATCAGGTCGGGCCCCGGGCTCGTCGTCCATGCTGACGATGGCCGTCAGTGGGAAGTCCCGCTGTCCTGGCTGGATTGTCCGCCAGCAGACATCGACGCCGCAGTCTCAATAGCGTCGGGCGGCCGGGTGTGCGTCGAGCAAGCAGGGGTTGACACCGCCGACTGATGTGCGTTGCGCAGCACCTTTGAGCGTGCTGGAGTCCCGGACTGACATCACCCGGGTAAATGCGGAAGAATGAACTCTCGTCATCGCGAGTTCATACAGGAAGGCGCAATATGCCCATCGCAACACCCGAGGTCTACGGCGAGATGATCGATCGCGCGAAGGAGAAGGGCTTTGCCTACCCGGCCATCAACGTGACCTCCTCCCAGACGCTCAACGCTGCCCTCCAGGGCTTCACCGAGGCTGGCTCCGACGGCATCATCCAGATCTCCACCGGTGGTGCTGAGTACCTGTCGGGTCAGAAGGTCAAGGACATGGTGACCGGCGCGGTTGCTCTCGCCGAGTACGCCCACGTCGTCGCCAAGAACTACCCGATCAACGTGGCCCTGCACACTGACCACTGCCAGAAGGAGAAGCTGGACAAGTACGTCAACCCGCTCATCGCCATCTCGCAGGAGCGCGTCGACAAGGGTCAGGACCCGCTGTTCAACTCCCACATGTGGGACGGCTCGGCCATCGAGGTCGAGGAGAACCTGCAGATCGCCGAGGAGCTGCTCTCTCGCACCTCGAAGGCCAAGCTGATCCTCGAGATCGAGGTCGGCGCTGTTGGTGGCGAGGAGGACGGCGTCACCGGTGAGATCAACGAGAAGTTGTACACCACCGTCGCCGACGGCATGCGTACCCTCGAGGTCCTCGGCCTGGGGGAGAAGGGCCGCTACATCACCGCCCTCACCTTCGGCAACGTCCACGGCGCCTATAAGCCCGGCTTCGTCAAGCTGCGTCCGGAGATCCTCAAGGAGATCCAGGACGAGTGCGGCAAGAAGTACGGCAAGGACAAGCCGTTCGACCTCGTCTTCCACGGTGGTTCTGGCTCCACCGCTCAGGAGATCGCTGACGCGGTGTCCTACGGCGTCATCAAGATGAACGTGGACACCGACACCCAGTACGCGTTCTCCCGCCCGGTTGTCGATCACATGTTCTCCAACTACAGCGGCATGCTGAAGATCGACGGTGAGGTCGGCAACAAGAAGATGTACGACCCGCGCTCGTGGGGCAAGAAGGCTGAGGCTGGCATGGCTGCCCGAGTCATCGAGGCCTGTGAGCGTCTCGGCTCGAAGGGCACCTCGGTCAACGCCTGAGTATGCCTGTGCAGAATCCCGGCCAGTTCTATGGTGAGGATTGGCCGGGATTCTTGCGGTCATCGGTGCGATGGCAGTGGTGGAGGTGGAGTGTCGTTGGCCCGCACTGTTGCGTTCCAGTCGACGAGCCACTTTCCATCAACGGAGGTCATGATGACGGTCATGATTGGTTCTGCTGTCGAACGTGAATAGATGTCCGCTGATCGTGTTGGAAGAGGCCCCTCGGAAATAAGGATTCCTTCGTTTGGCCCGGCGTTGTCATCGTGGTAGGCCTTGAAAATGGCTTGGCCCCACTCTTCGGCTTTCCTGGAATGACCATCCCAGCCGGTATTGGGTGCGACGAGGTCCTGAACGCGGTCGTTGTCAATAGTGTCAGGGGTTGATATGGCCTCGGCGAAGTAGGCCGCTATGGCGACGTCACTTGGCTGAAGTTCGTCATCATGATGCTGCACCAGAAGCGTGCCTCCAATCCCGGCAGCAGCGGCCACGATGGCACATATCAGATACATTAGAACAGCTTTGATGTTCATTGATCTCTCCGGGCGGTAGCTGAATTCATGTCAAGTGAAGTGTCCATGTTGTCCGTCCCAGGTGCTTCTTTTTCCCAGCTGAATTAACTCTCCTTTGAAGCGCAAAGAATGGTATGTTGTGGGTGTTGGTGCTGTGATAGGTCAGGAGCGGCTATTTTCCGCTTCTTCCTGTGACGATCATGCTATGATACCACGCACTATTGTATCCATATTGAACGACGTTTCCGTGCCACATGTCGTAGTAGTGCGATGCGAGCCTAGTGCGTTTATTCGCTAGCGCAAATGATCGGAATTTTCCGACGGTAACCCATGATGCTGAGGTGTACCGAGGCCATTTGAGGTAGAACCATGATCTGTCTCTATTCTTCCATACTAGGTTCCCGGTGTATCCCCAACCAGATGCCTCCATGCATTGAGAGACGAAGTTCGTGCAGTCTCCTCCCCGTCCCGAGCCATCAAAGCGGCGATAGGCGCCGTTGTAGTGCGACCAGTATTTGTTGGCGTATGCGGCTGCTTTGAAACGGCCTGATTTGCCGGCTGATCTCTCGCTTAGCTCCGGATTGGTGGCTCATCCCAGTGAACGGTGGGTGGTGAGGTTGTAGGCAGGGGTCGAGGCCCTC
>OCJW01000057.1_pt1 | contig 120419 bp, 127 predicted proteins | sample 1480901 | NCBI WGS metagenome assembly OCJW01 (sample SAMN05301499, study PRJEB22388) | human gut metagenome | isolation source: Infant 2 DOL 21 gut | host: Homo sapiens | place: USA: Pittsburgh, Magee-Womens Hospital of UPMC | collected 2013/2014 | reverse complement strand
TGGCTTTGGCATTCGTTTCGCTGGTCTTCGCTGCCGTCTGGCTGGACTTTGCGTTGGTTTCGCTCGTCTTTGCGGCTGTCTCGCTGTTTTTCGCGTTGGTTTCTGATTTTTTGGCTGCTGTCGCGGAGTTTGCCGATGCAGTCTGTGAGGTCGCTGCCGCCTGTGCGCTGTTAGCTGCATTCGTTTCTGAGGTTTTCGCCGCGTTCTTCGATGATGCCGCTGCAGTTTCGGATTTCTTTGCCGCCGCTGCGCTCTGAGAGGCGGCTTCAGCGTTGCGTGCCGCTTCTTCCACCATTTCCTCAAAACGACGCAATGCCTCCGGCATGACATCATCTTCCGTCATGGCGCCGAGAAAATCATTCAGCGTACCTGGTCTGGAACCTTCATAGACGGTAATGGTCCCGGCATGTGAAGGCGGAAAACCTTCAACCAGCAGGGTGACGCTGTACTGGCCATACTCAACATCCATGCTGTAACGTCCGGCTTCATCCGGATTTTCAGAGGCCACCGTGTTCACCAGTACCGTGGTGCTGTTACGCTTTGCCTTCAGTTGAATAGTGCAGTTCTGTATTGGTTTTCCCGCACCATCTTTCAGCACACCTGAGATTTTTACTGCTGCCATATCCACTCCACAAAAAAGCCCGCCTGAACCGGCGGGCTGTCATAACACTGTGTTACCTGGCTAATCAGAACTTATAACCGACACCCACGATGAAACCGTCAGTGCGCCAGTCGCCACTGCCGGAGCCTTCATAAGCAATATCAATGGCCACGGATTCGGTCGGGTTAAACTGCACGCCAGCTCCCCACGCCAGAGACGTGTTGCTGTGGCGACCGTCATCACTTCCGGTCAGCACATCGTGCTTTTTCCCCTTGTTGTCAGTTACGCGAAGATAATCCCCGGAGAAAGTCGACACACGGCTGTAAGCCACACCCGCCATCGCATACGCGCTGAACCATTCATTCACGCGCACAGACGGCCCCGCCATTACGCTGAACCAGCGGTTACGAACGGAATCTTCATGCCAGCGGGTATCGCTGTAACGGGTCAGCTGGCGATTCTTGTCTCCTGCATAGCTGAATGACGTCACCAGCCCCAACGTATCCGTAAACTCATAACGGTATTTCACGTTAATCCCGTTCAGATCATCACTGCCGGGGACGTTCGTCGAGGCATGAAGATACCCCGCGCTCAGCGTGGACTGATGTTCAGACGCCCATGCAGGCGCACCGGATACGGCCAGACAAATGGCTGCGGACAAAATTGCTGCACAAACTTTACGCATAATTACCTCTCGCTTTTCTGCAATAAAAAAGGCGTCATTCCTGACGCCCTTTATTGGGGTTATAAATATTTCAACGAATACTGATGCCGGAAGCGGCTTTTTTGGTCACAATCACCGTACAGTCGGTGATATTGCCTGCCCCCTGATTGCCTTTCTGGAAAATCTTAAACTCCAGAGTGACGCTACCACCACCACTAGGCATATCAATAACTGCACTGTAACTACCGGGAATGGCCCCTTTAGTTTCTCTGGATGCGATTAATACGCCGTTTTTGCGAACTTCAAAACCATAACCCGTGTATCTTGTACCTCCCGGGTTATTACCACTTCCCGGATCGCTATACGCTATTCCGTTAAAGATAATGGGCGGAATAATGATTTGACGGTCAAAGTTATGATCATCGCTGATGGTGACTGTAACCGTCCCGTTTGGTGTTTCCGTATTACCCCACGTACCAGCCTGTTTCGGGAATGATTTGGATACAGCTTTAACGAAGTCACCTCTGACCTGAGTCGCCTCCAGCATGCCCTTAATCGTACAGTTTTCATTTACCGTGACATTGTTGAGCGTCCCGGCGTTCGCATTCACACTGCCACTGATATCCGCATTTTTAGCGGTCAGCTTTCCGTCCGGTGTCAGGGAAAATGCCGGCGGATTTCCACCGCTGGTAATGGTGGGAGCCGTCAGGCGTTTCAGGAACACGTCATTCATGAATATCTGATCACCCTGACCAACAAACATCGGTTTTGTGTTGCCATTTGCAGGATTAATCATCGCAATCCTGTCCGCCGCCAGCAGCACCTGACTCTGCATGCCGTCAGGGGTGTTCTCAATACCGGCACCGATACCCGCAATATAAAGGCGTCCGTCCTGCATCTGCTGCAGCTTCACTGCCCACATGCTGTTCAGGTTATTATTTGTATCAACCTGAACCTTCTGTATCTGCTGGATCGCTGCACTCTGGTCTTCCAGTTTCTTATTGACGGTCTGTGTTATTTCATTGCTGACATCCGTTATGGACGTCCTGATTTCAGTCAGGTCAGGCGCAAGCTGACCGTTATCAATCTGCGTCCACAGCTCCTGAGCCAGATGGGTTTTCCCTATCTCGCCTTTGAAAAAATCCAGATAGCCTGATGCATCATCACTCGGCTGACCGACAGCCTCCACGAATGCCGATTTGCCAACGGTGTTCACACTGCGAACGTAAAAATAATAATCATGGCCCGGTTTGATATTGATACTGGCGGCTATCCAGTACAGTGCCGTACCAAGATAACGCGCGCTGGTTTCAACCTGCCTGATATCCGCAATCCGCTTTTCCGAGAACCAGAACTCAAACTGTACCGTCGGATCATAAACCGCAAGATGCGGCGTGGCGGTTATCTGAAAATAGCCCGGCGTCAGCTCAATCCGCGACGGCGCTGCCGGTGCGGCAATCCGGAACGATACCGACGCCGGATCGCCCTGCTGCCCCCACGCATTTACTGCCCGGACTGTCAGCCTGTAGTTCCCCAGAGCCAGTTGTGTGAAGCGGTAAGTGGTTTCCGTCGTCCGGGCCGTGCTGACCAGCCGCTCACTGCCGTCATCCGCTGTTACGGTCAGGCGAAGCATGAAACTCACGCCCTTCACCACCTTCGGCGTGTCCCAGCGGGCCAGTACCTGATACTCCCCGCTGTCTGCGGTGACTTCGGCAGTCAGGTGCTGCACTGCTGGCGGCGTGACACCATTCACCGTGCCGCTCTGGTCGCCGTCAAAGTGCGCCCCGTTATCCACGATAGCTTCTTTTTCCGGTACATGCTGCACGGCGGTGATGGCATACGTGCCGTCGTCGTTCTCACGGATACTCACGCAGCGGAACAGGCGCTGGCGCAGCGTCGGCAGCTTCAGCCCCCACACGCTGTATTCAGCAACGCCGTCAGGAACACGGCTCACTTTCACCTTCACGCCGTCGGTGACGGACTGAACCTCCACGCTGACCGGATTGCCACTTCCGTCAACCAGGCTTATCAGCGTGGTACCGGAGGATGGCAGCGTGATTTCACGGTCGAGCGTCAGCGTCCGGGTCTGGCTGTTCACCGCCAGCACGCGCCCGCCGGTGCTGATCCCCGCATAGTCATCATCGCAGATTTCAATGACATCGCCCGGCACATGGCGAAGCCCTTCCGCACCCACGCTGAAGTCCACGGTCTGCGTTTCCAGTAGTTCCGTTTTAATCAGCCACAGCCCGGCGCGGTGCGCCTGCCCCCGGCTGGTACAGCCAAAGGCATCCATCTTCGTGACGTTACGACCGTAACGGAGAATGGCCTGCGTATCTTCAACAAGCTCTGTCGCCGTCTCCCAGCCGTTATCCGGGTCAATCCAGTTCACCTCAACGGCATTATGACGGTCCTTCAGGGCACTGAAGCTGTAGCGGAACGGCGCGCCATCATCCGGCATCACCACATTACTGCAGTTATAGGTCCACACCTTATCCGACGGTCGGTCCTGCACGAACGTCAGCGTCTGCCCGTTCCATACCGGCATACAGCGCATCGCCGAGCAGAAATCACTGAGAACATCCCACGCCTTGCGCTGTGTGGTCAGCCAAGCATTACAGGTGATGCGCGGCTCCGTGCCACCAAAGCCATCCGGCACCGACTGGTCGCAATTCTGGCCGATGACATACAGCGCCCATTTGTCCACATCCGCCGCACCGAGACGCTTCCCCATGCCGTAGCGCGGATGGGTCAGCATATCCCACAGACACCAGGCCATGTTGTTGCTGTATGCTGGCTTAAACGTTCCGTCCCAGATACCGCTGTATTGCCGCGTCTGCGGGTTATAGTTCGACGGCACCTGCAGAATGCGCCCGCGAAGATGATAATTACGGCTCACCTGCTGGCTGCCGAACTGTTCCGAGTCCACCTGCACGCCGACCAGTGCCGTGTTCGGGTAGCACTGTTTCACATCGATGATTTCGGTGTATGACGACCAGAGCGTTTTGTTCTGCAGCTGGTCTGTGGTGCTGTCCGGCGTCATTCTGCGCATCCGGATATTAAACGGGCGCGGCGGCAGGTTATCCACCACCACCGAGGCCAGATACTGCGAGGTGGTTTTGCCCTTAATGGTGATGTCTTTTTCCGTCACCCAGCCACCATTACGCTGTATCTGAACCAGCAGGCGAACTTCCGACGGATTCCGGTCCCCCTTTGAGGTGGTTTCCACCAGTGCCTGCACACCGAAGGTAAAGCGCAGCCGGTCGATGTTTGCCGACGTGATGGCGCGGGTGATCGGCGTGTCGTATTTCACTTCCGTACCCAACACCGTCTCGGAGCCGGAGGATTCAAATCCCTCCGGCGGAGTCTGCTCCTGCTCACCAGCCCGGAACACTACCGTGACACCGGCGATGTTGGTATTCCCATCACTGTCCAGCACCGGCGTACTGTTCAGCAGCACGCTTTTTAATCCATCCACCGGACCTTCAATCGGCCCTTCACTGATGGCATCAATCACACTCAGCAACTGCGTGGACTTCAGGTTGTCCTTCGCTTCGCGCGGGGTATGCCCCTTACTGCTTCCTTTACCCATTCCTCACGCTCCATAAACGACAAAACCGCCCGCAGGCGGTTTCACATAAAACATTTTGCATCAGCGACCAATCACCACAACCTGACCACCGTCCCCTTCGTCTGCCGTGCTGATCTCCTGAGAAACCACGCGTGACCCCACGCGCATTTCCCCGTACAGAACAGGCAGAACATTGCCCTGGGCAACCATGTTATCCAGTGAGGAGAAATAGGTGTTCTGCTTACCGTTATCCGTTGTCTGTGTACGGGGAGTTCTGGCTTTCGGTGCCAGCATCTGCGCCACACCACCGAGCACCATACTGGCACCGAGAGAAAACAGGATGCCGGTCATACCACCGGCCCCAATGGCTGCCCCCCATGCTGCAAGGGTGGCTCCGGCGGTAAAGAATGATCCGGCAATGGCGGCAGCCCCCAGGACAATCTGGAATACGCCACCTGACTTGGCCCCGGCGACTCTGGGAACAATATGAATCACAGCGCCATCAGGCAGAGTCTCATGTAACTGCGCCGTTAACCCGGACGTGCTGACGTCCCGCCCGGCAATCCGTACCTGATACCAGCCGTCGCTCAGTTTCTGACGAAACGCCGGGAGCTGTGTGGCCAGTGCCCGGATGGCTTCAGCCCCCGTTTTCACACGAAGGTCGATGCGGCGACCAAATCGTTGTAAATCCCCGTAAAGGCAGATGCGCGCCATGCCCGGTGACGCCAGAGGGAGTGTGTGCGTCGCTGCCATTTGTCGGTGTACCTCTCTCGTTTGCTCAGTTGTTCAGGAATATGGTGCAGCAGCTCGCCGTCGCCGCAGTAAATTGCGGCGTGATTCGGCACCGATGAACCAAAACAGCACAGCAGCACATCGCCCGGTTGTGCTGATGACAACGGCACCTGATACAGCCCTGTGGCCTCCAGATTATCCAGATAGAGATTCTGGCCGTTACGCCACCAGTCATCCTCACGATGAAAGTCCGGCATCTCAATCCCCGCCAGATGATAAGCATCCCGGAACAGCGTGTAACAGTCCGTCACCCCGTGCTCAAAGCGCCGCCCGGTGAGATGCGGCACACAGCGGAACTTATGAATCGCCCCGCGGCAGACCAGCCACCACGGCAAATCACTCTGCACCTGCAGCCGCCGGTCGGCCTCACTCAGCCAGGGCAGACCACCGGGGTGGCTGTGGACCAGCGCCACAATCTCACCCTGCATCTCTGCCTGCAGCCAGTCCTCCGGAGCCATCCGGAAATACTCCTCCGGCTCACCGGAAATATTCACGCAGGGAAAATATCTTTCCCCCTCCGGCGTTCTCACCACGAAGCCGCACGACTCCGCTGGCGCACATCGCCGGGCGTGCGCCAGAATCGCTGATTCTGTCTGTGTCATGGGATTTACTGCGAAAGTTTGTTAATGGAAAGGAAGCCGCCAAAGTTGCCGACGTTATTGCGAAACTTACAGCCACTCAGGCATTTGCTGCATTTATCCTTCGTGATATCGGACGTCGGCTGGTCATATTCATCCGCGACCGCCGGACCGCTATAACCGCACTCATCACCGCGATAGGTCCAGGTGCAGGTGTTGGCCAGCATGATGCGCCCCGGAAAAACAGCACCATCCGTTTCCGTCGGCGTGGACAGCACAAAGGCCGCGCTAACCGCGTTCAGTTCGCTGCACTGCTCGATGCGCCAGCGGCTGATCACCTCCTGCTCCGGATCGGCTTCGCTGTTTCCGTTGACGAAGTTCACCGCATCCAGAAAACGGGCGTAAACCTTACGCCTGACCACCGTTCCGCCGACCAGACTCTGCAGATCTTCCGCCATCCCGGTGACCATACCGTACAGGTTAGAAACCGTCAGCGTGGGGCGCGTACTGGTGCCTTTGCCATTCAGTTCAAAACCACTCCCCTGAATGGGATACGGCTGATACTGTCGCCCCTGCCAGGTGACCGGCTCACCTTTTTCGTTCTGCTCATTACAGAAAAAATAACGTTCTCCACCGACCTCTGTCAGATCGATTTCCCAGAGCACCACGCTGGCCGACTGCTCCGCACGGGTGCATTCATTCAGTGTTTCCTGCCGGATATCCTGCATCAGATCACCACCTGTTCAAACTCTGCGCTGAACTCAACACGCAGCATACTGACCCGCGACGACCATTTTGCGCAGGTCACCTTTATCTGCCGCCACTCATAAGGCGGCGTCCACAGAAAGGCTTTCCAGCCCCCGTGCTCAGCCAGAAACGACTCCAGCGCCGTGGCCTCCCAACGGGGAACAGAAAGCGTCACGCTGTACGTTTTCAGGTCGGCATTCAGCCCGGCAGGCGCTCGCTGGGAATAGCCATCACCAAAGCGCACTTTCCTGACGGAAGGGGCCGAAGCCACATCCATACCGGGTTTCACTTTCCAGCGGAAGGTCTTCATCGTCCACCTCCGGAGAACAGACCACCATCGCGCATCTGTGCCTGAATTTCATCACGGGCACCCTTGCGGGCCATGTCATACACTGCCTTCAGCATCTGTGGACCTGGCAGACCATTCGTACCGTCGTTCTGAATCACCACGTTGTTGTTCTGCTCAAATCTGATACCCTCTGAACGCCGCATTTGCGCCGGACTTCCGGTGCCACCGACATAACCACCGGTGGCATAGCCGCGCATCAGCCGGTAAAGATTTCCTACGCCAATCCGGCTGGTTGCCTCCTTCGTGAAGACAAATTCACCACGGTGAACAATCCCCGCTGGCTCATATTTGCCGCCGGTTCCCGTAAATCCTCCGGTCGCAAAATGGAATTTCGCCGCAGCTGCCTGAATGGCTGTAACGCCTGACGCTGATGCGCCGCCGCCAATGGCGCTGCCGATACTTCCGACAATCCCCACCATTGCCTGCTTAAGCAGAATTTCTGTCATCATGGACAGCACGGAACGGGTGAAGCTGCGCCAGTTCTGCTCACTGCCGGTCAGCATCGCCGCCATATTCTGTGCAATGCCATCAAAGGTCTGCGTGGCAGCACTTTTTACCTGCGACATACTGTCCGTGGTGCTCTCTTCCCACTCACTCCAGCCGGACTTCAGGCCTGCCATCCAGCTCCCGCGAAGCTGGTCTTCAGCCGCCCAGGTCTTTTTCTGCTCTGACATGACGTTATTCAGCGCCAGAGAATTATCGCCATACTGTTCCTTCAGGCGCTGTTCCGTGGCTTCCCGCGCTGCCTGCCGGTCAGTCAGCCCCCGGTTTTTTGCATCAATGGCGGCCCGTTTTGCCCGTTGCTGCTGTGCGAATTTATCCGCCTGCTGTGCCAGCGCGTTCAGGTGCTCCTGATAGGTGACCTTGTCGCCAAGTGCAGCCAGCTGGCGTTTGTACTCCAGCGTCTCATCTTTATGCGCCAGCAGGGATTTCTCCTGTGCAGACAGCTGGCGACGTTGCGCCGCTTCCTTCAGTACCGCGAACTGACTCTCCGCCTTCCACAAATCCCGGCGCTGCTGGCTGATTTTCTCATTCGCTCCGGCATGCTTCTCCAGCGTCCGGAGTTCTGCCTGAAGCGTCAGCAGGGCGGCATGAGCACTGTCTTCCTGACGCTCTCCTGCAGACACCTTCACGCCGGACTGCTTCGGCTTTTTCAGTGTCGCTTCATAGTCCTTTTTCGCCGCCGCCATCAGCGTGTTGTAATCTGTCTGCAGGATTTTTCCGTCTTTCAGGGCCTTATTCAGTTCTTCCTGACGGGCGGTATATTTCTCCAGCGGCGTCTGCAGGCGTTCATAAGCCTTCTGCGCCTCTTCGGTATATTTCAGCCGTGATGCCTCAGACTCGGCCCAGTCCTTTGCTGCCATCTCTCTGGCCTTTTCAAGATCGGCCTGCAACGTGGCGGCTGAAAGCCCAAGTTGCGCATTCGCTCTGTCCTCCCATGCTCCCCGGAGATTAGCAAGAAATGCGGATGTTTTACCGCGCCGGTGGCTCCGGCTCTGATACCACTGCCATTTTTTGTCCGCCTCATCAAAAGCCTTTTCTGCTTTCTCCAGCATTTCCCGGGCAGTGTCCGGGCGACCAATATCCAGCACCGAATCCCACATGGATTTGAATGCCCGCGCTGTCCTGTCTGCCCAGGTCTCCAGCGTGCCCATGTTCTCTTTCAGGCGGCGGGTCTGGTCATCAAACCCTTTCGTTGCGGCCTCGTTCGCCGCCTGCAATGCCCCGGCTTCATCTCCGGAACGCTGCAACTGAGCAACATACGCAATCTGCTCCGCCGTCACGTTATGGAACTGACGTGCCATCGCTGTCAGTCCCGACGTCGGGTCTGTGGTCAGCTTCCCGAAGGCTTCAGCGACCTTGTCCACCTCCACGCCGGATGCAGAGGAGAAACGCGCCACACTCTGGCTGATCGCCTCAAACTGCTCACCACCACGCACACCTGCATTCACCAGCGCCGTCAGTGACTCGCTGGTCTGGTTAAACGTCAGCCCTGCCGCCTGCCCGGCTCTGGACAGGACCAGCATACGATCTGCCGTCAGTCCTGCCTGATTACCGGAAAGGACCAGCGTTTTATTGAAACTGGACAGGGTTGAGTCCCCCTGATACCAGGCATACGCCAGCGCACCGGTCGCCACCGCCAGCGAGGTGGCCCCGACCATCGGCAGGGTGATCGCACCGGCAAGCCCCCTGAACATGGGGATCATCCCGCCGAAGGAGTCCTTCACCTGACCACCCTGTTGCAGCAGGATCAGCCACGGACTTTGCCCGCCTGCAAGCTGCGTGGCCACGTCGGTGAACTGCGCAGGCAGCATACGCATGGCAGCTTTATACTGCCCGACGGAAATCCCCGCTTTCTGTGCAGCCAGTGCCTGTCGGCTCAGCGACTGTTCAACGACTGCCGCTGTTTTTTTCGCATCACTTTCCGTACCGGAAAAATGACGCCTGACTCTGGCCATCTGCTCGTCAAATCTGGCCGCATCCAGACTTAAATCAACGACCAGATCGCCTACCGGTTCAGCCATACCGGACTCCTCCTGCGATCCCTTCTGATACTGTCATCAGCATTACGTCATCCTCCGTCATGTCCGCCACATCCGGGGAAACGGGGATAACTTCATTCACATCCGGGCCAAAGCGGACGCCTCCGGCAAGCCCTGCCGCTTTCTGCATCAGCACATCATCTTCAGGCTCTTCGTCAGCCTCACGCCGGTTCAGCAAACTGAAATCCAGCGGATGCATCTCCGGATCGCTGAAAAACAGGCTGAGCACGGTGTACGTCAGCCCGGAAAAGTGCATATCCAGCAGAACATCATGAAAATAATGGGTACTGTAAAAGCGGTGCCAGTCGGCATACTCCGTGGATGACATCCCGGCAAGCATGGCGCGCCAGTCGGGTCGCCCCATCTCACGCGCCAGTTTCAGGGCAAAACTCAGCTCACCGTCGAACACTTTCCCGCAGAAACAGGCTCTGCAGGCCCGACGTCCTCTGCCTGTTCAGGGGCATCATTCATCACAAACTCATACATACCGGACAGCCGGTACACCACGTTTTCAGCATGAGAAATTGCCTCTGTGGGCCAGGTGGTAAGCACTTCCTGCTCAATCTGTTTAACGGCTTCATTCATGGAAGGCTGCTTTGTCTTCTGCGGATGGTTATGCCACAGGGACATAGCCACCACAAAAGCACCGGTTCTGATGGCGTCTTCCACAGTAAACTTCCGGTTGCTGTCTGACTCCGCCTGTTCTGCCTGCCGTTTCATCAGGGCGAGATGCTCAATACGCTGCAGGGCTGACAGTTCAGAAAGCGTGACGGTCACGCCGTTATGTTCAAATGATTCGGTTTTCAGGAACATCGCTGACTCTCCGGATTAACTGTCGGTGACAGTGATTTCTGCAACCGCAGCAAGTTCACCATTACCGGATACAACCGGAATGTTGACCTTACCTGCAGCAACGCCTTTCACGGTGATGGTCATACCACTGACCGACACGATGGCTTTTGTTTTATCCGCTGACACCGCACGGAAGCTCTTGTCAGTTGCGCCCTCCGGCTGGAATGCCACGGTCAGCGTGGTGCTCTGCCCTTTCACCACCGAGGAGCTGGCAGGCGTCACAGTCATGCCGGTTGCCGCCGTCACCGTACTGCGATCTTCTGCCATTGACGGACGGCCCACATTGGTGACCTTCACCGTACGGGTGATCACTTCCTTCGCCGTCACCGCCTTACCGATACTGCTGACCCAGCCACGGAACACATCGACCGTGCCGTTCGGGAAGCGGATTTTATAGGCACGGGTATCCCCTTCATTAAACCACGCCAGCAGCGCCTGCTGCCCCTGCTCTCCGGGCATCCACGCCAGCGTGAAGCTGGTATCTCCGGCGGATTTCTGCCCCTGCCCGGTCGCGGTCCAGTCCGCATCTTCATCATCGAGATAACTGTCGTCATAGGACTCAGCGGTCAGTTCGCCGGGCGTCAGGTCTTTAACTTTAGCCAGACGCGACCAGTCAACATCTGAAAGCGGGTTCGCATAAGGGTCGCCGCTCCCGTTATAAACCCACAGGGTGGTCCCGGCACCTTTCACCGGCATTACAGGATTTGGTACAGGCATATCGTCCTCACATTTCATAGGTAATGACATACGTCAGATCGGCTGAACTCCACAGGCCCGCATCATCGTCGCGCCGGTAGTCATAGCCACTGGCCACCATACTGGTGATCAAATCTGACAGTGCCGGGATATCGCTCATCACCGGATAAATCCGGAACTCCATCCACGAATCCAGCTCTGAATCCGGCACCTGAGCAGGCAGGAAAACTTCAATATGCAGCTCCGCCTGCCAGGTATCGCTGTCCAGCTCTTCGCCCGTGTATTCAGCGCCGGTGAGATAAACGGCAATTGCCGGAAAATCCGCCTCATCAAAAACAGCGGGGCGACCATCAAAAAGCGTCGCCCCGGTGTCATGCTTCTCCAGTGCATCCAGTACGGCTGCACGGAGTTCAGTATGTTTCATCGCTTTATTACCATTCTCAGTTGATGCTGCAGCGCATAGCCCAGCTCTTTCGGAAGACGTTCACGCCGTATCCGTTCAATATTCTGTTTAAACGCCGTGGTCAGCGGCACCGCCATCGGGATTTTCACCACATCAATGGGGTAACGGTTTTTCCCGGCCACACGCTGCATGACATGCCACCGGCCATTTTTCAGTTGCTGAATAAACGCGCCGGGAATACGACGGTTTCCCACCACAAGCACGCTGCCGCCACCTTTCAGGGATGAACGCTGCCCCTTTTTACGACGTCTGCGGCGGGAAAGGACAACCCGCGCGTTACCCAGCTTGATTACGGGCAAATCCCCCCGGTTAACCCTGATTCTGGCCTGCGGATTTTTGACCGTGGCCCTTTTCAGCCTGGCCCTTTCCTTTACCAGTTTCCGGCGTACCTTTGTCTCACGGGCAACCTGTGACGCAGACTGCGATATCGCGGATGACGCAACGCGGTTAATGGCCATTGCGGCGGCACCAGGCACCGCCGTTTTGCTGATACGGCTGAGGTTTTCAACGGCCTGCTCAAGACCTTTTATGGCCATACATCCCCCTTTCAGCGGCGACGGTTAACGGCAGGCGGCACGCCACGCCCAAGCCAGAGATGACAGCTTCCGCCATCATCCGGCGAAATCCGGTCCACCCAGAAGTTTTCCTCGCCGATGGTCAGTGTGTCTCCACGCCGCAGCTGCCGCACATCATCAGTCCGGACAAACAGGGACGGGCTGGAGCCTTCAACGCGCACCCCCTGTCCGGCATAGCTGATATTTTCAGGGTCATCAAAAACACCACGTATCACAGCACCGGACAGCTCACCGGATGTCATGGTGGCTGACGTTCCCATGTACCCGCGTATCGTTTCATCGGCGCAGGCAATGGCAGCATCGAACAGGTTATCGAAATCAGCCACAGCGCCTCCCGTTATTGCATTCTGGCCAGGCCGCGCGCTGTCATTTCGGCTGCCACACCGGCAGAGACACGGAACGCCGTTCCCGGCAGCACAAATGCCACAGCCTCATCCCGCGTGGCGTGAAGTGCATCAGTATGCAGCGTCACCAGTGCCACAACCGTGACCAGAGCAGCCGTATCAGTCACGGTATCCGTCTGTGCTGATACCACCTCATTTTCATGTCCGGTCAGCGCATTTTCCGGGCTGACAGACGTGTCCTGACCGGCTGCGTCATCCGTGTCATCAAGCTCCTCTTCCAGCTCTGCCACACGGAGCGCCAGTTCTTCTTTCGTCCCCGTCAGGCTGACATCACGGTTCAGTTGCTCACCCAGCACCTGAAGACGGGCAATCAGTTCATCTTTCGTCATGGACTCCTCCACAGAGAGAAAATGGCCCCGAAGGGCCATGATTACGCCAGTTGTACGGACACGAACGCATCAGGGTCAGCCAGCAGCATCAGCGGTGCTGACTGAATCATGGTGAACTCACGCGCCGGATCGCCGGTGGTCACCCAGTTTTTCGGGTAGCGGGCAGAGGCGTTAATACCTTCGCGCTGTGCGTCCGCATCCTGAATGCAGCCATAGGTGCGCAGACCGCGTGCCTGAGTGTTCCCCAGCACCATCGTGTTGTCCGGAAGGAAGTTCTTTTTGACGTCGTTTTCCACGTACTGTCCGGAATACACGACGATCGCCGTATCACCATACATCCCCTTATAGGACACCGCTTCGCCCAGGTCTTTTACCGCTGTCTCCAGTTCGGAATTAGAGCCGCGACGGGTATCCAGCTTCTCCCTGACGGCTTTGAAGGAACGGAACAGCGCCCAGCCTTTCGGATCAAACACGATGATGTTCACCACACCGCTGGCGTTCAGCGCGTAGGCTTCGATATCGTCGGTCGGGTCATACGTGGACTTGTCACGCTTGCTCCACTCCGTGCCGCCGGACTGTGTGATGTTATTCGCCGCACTGCGGCCCATATCCACCTCAACCGGATCGAAGGCTTCACCGGTCATGGTGTATTTGCCCTTGAGCACGGCAGAAACGGCCTGCATCTCTTCGACCTGAGCAATGGCCAGCTCTTCGTCTCGCATGTTCTGCAGGATAATGCGACGGCGGCGGTAAGCCGGGTCCGCCACATTCTGTGGATCTTCATCCGGCAGGCGACGCAGGGTCATCTGCGGATTCACCTCATGCTTCGGCTTGACATATCCCGGTGTAAATTCAGAGGTGGAGCCGCCACGGGAGCGGATAACCTCACCGGAAACAATCGGCGAAACGTACAGCGCCATGTTTACCAGTCCCGGAATTTGTGAGAGATAGACTTTCTCCGTGGTGAAGGGATAGCTCTCACGGAAAAAGAGACGCAGAAACAGCGGATCAAACTTAAATTTCTTCTCATTTGCCGCCAGCAGCTGGGCGGTTGTGTACATCGACATAAAAAAATCCCGTAAAAAAAGCCGCACAGGCGGCCTTTAGTGATGAAGGGTAAGGTTAAACGATGCTGATTGCCGTTCCGGCAAACGCGGTCCGTTTTTTCGTCTCGTCGCTGGCAGCCTCCGGCCAGAGCACATCCTCATAACGGAACGTGCCGGACTTGTAGAACGTCAGCGTGGTGCTGGTCTGGTCAGCTGCAACCGCCAGAATGCCAACGGCAGCACCGTCGGTGGTGCCATCCCACGCAACCAGCTTACGGGTGGCGGTGTCCAGCATCAGCGGGGTCATTGCAGGCGCTTTCGCACTCAATCCGCCGGGCGCGGTTGCGGTATGAGCCGGGTCACTGTTGCCCAGCGGCTGGTAATGGGTAAAGGTTTCTTTGCTCGTCATAAACATCCCTTACACTGGTGTGTTCAGCAAATCGTTAACGGCATCAGATGCCGGGTTACCTGCAGCCAGCGGTGCCGGGGCACCCTGCATCAGACGATCCAGCGCAGTGTCACTGCGCGCCTGTGCACTCTGTGGTGCTGCGGCCAGAATGCGGCGGGCCGTTTCCACGGTCATACCGGGGGTTTCAGCCAGCACGCGTGCCTGTTCTTCGCGTCCGTGAGCCTCCTCACAGTTGAGGATCCCCATAATGCGGCTGTTTTCTGCCGCAACCGCTGCGGTGATCTGCGCGTTCACGTCCGGCTGCGCCGCGCTGGCGTTTTCGCCCTCCGTCGCTGGCACCACGTCAGTAACGTCAGCCTGCGAAGCAGTGGCTGAAACAGTTGTTGATTGAGTCTCTTTGGTCATTCGCCCTCCTGAGAGACGGGATTTACGTGCATCCAGTGCATCACGCATGACGGTGATCGCATCGGTGCTGTTAACAAGTTCATCAGCCAGTCCGGCATCAATGGCCTCCTGACCGCTGTACACTGCAGCCTCGGTATCCAGCACAGCCTGCACGGACAGGCCGGTATATGCCGACACCTTCTGCGCAAATATCCGACGGGTTGCATCCATCCGGGACTGCAGTGTCTCCCGGACGTCATCCGGAAGATGGCTGTAGGGGTTGCCATCCACCTTATGGCTGCCGCTGTAAATCAGCGTGATTTCCACGCCCTGTTTCTCCAGCGCAGCACCGTAATTACTGTGAGCCATCATGACGCCGATGGAGCCTGTCCGGGCGGTCTGCGTGACCAGACGCCGGGAAGCGGCGCTGGCAAGCAGCTGACCTGCACTGCAGTTCATGTCGTTGGCCAGCGCCCATACCGGTTTTATGTCACGCACACGGGCGATGATGTCAGCGCAGTCAAATGCCCCCGCCACCATCCCGCCGGGCGTGTCCATATCGAGCAGAATGCCGTCCACCATCGGATCGCTGGCAGCCTGTTGCAGACGGGCGATAATGCCGTTGTAACCGGTCATTCCCGAATACGGCTGCAGCGCCCGCGTCCGGCTGACCAGCGTGCCGGACACCGGCAGCACGGCGATGCCGTTCATGACCTGATAACTGCGGGCCTGTCGTGGTCCGTCATCATTAACGGATAACGCCAGCGCCGCGGGTGCCTCTCCGGCAGTCAGGCTGTCGCCGGATACTGCATCCGTCAGGCGGCTGATCCCAAGCTGGCCTGCAAGCGCACAAAAGAAAACCCGCGCATAGGCGGGTTCAAGCATCAGCGGCTCATTAAAAGCCATGCTGGCAATATGCGGGAGATTACGCAGCTCTGCTGTCACTCTTCTCCTCCTCTGTTGATTGTCGCAGTCCGGATTCAAATGCCGCAGCCGCCCAGGCGGGCGGTTTAAGACCGGCTGCACGGCGCTCCATCGTTTCACGGACCTGCTGGGCAAAAATTTCCTGATAGTCGTCACCGCGTTTTGCGCACTCTTTCTCGTAGGTACTCAGTCCGGCTTCTATCAGCATCACCGCTTCCTGTACTTCTTTCAGACCATCGATGGCCATACGACCGGAGCCTATCCAGTCACAGTTCCCCCAGGCGCTGCGGGCTTCCTGAAAGCTGAAACGCGCTTTTGAAGGTAACGTCACCACGCGGCGAACGATGGCCTCTTCCAGCCAGCACAGAAACATCTGGCTCGCCTGACGGGATGCGACGAATTTTCGCCGCCCCATAAAGTACGCCCACGACTCGTTCGCACTGGCCCGTGCCGTGGAGTAGCTCATCTGGGCGTAATTCCGGGAAAGCTGCTCATACGAGACACCCAGCCCGGCAGCGATATACCGCAACAGTGACTGCTCAAACACGGAGTAGCCGTTATCCGTGTCCTGAGCCGTCTGCAGGTTCAGTGAGTCCCCCGGCATCAGGTGCGGCACTTTTGCGCCTCCCAGCCGGACCGGTGCTGCGGCGTAATACGCGGCAATTTCACCAATCCAGCCCGTCAGCCTTTCCCGCTGCTCCTGACTGTTCGCACCCAGAATAAAATCCATCGCTGACTGCGTATCCAGCTCACTCTCAATGGTGGCGGCATACATCGCCTTCACAATGGCGCTCTGCAGCTGCGTGGCAGCGTGTCGAGCATCTTCATCTGCTCCATCACGCTGTAAAACACATTTGCACCGCGAGTCTGCCCGTCCTCCACGGGTTCAAAAACGTGAATGAACGAGGCGCGCCCGCCGGGTAACTCACGGGGCATCCATGTCCATTTCTGCGGCATCCAGCCAGGATACCCGTCCTCGCTGACGTAATATCCCAGCGCCGCACCGCTGTCATTAATCTGCACACCGGCACGACAGTTCCGGCTGTCACCGGTATTGTTCGGATTGCTGATGCGCTTCGGGCTGACCATCCGGAACTGTGTCCGGAAAAGCCGCGATGAACTGGTATCCCAGGTGGCCTGAACGAACAGTTCACCGTTAAAGGCGTGCATGGCCACACCTTCCCGAATCATCATGGTAAACGTGCGTTTTCGCTCAACGTCAATGCAGCAGCAGTCATCCTCGGCAAACTCTTTCCATGCCGCTTCAACCTCGCGGGAAAAGGCACGGGCTTCTTCCTCCCCGATGCCCAGATAACGCCAGCTTGGGCGATGACTGAGACGGAAAAAAGACCCGACGATATGATCCTGATGCAGCTGGATGGCGTTGGCGGCATAGCCGTTATTGCGTACCAGATCGTCTGCGCGGGCATTGCCACGGGTAAAGTTGGGCAGCAGGGCTGCATCCACACTTTCACCCGGTGGGTTCCACGCCCGCAACTGCCCACCAAATCCGCTGCCACCGCCGTGATAACCGGCATATTCACGCAGCGATGTCATGCCGTCCGGCCCCAGAAGGGTGGGAATGGTGGGCGTTTTCATACATAAAATCCTGCAGGTCCCCTGCGTCGCTGTGTCATGCCGGTCTGCACTTCCAGCTCTGCAATATATTTTTTCAGGTCAGACACGGAAGTGGCCGTAAACTCCACCCTTCGTCCGTCTTTCTGTACTGTTGCCACCCGTTTACCTGTCATCAGGTCATGCAGTGCCGCACGGGCAGCGGCAAGTTCTTCCTGTCGCGTCATTCATCCTCTCCGGATAAGGCACGGGCGTAATCTGCCAGTGTTTTCTTGTTGGTTGCTGCACCATCCTCTTCCTGCAGGCTCGCCAGCAGCGCACTGAGATCCAGCTGCCAGCGGGAAATACTGATGCGCAGCGCCGCCAGCGCATAAACGAAGCAGTCGAGTGCCTCATTGCGCCGCTTTTTGCTGTCCCACAGTATTTTTTTCCTGCCATCCACCCATTTTTCGACCTGCTCTTCAGCAGTCAGCTGCTGCGCTTCGGTCAGATCAAAAATATCCGGGTTATTCGGGAAGTGAACGGCACCGGGAAGCGGTTCATCCCCTTCCGGCGTCAGTGTGAAGCGGTTATAAATCTGCTCTTTCGCGGTATCCGTACCAATTTCGGTAAGGTAAACCCCGTTTTTGTTTCGCTTACGTGGCATGATGGCCACCGGCTTTCCGTAGACGGATGCCCCTTTAATGGGGATCACCCGGAACAACCCATGTTTTTTCGAGCGTTCATACACAATGGTCGGGTCAATCCCGCCAGTATCCCAGCAGATACGGGATACCGACATTTCTGCACCATTCCGGCGGGTATAGGTTTTATTGATGGCCTCATCCACACGCAGCAGCGTCTGTTCATCGTCGTGGCGGCCCATAATAATCTGCCGGTCAATCAGCCAGCTTTCCTCACCCGGCCCCCATCCCCATACGCGCATTTCGTAGCGGTCCAGCTGGGAGTCGATACCGGCGGTCAGGTAAGCCACACGGTCAGGAACGGGCGCTGAATAATGCTCTTTCCGCTCTGCCATCACTTCAGCATCCGGACGTTCGCCAATTTTCGCCTCCCACGTCTCACCGAGCGTGGTGTTTACGAAGGTTTTACGTTTTCCCGTATCCCCTTTCGTCTTCATCCAGTCTTTGACAATCTGAACCCAGGTGGTGAACGGGCTGTACGCCGTCCAGATGTGAAAGGTCACACTGTCCGGTGGCTCAATCTCTTCACCGGATGACGAAAACCAGAGAATGCCATCACGGGTCCAGATCCCGGTCTTTTCGCAGATATAACGGGCATCAGTAAAGTCCAGCTCCTGCTGACGGATGACGCAGGCATTATGCTCGCAGAGATAAAACACGCTGGAGGGATCATCCGGCGTCCATTTGAGGCCAAACGGCGTCTCTTTATCGCCAAATTTAAGGTACTGCTCCTCCCCACAGTGCGGGCAGGCAACATGAAAACGCATAAAATGCGGGGATTCACTGGCTGCACGCTCAATCTGGCAGGTGCCTCTCACTTTGGGCGTGGAGCCACGGATGGACTTTGGCCAGACCGAGCCTTCAATACGCTTATCGCCCAGGAACGTCGGAGAGCCTTCCTGTTCAATATCCTCATCAAAGGCAGCAAGTTCATCATAACCCGCCACATCCACTGACTTTTCACGGTAGTTTTTTGCCGCTTTACCGCCCAGGCACCAGAAGCCACGCCCATTGGTGAAACGCTTCATGGTGAGCGTGTTATCCCGGTGCTTTTTGCCATACCACGGGGCCAGCGCCAGCAGCGACGGAATATCACGAATAGTCGGCTCAACGTGGGTTTTCATAAAGTTCTCGGCATCACCATCCGTCGGCAACCAGATAAGGGTGTTGCGCTGCTTGTGCTCTATAAAGTAGGCATAAACACCCAGCAGCATTTTGGAATAACCGACACGGGCAGACTTCACCACATTCACCTCACGGATGTAGTCGCTGCCCATCGCATTCATGATGGCCCGCTGAAAGGGCAGTGTTTCCCAGCGCCCTTCCTGGTATGCGGATTCTTTCGGGAGATAGTAATTAGCATCCGCCCATTCAACGGCGGTTTGTGGCTCCGGCCTGAACAGTGAGCGAAGCCCGGCGCGGACAAAATGCCGCAGCCTGTTAACCTGACTGTTCGATATATTCACTCAGCAACCCCGGTATCAGTTCATCCAGCGCGGCTGCTTTGTTCATGGCTTTGATGATATCCCGTTTCAGGAAATCAACATGTCGGTTTTCCAGTTCCGGAAAACGCCGCTGCACCGACAGGGGGATCCCGTCGAGAATACTGGCAATTTCACCTGCGATCCGCGACAGCACGAAAGTACAGAATGCGGTTTCCACTACTTCAGCGGAGTCTCTGGCATTTTTCAGCTCCTGTGCGTCGGCCTGCGCACGCGTAAGTCGATGGCGTTCGTACTCAATAGTCCCAGGCTGGAGATCTGCCTCGCTGGCAGCCCTGTAATCCTCAACCTCTTTACGGAGTTTTTCATTTTCGATATCAGCTTCCCTCTGCGCATACCACTGAATTGCCATGGCGGTATCAAATACAGATTCAACGCCCTTACTACCTCCGGAGACGCAAGGGAGTCCCTGAGACTGCCAGCGTTCAATCGTTCGCGGATCCACGTTGAAAATTTCGGCAAGTTTCTTTTTATTAACCTTCATGAAACAGTCTCACAATAAATACAGGGTCCGACATGAAAGTGCCCGAAAATGACTTTTTTAGGCGTTTTCATGTCGGACCTTTTACGGATTCGATATTAGAAAAAACAAATAGTTATGTTCGAGAAGTACCGACATGATTTTCCCCGGAAAAATTTCATAAATAGCGAAAACCCGCGAGGTCGCCGCCCCGTAACCTGTTGGATCGACGGAAAGGACCCGAAAACGAGAATAATTATCACTTACAGCAAGAATCGAATCTGATCTATTATGGTGCTTGCTATTATGTGCCGGCACAAGTGCGTCGTTTACCGTCATTTCACACAGAGGCATCATCAAATGAAAATCAGAAATATTCTCGCTATCTCCCTTGCGACATCATCCTTCAGTTGCCTGGCATTTAAATCCTCGCCCAATGTGCTACCAGGACCAACGAATCAACTAACTGCGGTAGAAAGTAAAATTATCGGACATTTTTATGCCCCACACAGTACATTACCCGGAACAACCATCACAGGGACATGTGACGCCTCCCCCGTCCCGGGATGCACCTGCCCGTTTTGTACTATGCTGCGTAGCCAAAACCGATAACATCCGCATTTACCTGGTATTCCATGATGAGTTCACGCAGCGACTGATAGAGGAAGGAAAGATGGTTAGTAAAAGCAAGGCACATTGCCGCCGCATGCTGCAGGCATTGCAACAGACGAGAGCAGGTATTTTTGACCAGTTGGAAAACTGCCAGCATACTTTGCCCGAGTATATCGCCATCTCATCGGAAACCAGTGCAACTCTTATTCATCGGGTTCCACCAGAGAAAAAGAAGAAATGAACAGTGAGGCGTTGTGTGGCATACAACGCCTTCTTCCATCATTCCTCGTCAGCCATGACAAAAATATAACCGCTGGCTCTTTCATTTTTCTCCTGCTTCCAGCCCCTCTCTATCTGGAAGCATCAAGGACGTGACGGCGTAAAGATAAATTGTCTCTTCACTCCCTGACAGGGGCGATTCTTTTCAAATCGCCATTTCGCCATGGCCTTCACCACTTCATCACGAAACAAATTATGAGGCTCTGAGCGGAGAAAAACGATCCGTGTCACAGTCCCATCAGCACCAATATCGAACTTAACCTCAACCAGCCCCTTGATATAATTTGCTGCAGCATATTCCGGATATCGTGGATACACCGTCACTAATTGCCGGGGCTCATCAGCTTTTTGCTGCGAGCATCCCACTGCCAGGACAGATAACAGAAAAAGTAGTAAAAGGCGTCTTTTCATTTTTATTCCTACGGGTCTTATTCTGACAATATATCCTGTGTTCCAGACTGCCACATCACCACATCCTGTGCCATTATCTGACTCACATTACATACATCGCATCGGGATACAGTAGTAGCACTTTCTGTAATACAGCTTCCTGTTTCTTCCACCATCGCACCGGGATAAACCCGCGAATCATTAACGCGGTAAAAACCCGGTGTGCATCGTTTTTAATTATTCCCGCACACTCACGCAGAAGGAATTCCCCGTCGGGCTACGGTCATGGTTAATGCGGGAATACGGCGACGATACAGCGCAGCTAAAAGGGTAATGGACGGATAGACCGGTTTATTTCATTCCACAGGATTCTGAGTGTCCCCAACTTCCTCCAATAGTCTGAGCCCACCTGTGTAGTTTTAATTTTCATCAATCCATTTAACTATCGTTTAATTGTTGTCACATAGGATTCTGCCGTTTTTAACAATGCAGGATAATAAGATGAAAAAAATGTTGTTTTCTGCCGCTCTGGCAATGCTTATTACAGGATGTGCTCAACAGACGTTTACTGTTGGAAACAAACCTACAGCAGTAACACCAAAAGAAACCATCACCCATCATTTCTTCGTTTCGGGAATTGGGCAGAAGAAAACTGTCGATGCAGCAAAAATTTGTGGTGGTGCAGAAAATGTTGTTAAAACAGAAACCCAGCAAACATTCGTAAATGGATTGCTCGGTTTTATTACTTTAGGCATTTATACTCCGCTGGAAGCGCGTGTGTATTGCTCACAATAATTGCATGAGTTGCCCATCGATATGGGCAGCTCTATCTGCACTGCTCATTAATATACTTCTGGGTTCCTTCCAGTTGTTTTTGCATAGTGATCAGCCTCTCTCTGAGGGTGAAATAATCCCGTTCAGCGGTGTCTGCCAGTCGGGGGGAGGCTGCATTATCCACGCCGGAGGCGGTGGTGGCTTCACGCACTGACTGACAGACTGCTTTGATGTGCAACCGACGACGACCAGCGGCAACATCATCACGCAGAGCATCATTTTCAGCTTTCGCATCAGCTAACTCCTTCAGGTATTTTGCATCGAGTGCAGCAACATCACGCTGGCGTATCTGCATGTCAGTAATGATTGCGGTCGCCTGGTTGAGTTTTTCCTTCACATTATCGCGTTGCGCTTTGTAGGTAATGGCATTATCACGGTAATGATTAACAGCCCATGACAGGCAGACGATGATGCAGATAACCAGAGCGGAGATAATCGCGGTTACTCTGTTCATTGCTGACCCCACAAACAGATTTCACGCTCAATCTCACGACGAGTCATGAGACCTTTCCATTGCTTACCGCCAGCATATGTCCAGCGACGTAGCTGATCACATGAGCCTTTGATATCGCCCTGGTTTATTTTGCGAAGAAGCGTCGATGTTCTGAAATTACCAGCACCCACGTTGTAAACGAATGAGTAAAGAGCGCCGCGCGTTGTTTCCGGTATATCGACTGTGATGTACGGGTTAATTTGTCTGGCGACAGTGGCAAGGTCTTTATTCAGGAGTGCTTTGCATTCTGCTTTGGTATACGTTTTACCGAGCATGATGTCTTTTCCTGTATGCCCGTGACATACAGTCCATACACCAACAATATCTTTGTATGGTATGTAGCTGACACCTTCCAGACCATCGTTACCACTTGGGCCAGTGATTAACACTGATGCTATAGCAATTGCTCCGCCACCAATAGCAGCAGCAACGGCTTTTCGTAATGATGGAGGCATTATTCACCTCTCGCAGCCTTGCGCTTATCTTCTTTAATCTTGAAATAAAGGTTTGTCAGGTACGTCAGCAGGCCAAATACCAGGCTACCCAGCACACCTATTGCCGCCCACTGTGAGGGCGTGACTTTATCGAGCAACTGTAAAAACCAGTACCCGGCACTACCTGCTGAGGTACCATAGGCGACACCCGTTGTTAACTTATCCATGGATTTCATAACCCCACCTCGCAGACAAAGCGGGTGTAAATTAAGGGGATACTACGTATCGCAATAAAGGCAGAAACGTAACAGATTCGGAGTCAGTGAATAACTCAGGTATTGGGTTATCAGCTAATATCGAGACTCAAAAAATGGAAAAACCCGCTCGACGGCGGGTTTAAGCTGTGTGACGAAGTAACCACTCTTAACAGCATAACCAATTTTTTACGTACGTAAACTACTAAATGATATTTGTGAGAATGCCACCGAGTGTTCAAAACACCACCACAAATGCATAAGAAAACTTCAACAAATAACCAGTTAATAATTTCCGATGTTATTTTTAGTTTGTTTAAATTAAGCTAAAGAATTATAGAGCACTTATAAATAAGTGCCATTAATATAAATTAGCTAATAGATTTATTTTTGTTCAGACAAGAGCCATGAATAGGATTAGATAGAAAAGGTTCCGATAAAAATAGAGATCTACTTCACAAATTAAATGAGAAACTAAAACTTACATCTTGAAATAATCACATTGATTAGATGAATATTTATCGCGCAGTGACATCATTTTTTAATAATAGTTCAAAAAAAGGGCGTACAATGAAAAAATTAACAGTGGCAATTTCTGCTGTAGCTGCATCAGTACTGATGGCGATGTCTGCTCAGGCAGCTGAAATTTATAATAAAGACAGTAACAAGCTGGATCTATACGGGAAAGTTAATGCCAAGCACTACTTCTCCTCTAATGATGCAGATGATGGTGATACTACTTATGCCCGTCTTGGCTTCAAAGGTGAAACCCAAATCAACGATCAACTGACTGGTTTCGGTCAGTGGGAATATGAATTCAAAGGCAACCGTGCTGAATCTCAAGGTTCTTCCAAAGACAAAACCCGTCTTGCATTTGCAGGCCTGAAATTTGGTGATTACGGCTCAATCGATTACGGCCGTAACTACGGTGTAGCATACGACATCGGTGCGTGGACTGACGTTCTGCCAGAATTCGGTGGTGATACCTGGACCCAAACAGATGTGTTCATGACTGGTCGCACTACTGGTGTTGCAACTTATCGTAACAACGACTTCTTTGGTCTGGTCGATGGCCTGAACTTTGCTGCTCAGTATCAGGGTAAAAATGACCGCACTGACGTAACTGAAGCCAATGGTGATGGTTTCGGTTTCTCCACTACTTATGAGTATGAAGGATTCGGCGTGGGTGCAACCTATGCTAAATCAGATCGCACTGACGGTCAGGTCGCCTATGGTAAGAGCAAATTCAATGCCTCCGGCAAAAATGCGGAAGTATGGGCTGCAGGCCTGAAATATGATGCGAACAATATCTATCTGGCTACCACATATTCTGAAACTCAGAATATGACCGTTTTTGGTAATAACCATATTGCAAACAAAGCACAAAACTTTGAAGCAGTAGCACAATATCAGTTTGACTTCGGTCTGCGTCCATCTGTTGCTTACCTTCAGTCAAAAGGTAAAGACCTTGGTGTTCATGGTGACCGAGACTTAGTCAAGTATGTCGATGTCGGTGCTACTTACTACTTTAATAAAAACATGTCCACTTTTGTTGATTACAAAATCAACTTAATTGACGATAGTAAGTTTACCAAAACAGCTGGTATTGATACCGACGACATCGTCGCTGTAGGTCTGGTTTATCAGTTCTAATCTGACTTACGAAAAAGATATGTTGCGGGAGGCTTTGCCTCCGCAACATATAAGTGGAGCCCTCAAGCCACTTCCTTTAGAAGCACTACCTTGCTTCTTACTATATAAACCTTCTGTTATATATTACCCTTTATTTTGGGGGCGTTTCCACGCCCCATTTTTAATAACTTTTAGTAAACAATTGCATATCAATTAGAATTATTAGCAACGATATCCATATCTAACCGGATATCTAATGCCATTAACATCCCTTCAATTATGCCCTCAGCCTTCTGTAACCTTTTCCCGATATAACCATCCGAGCAGCAATGCTTACTTGCCAGTGACATGAATGTCATACCACATACATAATAATCTACTAATAAATCGTGTAAATCGCTGTTGTTCTTTTTCAGACGGGCCATGCACCCGCAAATGATCATCGCGTCATCGTCACAACATTGCGGGCGAGATTTTACTTTTGAAGGAATTAATCCCTTAAAACCGGCGGCAATGGACGACCAGGTCACATCTTCATGATTATTAGCCGCCCACGCACCCCAACGCTCAAGAACCATCTGAATATCACGCATCAACTTACTCCACAAAAATCAGACCAGAACGCCAATTACAAGCAAAAATCAACAAAACAGTATTAGTTGATTGTTATCTCTGACTTCATACTCCTGTTCCTGTCAGGGTTTTGGCGTAATTCTTCAGTATTCGGTAATCGGTCAAAACAGAACCGGGGAAACGATATAAGCGCAGACGCCCCCAGCGGTGGCGAAGAAGTTCTGCCATATTAAACTCAAACATCATTCATTCCCCATTTCGGTGATGGTCAGTTCCAGCCTCCCACCTTTGGTAACAGGCATCTTCACAACGCGGTAATCAACGACCTGAGCATCATCCAGCCAGAAACCTGCTTTAGTGAGTGCGTCAAAAGCGGCTTTTTGCAGATTATCCAGGTCACGGCGACGGCGATCCGGCATGTGGCACTCAATGCGGATTTTCACAGGCATAGCCAGGCCGATATCCAGCATTGCGTTTTTAATGATTCGGGCGACGTTATCGCGGTATGCCTGCCCCTCTGCGCTGACGTGCGTGCGCCCGCGATTATGGCGGTAATAGCGATTATTGCTCGGAGGCCAGGGTAATGTGATGCTGTAGGTATTCACGCCTTAATAACCCCCTCTTTCAGCCACATAACCTGTGTTCTCGCCATACCTTCCAGCGCGCATTCTTTTGCATATGCAGCATCGACAAAATGTGTGCGGCGGTCGATTTCGTCGTGGCAGGCAGAACATGCAATGGTGGCAATCAGGTCTGGCGGTTTGGTACCGGTGCCGCACAATCCAGTCAGCCGGATATGTGCCAGTACAGACGTTTCAGGGTTGCCATTACATACGCCAGGGATTCTTACCTGGCATTCCCGACCACGCGCTGCTTTTCTCAAATCAGCCATGACTCCTCCTTGCTGCCAGTCGCAACCATTTTTTATCAACCAGGCTGGCGGTATATCCGAGCAGTGTTGGTATTTCGGATGGCTTCAGCTCAGGCTTACGCTTACGACGATTTGATACTCTGTAGATGTGTCCGTTCATGACACGAATAAGCGGTGTAGCCATTACGCCTCCTGCTTGTCGCGGAGCAGCTGGAACTCGCAGCTCTGCGGAATAGTCAGGTGGCAGCCAATATTCACCGCCCAGGCTTCAACCTTACACAGGAAGACATACATCTCTCCGGTATCAAGATCGGAGGTATGGCGTAACGACTGGATAGTGGTGATATCACCGGTTACGACATCAACCAGGTCTTTGGTTTCATAACCGAGATATGTGTGTTTGAGAGCATCTTTTACCCAAGCTGGAGTGGCGAACGTTTTACCCCTGCTGATGAGGTATTCACTGATTTCGCTGTACCACATGTGGCTGAGTGCATTCTGGGAAAGACTGCGTCTCTCGCGCCACGGTTTAAGCACCATGCGAAAGCATTTGCCGTCTTCCAGATAAGTCTGGATCTGCTGACCGACAGCGGTGAAGTTACCGCGATGTAATTTGATGCCATCTTGTGGGAGGTTCACGCTTCACCTCCGCAGAGATCAAACGCTGGATGCAAGACATCGCAGGTGCATTTCTGCATCTGTGACAAGGTGATGAGTTCAGATTGTGGTCGCATTTAAGTCCCCTTAAATGCGCAGAAGTCACCGGAGTTGTTCAGGCTCCGATGAGAGGATTATGGCGGATTGATTACGATAAATCAAAACTATCTTGAAGCCAAAACAGTGATCTTCGCTTTAAAAACCTTGTATACTTTCACCTAATCACAGCCAGAACTATGGATCTAACCAATGACCAACAAAGAAAACAAAGATAAATATATTAACAAGTTCAAGAAAGAGCTTTCAAAATATATACAACCAACTGCTGGAGTGGACATTCAATTATTTAACTCTAAGGATGGTGGTGGTGTAATTAAAGCCACTTTGAATAGAAGTGGAAAAAGAAAATCATCTATTGCAGGTAATTTTACTAAATTAGGTGAGGCAATTACCTCGAGTGGGCAGAGGGTTTTTGGTGGTGATCTATCAAATGTAAATTTTTACGGAACAAATACGATTTTTGATGGAGATACAATATTTTTAATTAAATCACCTGATTCAGAGGAGTGGTCATCACAAAAAGCTTCCAAAGACGTAGAGGGAATCGTATTTGGAGGGAAAAAATGATTAACATTACTACTAAGGATGGCACTCAAGTCAGTGGTGAAGTAAGAGATCTAGTAATTCTTCTTGAAACTGATGGAAAAACGGTGTCTGATTATTTGCAGCCAATCCCTCCCAAAAAAGATACACACTGGAGCATGATTTTCATTCCGGTAGCAATTTATATACTACTTAATCTTGTATACATTATTGCTCACCCATTATTTCCTGAAAAATATCTAAAAACATCAACATCTATATTTCTATTCATTTCCTTCATATTAAGTGCAATAGTAGCATATTTTGTTTTCCATAAGCATAAATCTGCCACTCTATCCATATGCAGCTTAGTGTTCTTAGTGTTAATTGTAGGTGCTAACGTAGGGTTTATCAGTTACAGCGACCTAACACAAAAAGCGACGCAAAAATTAGATAGTTTGTCTAAATAATTATGTTGCCATGCGAAGTATGCATGGCTGCATGTCTGCCTTCCATTTAAAATGGGCTAAGACCTATAACCCTAAATATTATTCTTTATTATCTTCTTTACCACTTCGCACCATCCCGTTCGACTTGTTGCGGTTGTACTTCGCCTGAAGCAGCTGGATTGGCGTCGGGCCATGCTCGGCAGCCGGTGCTGCAATCGCCCGGCGCACAGGCGGTACTGGTTTGCCCTCGGTGACGCGCCTCTCCCACATGTCCAGCAGATCGCCGGCTTCACGCGCCAGCTCACCATGCGTTAACTGGCGCTCTGTGCTGCGGTGGCGCAGTTCGACGCAGATGTGGTACATGACAGGCTGTGACCACGGGAAATGCTCGCTGGAAGTGAATTCGAAGGAACGATTACGCCAATCCCAGTATTCGGTTATGACTTGGTCAACAGTGATACCTAACGCCCCGCCACTCTGCTTACACCACGCTACGAACTGGCCGGGCGACGGCAGGAATGGTCGCTCCTGTCGGCGGGCCACGCGCATTCCGGCGTTAACCTGCTCCATAGTGGTAATTCCATTTTCACGGAAAGCCATAACCCACTGACGGCGGATTTCGTTCAGCTCGTTCTGGTCGCGGTTCGCGAGGCTTGCCGGAAATGTCGCAAGCAGCTGGCTGAACACACCGTTGATGATCTGCGCCACCTGCTGCACCTGCGGCTTTTCGTCGTATTGTTCCGGCATGTTGTTGGCGATTCGACGCATCTGCTCACGGTCAAAGTTAATCATCTGCGCGGCAATATTTTTCATAGCTCCACCCCGTAAATCCAGTCAGTGTTTGTCAGGTCGAGTTTTGGTTTGCTGGCAGTCACACCAGCCTGTTGCTTGTTGCGGTTAATTTCGAGCTGAGTCCACTTGTCGCGGAGTTTTGCTGGACTCAGCACGTTACCGGACCAGAAGTTGTCCTGGCAGGCCCAGCGGAACAGAACGCACATGTCGCGATGGTTACGCCCGTCACGCTCACGCATCAGGCGGATGTCGTTGGCCCACCCTGCAAAATTCGGTTTTCTGGCTGATGGCGCGATGGTCTTCACCATGTCAAACATCCACTCTGCGGCGGTCAGGTCTTCTGCTGTCCCCCACTTGCTGCCGCTCTGAATTGCAGCATCCGGTTTCACCACAGGAAGATCGTTTTCTGGCTGGTCAGAGGATTCGCCAGAATTCTCGGACGAAAAAGGTTTTATATTGTCTTTTGTTAGTTTGTCTTTTGTGTTTACCTGATTCGGGTAAACGTCTTTACCTGATTTGGGTAAACTTTTCTTACCTGATTCAGGTAAATTTACCTCTTTCAGGTAAACTTTATTTTTCTTACCTGATTCGGGTAATGTTGACCATTCACTGACCACATTATTAATGCCGATATTCCGCCCGCTCTGAATAAAAATCCCACGCTTTACCAGAACACTTTTTGCAGCAGAACACTTGTGCGGCAATATCCCGGTCAACTCGGAAAGTTGCTCGTTGCTCACCCAATCCAGTTTTTTATTAAAGCCATATGTTTTGCGCATGACAGCCAGGAAGACCAGAAGCTGGTGCTGTGTTAATCCGGCCAGCATCACAGCTTCCAGCAACTCATTTGCAATGCGCGTATAACCATCATCGAGATCTGCCACGCGCGGCTCCTTTTGTGCCACATCCGGCACTGGAAAATTGAATATCTCAGCAGTGTTTGCCATAATTCCTCCCGCAATGAGTGTGTTACGATTTGCACCTGAAAGTCGGCTCTGTTCCCGCAGACCGGCTTTCGCCATTTCTGAGCCTGTCATATTGCCCCCAACATGGTGGTAACCATCGCCATCAATGGACCAGCCAGATCCGGGTCCACACGAAACATCGACACAATACCTTCACTCATCTCCTTCAGTTTCTGGTGGCGTGGTGCGTTGAGAATGACAGCCTGTTTTGCCTCACTGAGTTCCTTTTCCATTTCAGCCAACCTAGCCATGAAGCTATCCTGCTCAACCAGGTAACCGCGATATTCCAGCGGTAGTACCGCCAGAATTGCCGGGGTCAGTTCACGCACGTTATTTCGGTATTTTTCAGAATCGAATTTGTTATCGAGGAAGCGGAACAGCTTCTGGCGTGCACGGCTGACATCATCAGGGAAATCGATGGCGCCGCCGCCCTGCTCCCGATACTCATTCACAATGAGTGTGGCAACGACATCCTGATTATCTTCAGCCGACCAGGCGCGGACGGCATCACGGATTTTTTCGTGGCCTGGCACCTGTTTTGTTTGAGAACGATTTATCACCGCAGTCGGGCTAAATCCGCTAGTCTGTTGGTATGTAAGTGGTTGCATAATTGACTCCTTTAGTTTGAATTGACTGTTAAGTTGATTGCTTATTGTTAAAGAGCGTGAAATGGAAATTTAAGCTGCGTTCTTTTCGGTGTGTGGAAACAACTTCGGAAGATCCGGGCGAATCTGGTATGCCTTCACTACTCCACCAGTAGCCGTAACAATGCTGCCGACATGTTCAGGGGATACCTTTGCTTTGTTGTGAAGCCACTTATAGACGGCCTGCTGTGAAACTTCGCAGGCAGCGCCCAGTTTCTTTTGTGAACCAACGATATTGATCGCTGTTTTGATAGCTGGGTTCATAACAACCTCCGTGGTTAATTTGAATCAAGATTAAAACTATGGTTGTTTTTAGTCAACAACCATTTTCGTTTGATGGAATAAAACCTTGGTTGTACATTTGGACTATGAAAACAACACTCTCAGAAAGACTTAAAGAAGCCAGATTAGCGCGAGGCCTTACACAAAAGGCGCTTGGGGATTTGGTCGGGGTTAGCCAAGCTGCTATTCAGAAAATCGAAACAGGGAAAGCTAACCAAACAACTAAAATCGTGGAGATCGCGAACGCTTTGGGTGTGCGCGCAGAATGGTTATCTTCTGGCGTTGGAAATATGTCAGACAGTACAGTGCAACCAATACTATCAACTGTCAGCCATTCCAAATACTTTAAGATTGACGTTCTTGATATAGAAGTCAGTGCTGGGCCGGGAGTCATCAACCGTGAGTTTGTAGAAGTTCTACGCTCGGTTGAGTACTCGTTTGACGATGCTCGTCACATGTTCGATGGTAGGAAGGCGGAAAATATCCGCATCATTAACGTGCGTGGTGACAGCATGTCAGGAACGATCGAACCAGGTGATCTGCTGTTCGTTGATATCACAGTTAAATCTTTCGACGGTGATGGTATCTATGCGTTTCTGTACGACGACACAGCCCATGTAAAGCGCCTGCAAATGATGAAGGATAAGCTACTGGTTATCTCTGATAACAAGAGCTACTCGCCGTGGGACCCAATTGAGAAAGACGAGATGAACCGGGTGTTTATCTTCGGGAAAGTTATTGGGAGCATGCCGCAGACCTACAGGAAGCATGGGTAGGTAGTATGTAAAGAATTACCTTTGGTTGATTTGTAATAGCTACCGATTACGTTATCGGTAGCTATAAGAAATTTTTATGTCTTTACTGTGTTTATTTATTCAATACTAGTTGGACTATAGCAATGAAAGATAACAGACAAAAAGTCGTTCATTATAAAAAAGCAGTAATCCCACACAGCAAATCATCATTACAAAACATACTACTTAGTATTATAGGTGAGGGCGGCGTTGCAGAAAAAGTACTTAGTAGACAAGAAAAAATAACACCTTCAGATGAAAATTCGGGGTGTCGTTTCTTAAATAAAAGCGACACATACAAAACTATACTTTTTGGGCAACTGGTTTTATTTGAAAAAGACAAAAGCCAGTCTCTATTAGAGCTTAGTGATAATGTTAAATTTTATGACATTAACTCCATCACGTCTAATGATATAATTATTGATGGAGATAAACGTAGTGACAAAAAAAGAGAGTTTGTAGATTCAATTTTATATTTTGGTGTACTAAACAACCATGTCATGATCGTTCAATCCACATCGCTTCGAGCAAGGGAGCTTGAGGCGCATTTGAATTGGCTAATTAATACATTCACAGATGAAAAAGAATCTGTGTTAATGCTTCAAGATAAGCCATCCGAAGAAACGATGAAAAAAATGGAGAAAGCACCAGCCAAGAGCATAAAAATTGGTGGATTACCCATTACTTCAGAAGTTAAAAATTCAGAGAACCAAACACCCTCCTTTTCAAATGGTTCGGTGAAGACAATAAAATACCGCCCAATAGGGAAAGGAGGTGCGCTACTAAAAGCATTTTTTGGCGATAACTGGGCAAATGATATAAACATTAAAGATTCATTAGATGAGGCCAATTTACAAGTAAGCCTCGAGATTACATACTTCAGAAAAACAAATGATAGCGGTCAAGCTGTTATAGACAGTATTGCTACCTCACTACGACATCTAGATGAGGATGATATTAGCATCAAACTTCAAGGCGGTGGGGAAATAACGGGAAAAGAGATAAAATTATCCGGAAAAATTAGCGTTGAATATAACAATGGCATTATTGATGAAAATGATTTATTCTTAAAAATGCATAAGTGGCTGTTCTCAAAACTTGATGCCGGAGAATTGGTTGCAAAATAACCTACCAAAAGGAGGGCGATAATGAAATCGAACATCATCCACCTTATTGGTATGTTGGTCTTCTATTTTGCTGGTTACTTTTTGTTCAAGTCAGCATTGGGCTATATTACACCGGGTGTTGTCCTAACTGCTCCGTGGGCTGTGGTTGGACTCATGCAATTGCCATTATCATATTGTATACAAGCCATTTTTAAGGCAAATGAGGCCAATGACCACTCGTCTTTAACCCCTAGTGAGGTTAGGCGATTAGTGCCAATAGTCAAATCCAAGAGACTGAAATTGGTTTTATTATTAGCTTTCTATGTATTTTCAACTTTGTTTGTAATCTTGGGGTTAATAGCAAGCACAAATGATCAAGCCCTACTCTTCAGGGTCTTAAAAATTTCAGGTGGATTACTCTTTATTTCTCTCTATACCAGTGTATTCGTTCATAAAATAATGGTTGAGCTTCAAGAGTTTAAAGCGTTATTAAACCGAAGAGAATCAGAGAAGAAGGAAAGAGAGTCACTCCTTGATAGATTAAAATGACCCCCCTCCCCGGCCGTCGTGCCGGGTTTTCTTTTGCCTCCCCTCATCACACACCGTTCAAAAAACCACCATACCCCCCGCTTCAGTTATCGCTATGCGATGCAAGTCACAAAATAAATCCATCCTAAATACAACCAGTTATATCTAAAACAACCAATGAAACAACTTTTGTTGTTGACGGTAAAACAACTATAGTTTTAAATGAGTTCATCGCAACAACACAACGATACGGCAACCACCTGATTCACCGTTGCGATGACCGCTTAGATCCGCAGCTTGAATTTCAGCAGGCTCCGGGGAGTGCGAGGGGTGAAACGGACGTGTGAACGTCGGTGTGACCAGCTGAAATCAACTCAACACCTCATACCTCAGTCGCTTCAACGAGGCGGCTTAGTTATGACAACCGGCGGCCATCCACCGCCTGAATACGCGCAGAAGTCTCTATATGTTCAGCAGCCCAGCTTACGGGCAGGAGTTTTTATGGTTCATCAACATTACGGAACGCAGACCGTTAATCGAGGTGCGGTCATGCCAGGAATGCTGGTCAAACACAAAGATGGTACCTGGACTGCATCAGCTAATTTACGCGGACGGCTTTATCTGCATCGCGGCATCGAGCGCACTTATACCCGTGATTTGCTCGTGGAAGTTTTTCTCGACGGACGCGGTAACGGCCTGAATCACTAATCCCCTTTCCTGTTTTCCTAATCAGCCTGGCATTTAGCGGGCGATATTTTCACAGCCATTTTCAGGAGTTCAGCCATGAACGCTTATTACATTCAGGATCGTCTTGAGGCTCAAAGCTGGGCGCGTCACTACCAGCAGATCGCCCGTGAAGAGAAAGAGGCAGAACTGGCAGACGACATGGAAAAAGGCCTGCCCCAGCACCTGTTTGAATCGCTATGCATCGATCATTTGCAACGCCACGGGGCCAGCAAAAAAGCCATTACCCGTGCGTTTGATGACGATGTTGAGTTTCAGGAGCGCATGGCAGAACACATCCGGTACATGGTTGAAACCATTGCTCACCATCAGGTTGATATTGATTCAGAGGTATAAAACGGATGAGTACAGCACTCGCAACGCTGGCAGGGAAGCTGGCTGAACGTGTCGGCATGGATTCTGTCGACCCACAGGAACTGATCACCACTCTTCGCCAGACAGCATTTAAAGGCGATGCCAGCGATGCGCAGTTCATCGCATTGCTGATCGTCGCCAACCAATACGGCCTTAATCCGTGGACGAAAGAAATTTACGCCTTCCCTGATAAGCAGAACGGCATCGTTCCGGTGGTGGGCGTTGATGGCTGGTCCCGCATCATCAACGAAAACCAGCAGTTTGACGGCATGGACTTTGAACAGGACAATGAATCCTGTACATGCCGGATTTACCGCAAGGACCGTAATCATCCGATCTGCGTTACCGAATGGATGGATGAATGCCGCCGCGAACCATTCAAAACTCGCGAAGGCAGAGAAATCACGGGGCCGTGGCAGTCGCATCCCAAACGAATGTTACGGCATAAAGCCATGATTCAGTGTGCCCGTCTGGCCTTCGGATTTGCTGGTATCTATGACAAGGATGAAGCCGAGCGCATTGTCGAAAATACTGCATACACTGCAGAACGCCAGCCGGAACGCGACATCACTCCGGTTAACGATGAAACCATGCAGGAGATTAACACTCTGCTGATCGCCCTGGATAAAACATGGGATGACGACTTATTGCCACTCTGTTCCCAGATATTTCGCCGCGACATTCGTGCATCGTCAGAACTGACACAGGCCGAAGCAGTAAAAGCTCTTGGATTCCTGAAACAGAAAGCCGCAGAGCAGAAGGTGGCAGCATGACACCGGACATTATCCTGCAGCGTACCGGGATCGATGTGAGAGCTGTCGAACAGGGGGATGATGCGTGGCACAAATTACGGCTCGGCGTCATCACCGCTTCAGAAGTTCACAACGTGATAGCAAAACCCCGCTCCGGAAAGAAGTGGCCTGACATGAAAATGTCCTACCTCCACACCCTGCTGGCTGAGGTTTGCACCGGTGTGGCTCCGGAAGTTAATGCTAAGGCGCTGGCCTGGGGAAAACAGTACGAGAACGACGCCAGAACCCTGTTTGAATTCACTTCCGGCGTGAATGTTACTGAATCCCCGATCATCTATCGCGACGAAAGTATGCGCACCGCCTGCTCTCCCGATGGTTTATGCAGTGACGGCAATGGCCTTGAGCTGAAATGCCCGTTTACCTCCCGGGATTTCATGAAGTTCCGGCTCGGTGGTTTCGAGGCCATAAAGTCGGCTTACATGGCCCAGGTGCAGTACAGCATGTGGGTAACACGAAAAGATGCCTGGTACTTTGCCAACTATGACCCGCGTATGAAGCGTGAAGGACTGCATTATGTCGTGGTTGAGCGGGATGAAAAGTACATGGCGAGTTTTGACGAGATGGTGCCGGAGTTCATCGAAAAAATGGACGAGGCACTGGCTGAAATTGGTTTTGTATTTGGGGAGCAATGGCGATGACGCACCCTCACGATAATATCCGGGTAGGCGCGATCACTTTCATCTACTCCGTTACAAAGCGAGACTGGGTATTTCCCGGCCTTTCTGTTATCCAAAATCCACTGAAAGCCCAGCGGCTGGCTTAGGAGATAAATAATAAACGAGGGGCTGTATGCACAAAGCATCTCCCGTTGAGTTAAGAACGAGTATCGAGATGGCACATAGCCTCGCTCAAATTGGAGTCAGGTTTGTGCCAATACCAGTAGAAACAGACTAAGAATTTCATACGTTAGCCACATCCCTTTCACAAAAGCTGGAAATGATGGTGGCGAAAGCAGAAGCAGATGAGAGAGACCAGGTATGACAACCACTGAATGCATTTTTCTGGCAGCGGGCTTCATATTCTGTGTGCTTATGCTTGCCGACATGGGACTTGTTCAATGACACCTCAGCAAGAAAACGCCCTTCGCAGTATTGCCCGTCAGGCTAATTATGAAATCAAAAAAGCCAGACAGCAGTTTCCGGATAAAAACGTCGATGACATTTGCCGTAGCGTACTGAAGAAGCACCGCGAAACGGTAACGCTGATGGGATTCACACCGACTCATTTAAGCCTGGCGATCGGCATGTTAAACGGCGTCTTTAAGGAACGGTGAACATGAAAAACAAAATCATCATGGAGCTACAGGCTCCTTTTTTATTATTCGCATTCGCCCTCAAGCGTATTAACCAACAGTTCAGGGATTAATGAAAGATGGCAGACATCATTGATTCAGCATCAGAAATAGAAGAATTACAGCGCAACACAGCAATAAAAATGCGCCGCCTGAACTACCTGGCTGTATCTGCCACTCATTGTTGTGAGTGTGGCGATCCGATAGATGAACGAAGACGCCTGGCCGTTCAGGGTTGTCGTACTTGCGCCAGTTGCCAGCAAGATCTGGAGCTTATCCGCAAACAAAGGGGGATTAAGTGATGGCTAACCTGCAACTTGCTGTTAAAAGTGAATACTTCGATGCCATGATTCGCGGAGAGAAAACGGAAGAGTATCGCTTGTGTAATGACTACTGGAATAAGCGAATTATGTTCCGGGAATATGACCGCCTGATTATCACAAAGGGATATCCGAAGCGCGACGATTCCAGTCGCAGAATTGATGTTCCGTATGACGGATATGAAGTGAAGACAATCACACATCCGCACTTTGGCGATAAACCGGTAAAGGTGTTCGCTATAAAGGTGAATATCAGCACTGAATATCAATCCGCACAACACAAGGTCAAGAATGTTCAGAGTGATTGACCCTAACACCTGGTACGTCGACCACCACGGCACTCCCTGCAAAATCCTGCGTTCTACCCACAACAAAGTTCACTACATCCGAAAAGGCAGAACATGTATCGCCAGCATGTTCCGCTTTAATCATGACTTTGAACCTGTGAATAAAGCTGATGCAGATCGGATAGCAGAAGAGATCGAAACGGCAGAACACATTAAGAAGTTACGTGACATGCGCAGGAAATAGAAAAATTGATAAATTCAATACTGCATTTCTCAGCATTAAATTTATCTCTATGACCAGTCAAGAGATGTACCTGCCATGAGCTTAATATCATGTCAGATATATCGGTCACAAACTCCCTCAGCAGCTAAGAGGAGGACAAATGTCTCGACTAATCACTTTACAGGACTGGGCTAAAGAAGAATTTGGGGACTTAGCACCAAGTGAGCGAGTTCTGAAAAAATACGCGCAAGGGAAAATGATGGCCCCACCCGCTATAAAAGTTGGTCGCTACTGGATGATTGACCGAAATTCCCGTTTTGTAGGAACGCTTGCAGAACCGCAACTCCCAATAAACGCAAACCCAAAACTCCAACGGATAATCGCTGATGGCTGCTAGACCCCGATCTCACAAAATCTCTATACCCAATTTATATTGCAAATTAGATAAGCGAACCGGAAAGGTATATTGGCAATACAAACATCCACTATCCGGTCGTTTTCATAGCTTAGGAACTGATGAGAATGAAGCAAAACAAGTTGCTACTGAAGCAAATACCATTATTGCTGAACAACGTACCCGACAAATATTAAGCGTCAATGAGCGTCTGGAAAGAATGAAAGGCAGGCGCTCAGACATTACGGTGACAGAATGGCTTGATAAATATATTTCTATCCAGGAGGACAGGCTGCAACATAATGAACTAAGACCCAACTCCTATCGGCAAAAAGGCAAACCCATTCGTCTTTTCCGTGAGCATTGTGGAATACAACACCTCAAGGATATTACCGCACTTGATATTGCCGAAATAATTGATGCTGTAAAGGCTGAAGGTCATAACAGGATGGCGCAAGTCGTGAGAATGGTGTTAATCGACGTCTTCAAAGAAGCACAACACGCAGGACATGTTCCGCCAGGATTTAACCCAGCGCAGGCAACAAAACAACCGCGAAATCGAGTAAACCGCCAAAGATTATCACTGCCCGAATGGCAGGCAATATTTGACAGCGTAAGCAGACGGCAGCCCTATTTAAAATGCGGCATGCTACTTGCTCTTGTTACTGGACAACGTTTAGGCGATATCTGCAATTTGAAATTCTCTGATATATGGGACGACATGTTGCACATTACTCAGGAAAAAACCGGTTCAAAACTTGCTATTCCGCTTAACCTGAAATGCGATGCTCTGAATATTACCCTTCGTGAAGTTATATCTCAGTGCAGGGATGCTGTTGTTAGTAAATATCTGGTCCATTACCGTCACACTACCTCTCAAGCAAACAGAGGAGACCAGGTTTCTGCAAATACTCTGACAACGGCTTTTAAAAAGGCCCGGGAAAAATGTGGCATAAAATGGGAGCAAGGAACTGCGCCCACATTTCATGAGCAGCGATCTCTGTCAGAACGGTTATATCGGGAACAGGGTCTGGATACGCAAAAGTTGTTAGGCCATAAATCCAGAAAAATGACCGACCGATACAATGATGATCGTGGTAAAGACTGGATTATCGTAGATATCAAAACAGCATAGAAAATAGCCAGTTTTGGGGAAGGGTTTTGGGGAAAGTTTTGGGGAAGATTTTACATCATCATAAAACAACGGGCGTGTTATACGCCCGTTTCAATATTTAACACATGTAGTGATTACATATTCTTGATGATCGCGTCACCAAACTCTGAACATTTCAGCAGTTTAGCGCCTTCCATCAGACGTTCGAAGTCATAGGTTACGGTCTTGGCATTGATTGCGCCTTCCATACCTTTAACAATCAGGTCAGCCGCTTCAGTCCAACCCATATGGCGCAGCATCATCTCAGCGGAGAGAATAATAGAGCCTGGGTTTACTTTGTCCTGTCCGGCATATTTCGGCGCAGTACCGTGGGTGGCTTCAAACAGGGCGCATTCGTCACCGATGTTTGCGCCAGGGGCGATACCGATACCACCAACCTGCGCTGCCAGGGCGTCAGAAATGTAGTCACCGTTCAGGTTCATACAGGCGATAACATCATATTCAGCCGGACGCAGCAGGATCTGTTGCAGGAATGCATCAGCAATCACGTCTTTAATGACGATCTCTTTGCCGGTATTCGGGTTTTTAACTTTCAGCCACGGGCCGCCGTCGATCAGTTCACCGCCAAATTCTTCACGCGCCAGTTGGTAGCCCCAGTCTTTAAACGCGCCTTCGGTGAACTTCATGATGTTGCCTTTGTGCACCAGGGTCACAGAGTCACGATCGTTAGCAATTGCGTATTCGATCGCTGCACGAACCAGACGTTTGGTGCCTTCTTCCGAACACGGCTTAATACCGATACCGCAATGTTCCGGGAAGCGAATTTTCTTCACGCCCATCTCTTCACGCAGGAATTTAATCACTTTCTCAGCGTCGGCAGAGTCTGCTTTCCATTCGATACCCGCATAAATGTCTTCCGAGTTTTCACGGAAGATAACCATATCGGTCAGTTCAGGGTGTTTAACCGGGCTTGGAGTGCCCTGATAGTAACGTACCGGACGCAGGCAGATGTAGAGATCCAGTTCCTGGCGCAGGGCAACGTTCAGAGAGCGAATACCGCCACCAACCGGAGTGGTCAGCGGGCCTTTAATGGCAACGCGATATTCACGAATCAGATCAAGGGTTTCAGCAGGCAACCAGACGTCCTGACCATAAACCTGTGTGGATTTTTCACCGGTGTAAATTTCCATCCAGGAGATTTTACGCTCGCCTTTATAGGCTTTCTCGACTGCAGCGTCGACCACTTTCAGCATGGCTGGGGTTACATCTACACCGATTCCATCACCTTCAATGTAAGGGATAATCGGATTTTCAGGAACGTTGAGTTTGCCGTTTTGCAGGGTGATCTTCTTGCCTTGTGCCGGAACAACTACTTTACTTTCCATTCACCTCTCCTTCGAGCGCTACTGGTTTGCTCGTCTACCACCACGTTGCATATGCGTTTGCGTCCTGCGATACGGATGCTTTAGAGCAATTTTTTGTTAATGATTTGTAATTGGCTTGTCAATACTACCCTATTGTTTGCCGTCATGAAAGATGCGCGTTATTAGGCTATAATGCGGCAATTCATAATCTCTGAAAATACCATGCAAAAAACTTCTTTTAGAAATCACCAGGTTAAGCGATTCAGCTCGCAACGTTCTACCAGGCGTAAACCTGAAAACCAGCCCACGCGTGTGATCCTGTTCAATAAACCCTACGATGTTCTTCCGCAGTTCACCGATGAAGCCGGACGCAAAACATTAAAAGAATTCATCCCGGTTCAGGGGGTGTATGCGGCAGGTCGTCTCGACCGCGACAGCGAAGGGTTACTGGTGCTGACCAATAACGGCGCGTTGCAGGCGCGTTTAACCCAGCCGGGTAAACGCACCGGAAAAATCTATTATGTGCAGGTGGAAGGTATTCCCACACAAGACGCACTTGAAGCCTTGCGCAATGGCGTAACCTTAAATGATGGCCCTACCCTGCCCGCAGGCGCGGAGCTGGTTGAAGAACCCGCGTGGTTATGGCCGCGGAATCCACCAATTCGTGAGCGCAAAAGTATTCCCACCAGCTGGCTGAAGATCACCTTATATGAAGGACGTAATCGCCAGGTGCGCCGCATGACCGCCCATGTTGGTTTCCCCACGCTGCGACTGATTCGCTATGCGATGGGGGATTACTCTTTGGATAATCTTGCCAATGGCGAATGGCGAGACGCGACAGATTAAGGATGCAAAATGTTTAAACCGCACGTTACCGTTGCCTGCGTGGTGCACGCAGAAGGCAAATTTTTAGTCGTTGAAGAGACGATTAATGGTAAAGCGTTATGGAACCAACCTGCCGGGCACCTGGAAGCCGATGAAACCTTAGTGGAAGCCGCCGCCCGTGAGCTGTGGGAAGAAACCGGCATCAGCGCGCAGCCGCAACACTTTATTCGTATGCATCAGTGGATTGCGCCGGATAAAACGCCGTTTTTGCGTTTCCTCTTTGCCATTGAGCTTGAGCAAATATGCCCGACGCAGCCTCATGACAGCGATATCGACTGCTGCCGTTGGGTCAGCGCCGAAGAAATTTTACAGGCGTCAAATCTTCGTTCGCCGCTGGTGGCGGAAAGTATTCGTTGTTATCAAAGCGGGCAACGCTATCCGCTGGAGATGATTGGCGATTTTAACTGGCCTTTTACAAAGGGTGTCATCTAAAAGGCTGCGTGATAGAATACGCCGCCTTGAAGTTCAATGTCGTGAGTGATCCAATGTCTGAAACCGCAAAAAAAGTAATCGTCGGCATGTCCGGCGGTGTCGATTCCTCCGTTTCTGCCTGGCTGTTGCAACAACAGGGATATCAGGTCGAAGGCCTGTTTATGAAGAACTGGGAAGAAGACGACGGTGAGGAATATTGCACAGCGGCAGCGGATCTGGCTGATGCCCAGGCTGTCTGCGACAAGCTCGGCATTGAACTGCACACCGTTAACTTTGCTGCCGAGTACTGGGACAACGTCTTCGAACTGTTCCTTGCCGAATATAAAGCCGGTCGCACGCCAAATCCGGATATTCTGTGCAACAAAGAGATCAAATTTAAAGCTTTCCTCGAATTTGCCGCCGAAGATTTAGGTGCCGATTATATCGCTACCGGTCATTACGTACGTCGGGCAGATGTCGATGGCAAGAGCCGCCTGCTGCGTGGCCTGGACAGCAATAAAGACCAGAGCTACTTCCTTTATACGCTCAGCCATGAGCAAATTGCGCAAAGCCTGTTCCCGGTCGGCGAACTGGAAAAACCGCAGGTGCGTAAGATTGCTGAAGATCTCGGTCTGGTCACCGCGAAGAAAAAAGACTCTACCGGTATCTGCTTTATCGGCGAGCGTAAATTCCGCAAGTTCCTGGGCCGTTATCTCCCGGCGCAACCGGGCAAAATCATTACCGTCGATGGCGATGAAATTGGTGAGCACCAGGGGCTGATGTATCACACCCTCGGTCAGCGTAAAGGTCTGGGTATCGGTGGCACCAAAGACGGCACCGAAGAACCGTGGTATGTGGTCGATAAAGACGTCGAAAACAACATTCTGATTGTTGCGCAAGGCCATGAACACCCGCGTCTGATGTCTGTCGGTCTGATTGCCCAGCAGCTGCACTGGGTCGATCGCGAGCCGTTCACCGGTACTATGCGTTGCACAGTAAAAACCCGCTATCGCCAGACCGACATCCCGTGCACCGTCAAGGCGCTGGACGCTGATCGCATTGAAGTGATTTTCGATGAGCCGGTTGCCGCCGTGACGCCGGGCCAGTCTGCCGTTTTCTATAACGGTGAAGTGTGCCTCGGTGGCGGTATTATTGAGCAGCGTCTGCCGCTGCCGGTCTGATTATTATCTTTACTTAAAACAAGGAAGCAGTGAACGTGGCAAAGAATTACTATGACATCACCCTCGCCCTTGCCGGTATTTGTCAGTCGGCACGCCTGGTGCAACAACTCGCTCACCAGGGGCATTGTGATGGCGATGCGCTACACGTCTCACTCAACAGTATTATCGATATGAACCCCAGCTCAACGCTGGCGGTTTTTGGCGGTAGCGAAGCCAACCTGCGCGTCGGGCTGGAAACCTTGCTCGGCGTACTCAATGCCAGCAGTCGCCAGGGCTTAAACGCCGAATTAACCCGCTACACACTCAGTCTGATGGTGCTTGAGCGCAAACTCTCCTCAGCGAAAGGTGCGCTCGACACTCTGGGCAACCGGATCAACGGCCTGCAACGCCAGCTCGAACACTTCGATTTACAGTCCGAAACGCTGATGAGCGCGATGGCTGCTATCTATGTTGATGTGATTAGCCCGCTTGGCCCGCGCATTCAGGTCACCGGTTCCCCTGCTGTACTGCAAAGCCCACAAGTGCAGGCGAAAGTTCGCGCTACCCTGCTGGCAGGCATTCGCGCCGCCGTGCTCTGGCACCAGGTCGGCGGCGGACGTCTGCAACTGATGTTTTCTCGTAATCGCCTGACCACTCAGGCAAAACAAATTCTTGCTCATTTAACCCCGGAGTTGTGATCTATGGAATTATCCTCACTGACCGCCGTTTCCCCTGTCGATGGACGCTACGGCGATAAAGTCAGCGCGCTGCGCGGGATTTTCAGCGAATATGGTTTGCTGAAATTCCGTGTACAAGTTGAAGTACGTTGGCTGCAAAAACTGGCCGCGCACGCAGCGATCAAGGAAGTTCCTGCTTTTGCTGCCGACGCAATCGGTTACCTTGATGCAATTGTCGCCAGTTTCAGCGAAGAAGATGCAGCACGCATCAAAACCATCGAGCGTACCACTAACCACGACGTTAAAGCGGTTGAGTATTTCCTGAAAGAAAAAGTGGCGGAGATCCCGGAACTGCATGCGGTTTCTGAATTCATCCACTTTGCCTGTACTTCGGAAGATATCAATAACCTCTCTCACGCATTAATGCTGAAAACCGCGCGTGATGAAGTGATCCTGCCGTACTGGCGTCAACTGATTGATGGTATTAAAGATCTCGCCGTTCAGTACCGCGATATCCCGCTGCTGTCCCGTACCCACGGTCAGCCAGCCACGCCGTCAACCATTGGTAAAGAGATGGCTAACGTCGCCTACCGTATGGAGCGCCAGTACCGCCAGCTTAACCAGGTGGAGATCCTCGGCAAAATCAACGGCGCTGTCGGTAACTACAACGCCCACATCGCCGCTTACCCGGAAGTTGACTGGCATCAGTTCAGCGAAGAGTTCGTCACCTCGCTGGGTATTCAGTGGAACCCGTACACCACCCAGATCGAACCGCACGACTACATTGCCGAACTGTTTGATTGCGTTGCGCGCTTCAACACCATTCTGATCGACTTTGACCGTGACGTCTGGGGTTATATCGCCCTTAACCACTTCAAACAGAAAACCATTGCTGGTGAGATTGGTTCTTCCACCATGCCGCATAAAGTTAACCCGATCGACTTCGAAAACTCCGAAGGGAACCTGGGGCTTTCCAACGCGGTATTGCAGCACCTGGCAAGCAAACTGCCAGTTTCCCGCTGGCAGCGTGACCTGACCGACTCCACCGTGCTGCGTAACCTCGGCGTGGGTATCGGTTATGCGCTGATTGCGTATCAATCCACCCTGAAAGGCGTGAGTAAACTGGAAGTGAACCGTGACCATCTACTGGATGAACTGGATCACAACTGGGAAGTGCTGGCTGAACCAATCCAGACAGTTATGCGTCGCTATGGCATCGAAAAACCGTACGAGAAGCTGAAAGAGCTGACTCGCGGTAAGCGCGTTGACGCCGAAGGCATGAAGCAGTTTATCGATGGTCTGGCGTTGCCAGAAGAAGAGAAAGCCCGCCTGAAAGCGATGACGCCGGCTAACTACATTGGTCGCGCCATCACCATGGTTGATGAGCTGAAATAAGCCTCAAAACAGTGCCGGATGGCGATGCTGTCCGGCCTGCTTATTAAGATTATCCGCTTTTTATTTTTTCACTTTACCTCCCCTCCCCCGCTGGTTTATTTAATGTTTACCCCCATAACCACATAATCGCGTTACACTATTTTAATAATTAAGACAGGGAGAAATAAAAATGCGCGTACTGGTTGTTGAAGACAATGCGTTGTTACGTCACCACCTTAAAGTTCAGATTCAGGATGCTGGTCATCAGGTCGATGATGCAGAAGATGCCAAAGAAGCCGATTATTATCTCAATGAACATTTACCGGATATTGCGATTGTCGATCTCGGTTTGCCTGACGAGGACGGTCTGTCACTGATTCGCCGCTGGCGTAGCAATGATGTTTCACTGCCGATTCTGGTATTAACCGCCCGTGAAAGCTGGCAGGACAAAGTCGAAGTATTAAGTGCCGGTGCTGATGATTACGTGACTAAACCGTTTCATATTGAAGAGGTGATGGCGCGAATGCAGGCATTAATGCGGCGTAATAGCGGTCTGGCTTCACAGGTCATTTCGCTACCCCCGTTTCAGGTTGATCTCTCCCGCCGTGAATTATCTATTAATGACGAAGTGATCAAACTGACCGCGTTCGAATACACCATTATGGAAACGTTGATACGCAATAATGGCAAAGTGGTGAGCAAAGATTCGTTAATGCTCCAACTCTATCCGGATGCGGAGCTGCGGGAAAGTCATACCATAGATGTACTGATGGGACGTCTGCGCAAAAAAATACAGGCACAATATCCGCAAGAAGTGATTACCACCGTTCGCGGCCAGGGCTATCTGTTCGAATTGCGCTGATGAAAAAATTACTGCATCTTTTTTTCCCGCTCTCGCTGCGGGTACGTTTTCTGTTAGCAACGGCAGCAGTAGTATTGGTGCTTTCGCTTGCCTACGGAATGGTTGCGCTGATCGGTTATAGCGTCAGTTTCGATAAAACCACGTTTCGGCTGTTACGTGGCGAGAGCAATCTGTTCTATACCCTTGCGAAGTGGGAAAACAATAAGTTGCATGTCGAGTTACCCGAAAATATCGACAAGCAAAGCCCCACGATGACACTAATTTATGATGAGAACGGGCAGCTTTTATGGGCGCAACGTGACGTGCCCTGGCTGATGAAGATGATCCAGCCTGACTGGCTGAAATCGAATGGTTTTCATGAAATTGAAGCGGATGTTAACGATACCAGCCTCTTGCTGAGTGGAGATCATTCGATACAGCAACAGTTGCAGGAAGTGCGGGAAGATGATGACGACGCGGAGATGACCCACTCGGTGGCGGTAAACGTCTACCCGGCAACATCGCGGATGCCAAAGTTAACCATTGTGGTGGTGGATACCATTCCGGTGGAGCTAAAAAGTTCCTATATGGTCTGGAGCTGGTTTATCTATGTGCTCTCAGCCAATCTGCTGTTAGTGATCCCGCTGCTGTGGGTCGCCGCCTGGTGGAGTTTACGCCCCATCGAAGCCCTGGCAAAAGAAGTCCGCGAACTGGAAGAACATAACCGTGAATTGCTCAATCCAGCCACAACGCGAGAACTGACCAGTCTGGTACGAAACCTGAACCGACTGTTAAAAAGTGAACGCGAACGTTACGACAAATATCGTACGACGCTCACCGACCTGACCCATAGTCTGAAAACGCCACTGGCGGTGCTGCAAAGTACGCTGCGTTCTCTGCGTAGTGAGAAGATGAGCGTCAGTGATGCTGAGCCGGTAATGCTGGAGCAAATCAGCCGCATTTCACAGCAAATTGGCTACTACCTGCATCGTGCCAGTATGCGCGGCGGGACATTGCTTAGCCGCGAGCTGCATCCGGTCGCCCCACTGTTGGACAATCTCACCTCGGCGCTGAACAAAGTGTATCAACGCAAAGGGGTCAATATCTCTCTCGATATTTCGCCAGAGATCAGCTTTGTTGGTGAGCAGAACGATTTTGTCGAGGTGATGGGTAATGTGCTGGATAATGCCTGTAAATATTGCCTCGAATTTGTCGAAATTTCTGCAAGGCAAACCGACGAGCATCTCTATATTGTGGTCGAGGATGATGGCCCCGGTATTCCATTAAGCAAGCGAGAGGTCATTTTCGACCGTGGTCAACGGGTTGATACTTTACGCCCTGGGCAAGGTGTGGGGCTGGCGGTAGCCCGCGAAATCACCGAGCAATATGAGGGTAAAATCGTCGCCGGAGAGAGCATGCTGGGCGGTGCGCGGATGGAAGTGATTTTTGGTCGCCAGCATTCTGCACCGAAAGATGAATAAATATGTCCATACTTCACGCATTACGTTAAGCATCCGTTATAATCGGTTGCAGATACCAGCCTGTGGATGCTTAACATGGAATACCAACTCACTCTTAACTGGCCCGATTTTCTTGAACGTCACTGGCAGAAACGCCCGGTGGTGTTAAAACGCGGCTTTAATAATTTTATTGACCCAATCTCTCCAGACGAGTTGGCGGGTCTGGCGATGGAAAGCGAAGTCGACAGTCGACTGGTCAGTCATCAGGATGGCAAATGGCAGGTCAGCCACGGTCCATTCGAAAGCTACGATCATCTCGGAGAAACTAACTGGTCATTGTTAGTGCAAGCAGTGAACCACTGGCATGAGCCGACCGCTGCGCTAATGCGACCGTTCCGTGAACTACCGGACTGGCGTATTGATGATCTGATGATCTCTTTTTCTGTACCGGGCGGCGGCGTCGGCCCGCATCTCGATCAGTACGACGTGTTTATCATTCAGGGTACCGGTCGTCGTCGCTGGCGAGTGGGTGAAAAGCTGCAAATGAAACAGCACTGCCCGCACCCGGATCTGTTACAGGTCGATCCGTTCGAAGCCATCATCGATGAAGAGCTGGAGCCTGGCGATATTCTTTATATTCCGCCAGGATTCCCGCATGAAGGCTACGCGCTGGAAAATGCGATGAACTATTCCGTGGGTTTTCGCGCGCCGAATACGCGGGAACTGATTAGCGGATTTGCCGATTATGTGCTGCAACGTGAACTGGGCGGCAACTACTACAGCGATCCTGATGTTCCACCTCGCGCTCATCCTGCGGACGTTCTGCCGCAAGAGATGGATAAACTGCGTGAGATGATGCTCGAATTGATCAACCAGCCGGAACACTTTAAGCAATGGTTTGGCGAGTTTATATCCCAGTCACGTCATGAACTGGATATCGCGCCGCCAGAGCCGCCTTATCAGCCGGATGAAATCTACGATGCGCTGAAACAAGGTGATGTGCTGGTGCGCCTGGGGGGTCTGCGCGTATTGCGCATTGGCGACGACGTGTATGCCAATGGTGAGAAAATCGATTCCCCGCACCGTCCGGCACTGGATGCACTCGCCAGCAACATTGCGCTGACCGCGGAGAATTTTGGCGATGCGCTGGAAGATCCGTCATTCCTCGCGATGCTCGCGGCGCTGGTCAATAGCGGATACTGGTTCTTCGAAGGGTAAGTTTGGATTTAAGCCGGATGCGGCATCACATGCCGCATCCCTTTTTGCTTACTTCCGTTGCGCCGTCAACTCGGCAATACGGACGATCACCTGCACCGCTTTTTCCATACCTTCCAGAGTCACAAACTCATGCTTACCATGATAGTTGTAACCGCCAGTGAACAGGTTCGGGCACGGTAATCCCATAAACGACAACTGCGCGCCGTCGGTACCGCCGCGGATCGGTTTCAGTTCCGGTTCAATATCGCAGTCACGCATCGCCTGCTGGGCGATATCGAGAATATGCGGATGCTCAACCACTTTCTCGCGCATATTGTAGTAACTGTCTTCAATCACCAGTTCAATGTAGCAATCAGGATGTAACCCTTTGCCCACTTTTTTAGCGATCTCCATCATTTTACGTTTACGCGCTTCAAACTGTTTACGGTCGAAATCACGGATGATGTAGTGCATATCGGCCCGTTCAACAGTGCCTTTCATGCTCGCCAGGTGATAGAAACCTTCATAGCCTTCTGTCATTTCCGGGCTTTCATCCGCCGGAACTTCCGCATGAATACGTGCCGCCAGCGACAGCGCATTTACCATTACTCCTTTCGCCGTGCCCGGGTGAACATTGTTACCGACAATTTTGATATTGACCGACGCGGCGTTGAAGTTTTCAAACTCCAGTTCGCCGACGCCACCACCATCAACGGTGTAAGCCCAGCGGGCATCGAAGGCGTCAACATCAAAATGCTTCGCCCCTTTGCCCACTTCTTCATCCGGGGTAAAGGCGACGCGAATATCACCATGCGGAATGTTTTTTTGTTGCAATACCGCCAGCGCGGTCATGATTTCTGCAATACCTGCTTTGTCATCGGCACCTAACAAGGTTTTACCATCGGTGGTAATCAGCGTCTGACCCAGTAGCTGATGCAGCACCGGGAACATAACCGGTGATAAAACTTCATCGCCGATACCCAGCGCAATATCGCCACCGCGATAGTTTTCAACAATTTGCGGATTCACATTTTTGCCGCTGCAATCCGGTGAGGTATCCACATGAGAAATAAAGCCAATCGCCGGGATATCGCCAGGGACGTTAGCCGGTAACGTCGCCATCAAAGTTCCCTTCTCACTTAAGGTCACATTGATAAGCCCCATCTCTTCGAGCTGCTCTTTCAGCAGATGCAATAACTTCCATTGGCCTTCCGTGCTGGGAACCTGTCTCACCCCTGCTTTTGATTGGGTATCCAGAGACACGTAGTTCAAAAATCGCTCAAGTAGTTTATCCATGTAGTCACCCTCACTTTTTGTGACAACATTATTAAGAAGCAACAAAAGACAAATATTGCGTCAGGTCACTTTTACCCCTGCAAGCGGGAATATTTATCAGCATTACCTTAATGAATATAAAGCTAAGCCAGTAATTCACAACAAAGATTGGCGATTCAAGCGGTTTGCCGTAGAATTACCGCCCTCATTAAGAGTCACCAAGGTGGTTAACCACAAACCCCGCATCGGTAAGCCATCCGTTGCGTTTACATGGGACAGAGTAAAAAATTGAATAAACAACCGAGTTCGCTTTCACCGCTGGTGCAATTGGCGGGAATTCGCAAATGCTTTGATGGTAAAGAGGTCATTCCCCAGCTGGATCTGACTATCAACAATGGCGAGTTCCTCACGCTGCTTGGCCCTTCTGGCTGCGGTAAAACAACCGTTCTTCGCCTGATTGCAGGTCTGGAAACTGTTGATTCCGGACGCATCATGTTGGATAACGAGGACATCACCCACGTTCCGGCGGAAAACCGCTACGTGAACACTGTTTTCCAAAGCTACGCACTTTTCCCCCACATGACCGTGTTCGAAAATGTGGCCTTTGGGTTGCGCATGCAAAAAACCCCCGCTGCTGAAATTACGCCCCGCGTGATGGAAGCCCTGCGGATGGTGCAGCTGGAAACCTTCGCTCAACGCAAACCGCATCAGCTCTCTGGTGGTCAACAGCAACGCGTCGCCATTGCCCGCGCGGTGGTTAACAAGCCTCGTCTGTTGTTGCTGGATGAGTCGCTCTCAGCGCTGGATTACAAACTGCGCAAGCAAATGCAGAACGAGCTGAAAGCGTTACAGCGTAAGCTTGGCATTACATTCGTGTTCGTAACTCACGACCAGGAAGAAGCACTTACTATGTCGGACAGGATCGTGGTGATGCGCGATGGTCGCATTGAGCAAGACGGCACGCCGCGTGAAATCTACGAAGAGCCGAAAAACCTGTTTGTTGCCGGGTTTATTGGCGAAATCAATATGTTTAACGCCACTGTCATCGAACGTCTCGACGAGCAGCGCGTACGCGCCAACGTTGAAGGCCGCGAATGTAATATCTACGTTAACTTCGCCGTTGAACCGGGGCAAAAACTGCATGTTCTGCTGCGCCCGGAAGACTTACGTGTTGAAGAGATTAACGACGACAACCACGCCGAAGGGCTGATTGGTTACGTTCGCGAGCGTAACTACAAAGGCATGACGCTGGAGTCGGTTGTTGAGCTGGAAAATGGCAAGATGGTGATGGTCAGCGAATTCTTCAATGAAGACGATCCTGACTTTGACCACTCTCTCGACCAAAAAATGGCCATTAATTGGGTAGAAAGCTGGGAGGTCGTACTGGCTGATGAAGAACACAAGTAAGTTCCAGAATGTAGTGATTGTCACTATTGTCGGTTGGCTTGTGTTGTTTGTCTTTCTGCCCAACCTGATGATCATTGGCACCAGCTTTTTGACCCGCGACGACGCCAGTTTCGTCAAAATGGTCTTTACGCTGGATAACTACACGCGTCTGCTCGATCCGCTCTATTTTGAAGTGCTATTGCACTCGCTGAATATGGCGCTGATCGCCACCCTCGCCAGCCTGGTGCTGGGCTATCCTTTTGCCTGGTTTCTGGCGAAGCTGCCACACAAGGTGCGTCCGCTGCTGCTGTTTCTGCTGATTGTTCCGTTCTGGACCAACTCATTGATTCGTATTTACGGGCTGAAAATTTTCCTCAGCACCAAAGGCTATCTCAACGAGTTTTTGCTCTGGCTGGGCGTTATCGATACACCAATTCGCATCATGTTCACGCCTAGTGCGGTGATTATCGGTCTGGTTTACATTCTGCTGCCGTTTATGGTGATGCCGCTGTACTCCAGTATCGAAAAACTGGATAAGCCGTTGCTTGAGGCGGCGCGCGATCTCGGTGCCAGCAAGTTGCAGACCTTTATCCGCATCATTATCCCACTAACGATGCCGGGAATTATTGCCGGATGTCTGCTGGTGATGCTGCCAGCGATGGGCCTGTTCTATGTGTCCGACCTGATGGGCGGTGCGAAAAACCTGCTGATCGGTAACGTCATCAAGGTACAGTTCCTCAATATTCGTGACTGGCCGTTTGGTGCAGCCACCAGCATTACGCTGACTATCGTAATGGGCCTGATGTTGCTGGTTTACTGGCGCGCTTCTCGTCTGCTGAATAAGAAGGTGGAACTCGAATGATCGGTCGACTGCTTCGCGGCGGTTTTATGACCGCTATCTACGCGTACCTGTATATCCCAATCATTATTTTGATTGTGAACTCCTTTAACAGCTCGCGCTTTGGCATCAACTGGCAGGGTTTTACCACCAAATGGTATAGCCTGCTGATGAACAACGACAGCCTGTTACAGGCAGCGCAGCATTCACTAACAATGGCGGTGTTTTCGGCGACGTTTGCTACGCTTATCGGTTCACTGACGGCAGTTGCGCTGTACCGTTATCGCTTTCGTGGTAAGCCGTTCGTTAGCGGAATGCTGTTTGTGGTGATGATGTCACCAGATATCGTGATGGCGATTTCGCTGCTGGTGCTGTTTATGCTGCTGGGTATTCAGCTTGGCTTCTGGTCGCTGCTGTTCTCGCATATCACCTTCTGCCTGCCATTTGTGGTGGTGACAGTGTATTCGCGCCTGAAAGGTTTTGACGTGCGAATGCTGGAAGCGGCGAAAGATCTCGGTGCCAGCGAATTTACCATTCTGCGAAAAATCATTCTGCCTCTGGCAATGCCAGCGGTAGCGGCGGGCTGGGTGTTAAGCTTTACCCTGTCGATGGACGACGTGGTGGTTTCTTCGTTTGTCACCGGGCCGAGTTATGAAATTCTGCCGTTAAAAATTTATTCGATGGTCAAAGTCGGCGTATCGCCGGAAGTTAACGCGCTGGCAACCATATTACTGGTGCTGTCGCTGGTGATGGTAATTGCCAGCCAGCTTATTGCTCGTGATAAAACGAAAGGTAACACAGGGGACGTTAAATGAAAAAATGGTCACGCCACCTGCTCGCGGCGGGTGCTCTGGCACTGGGCATGAGCGCCGCTCACGCCGATGACAACAACACGCTGTATTTCTACAACTGGACCGAGTACGTGCCGCCAGGACTGCTTGAACAGTTCACCAAAGAAACCGGTATTAAGGTTATCTATTCGACTTACGAGTCGAACGAAACCATGTACGCGAAGCTGAAAACGTACAAAGACGGTGCCTATGACCTGGTGGTTCCTTCAACCTATTACGTCGATAAAATGCGTAAAGAAGGGATGATCCAGAAGATCGACAAGTCGAAGTTAAGCAATTTCAGCAACCTCGATCCAGACATGCTCAACAAGCCGTTTGACCCGAATAACGACTATTCCATTCCGTATATCTGGGGTGCAACGGCGATTGGCGTTAACGGTGATGCGGTGGATCCGAAATCTGTCACCAGCTGGGCCGATCTGTGGAAGCCTGAGTACAAAGGCAGCCTGCTGCTGACCGACGATGCCCGTGAAGTGTTCCAGATGGCGCTGCGTAAGCTGGGCTACTCCGGTAACACCACCGATCCGAAAGAGATTGAAGCTGCATACAACGAGCTGAAAAAACTGATGCCAAACGTCGCGGCGTTTAACTCCGATAACCCCGCTAACCCGTATATGGAAGGCGAAGTTAACCTCGGCATGATCTGGAACGGTTCTGCTTTCGTTGCACGCCAGGCGGGTACGCCAATTGATGTGGTATGGCCGAAAGAAGGCGGCATTTTCTGGATGGACAGCCTGGCGATCCCGGCAAATGCCAAAAACAAAGAAGGCGCGCTGAAATTGATCAACTTCCTGCTGCGCCCGGATGTGGCAAAACAGGTTGCTGAAACTATCGGTTATCCAACGCCAAACCTTGCGGCGCGTAAGCTGTTAAGTCCGGAAGTGGCGAACGATAAAACGCTCTACCCGGATGCTGAAACCATTAAAAATGGTGAATGGCAAAATGACGTAGGCTCCGCCAGCAGCATTTATGAAGAGTATTATCAGAAGCTGAAAGCAGGACGTTAATTCAGCAAGTGGGCGGTGGTATTACCGCCCGTTTTTTATTTAGCAAGGATGTGGCTAATGAGCCAGGACAGTAGAGTTTTCTTTCGTATATTCTTCGGTATCGGTCTGGTACTGATCCTCATTTCTGTTGTTATCTTTTATAACCAGTTCACCTATAGCAAAGACGCGATTCATACTGAAGGCGTCATTGTTGATACCGTCTGGCACTCCAGTCATTCTCATCGCACGGGTAAAAATGGTTCGTGGTATCCCGTCGTTGCCTTTCGACCGACGCCAGATTACACGCTAATTTTCAATTCGAGTATCGGCAGCGATTTTTATGAAGACAGCGAAGGCGATAAAGTTAATGTTTATTATTCTCCAGGACATCCTGAAAAGGCTGAGATAAATAACCCGTGGGTTAATTTTTTTAAATGGGGGTTTATCGGCATTATGGGCGTTATTTTTATCTCCGTCGGTTTATTAATCAGTATGCCCTCCTCTAAAAAGACACGCAGGAAACGGAAGTCCCGCCCATGAAAAAAATCATGATACTGCTCAGTTTACTGATGTTCCTGCCTCTGACGGCAATCAGTAAGCCCTTAATTCCAATAATGAAGACTCTTTTTACAGATGTTACCGGTACTGTACCAGATGCTGAAGAGATCGCGCATAAAGCCGAACTTTTTCGCCAACAAACCGGAGTTGCACCGTTTATTGTGGTTTTACCCGACATTAATAATGAAGCCAGTCTCAGGCAAAATGGCAAAGCGATGCTGGCGCATGCGGCATCTTCAATGAGTAATGTAAAAGGAAGTGTTCTGTTACTCTTTACTACCCGCGAGCCACGGTTAATTATGATAACCAACGGCCAGGTCGAAAGCAGTATGGACGATAAACATCTCGGCCTTCTGGTAGAAAATCACACGCTGGCTTATTTACATGCGGATCTCTGGTATCAGGGTATCAATAATGCATTGGCTGTTTTACAAGCACAGATATTAAAACAACCGACGCCACCACTGACATATTATCCGCATCCCGGACAACAGCATGAAAATGATCCACCCGGCAGTACCACGACATTAGGCCTTTTTGCCTGGGCAGTTGCATTCATCGTCTTTGCTGCATTTTTTAACTACACAACGCGCCTTTATTATGCGTTAAAATTTGCAGTGGCGATGGCTGTTGCCAATATGGGGTATCAGGCTTTATGTTTGTATATCGATAACAGCTTTGCGATTACCAGAATATCGCCACTCTGGGCAGGGCTGATTGGTGTCTGTACGTTTATTGCCGCGTTACTATGGACGAGTAAACGGTAAAAGAGGCAGTAAAGTTCGCATGTATTATGCCGGATGCGGCGCGAACGCCTTATCCGGCCCACAAAACCCGCAAATTCAATTAATTGCGCCCCTTCACAGGCCTGACAAGCGTAGCGCATCAGGCAATTTTTCCCGCTTTATAATCCCTTCAGCAACTTTTCAACAAACTCTGGCACCACCTGGCTTGCCGGACCGTAATATTTCTCGGCAAATTCATTACCAACCTGACTCGGTTCAAGATTCAGTTCCACGGTGTGCGCGCCATGCAGTTTCGCTTCGTGAACAAACCCAGCCGCCGGATAAACATGCCCCGAAGTACCAATGGCAATGAAAATATCGGCCATCGACAACGCCATATAAATTTCATCCATACCGAGTGGCATTTCGCCAAACCACACTACGTGCGGGCGCAAGGGTGCCGGGAACTGGCAACAATGGCATTTATCTTCTGGCGTAACGTCTCCGGTCCAGTCGAGGACCTGGCCACTTTGCGAACAACGTACTTTCAGCAGTTCCCCATGCATATGAATCACATTGGTATTGCCTGCGCGTTCATGCAGATTGTCGATATTCTGCGTCACCAGCAAAAAGCGATCGCCGAGAGCATCTTGCAGTTTCGCCAGCGCAAGATGTGCAGCGTTAGGCTGAATTTCTGGCTGCTGCAACTGTCGACGACGGGCGTTATAAAACGTTTGCACCAGTTCAGGATCGCGATCAAAACCTTCCGGCGTTGCCACATCTTCAACCCGATGTTCTTCCCACAGGCCATCTGCGGCGCGAAAGGTACGAATACCTGATTCCGCAGAAATCCCTGCCCCTGTCAGTACGAGTACTCTTGGTTTTTCCATTGCTTCCGGCACCACTTTATCTCTGAAAAAAATACGCTGACGCAAACGCTCGCGCAGGCGGCGTTTATTTTTACGAAAACGACTTAACCGATGACCCCGACGCGACAGCATAGCAACCTCTGTTGTTTAATCGGTTAGATGTAGGAAGGCCGCACCACGCATTCCTCCCGCATCACCGTGGCGCGCGCGTTCAATGCGCGGAACACGAGCTACAGGTAAGAGATGACGAGGCAACCTTTCCGCCAGTTGCGTTGTGATTGCCGGGAAATTCGATAAGCCACCACCAATGACGACCAGGTCAGGGTCAACAATGGTCAGGATATTTCCCAGACAAACCGCTAATAAATCCAGATAACGCTCAACGTGCGCCCTTGCCTGCTCATCGCCTTGATCATAAAGCGCAATAATTTCGGGAGCCTGCAACGGTTGATGATAATAGTGTTGATACAGCCACGCAAAACCGCGACCAGACAGATAATTTTCAATGCAGCCATACTGACCACAGCCGCAGCGGCGTAACGGGAAATCCAGCCCCATCATGGTTAACGCATCAACCGGCAGACGCATATGGCCAAACTCGCCGGTAATATAGCTTTTACCGGTAATTGGTTTACCGTTGAAAATCAGCCCGCCGCCAACGCCGGTGCCGAGAATCAACCCCATCACCAGTGGATATTGAGTAAATTCATCATCCCATGCTTCAGAAAGGGCAAAACAGTTGGCATCGTTATCAAGGCGTACATCGCGATCAAGACGTGCGCTCAGGTCGGCACGCAGCGGTTTACCGCTGGCAGCAGGGACATTGGCGGCATACAGCGTACCATCTTCTGTTTCCGGCATTCCCGGAATACCGATGCCGACAGAACCTTTACAGCCAAAACGCCGGTCAGCTTCAGCTACCAGCTCACACACTGCATCTAAAAATGCGTCATAGCTGTCACGCGGTGTCGGCACCCGCTTTTCCCACTGCAACTGCCGACCGCTATCAAACACGCCAAGCGCAATTTTTGTTCCACCAATATCAAACCCGTAATACATTGCCGCTCCTTGTTTTAATGTACTGCCTTTACTGGCCGCTAAGGACTCGCGCAGGGTCAATATTACTGGCGCGCCGCGCCGGATACCAACTTGCCAAAAGACTCAGCAACAATGCTGTGACCAGTACGTAGAAGACGTCCAGCCAGTGCAATTCCGATGGCAAGAAGTCAATAAAATAGATATCGCTGGAGAGGAACTGATGACCGATCAGCTTTTCAATCCACTCAATAATCGGGGTAAGTTTAAGTGAAACCACCACGCCGATAACCACACCACACAGGCTGCCGAACAGCCCTGCCAGCAATCCATACCAGACAAAGATGGCGCGAATTAAACCATCTTTCGCCCCCAGCGTTCTTAATACTGCGATATCGCCACTCTTGTCTTTCACCGCCATCACTAAGGTGGAGACGATGTTGAAACAGGCCACACCAATCACCAGTACCATCGCCAGATACATAATGGCGCGGATCATCTGGATATCGCGATACATATAGCCGTAAGTACCAATCCAGCTTTTAATATAAACATAGCTGTTGGTCACTTCCCCCGCATCGCGTACCAGCTTATTGGCGTTGAAAACATCCGTCATTTTAAGGGCAATACCTGACACGCTGGAACCCATATCAAGATATTGCTGAGCATCGGCCAGCGGGATCATGGCAAAACTGTGATCGAGTTGACCACTCAACTGCAAAATACCGGCAATGTGCAAACGCACACGTTTTGGCTGCATCAGTTTATGCTCGGGATTCGAATTTGGGATCATAATCGACACCCAATCGCCCTGCTTCACTTTCAGCGCATCCGCCACGCCTTTGCCGATGATAATTTGCTGTTCGCCCGCTTTAAAATTGCGCCAGGCATCCCCCTGAACAAACGAGGGTAATGCGCTCAGACGCTGTTCCTGTTGCGGGTTAACGCCCTTCACCTGGATTGCGCGCAGATTCGCGCCGCTCTCCACCAGCCCGGTGAAATTGATATACGGCGCAGCGGCGGCAATGCCCGGCACTTTCTGCACGTTATCCAGTGCTTCCTGCCAGTTGGTCCACGGCTGATCTACCGCCTCAATTTCACCGTGCGGTACTACCGCCAGAATGCGGTTATTCAGTTCGCGTTCAAAGCCGTTCATCGCGCTTAAGCCGACGATCAATACCGCCACGCCGAGGGCAATGCCAATGGTAGAAATGACGGAGATCAACGACACCATGCCGCCGCGTCGCCGTCCGCGGCTAAAACGCAGGCCAATCAATAACGATAAAGGCATCGCCATTACTCCGCCCCCATCAGGCTCAGTTCCGCCGTCAGACGTCCATCACGCATTTCCAGTTGGCGGCTCATACGTTTCGCCAGTTGCAGGTCGTGAGTAACCACCAGGAAGGCGGTGCCCTGCAAGCGATTCAATTCCCCAAGCAACTGGAAGATGCTGTCGGCGTTACGTGCATCGAGGTTACCAGTAGGTTCATCCGCCAGTACCAGCCGCGGGTTATTGACCAGCGCACGGGCAATCGCCACACGCTGGCGTTCGCCGCCAGAAAGTTCAGATGGGCGGTGATTCGCACGATGCTCCAGCCCCACCGCTTTTAACATCTCCAGCGCACGGCTGTTGATTTCAGCGGGCTTTTTCTTGCCAATCAACAGCGGCATAGCCACGTTTTCCAGGGCGGTAAAATCCGGCAGCAGGTGGTGAAACTGATAAATAAATCCCAGCTTCTGGTTGCGCAGTTCCGCTTTGGCCGCCGACGACAGTTTGCTCATCGGTTGACCGTTAAAGATCACATCGCCGGAGGTTGGCGTATCCAGCCCGCCTAACAGGTGCAGCAAGGTGCTTTTACCGGAACCAGAGCTGCCGACGATCGCCATCATTTCACCTTCGCCCACGCTGAAACTGACATTGTGCAGTACATCGGTTTGCACACTGCCTTCCTGATAGCGTTTGCACAGGTTGTCGCATTGCAACAGGATCTTATTCATAACGTAAAGCCTCAGCGGGTTGAGTGGCGGCAGCGCGCCAGGAAGGGTAAAGCGTAGACAGCAGCGCGATAGCCATCGCCACCAGCGCAATAACAATGACCTGTAAAGGCTCGATAGCGACCGGCAGCGCCGCGCCATCAAGCAGGACGCCGATTATCGGCATCAGATTATTCAACTGGCTGGCAAGCAGTGCGCCAAGCGCCGCTCCGAGGATCGCACCGATAATCCCAGCGCTGGCCCCTTGCACCATAAAGACCATCATGATTTGACGCGGAGTCAGCCCCTGAGTCTGAAGAATGGCCACTTCGCCCTGCTTCTCCATCACCATTAACCCCAGCGAGGTAATAATGTTAAACGCCGCAACGGCGACAATCAGGCTCAGCAGCAAGCCCATCATATTTTTTTCCATGCGTACGGCCTGGAACAGCTCGCCTTTACGGTCACGCCAGTCCTGCCATTTGCTGCCTTCAGGCAGTTTTTGCTGACTTAATGAGTCGACTTTCAGCGGCTCATCCAGCCACAAACGCCAGCCGGTAATATTGCCTGCCGGATAACGCATCAGACGCGAGGCATCCTCAATATTCACCAGCATTTCATAGCCATCGACTTCACTGTTGGCGGCGAAAGTGCCAATCACATTGAACAGGCGCTGACTTGGAATACGCCCCATCGGCGTGAACTGGCTAGCAGATGGCACCATCACGCGGATTTGATCACCGCGATTGACGCCCAACTGTGAGGCAAGCTGTTCACCGAGGATGACATTATATTTCCCCGGCTCGAGGTCAGTTTGTTTCACATTGACCAGATACGGCGTTAGTGGATCTTTTTGCGCCGGGTCGATACCCAGCATCACCCCGACCGCCACGCTGCGCGCGCTTTGCAGTACCACATCACCGGTAGTAATAGGTGCGACGCGATTAACGCCGTCCAGTTTGACGGCCGTTTCCGGGAGTTGCTGCGGGTTAAGAGAGCCATGCTCAGAAGAGAGAATTGCCTGTGGCATCAGGCCAAGGATGTTGTTTTGCAGCTCGCGCTCAAAGCCGTTCATCACTGACAATACTGTGACCAGCGCCATCACCCCGAGGGTAATGCCGATGGTAGAAAGCCAGGAGACGAAACGACCGAAGCGATCCGCTGCACGCCCACGCATGTAACGCAGGCCAATAAATAGAGCGACAGGTTGGTACATGAAATCCGTCTGGTTGCTGTAGCAAAGACACGAGTATATAAGCGAAAGCAGGATGGGTAAACGTCTGAACTGTAAGTGATCGTCAGGGCTAATCTGAAAAGTACCGGCAAATCAATCGGCTAAAGTGCCTCATTTTATCATCGGCCATGTGGCCTGATCTTTATCTGAAAAATAACCAAATACAGACAGATACGCATTACACCACGCGACTCGCCCCGCAGGATCAACCGCATGTTAAATAAAAAGAGCGTGTTGTCCTGATGAAACAAAAAGAGCTATGGATTAACCAGATCAAAGGGTTATGTATTTGTCTGGTGGTGATTTATCACTCGGTCATTACCTTTTATCCGCATCTGACCACTTTCCAGCATCCGTTATCAGAAGTCCTGAGCAAATGCTGGATCTATTTCAATCTTTACCTTGCACCCTTTCGTATGCCGGTTTTTTTCTTTATCTCTGGCTATTTGATTCGCCGCTATATCGACAGCGTACCGTGGGGAAATTGTCTCGATAAACGCATCTGGAACATCTTCTGGGTGCTGGCGCTTTGGGGCGTGGTGCAGTGGCTGGCGTTAAGTGCGCTGAACCAGTGGCTGGCACCTGAGCGCGATTTAAGCAATGCCTCCAATGCCGCTTATGCCGATTCCACCGGTGAGTTCCTGCACGGGATGATCACCGCCAGCACCAGCTTGTGGTATCTGTATGCGTTAATTGTCTATTTCGTGATATGTAAAATTTTTAACCGCCTGGCCCTGCCGTTATTTGTTCTGTTTGTACTGATGAGTGTGGCTGTTAATTTCGTACCCACACCGTGGTGGGGAATGAACAGTGTGATCCGCAATTTGCCTTATTACAGCCTTGGCGCATGGTTTGGCGCAACATTAATGACCTGTGTTAAAGCGGTACCGTTGCGCCGCCATCTGCTGATGGCTTCTTTGCTGACCGTTCTGGCGGTCGGTGCCTGGTTGTTTAATATCTCGCTGCTGTTGTCGCTGGTATCGATTGTGGTAATCATGAAGCTATTTTATCAGTACGAGCAGCGTTTCGGTATGCGTTCCTCCAGCCTGCTGAATGTGATTGGCTCCAACACCATTGCTATCTATACCACCCATCGCATTCTGGTAGAAATATTCAGCTTAAGCCTGATTCCGCAAATGAACGCGGTACGCTGGTCGCCGCAAGTCGAACTGACGCTCCTGCTGATTTACCCCTTTGTCAGTTTGTTGATTTGTACTGTTGCGGGCTTGCTGGTAAGAAAACTTTCACAGCGCGCATTCAGCGATCTGTTGTTCTCCCCGCCTTCTCTGCCCGCTACCGTCAGTTACTCCCGCTAAGCCATCGCCCCAGCCGGGGCGATTCAATTTGCTAAACCATGCCGATTACGGATAATGAACAGCATTGCTTATCAGAGATATGCCCTCATATGTTGAGGCATATCCTAACGAGAATCTGACAACCGTTATGCCTGAACAATATCGTTATACGCTGCCCGTCAAAGCGGGTGAGCAGCGTCTGCTGGGCGAGTTAACCGGCGCTGCCTGCGCGACGCTGGTAGCGGAAATTGCCGAACGTCACGCCGGTCCGGTGGTACTCATTGCACCAGATATGCAAAATGCTCTGCGTTTGCATGATGAAATCAGCCAGTTCACCGATCAGATGGTGATGAATCTGGCGGACTGGGAAACCCTCCCTTACGACAGTTTTTCGCCTCATCAGGACATTATCTCCTCGCGTCTTTCCACCCTTTACCAGCTACCGACCATGCAGCGTGGCGTACTGATTGTTCCGGTGAATACGCTTATGCAGCGCGTTTGCCCGCACAGCTTTCTCCACGGTCATGCGCTGGTGATGAAAAAAGGTCAGCGCCTGTCACGAGATGCATTACGAACCCAACTGGACAGCGCCGGTTATCGCCATGTTGACCAGGTGATGGAGCACGGCGAATACGCCACGCGCGGCGCGTTGCTGGATCTCTTCCCGATGGGGAGTGAGCTGCCTTATCGTCTTGATTTCTTTGATGATGAAATCGACAGCCTGCGGGTGTTTGACGTCGATAGCCAGCGCACGCTGGAGGAAGTAGAAGAGATCAATCTGCTTCCCGCGCACGAATTTCCTACCGATAAAGCGGCAATTGAACTGTTCCGCAGCCAGTGGCGTGATACCTTCGAAGTGAAGCGCGACCCGGAACATATTTATCAGCAAGTGAGTAAAGGCACATTACCTGCCGGGATCGAGTACTGGCAGCCGCTATTCTTCAGCGAACCGCTGCCGCCACTGTTCAGTTATTTCCCTGCCAATACGCTGTTGGTGAATACTGGCGATCTGGAAAACAGTGCCGAACGTTTCCAGGCTGACACGCTGGCGCGTTTTGAGAATCGCGGCGTCGACCCAATGCGCCCACTGTTGCCACCACAATCGCTCTGGCTGCGGGTGGATGAGCTCTTCTCAGAGCTGAAAAACTGGCCCCGTGTGCAGCTAAAAACTGAACATTTACCGACAAAAGCAGCGAATGCCAATTTAGGTTTCCAGAAACTGCCAGACCTGGCCATTCAGGCACAACAAAAAGCGCCGCTGGATGCGCTGCGTAAGTTCCTCGAGTCTTTCGACGGTCCGGTGGTGTTCTCGGTAGAAAGTGAAGGCCGCCGTGAAGCGTTGGGTGAACTGCTCGCGCGAATTAAAATTGCTCCGCAACGCATTATGCGTCTTGATGAAGCCAGCGACCGTGGGCGTTATCTGATGATTGGCGCTGCCGAACATGGTTTTGTCGATACGATGCGTAACCTGGCGCTGATTTGCGAAAGCGATCTGCTCGGTGAACGCGTTGCCCGTCGTCGTCAGGATTCTCGCCGCGCCATCAACCCCGATACACTGATCCGTAACCTTGCGGAGCTGCATATTGGTCAGCCGGTGGTCCATCTGGAGCACGGCGTCGGTCGTTATGCCGGAATGACCACGCTCGAAGCTGGAGGCATTACTGGCGAGTATTTGATGCTCACCTATGCCAACGACGCCAAACTGTATGTTCCGGTGTCGTCACTGCATCTGATTAGCCGTTACGCGGGTGGCGCAGAAGAAAACGCACCACTGCATAAACTTGGTGGCGATGCCTGGTCACGCGCACGGCAGAAAGCGGCGGAAAAAGTGCGTGATGTGGCGGCGGAATTGCTGGATATCTACGCGCAACGCGCCGCCAAAGAGGGCTTCGCGTTTAAACACGATCGCGAGCAGTATCAGTTATTCTGCGACAGCTTCCCGTTTGAAACCACGCCGGATCAGGCGCAGGCCATTAATGCGGTGCTTAGCGACATGTGTCAGCCGCTGGCAATGGATCGTCTGGTGTGCGGCGATGTTGGCTTTGGTAAAACAGAAGTGGCGATGCGCGCCGCTTTCCTGGCGGTAGATAACCACAAACAGGTGGCGGTGCTGGTGCCTACCACCCTTCTCGCGCAGCAGCATTACGACAACTTCCGCGACCGTTTCGCCAACTGGCCGGTACGTATCGAAATGATCTCCCGTTTCCGCAGCGCCAAAGAGCAGACGCAAATCCTTGCGGAAGTGGCGGAAGGGAAAATCGATATTCTGATCGGTACGCACAAACTGCTGCAAAGTGACGTCAAGTTTAAAGATTTAGGCCTGCTGATTGTCGATGAAGAACACCGCTTCGGGGTGCGTCATAAAGAGCGCATTAAAGCGATGCGCGCGAACGTGGATATTCTGACGCTTACCGCAACGCCGATCCCACGTACGCTGAATATGGCAATGAGCGGAATGCGCGATCTGTCGATTATCGCCACGCCGCCCGCCCGTCGTCTGGCAGTTAAAACCTTTGTCCGTGAGTATGACAGTCTGGTGGTCCGGGAGGCGATCCTGCGTGAAATTTTGCGCGGAGGACAGGTTTATTATCTCTACAATGATGTGGAAAACATCCAGAAAGCCGCCGAACGGCTGGCAGAACTGGTACCTGAAGCGCGGATTGCCATCGGTCACGGGCAAATGCGTGAGCGCGAACTGGAACGGGTGATGAATGATTTCCATCATCAACGTTTCAACGTGCTGGTTTGTACCACCATTATCGAAACCGGGATCGACATTCCTACCGCCAACACCATTATCATTGAACGCGCGGATCACTTCGGTCTGGCACAGTTGCACCAGTTGCGCGGTCGCGTCGGGCGTTCTCACCACCAGGCATATGCATGGCTACTGACGCCGCATCCAAAAGCGATGACTACCGATGCGCAAAAACGTCTTGAAGCGATTGCCTCGCTGGAAGATCTCGGTGCAGGTTTTGCGCTGGCAACGCACGATCTGGAGATCCGCGGCGCAGGTGAACTGCTTGGCGAAGAACAAAGCGGCTCAATGGAAACCATCGGTTTCTCGCTGTATATGGAGTTGCTGGAAAACGCCGTCGATGCGCTGAAAGCCGGACGCGAGCCGTCGCTGGAAGATCTCACCAGCCAGCAAACAGAAGTCGACCTGCGGATGCCGTCGCTATTGCCAGATGATTTCATCCCTGACGTGAACACGCGTCTGTCGTTCTACAAACGTATTGCCAGCGCCAAAACGGAAAACGAACTGGAAGAGATCAAAGTCGAGCTTATCGATCGCTTCGGCCTGCTGCCGGATCCGGCGCGTACCCTGCTGGATATTGCCCGTCTGCGCCAGCAAGCGCAGAAACTGGGGATCAGGAAGCTGGAAGGTAATGAGAAAGGCGGCGTGATCGAATTTGCCGAGAAGAATCACGTTAATCCAGCCTGGTTGATTGGTTTGCTGCAAAAACAGCCGCAGCATTACCGCCTTGATGGTCCGACGCGTCTGAAGTTTATTCAGGATTTGAGCGAGCGGAAAACGCGTATCGAATGGGTACGCCAGTTTATGCGTGAACTGGAAGAGAACGCGATCGCTTGATGGTAAATCGGGGGCGTCTCTGCGCCCCCATCTGCAATATTTACAAATTCTTTGCACTTCCCTGCATTATCCGACACTGTCACCCTCCATAATTCAGACTTACTTTTTTATTACAATAACCTTATATTTATTATTGACTTTGGTGATGATCAAAACGCGTTTTTCTCGCTGGCTAACGTTTTTTACGTTCGCCGCTGCCGTGGCGCTGGCGCTACCGGCAAAAGCCAACACCTGGCCGCTGCCGTCAGCGGACAGTCGTCTGGTTGGTGAAAACAAATTTCATGTGGTGGAAAATGACGGTGGTTCTCTGGAAGCGATCGCCAAAAAATATAACGTCGGCTTTCTCGCTCTGTTACAGGCTAACCCCGGCGTTGATCCTTACGTACCGCGCGCGGGTAGCGTGTTAACGATCCCGTTGCAAACCCTACTTCCAGACGCGCCGCGCGAAGGCATTGTGATCAACATTGCGGAGCTGCGTCTCTATTATTATCCGCCGGGAAAAAATTCGGTAACCGTATATCCCATCGGCATTGGTCAGTTAGGTGGTGACACGCTGACACCGACAATGGTGACCACTGTTTCTGACAAGCGTGCAAACCCAACCTGGACGCCAACGGCAAACATTCGCGCGCGGTATAAGGCACAGGGAATTGAGTTGCCTGCGGTAGTTCCGGCTGGACCGGATAACCCAATGGGCCATCATGCGATTCGTCTGGCGGCCTATGGCGGCGTTTATTTGCTTCACGGTACGAACGCTGATTTCGGCATTGGCATGCGGGTAAGTTCTGGCTGTATTCGTCTGCGGGATGACGATATCAAAACACTCTTTAGCCAGGTCACCCCAGGCACCAAAGTGAATATCATCAACACCCCGATTAAAATCTCTGCCGAACCAAACGGTGCGCGTCTGGTTGAAGTACATCAGCCGCTGTCAGAGAAGATTGATGACGATCCGCAGCTGCTGCCAATTACGCTGAATAGCGCAATGCAATCATTTAAAGATGCAGCACAAACTGACGCTGAAGTGATGCAACATGTGATGGATGTCCGTTCCGGGATGCCGGTGGATGTCCGCCGTCATCAAGTGAGCCCACAAACTCTGTAAAGCTCGGATAAAAAAATCCCCGCGACACAGCATGTCGCGGGGAAAAAATCAGCAGTAGCAGGCATTAATGAGGGTTAATGCTTATTTATAAATTACTGCTGTTCCATGGAGGGTATTCGGACCGGTTACAGAAGTAATACGGAAAGATTTTGCGCCCATCTCATCCGCTTTTTGCGCCAGCTGCTCTTCCAGCGATCCCAGATTTGTCCCCGCGTTAGCACTGATAGTACCGACTTTTTGTTGGCCTTCTGGCGTTGACTGAACTTCGACAGCCGCAAAGCTGGCAAATGACATTGAGCTTAAAATCGCCGCAGCGATGAGGGTTTTTACGTTTTTCATAATAGTGGCCTTATGCAGATGAATGACGTCGCAAGCAATTACTTAACGATCGATAACTAAATGATAGATGTGATCTGGATCACATACAAGATATTTTTTATAACAATCATTAATTAATTTAAAAATCTTTAAATTTCAGTTAAATAGAAAGCAATTATTTTTATGATTTGTGGACTGGTGAACGGAGATGATTATTTTTATAATAACCTTTCATTCACAGTCACCAGGTACAACGGCATCATGGCAACTGACTCAACACAATGTGTAAAAAAAAGCCGCGGCCGCCCAAAAGTGTTCGACAGGGATGCCGCGCTTGATAAGGCCATGAAATTGTTCTGGCAGCACGGTTATGAAGCGACTTCTCTTGCGGACCTCGTCGAAGCGACCGGAGCCAAAGCGCCCACGCTATACGCGGAATTTACCAACAAAGAGGGGTTATTTCGCGCCGTACTCGACCGTTATATCGATCGCTTTGCCGCTAAGCATGAAGCACAGCTGTTTTGTGAAGAGAAAAGCGTGGAGTCTGCGCTGGCTGACTATTTTGCTGCCATCGCCAACTGCTTTACCAGCAAAGACACCCCGGCAGGCTGCTTCATGATCAACAACTGCACCACCCTCTCCCCGGATTCAGGAGATATCGCCAATACGCTGAAATCACGCCATGCGATGCAAGAGCGCACTTTGCAGCAGTTTTTATGTCAACGACAAGCGCGCGGGGAAATCCCGACCCACTGTGACGTGACGCATCTGGCAGAATTCCTTAATTGTATTATTCAGGGGATGTCGATCAGCGCACGCGAAGGTGCATCGCTGGAAAAACTGATGCAGATTGCCGGAACGACTTTGCGTTTATGGCCCGAACTGGTGAAATAAGTCGCAAAAAAAGCCCCTCAGCCTGAGCGAATAAGGGGCCAAATTGCAGAGTACAGCCTTGTTATACTTTGTTATTCAAAATCAGTTGCCCGTTGCTATCTAGCGGGATCTGCGTACCCGGATCGCGGTCCATGCGGATTTTGCCCTGCTGATCGCCAATCTTATAGGTCACATCATAACCGAGCATTTTTTCTGACTTGTCATACACCGTTTTACAACGCTGTTGCGTAGTCGTGTAAGTATCGCTTTCCTGGAGAGAGCCCTGGATCTGGTTACCGGCATATCCACCACCCAGCGCCCCCACAACAGTGGCGACATCTTTACCGCGACCACCACCAAACTGATGCCCTATCACGCCGCCAGCAACAGCGCCGAGCACCGACCCGGTAATGCGATTTTCATCCTGCACCGGTCGACGATGGGTCACTGTGACGTTGCGACACTCCTGACGCGGTGTTTTAACCGTTTCCTTGATTGGGGTTGCAGAAACAACCTGAGCGTATTGCGGGCCACGTTCAAACACGTTCAGACTGGCCACTGCCGCTACGCCCAGCGCAGCTGCGACACCAATCCCGATACCCGCCAACATTGACTTATTCACGGGAATACCTCCTTCTTTGCTGTTATGCCAATCATGCAAGCGAAGGAGAAAAGCAGCTATCAGACAGAAGATGAAAAGCGCGGGAATGGCTGGAAATACTTAGGGATTCGGAGGAGTCTGAAGGAATGCCTGATGCGACGCTTAACGCGTCTTATCAGGCCTACCGCTCGTACCATTTGTCCAGGGCGGATAAGGCGTTTACGCCGCATCCGCCAGTACAAGCCGATTAATGCAACTTCAAACGTGGACGGATAACGCGGTTAATACTCCCCACCAGCATCATTAATCCGGTTTTAAAGTAACCATGCAGCGCAATCTGGTGCATTCGGTACAGCGAGATGTATACAAAGCGCGCAATTCGTCCTTCAATCATCATTGAGCCGCGCGTCAGGTTACCCATCAGGCTACCGACTGTGGAAAAGTTCGACAGCGATACCAGCGAACCGTGATCTTTATACTGATAATTTTTCAGCGGCTTACCGTTCATCTGCGCCAGAATGTTGTTCATTGCACAGGTTGCCATCTGATGTGCGGCCTGAGCGCGCGGCGGAACAAAGCCCCCTTCCGGACGCGGGCATGACGCGCAGTCGCCAATAGCGTATATGTCTGGATCGCGAGTGGTTTGCAGCGTCGGTTCCACCACCAGCTGGTTGATACGGTTGGTTTCAAGACCACCGATATCTTTCAGGAAGTCAGGCGCTTTGATCCCGGCTGCCCACACCATCAGATCAGCCTCAATATATTCGCCATCTTTAGTGTGCAGGCCGCCTTCATCAGCACTGGTGACCATGGTTTGCGTCAGCACGCGAACGCCAAGTTTCGTTAACTCACTATGGGCCGCAGCAGAGATACGTGGCGGCAATGCAGGCAAAATACGTTCGCCCGCTTCTACCAGCGTTACGTTCAGGGCTTCGTTGGTCAGACCTTTATAACCGTAACTGTGCAGTTGCTTGACCGCGTTGTGCAATTCAGCGGAGAGTTCTACACCCGTCGCGCCGCCGCCGACAATCGCAATGTTTACTTTGCCATTCGCGCCCAGGTTGGCGGAGTATTTCAGGAACAGATTCAGCATCTCCTGGTGGAAGCGACGCGCCTGGTGCGGGTTATCGAGGAAAATGCAGTTCTCTTTGACACCTGGTGTATTGAAATCGTTAGAGGTGCTACCCAGCGCCATTACCAGGGTGTCATAGGCGATTTTACGTTCCGGAACCAGCAGTTCACCTTTCTCGTCGCGCAGTTCTGCAATAGTGATTGTTTTCGCTTCACGATCAATATCAATTACGGAACCCAGCTGGAACTGGAAACCATGATTGCGCGCATGGGCCAGATAGCTCAACGCATCGACGCCTTCATCAAGCGAGCCAGTCGCCACTTCGTGCAGCAGCGGTTTCCACAGGTGGCTGTGGTTACGATCGACCAGCGTAATTTTGGCTTTTTTCTTGCGTCCCAGCTTATGCCCCAGCTGTGTTGCCATTTCCAGCCCACCAGCACCGCCGCCGACAATCACAATTTTTTTCAATGGCGTAGTCAACGTGACCCCCTTAAATTTATTAACCAATTGTTAATTAATGGTTATTAACATAGCTCTTAATTAACAACAGGTTACAGCAATGAAAATGTTCTTCGCTATTGAGAATAACATGAATGGTGCATTGGTCATACCAAAATTGATGTTAATCAAGTTTTGTTGCTGAAAAGATAGGCGACTTTACCGGGTGAGATCAAAAAACAGAGTTTGTTGTTTATTATTTGAGCTGATTTGTGAGAGTGATATAGAGTGAGGTGTGTATGGAGGGCATTCGGTAGGCCTGATAAGAGGCGCATCAGGCATTGATGCTCGACTGTCGGATGCGGCGGAACGCCTTATCCAACCCACAGAATCCGGAGCGCATCAGGTACCGGCAAGGTTACCTGATGCGACGAGGGCATTTACCCGAGGGTTTTGAACGCTTTAATGCGCTGTAAATGCGGGGAGATATTCTTGAATTTGTGCGTCTGCTCTTCGTCCCAGACAATCTCGTAATAATGATGCAACTCTTCAGATGTCCGCTGGCTGTTAAGCGCTTCATCATTACGCGACAAAATCACCAGGCAACGATCGCGATTCTTCTCACGGAAGTTGGTCACACACTTAGTGGCAATATCGGCATACTCTTCCGGGCGATCAATCTTCCCTTCCATGTTCTCATAAGGGAACAAATTGGGGTTGAAGATCACCTGGCGGATATCACAGAGAAAACCAATCCGCTCAGCCCAATAACCGCCCAGACCAACACCACAAATGAGCGGGCGCTCGTCGACGTTCAGTTGCAACATTTTGTCCACTTCTTTGAGCAAATGCTGCATATCATGTTTCGGATGCCGCGTACTGTAGCTTATTAGCCGTACATCCGGGTCAATAAACTGCAATTGTATGACTTTCTCGTGGTTACCCGGACTGTTAGAGTCAAAACCGTGCAAATAGATAATCATCGCTTCCTCACATAAGCCAGGGTTAATGACCTGCCTTCTCTTCCTGCCAGCGTTCATGTAACTGATTCAGACGGGCGCTGATCGCTTTCCAGCGAGCCGAGTCCATCAGTTCCTGTCGCGAAAATGAACCTTTATGATACAAACGTGTAACACGTTCTGCCTTGATCGGTGACAGATTATCTAACACGCTGACGGCCCCTTTACGATTATTGCAGACCAGGATCATATCGCAACCTGCATCCAGTGATGCCTGTCCACGCTCGGCATAACTGCCCATAATCGCTGCGCCTTCCATCGATAAATCGTCAGAGAAAATCACGCCGTCAAAACCCAATTCCTGACGCAAAACGGTTTTCAGCCAGTAGGGAGAAGCGCTCGCCGGACGCGGATCAACATCACTGTAGATCACATGCGCAGGCATAATGGCGTCGAGTTTATTTTCGCGGATTAAGGAACTGAAGACCGACATATCTTTAGCGCGAATCTCCGCTTGCGGACGTGGGTCGCACGGTGTTTCTTTGTGTGAGTCTGCCGTTACTGCACCGTGACCTGGGAAGTGTTTCCCGGTAGTTTTCATTCCCGCTTCATGCATACCATCAATAAAACGGCTGGCAATTGCCAGAGCTTTTTGTGGATCGGCATGATAAGAACGCTCGCCAATCGCCGCGCTGATATGCCCGACGTCCAGCACTGGCGCAAAGCTGATATCAATATCCATAGCAATCATTTCGCTGGCCATCAACCAACCTGCCTCTTGCCCCAGTTTTCCGCCTTCTTCCATTCCCAACAGCGCAGCGAATGATTGTGCCGCTGGCAAGCGGGTAAAACCTTCACGAAAACGCTGCACGCGTCCACCTTCCTGATCTACCGCCACCACCAGATGATTGCGCGATGCTGCGCGGATCTGGCGCACCAGTTCACGTAACTGGGCAGGATCATGATAGTTTCGCGTAAAGAGAATCAGCCCTCCCACCAGCGGATGCGCCAGTATTTCACGCTCTTCCGCGTCCAGTTCGTAACCTTCGACATCCAACATTACTGGACCCACACTGCTCTCCTTATTGTTTTATTAATAGCTGCCGCCAGGTGTCATCGGCCAGCCTGATAAATTGTTGATCGCCGGTTTGTCGCCAGCGGTACTCAAACCACCCTGCTTTGAGCATCAGCAGCCAGGGAAACCATCGCCTGACCTGACGCCATAATTGCGCCGGATAAATCTTCGCGCGAGTGGCATAGTCATTGACCAATTGCCGATGCTGGTCAGTATTTTCCACCCACACCGCCGCCAGTTCCAGCGCGATATCACCATCTCCGGCATACTCCCAGTCGATGAGTTTTAACCCTGACGCGCTATGCACTAAATTTCCGGCGTGGACATCCATATGCAATGGACTTAAGCGTAAAAGCCGTGGTTCCCGCGCTTTGCGCAGACGTTTTAACATTCGCAGCCAACCCACTGTCCGCCGCGCCGGATCGCTTTGCTGCCAGTACAGTTCCAGTAACGGCAACAGCGTTATTCGCCAGCCAAAACGCGGTTGTTGATGTAGATAATACAGCAAGCCTGCCAGTTCGTTGGTATCCGGCAAATACGTTTTTACCTCGCCGGGCAGATAGTCAACCACCATCCAGTCACGGAGATATAAATGCGGCTTCGGTGCAATGCATGCGGGTAGTTGTGATAAAGCCCGATACTGTCGCAAGAACGCGGACTGCGGCGCATCAGGATCGTGCGGCTGACGCACAACAAAACGCTGGCCCTGATGTTCAATGAGAAAACTCCCGCCACTAAGCCCACTATTAAACGTCGTGACGGGATGAAACTGCGGGAAAAAGCGCGACAGCAATTCGTCGCGCGTGAGGGGATTATTGCTGCGAAACGGCACCTTTACCTGACCAGATAATTTCGCCCGTCTGCACCAGCATCAGCTGCATTTGTAGGGTCGGAGCGTTAACGTTGCCAGAGGCGCTGGAGTACAGCACGTAATGAGCGCCAACATTGCGGGCAATGCCTATGGCTTTACTACGGGTGCCTAAACTGTCCTGCGGCGATAAACCTAATTGTTGCTTAGCCATCGACAGCTGCTGGGCGGAAACCAGGGTAAATTTACCGTTATTAGCCAGCGCATTTCGCAGCGTTTCGGTCGCTTCTGCGGCATTCAACGAACCGTTAGTACGGTTGTTAACGCTATCAACCAGCAGGACGCTACCCGCAGTCACGCCGTCAGCCCCAAGCATCTTACTGACCATCGGCTGCATTGCGCCATTCCAGTCATAATGGCGAATATGCGGCGCAGGCGGTGCAGTTTGATCTTCGTGCTCAATTGGGCCTGGCTGCTGCGGTATCGTCGGCACCGATGGCACTGTGGGGACAGGCTGTTGTGGCTCAGCAGGTTGTTCCGGCGCTGGTTTCACTTCTTCTACCGGTGCAGGTTCACGTTGCCCCACACACCCGGCAAGAAACATCGCCAGCGCGGTAATCAAGGCGTAGCGACTCATTTTTGTCATCAAGATTCACCCCTTACAAATATAGATAAAGTCTGACTTTGTGCGCCCCCAGAAAATTGGCGCTGCCGTACAGCGTGACCGCCGAATGTGCGGGAATGGTAACGCTGCGTGGCCTTTCCAGAGGATGCATCTCCAGCCCTCTGGCGTCATACCAGTAAAAACGATAATGAACGGTAACGGGTTCTTGCCTTTCGTTATAAAGCGTTGAGGATGCTGAAGGTTGAATATCAGATGTCGAAAGGACGGGCTTTTCTGCACTGATGCCCGCAGCTAATAAAGATGACTCCATCACCAGCGATTGCTCATCATTCACCGGAATTTCCGGATGTGAACGACAGCCCACCAGCACTAACAACGCCAGAGACATCAGCCCAAAGCATCCTTTTCTCATCGTTACAGACCTTTATGCGCCAGCATTGGTCCCAGCGGACAGCCACCCAACAAATGCATATGGATGTGGTAAACCTCTTGTCCGCCATGGCGGTTGGTGTTCATGATCAGACGATAGCCATCTTCGGCAATACCTTCTTGCTCAGCAATTTTTGCCGCTACGGTGATCATGCGTCCCAGCGCCTGCTCATGCTCAGCTGACACGTCGTTCACTGTCGGAATGAGGATATTCGGAATGATCAGAATATGCGTTGGCGCTTGCGGCGAAATATCGCGAAACGCCGTTACCAGATCATCCTGGTAGACGATATCGGAGGGGATCTCACGACGAATAATTTTGCTGAATATAGTTTCTTCTGCCACGACATTTTCCTTTTTCAAATAGCCATGCGTTGCGCCATGCTACGCCGCGCCACACTGCGAGTATAGAGTATGGTCGAGTTAAACCTGCTCTTTCAACCTTAACTAACGATTTCTTAAGCAAAAAATCGTTTTGCTGCCGTATATATCGCCATTATTCCCATTTCTGCCTGCGAATGCGCTGAAAAGACATTCTCTGTTTGGTTTACACACTAAATATGAATGCGTATATTTCTCATTTGCATTTACATATAAAATTATTCGCACACTAAATATAACCGCTCATCACCCTGCTCCGGCATGAGCCTGACGCCAACATAAACCAAGAGATTTCAAATGCTTTCGACACAATTTAACAGGGATAATCAACATCAAGCTATCATCAAACCGTCACTCCTTGCCGGTTGCATAGCACTGGCACTATTACCTTCCGCCGCTTTTGCTGCACCAGTCACTGAAGAAACGGTGATTGTTGAGGGTTCAGCCACAGCCCCAGATGATGGCGAAAATGATTACAACGTAACGTCTACCTCTGCGGGTACAAAAATGCAGATGACTCAACGTGATATTCCTCAGTCGGTCACTATTGTTAGCCAGCAGCGGATGGAAGATCAGCAGTTACAAACGCTGGGCGAAGTGATGGAAAACACGCTGGGGATCAGCAAAAGTCAGGCGGATTCCGATCGTGCTCTTTATTATTCCCGCGGATTCCAGATCGATAACTATATGGTTGATGGTATCCCCACCTATTTTGAATCGCGCTGGAATCTGGGCGACGCACTTTCTGATATGGCACTGTTTGAACGCGTAGAAGTAGTGCGTGGCGCGACAGGCCTCATGACCGGGACGGGTAATCCATCTGCGGCAATTAATATGGTTCGAAAACACGCGACCAGTCGTGAATTTAAAGGCGATGTCTCGGCGGAATACGGTAGCTGGAACAAAGAACGGTATGTGGCGGATTTACAAAGCCCACTCACCGAAGATGGTAAAATCCGCGCACGAATTGTCGGCGGCTACCAGAATAACGACTCATGGCTGGACCGCTACAACAGTGAAAAGACCTTCTTCTCCGGCATTGTCGATGCTGATTTAGGCGATCTTACGATGCTTTCAGCCGGTTACGAATATCAGCGTATTGATGTTAATAGCCCAACCTGGGGTGGTTTACCGCGCTGGAATACTGATGGCAGCAGCAACAGTTACGATCGCGCACGCAGTACCGCACCTGACTGGGCGTACAACGATAAAGAGATCAACAAGGTCTTTATGACCCTGAAGCAGCGGTTTGCTGATACCTGGCAAGCGACGCTGAATGCCACCCACTCTGAAGTCGAATTTGACAGCAAAATGATGTATGTCGATGCCTATGTAAACAAAGCGGATGGTATGCTGGTTGGGCCATACAGTAATTATGGACCTGGTTTTGATTATGTCGGCGGCACCGGTTGGAACAGCGGCAAACGTAAAGTTGATGCGCTGGATTTGTTCGCTGACGGTAGTTATGAATTGTTTGGTCGTCAGCACAATCTAATGTTTGGTGGCAGTTACAGCAAACAAAACAATCGTTACTTCAGTTCATGGGCCAACATCTTCCCGGATGAAATTGGCAGTTTCTACAACTTTAATGGCAATTTCCCACAAACCGACTGGTCACCACAGAGCCTGGCGCAGGACGATACCACACATATGAAATCGTTATATGCTGCCACTCGTGTCACCCTTGCCGATCCGCTGCATCTGATCCTCGGCGCACGTTATACCAACTGGCGGGTTGATACGCTGACTTACAGCATGGAGAAAAACCACACCACGCCTTACGCTGGTCTGGTGTTTGACATCAATGACAACTGGTCGACCTACGCCAGCTATACCTCTATTTTCCAGCCGCAAAATGATCGTGACAGTTCAGGCAAATATCTGACTCCAATCACCGGTAACAACTACGAGCTGGGTCTGAAATCGGACTGGATGAATAGCCGTCTGACCACCACGTTAGCCATCTTCCGTATTGAGCAGGATAATGTCGCTCAGTCCACCGGTACACCTATCCCCGGCAGCAACGGCGAAACCGCCTATAAAGCGGTGGATGGGACAGTCAGTAAAGGTGTGGAATTTGAACTCAACGGCGCAATTACCGACAACTGGCAGCTGACGTTTGGCGCAACGCGCTATATTGCAGAAGATAACGAAGGAAACGCCGTTAATCCTAATCTGCCACGCACCACGGTTAAAATGTTCACCAGCTACCGGTTGCCTGTCATGCCAGAGTTGACGGTCGGCGGTGGTGTTAACTGGCAAAATCGCGTGTATACCGACACCGTGACACCGTATGGCACCTTCCGCGCCGAGCAAGGTAGCTACGCGCTGGTGGATCTCTTCACCCGCTACCAGGTGACGAAAAACTTCTCGTTACAGGGGAACGTCAATAACCTGTTCGACAAAACCTACGATACCAACGTGGAAGGTTCTATCGTCTACGGCGCACCGCGTAATTTCAGCATTACCGGCACGTATCAATTCTGAATAACACCTGTAAAAAAGGCAGCCATCTGGCTGCCTTAGTCTCCCCAACGTCTTACGGATTAGTGGTTACGGATGTACTCATCCATCTCGGTTTTCAGGTTATCGGATTTAGTACCGAAAATCGCCTGAACACCAGAACCAGCAACCACTACGCCCGCTGCGCCCAGTTTCTTCAGGCCAGCCTGATCCACTTTAGACACATCAGCAACGCTGACGCGCAGACGGGTAATACATGCGTCGAGGTTAGTAATGTTTTCTTTACCACCAAATGCAGCAACCAGAGCCGGTGCCATTTCGCTGGTACCTGTCGCTTTTGCATCTTCAGTCGCATCTTCACGACCCGGCGTTTTCAGATCCAGTGCTTTAATCAGCACGCGGAAGATGGTGTAGTAAACAATGGCATAACCGATACCGACGATCGGGAACAGCCACAGTTTGCTGCTGTTACCAGACAGAACGATGAAGTCGATCAGACCGTGCGAGAACGACGTACCGTCACGCATCCCCAGAAGAATACAGATTGGGAATGCCAGGCCTGCCAGAATCGCGTGGATGATGTACAGGATCGGCGCAACGAACATGAAGGAGAACTCGATCGGCTCGGTGATACCGGTCAGGAACGAGGTCAGCGCCGCGGAGATCATAATACCGCCCACTTTCGCGCGGTTTTCTGGTTTAGCAGAGTGCCAGATAGCAATTGCGGCAGCTGGCAGACCGTACATTTTGAACAGGAAGCCACCAGACAGTTTACCCGCAGTCGGGTCACCCGCCATATAACGCGGAATGTCGCCGTGGAAAACCTGACCTGCTGCGTTGGTGTATTCACCAATCTGCATCTGGAAAGGTACGTTCCAGATGTGGTGCAGACCAAACGGTACCAGGCAACGTTCGATGAAACCGTAAATGCCAAACGCAACTACCGGGTTCTGGTAAGCAGCCCACTGAGAGAAGGTCTGGATTGCAGAACCAATCGGCGGCCAAATGAAGGACAGCACAACGCCAGTAAAGATGGCAGCCAGGCCTGAAATGATCGGCACAAAGCGTTTACCGGCAAAGAAGCCAAGATACTCAGGCAGCTTAATACGGTAGAAACGGTTAAACATATACGCTGCAATCGCACCGGAGATAATCCCTCCGAGTACGCCAGTATCCGCCAGGTGTTTAGAGGCGATTTCTTCAGCAGGTAAATGCAGTACCAGTGGCGCAACCACGGCCATGGTTTTAACCATGATGCCATAGGCAACAACTGCGGCCAGCGCGGATACGCCATCGTTATTGGTAAAGCCGAGGGCGACACCGATCGCAAAAATCAGTGGCATGTTTGCAAAGACGGAACCGCCTGCTTCTGCCATAACATGCGATACAACGGCGGGCAGCCAGCTGAAATTCGCGGAACCGACGCCCAGCAGAATACCTGCGATAGGCAGTACGGATACCGGCAGCATCAGCGATTTACCGACCTTTTGCAGGTTAGCAAATGCATTCTTAAACATAATTGAGAGTGCTCCTGAGTATGGGTGCTTTTTTTACGTTCTCACGCGTGGCAAGGGGGGAGTGCCTCGCCGTGTACAGGGCATCTAAGCGCCCTTTATTTATTACACAGAGTAAAATAATTCAGTGCCGATTTGTTTGACGGCTATCACGTTTCAACTTCAGATCATTGGAGAAGTTGCACATTTTGACAAAACATATGTCACAATATTTCAAACGTGGTTATTCACCGCCCGATTTTCGGCGGTGAACTTTACTCGTTTTAGCCATTAATTACGAGCTTTAAAAAAACTCATTCAACGGATGGATTGAAGGCGGGAAGCGTCGATGTGAAACAGACGGGCGAAGTTATCGGTGGTTACCTGCGCCAGTTCTTCAACGGCAACACCTTTCAACACAGCCATGTATTCTGCAACGTCACGAACCATCGCAGGTTGATTCTCTTTTCCTCGATGCGGTACTGGCGCAAGGTAAGGTGAGTCAGTTTCCACCAGTAACCGATCCAGGGGGACATAACGCGCAGCATCGCGCAGTTGCTCCGCATTACGGAAGGTCACAATGCCGGAAAAGGAGATGTAAAATCCGAGATCCAGTAATTTGCCCGCCGTTTCTCTGTCCTCTGTAAAACAGTGTAGTACGCCACCGCAATCCGTCACTTTTTCTTCGCGCAGAATTGCCAGCGTATCGGCGCGGGCGTCACGGGTGTGGACGATAACCGGCTTGTTCAGTTCACGACCAATCTGGATATGATGGATGAAGGACTCTTGCTGACGTACTTTAGTTTCCGGCGTGTAATAATAATCCAGCCCGGTTTCACCCAGCGCTACAACGCCCTCTTCTGCCGCCAGACGACGTAAATCTTCTACATCGTAGGGATCATTCTGGTTGAGTGGATGCACGCCACAAGAAAATACGACGTTGTCGCGTTCGCCTACCAGATCCCGCATGTGTAAATAACCCGGTAATGTTGTGGCGACTGCCAGACAAAATTTCACATCGCGTGCGGCGGCTTTCGCCAGAACGTCATCCACGTCCTTATGCAAAGATTCATAATCCAGACCATCGAGATGGCAGTGTGAGTCGACTAAAAACATGATGTCTCTCTTAAAGATGAGGAACCGGTAGCACAACGCCCGGTTGCAGGTAATGCTCAATACGCAGTAAAAGATCGGTGATGAGAAGCTCGCGGTTGATACCTGTGACAGACATTAACTGTTCACGAATGTGGCAAACATCCCCCAGTATAGCCTGCAGGCGCGAGGGAGAAAGATGGTTTGCCAGTTCGACGACCAGCCCCGGCACATCAACATTGGTCACGTGCGCAGCGCCATAATGGCGTTTTAGCGCATCCATCAGCAACGTTGCCAGCCAGTGTAAACGCGCCGGAGCTTGTTCATGATTAAGGGCCGCCAGCAGCGAATACCAGTCGCCCGATTGCACGCTATATGCCAGCGCCTGACACAATGTTTCACGAGCCTGCCAGTTATCTCCCTGAAACAACGCCAGTGCCGCCCCAGGCGAACCGGCGCTTAAGCGCAATGCGGCAAGTAGTGCATCCTGTGACATTGTCACTTCGCGTGAAAGCCAGATCACGGCGTACTGTTCCGGCGGCGGCGCAAGGTAATGTAACCGACAACGACTACGTAATGTTGCCAGTAAACGTTCTGGCTCGCGGGTAGCAAGGAAAAACCACGTTTCTGCTGGTGGCTCTTCAAGCGTTTTCAGCAATGCGTTAGCCGCGGCGTCGGTTAGTAAGGCAGCATCGGTTACCCAGACAACTTTCGCACCACCTAAGCGTGCGTGCTCATTCAGCTTTTCGGTGACCTCACGTACCGCATCAATGCCCAGCGCATTTTTCCCTTTTTCGGGAGCCAGGGTGTAGTAATCGGGATGTGTGCCAGCCTGCATCAACTGACATCCACGACAGTGACCGCAACTTTTGTGGCCCTGCGGTTGTTGGCAGAGTAAATAACGGCTCAGGGCGTAGATTAAAGCATCATCACCCATGCCCGGTAACGCCTGAATGAGTAGCGCATGGTGACCTCTTCCGGCCTGATAGCTGGCTACCAGTTTTTCGAAATCAGGTCGTAACCATGGATACCATCTCATGCGTCCAACTCCTTCACCCAGTTGGTCACGGTGGTGCGGATTGCATCCATCACGGCCTCCAGCGGCTGGGTGGCATCAATGGTATGAATGCTTTTATCTTGTGCTGCCAGTTCCAGATAGCGGGCGCGGGTGCGATTAAAGAAATCGAAAGATTCTTGCTCAATACGATCCAGCTCGCCGCGCGCACGCGCGCGTTTTAAGCCAACCTCCGGGGTAACATCGAGATAGAGCGTTAAGTCGGGGCGAACCCCCCCGAGAACAGCATCACGCAGTGTTGCCAGCATATGTTGGTCAATACCTCGTCCTCCACCCTGATAGGCTTGAGTGGAGAGATCGTGGCGATCGCCAATCACCCAGGTGCCGTTAGCCAGCGCAGGTTTGATGACCGTTTCTACCAGTTGAACGCGCGCGGCATAAAACATCAGAACTTCGGCTTTATCGGTAATGACTTCATCGCCTACCGATTTGATATCCAGCACAAGGCTTCTTAACTTTTCGGCAAGTTGCGTACCGCCAGGTTCCCGAGTGAAAACCATGTCGCGGATACCCAGTTGCTCAAGCGTCTCAACCACCACGTTACGCGCGGTAGTTTTGCCTGCGCCTTCCAGCCCCTCAATGACGATATACTTACTGCGCATTTTTTTCCTTAAGCACTTTCAGATAATCCTGCACAGACTTGTTATGACTGGCAAGATTGGTATTAAACGTGTGACCACCTTTACCATCGGCCACAAAATAGAGATACGGCGTTTTTGCCGGATGCGCAGCAGCCTTCAGCGAATCCGCCCCCGGCGTCGCTATCGCACCTGGCGGCAGACCGGTAATGGTATAGGTGTTATACGCTGTCGGCGTTTCCAGGTCTGCACGAGAAAGTTTGCCATTATAACGCTCTCCCATCCCGTAAATCACGGTCGGGTCGGTCTGCAGGCGCATACCAATGCGTAAACGGTTGATAAATACTGAGGCAACCTGATCGCGTTCACTGGCAACGGCGGTTTCTTTTTCGATAATTGATGCCATCGTCACCAACTGGTTTTTATCTTTATAAGGCAGACCGTCCGCACGCCCTTCCCAGGCGCTATCGACCGCTTTCACCATTTTCTTGTGCGCTCGCTTGAGTAACGCGACATCGGTGGTATTGGCGGTATACATCCAGGTGTCTGGCCAGAACCAACCTTCAATCCACTCCGGGTTTTCCAGTTCAAGTGCCTGCGCTACGGTGGCGTACTTATCGTCGCTCAGCGTGTGCTTGATATACGGAGCCTCACGCAATTGCTTGAGGTAGTCGCTCAGACGCATCCCTTCTACCAGTCGCAGCGGGAACTGTGCTTCTTTACCGCTTTCCAACAATTTCAGCATCTCGCGCACGGTCATCTGCGGTGTAAAGCGGTAAGTCCCGGCTTTAAAGTGAGAAAGATCCGGTTCGATACGCAGCAACCATTGAAAAACCCGTGGGCGATTGATGATCTTATCGGCATAAAGCTGTTCACCTAGCGCCAGACGTCCGGTCCCTGGCTTAAGGGTAAATATCGTCTCTTCTTTGATAAGCAATTTGCTGTCGGCAAGATGGCGAACCTTCCAGACGCCCACACCAGCGGCGATACCCAGTACCACCAGCAATAACAAGATTATCAATAACACTTTTTTCATGACTAATTCGGGCGCTCACAAAGTGGGGCTAAATATTCATATAACGTTGCTGACGAAAAGGAGACATCGCCACAGGCACGTACGGGCATCACTGGCATTAACGCATTACAAATAACCATCTCATCTGCCTGCAACGCCTCTTCCAGAGAGGCTTGCACTTCGACAAGCTGATAAGAGGATTGTGCCAGCAAACGGATACAGAATTGTCGCATAATGCCGTTAACACCTGCCTGATCCAGTCGCGGCGTATAAACTACGTTGCCCTTCCGCCAGAACAAATTAGCCGCACAGCATTCCGTAACCCACCCTTCGCTGTCAAGGACCAGCGCCTCATCAGCGTTTGTCTGCTCAAGATGAGAGCGGATCAATACTTGCTCAAGCCGATTAAGATGTTTAATACCTGCAAGGTGAGGATTGCGCCCCAGCCGCACCGGGCTTAGCGCCAACATCATCCCTTCGTTACGCAAACGGTCGTAATGTGCAGGATAAGCCGTAATGGAGAGAATCCGCGTTGCCGGTCCACTGTTCAATGTGCTGTACCCTCGCCCGCCACTACCGCGACTGATCACGACTTTCAGCACACCATTCTGCTGTTCTGCTGCCAGCGTTTTCATCTCTTGTTCAAGCTGAGGCCAGAAGTCACAGGAAATCATCAACCGCTGACAAGCATCCTGTAGTCGCTGGATATGCGCCGATAACAAACTGACTTTACCGTCGATAACTCTGGCGGTGGTAAAACAACCATCACCAAACTGCGTTGCCCGATCGCTTACTGCCAGCGATTCCTGCTTATGACCGTTAATTAAGAACATACCAGCTCCTTATCAGAGAATTGTTAGTGTGGCAGCATGTTCACTACGGAACAAGTCGGAATAAAAGCTAAGAAAAAAGGCCCGCAAGCGGACCTTTTATAAGGGTGGGAAATGACAACTTAGATCTTTTTAAAGATCAAAGAACCATTAGTGCCACCGAAGCCGAAGGAGTTACACAGCGTGTATTCCATTCCGCTGACCTGACGCGCTTCGTGCGGTACGAAATCCAGATCGCAACCTTCATCCGGGTTATCCAGGTTGATGGTTGGCGGAACAGCCTGATCGCGCAGCGCCAGGATGGAGTAGATAGATTCTACTGCACCCGCCGCACCTAACAGGTGACCGGTCATAGATTTCGTGGAGCTTACCAACACGCGGCTTGCAGCTTCACCGAAGATGGTTTTCACCGCCTGCGCTTCAGCTTTATCGCCAGCCGGCGTAGAAGTACCGTGCGCGTTAACGTAGCCAATCTGACTCGCTTCAATGCCTGCATCACGCAGAGCATTTGCCATCGCCAGAGCTGCGCCTGCGCCATTTTCTGGCGGTGACGTCATATGATAAGCATCGCTGCTCATACCAAAGCCGACGAGTTCAGCGTAAATTTTCGCACCGCGTTTTTTCGCGTGTTCGTACTCTTCAAGTACCAGCATACCGGCACCATCGCCTAGTACGAAACCATCACGCTCTTTATCCCACGGGCGGCTCGCCGCTTGCGGGTTATCATTGCGGGTAGATAATGCACGTGCCGCGCCAAAACCACCAACGCCCAGCGGCGTACTGGCTTTCTCTGCGCCACCTGCAACCATCACGTCAGCATCGCCATACGCGATAATACGCGCAGCATGGCCAATGTTGTGCACGCCGGAAGTACAGGCGGTCGCGATAGAGATGCTTGGGCCACGCAGGCCATACATGATAGTCAGATGACCTGCCACCATGTTCACAATCGTTGACGGAACGAAGAATGGGCTGATCTTACGTGGACCACCGTTCATCAGAGATGTGTGGTTTTCTTCGATCAGTCCGAGGCCGCCAATCCCGGAGCCAATTGCGGCACCAATGCGGGTTGCGTTCTCTTCCGTTATTTCAAGGCCAGAATCCTGCATGGCCTGAACGCCAGCGACAATTCCATATTGAATGAAGGCATCCATCTTGCGCTGTTCTTTGCGCGAGATAATGTCCTCACAGTTAAAATCCTTTACTAAGCCAGCAAATTTCGTTGCATAGGCGCTAGTATCGAAATGGTCGATTAGGCTGATGCCACTCTGACCGGCAAGCAGAGCTTTCCAGGTAGACTCTACGGTATTGCCGACAGGAGACAACATGCCCAGTCCGGTCACAACTACACGACGCTTAGACACGTTTGTCCTCCAGGGAGGGAAAAAATGATTCTAGTGGGACAAAAGATAAAACTCAGGCGGTCGAACGACCGCCTGGAGATGTTCACTTACGCCTGGTGGCCGTTGATGTAATCAATGGCAGCCTGAACGGTGGTGATTTTCTCAGCTTCTTCGTCCGGAATCTCAGTATCAAACTCTTCTTCCAGAGCCATTACCAGCTCAACGGTGTCAAGAGAATCCGCGCCCAGGTCTTCAACGAAAGAAGCATTGTTGGTAACTTCTTCCTGCTTAACGCCCAGCTGTTCGCCGATAATTTTCTTAACGCGTTCTTCGATAGTGCTCATACTCTTAAATTTCCTATCAAAACTCGCTTTCGCGATGGTTTTCGTAGTGTATAAAATGTTGAAAAATTTGCAACTAAATCCCGGCAGGTCTTACCACGATTTTACGTTATTTTGAGGCCTTACCCCCCAATAACGCAAATCATTTTGCACTAATTATTACTCATAACCACGCAGACTGCGCGCAACATGAGCATTTTGTGCAAATCGCGGTCAGACCATGTACATCCCGCCGTTCACATGCAAAGTTTCACCCGTGATGTAAGCTGCTTCGTCGGATGCCAGGAATGCAACCGCGTTGGCGATTTCCTGTGCGCCGCCGAGGCGACCCGCAGGAACCTGCGCCAGGATACCCGCACGCTGGTCATCGCTCAGCGCACGTGTCATGTCCGTTTCAATAAAGCCCGGAGCAACAACGTTTACAGTAATACCGCGTGACGCAACTTCGCGCGCCAGTGATTTACTGAAGCCGATCAAGCCCGCTTTCGCCGCAGCGTAGTTGGCCTGACCGCCATTTCCCATGGTACCAACCACAGAACCGATAGTGATAATACGACCATGACGCTTTTTCATCATAGCGCGCATTACCGCTTTTGACAGACGGAAAACAGATGAAAGGTTGGTTTCGATAATATCGTTCCACTCTTCATCTTTCATTCGCATTAACAGGTTATCACGAGTGATACCGGCATTATTGACCAGGATATCCACTTCACCAAATTCTGCGCGAATTTTTTCCAGAACAGATTCGATAGATGCCGGGTCGGTCACATTCAACATCAGACCTTTGCCGTTGGCACCTAAATAATCACTGATCGCCTGAGCGCCATTTTCACTGGTCGCAGTGCCAATAACTTTCGCGCCACGGGCTGCGAGCGTTTCAGCAATTGCGCGGCCAATTCCGCGGCTTGCACCGGTTACCAGTGCGATTTTTCCTTCAAAATTCATGATTTTCCTCTTTTAAAGCTCGAGCGCCGCTGCCATCGCTGAAGGTTCGTTCAGCGCCGAGGCGGTCAGGGTGTCGACAATGCGTTTCGTCAGGCCAGTAAGCACTTTGCCCGGGCCGACTTCATAGAGATGTTCTACGCCTTGCGCTGCCATGTACTCAACAGACTTCGTCCACTGAACCGGGTTATACAACTGACGTACCAGTGCGTCACGGATGGCATCACCATTGGTTTCGCATTTCACATCAACGTTATTCACAACAGGAACTGTTGGTGCGTTAAAGGTGATTTTCGCTAATTCTACTGCCAGTTTGTCGGCTGCTGGTTTCATCAGCGCACAGTGAGACGGTACGCTCACTGGTAACGGCAGAGCGCGTTTTGCGCCCGCAGCTTTACAGGCAGCGCCAGCACGCTCAACTGCTTCTTTATGACCGGCAATAACCACCTGTCCCGGAGAGTTAAAGTTTACCGGAGAAACGACCTGACCTTCTGCAGCTTCTTCACACGCTTTCGCAATAGACGCATCATCCAGACCGATGATTGCCGCCATAGCGCCCGTGCCTTCCGGTACGGCTTCTTGCATGAACTTGCCGCGCATCTCAACCAAACGCACCGCATCAGCGAAATCAATTACACCAGCGCAAACCAGCGCGGAGTATTCCCCCAGGCTGTGACCGGCCATCATTGCCGGTGCTTTACCGCCCTGCTGCTGCCATACGCGATACAGCGCAACAGATGCAGTCAACAGCGCTGGCTGAGTTTGCCAGGTTTTATTCAGTTCTTCAGCTGGCCCCTGCTGGGTCAGCGCCCACAGATCGTAGCCCAGCGCCGCAGAAGCTTCTGCAAACGTTTCTTCGACAATTGGATAGCTCGCCGCCATATCAGCCAGCATTCCAACGGTTTGAGAACCCTGTCCAGGGAACACAAATGCAAATTGCGTCATGTTTTAATCCTTATCCTAGAAACGAACCAGCGCGGAGCCCCAGGTGAATCCACCGCCAAAGGCTTCAAGCAGAACCAACTGTCCCGGCTTAATGCGCCCGTCACGTACAGCTTCATCCAGCGCGCACGGGACAGAGGCCGCAGAGGTATTACCGTGGCGATCCAGCGTCACCACGACATTGTCCATCGACATGCCGAGTTTTTTCGCCGTTGCACTGATAATACGCAGGTTAGCCTGATGCGGAACCAGCCAGTCCAGTTGAGAACGGTCAAGATTATTCGCCGCCAGCGTCTCATCAACGATGTGCGCCAGTTCCGTTACCGCAACCTTGAAGACTTCGTTGCCCGCCATCGTCAGATGAATTGAATTCTCTGGATTCACACGGTCAGCATTAGGCAGCGTCAGCAATTCACCATAGCTACCGTCGGCATGCAGATGGGTGGAGATGATTCCCGGCTCTTCAGAGGCAGCCAGCACCGCAGCGCCCGCGCCATCGCCAAAAATAATAATAGTCCCACGATCTGTTGGATCGCAGGTGCGCGCCAGTACATCGGAACCGACGACCAGAGCATACTTCACCGCCCCAGATTTCACGTATTGATCGGCTACGCTTAATGCATAGGTGAAACCTGCGCAGGCTGCTGCAACGTCAAATGCCGGGCAACCTTTAATGCCCAACATGCTTTGAATCTGACAAGCTGCGCTCGGGAAAGCGTGCGTCGCAGAAGTCGTTGCCACAACGATCAGGCCAATCTGGTCTTTCTCAATACCCGCCATCTCAATTGCGCGTGTCGCCGCTTCAAAGCCCATGGTTGAAACGGTTTCGTTTGGCGCGGCAATGTGGCGTTCGCGGATACCGGTACGAGTGACAATCCACTCGTCAGAGGTATCCACCATTTTTTCCAAATCGGCGTTTGTCCGCACTTGTTCGGGCAGATAGCTGCCAGTACCAATAATCTTCGTATACATGTACGCTCAGTCACTTTTCGGTTATATACCGTCACTTGCAAACTGCGAGTTCGCTGGCAGCGTCCTGCTACCGCAGAGTTCCGCTTTTGCCACCGTCCAGCAGCTCAAAACCAGCTGGGTATACAGATTCCAGGCGAGCGGCAATTCGCTGAGGAACTTGTCGCTGCACCGCCTGCACTGCCTGTTCAATCGCGACCGCAAAAGCTCGCTGATTGGCTGCACCATGACTTTTTATCACCGTGCCGCGCAATCCTAACAGACAGGCGCCGTTATACTGGTCGGGGTTGAGGTGACTGAATCGCCTCGTCAGGCTCTTTTGTAGCCAACGCTTTAATAACAGTAGCCACCACGACCGTTTTTTCCCTTCACCCTGAGATTTCAGCAGAGAAAGGAACATCCTGACAACACCTTCCATCGTCTTTAATGTGACATTTCCTGTAAAGCCGTCACAAACCAGCACATCTGTCTTGCCAGTTAACAACTCATTGGCTTCAAGATAGCCGATATAATTGATAGAAGGGATTGTTTTAAGCACCGCTGAGGCATCCCGAATACTGTCGAGACCCTTTACTTCTTCTTCACCAATATTGAGCAACGCCACGCGAGGATTAGGAATTTCCACCACCTCTTCAGCCAGAACTGAGCCCATAATGGCAAATTGCACCAACATTGTACTGTCACAATCGACGTTGGCCCCTAAATCGAGGACCACCGTTTTGCCCTTTTGCTGATGCGGTAATACCGTCACCAGCGCCGGACGCTCAATCCCCTCCAGGGGCTTGAGTAATAATTTTGCCAGCCCCATCAGCGCCCCGGTATTACCGGCACTGACACAGGCTTGCGCTCGACCTTCTTTCACCAGCTCCAGGGCCACGCGCATTGAACTCCCACGACTGGCGCGGATAGCTTGCGAAGGCCGGGCATCACTGGCGATAACTGACTGCGCAGGAATAATCTGCAGACGCGAACGTTGTTCAAAGTCAGCTTTAGCAAGTAATGGCGTGATGGCGTCGGGATTGCCGACTAAAAGAAGAGTGAGTTGCGAATTAGAATTCAGTGCCTGCAATGCTGCAGGCACTGTCACGGAAGGGCCAAAATCCCCTCCCATGACATCTAACGCCAGGGTTAGACGTGTCAAGGTATCGTCGCCGCCCGGTTTGGTCTTTCCCCAGTTGCCTGGGGAAAATCCTCACTAAGCTTCATCACGCAGACGCGTGATTACTTAGCGATGACCTTGCGGCCGCGGTAGTAACCGTCGGCAGTGATGTGGTGACGCAGGTGTTTTTCACCAGAAGTTTTGTCTACAGACAGGCTGGTGACTGCGGTCAGCGCGTCATGGGAACGACGCATGCCACGTTTGGAACGGGTTGGTTTATTCTGTTGTACGGCCATGGACCTTACTCCTCAATTACTTACGCTTTAAGCTGGCTAATACGGCAAATGGGTTTGGTTTTTGTGCCTCTTCAGGCAGTTCGCCAAAGACCATGTCCGCGTCGGACACTTCACAGTGTTCAGAATCATGCACCGGAACTACGGGCAGGGAGAGGATAATTTCATCCTCGACCATTGCCTGCAGGTCGATTTCACCGAATTCGTTAACCTCAATCGGCTCATACGCTTCCGGTAGTGCTTCGGCCTGTTCGTCATTTCTGACGGGGCTAAAACAATACGTGGTGTGGACGTGATGGGAGAACGGTTTCCCGCAACGCTGGCATTCGAGAGTTACCGTTACCTTTGCATCGCCAGTAATAACGGCGAGACGCTGGTTATCGATAGCGAACGACATGCTGCATTCCACATCGCTGTCCACGCTGACTACAGAATCGGTTACACGTTCAACCTGATCGCGGGCATAGATGCCTTCGTAATCAAGGCGTTTTTGAGCCGTGCGTACCGGATCAAGAGTCAGGGGTAATTTTACCTTTTGCATAGGGCGCGCATATTAACTTTGTAATGTCATAGAGTCAAAGAAAAAGGCAGCCTCAGGTTGCCTTTTGCCATTTATTCGCACACATTGCGGCGCATAGTTTAAGATGATGCTCTGCGAAGCGCTATATGTGGATGAAAAAATATGTCTGATCTTATCCTCGCGTCAACCTCTCCCTGGCGGCGCATGCTGCTGGAAAAACTGGGTTTACCGTTTGAATGTGCCGCGCCTGACGTCGACGAAACGCCCCGGCCTGATGAATCCGCACGTCAGCTTGTCACCCGACTGGCGCAGGCCAAAGCGCAAAGTCTGGCCACACGCTTCCCTAATCACCTTATTATAGGCTCCGATCAGGTTTGCGTACTGGACGGTGAAATCACCGGCAAACCGCACACCGAGGAAAATGCCCGCAGGCAGTTAAGAAAGGCCAGCGGGTCAATCATTACCTTTTATACCGGACTGGCGCTGTACAACTCTGCCAGCGGCCATCTGCAAACCGAATGCGAACCCTTTGACGTTCACTTTCGCCATCTCAGTGATAAAGAGATAGAAGGCTATGTGCGCAAAGAGAACCCGCTGCAGTGCGCCGGGAGTTTCAAGAGCGAAGGATTGGGCATTACGCTGTTCGAACGGCTGGAAGGCCGCGACCCGAACACCCTGGTCGGTTTACCCTTAATCGCGCTCTGTCAGATGTTGCGCCGTGAAAACTACAACCCGCTGTTAGGCTGAGGCAAAAAAAACGGCGGAACTGATTCCGCCGTTGCGCTTATTTGCTCTTCCGTAGCACCTGTAAACAGTGCTTCAGCTGGTTGTCCAGCGGCGCCTCAACGCGCATCACCTCCCCGCTCCCCGGGTGGGTAAACTTCAGCGCCGCCGCGTGCAGGAACAGGCGGTTTAAGCCGGTAGCGGACAGCTGCTTGTCGAACTCGCGGTCGCCATAGCGGTCGTCAAAAGCGATAGGATGGCCGGCATACTGGGTATGAACGCGGATCTGATGCGTGCGGCCGGTGACCGGGCTGCAGCGCACCAGCGTGGCGAATTCGTAACGCTCTTCCACTTTAAAGCGCGTCTCCGACGGCTTGCCTTCCTGACTCACGCGAACGATGCGCTCCCCGCTCTGCAGAATATTCTTCAACAGCGGGGCCTGGACCACTTTGGTATGCGACTGCCACTGGCCGCGCACCAGCGCCAGATAATCTTTCTGCATGCCTTTATCGCGCAGTTGCTCGTGCAGCGAACGCAGCGCTGAGCGCTTTTTCGCCACCAGCAGCACGCCGGAGGTATCCCGGTCGAGACGATGCACCAGCTCAAGGAAACGCGCCTCCGGGCGCAGGGCGCGCAGCCCTTCAATCACGCCGAAGCTCAGGCCGCTGCCGCCATGTACCGCGGTACCAGAAGGCTTATTGAGCACCAGAATATGATCGTCTTCATAGAGGATCACCTCAGAGAGCGCGGCCACTTTCTGCAGGTGCGGCGATACCGCCTCTTCTTCACGCTCCGCCACGCGCACCGGCGGGATACGGACTTCATCGCCCGCTTCCAGCTTATACTCCGGCTTCACGCGCTTTTTGTTTACCCGCACCTCGCCTTTACGCAGGATGCGATAAATCATGCTCTTCGGTACGCCTTTCAATTGCGTACGCAAAAAGTTGTCGATACGTTGCCCCGCTTCATCAGCAGCAATGGCAACCATTTTTACGGTTGGGGTCTCAGTTTTCATGGTGCGCGATTCTAAATAGCCGGACGCATTAGCGCCACTCATTTTTATATGCTTATATTTATCATTATCCTGTTTTCACGGTTTACCTGACCGCCATTTTGTTTGTTATTAGAACAATCTGTATGGGCAGGTGATAAAACTGTGAGTAACCGGGTGATAAAAGGTGAAAGTCAACTTGCTATAACAAGGTTAGCAATGGAATAATGAGACCGTTTTCCGTATTGCATCTTGTTAGAACAAGACATTAGCGGAATGACCAATTTTGTCTGACCGATCGCCCACGCAGCAATGGCGTAAGACGTTGTGATCTTTCAGACAGTTAGCGGGCTGCGGGTTGCAGTCCTTACCGGTACAGGCTCTATGGATTTCAAGTCGCAGGAAGGCGTCAACTCCGGGACTCCCGGGAGCTCATCTGGATCGCCAGATCGAGGTGAGCAGGTTAAGCCACCATGCCTGCAACGCGAAAGACGACGAGTATAAATGGAATATTCTCTGGTGATACATCCCAGGCTGTTCCCCTGAATAATTGCGCTGTGTTTCCGTTTGAAACACAGGCGACCGACACTCTGCGCCTCTTAAGCGCGCGACAACCGTGAGGTTGGCGACGTGAACCAGACACGAGGCCATCGGTTTTCCCCCGGAAAGGCATTACTCTGCCCGCAGCTTAGTCGTCAATGTAAGAATAATGAGTAAGTTACGATGAAAAGAATGTTAATCAACGCAACTCAGCAGGAAGAGTTGCGCGTCGCCCTTGTTGATGGGCAGCGCCTGTACGACCTGGATATCGAAAGCCCCGGGCACGAACAGAAAAAAGCGAACATCTACAAAGGCAAAATCACCCGCATTGAACCCAGCCTTGAAGCCGCGTTTGTTGATTACGGCGCCGAGCGTCATGGTTTCCTCCCCCTCAAAGAAATCGCCCGCGAATACTTCCCCGCCAACTACAATGCGCATGGTCGTCCTAATATCAAAGACGTACTGCGGGAAGGTCAGGAAGTTATCGTGCAGATTGATAAAGAAGAACGCGGCAACAAAGGCGCTGCGCTCACCACCTTTATCAGCCTGGCGGGCAGCTATCTGGTACTGATGCCGAACAACCCGCGCGCCGGGGGAATTTCCCGCCGTATCGAGGGCGACGACCGTACCGAACTGAAAGAAGCGCTGGCGAGCCTGGAGCTTCCGGACGGCATGGGCCTGATCGTTCGCACCGCTGGCGTCGGCAAATCCGCCGAAGCCCTGCAGTGGGACCTGAGCTTCCGCCTGAAGCACTGGGAAGCGATTCAGAAAGCCGCGGAAAGCCGTCCGGCGCCGTTCCTGATCCACCAGGAAAGCAACGTCATTGTCCGCGCCTTCCGTGACTACCTGCGCCAGGACATCGGCGAAATCCTGATCGATAACCCGAAAGTGCTTGAGCTGGCGCGCCAGCATATCGCCGCGCTGGGTCGTCCGGATTTCAGCAGCAAAATCAAACTGTACACCGGTGAAATCCCGCTGTTCAGCCATTATCAGATCGAATCGCAAATTGAGTCCGCCTTCCAGCGCGAAGTGCGCCTGCCTTCCGGCGGGTCTATCGTTATCGATAGCACCGAAGCGCTGACCGCGATCGATATCAACTCCGCCCGCGCCACCCGCGGCGGCGATATCGAAGAGACAGCCTTCAATACCAACCTCGAAGCGGCTGACGAAATTGCCCGCCAGCTGCGTCTGCGCGACCTCGGCGGCCTGATCGTTATCGACTTCATCGATATGACCCCGGTTCGCCACCAGCGCGCCGTGGAGAATCGTCTGCGCGAAGCCGTCCGTCAGGACCGGGCGCGCATTCAGATCAGCCATATTTCGCGCTTCGGCCTGCTGGAGATGTCCCGTCAGCGCCTGAGCCCGTCGCTGGGCGAGTCCAGCCACCACGTCTGCCCGCGCTGCTCCGGCACCGGCACCGTGCGTGATAACGAATCGCTGTCGCTCTCTATTCTGCGTCTGATCGAAGAAGAAGCGCTGAAAGAGAATACCAAAGAAGTCCACGCCATTGTTCCGGTACCGATCGCCTCCTATCTGCTGAACGAAAAACGTGCCGCAGTGAGCGCTATCGAATCCCGTCAGGGCGATGTGCGCGTTATTATCGTGCCAAACGACGAAATGCAAACGCCGCACTACTCCGTCCTGCGCGTGCGCAAAGGTGAAGAAACCTCAACGCTGAGCTATCTGCTGCCGAAGCTGCATGAAGAAGAAATGGCGCTGCCAGGCGACGATGAGCCGGCGGAGCGGAAACGTCCGGAACAGCCGGCCCTGGCCGCTTTTGTCATGCCAGATGCGCCGCCAGCCCCGATGCTCGAAGAGCCTGCCGCCGCGCCTGTCGCCGCAGCGGCACCGGTCGCGGCCGCCGCACCGGCGCAGCCTGGCCTGCTCTCACGCTTCTTCAGCGCGCTGAAGAATATCTTCTCTGGCGCCGAAGAGGCCAAACCGGCTGAAGTTCAGGTCGAGAAGAAAGCGGAAGAAAAACCGGAGCGTCAGCAGGAGCGTCGTAAACCGCGCGCCAACAACCGCCGCGACCGCAACGACCGCCGTGATAACCGCGACAATCGTGACAACCGCGATAACCGTGACAATCGCGACACCCGTGCGGACAATGCCGAGGGCCGTGAACCGCGCGAATCGCGTGAAGAGAACCGTCGCAACCGTCGCGAGAAGCCGTCGCAGAACGTGGAAGCCCGTGATGTTCGCCAAACCTCAGGCGACGACGCGGAGAAAGCGAAATCCCGTGACGAGCAGCAGCCGCGCCGCGAACGCACCCGCCGCCGCAATGACGACAAACGTCAGGCGCAGCAGGAAGCCAAAGCGCAGACTCGCGAAGAGCCGGTTGTGCAGGAGACGGAGCAGGAAGAGCGTGTACAAACTCTGCCGCGTCGTAAACCGCGCCAGCTGGCACAGAAAGTGCGCGTTGAGTCCGCTGTCGTCGAGCCAGTTGCCGAGATCGTGCCAGAAGCCGTAGTGGCTGAAGTTATCGCTCCGCACAGCGAGCCGGTGAAAGCCGAGCTGCCGGCAGGGGTGGAGAGCGTTGCGGACCAGGACGAAAATGGCGAATCCCGTGAAGCGAACGGTATGCCGCGTCGCTCACGTCGCTCCCCGCGTCACCTGCGCGTCAGCGGTCAGCGTCGTCGTCGCTATCGTGACGAACGCTATCCGACCCAGTCGCCTATGCCGCTGACCGTAGCCTGCGCATCGCCGGAGATGGCTTCCGGTAAAGTCTGGATCCGCTACCCGGTGGTTCGTCCGCAGGATCAGCAGCCGGAAGAGGTTCAGGTTCAGGACGCCAGCGTCGCGAAAACTGTCGAGGCCGTAGCGGCCCCGGTTGCCGTCGTTGAAACCGTTACCGCTGCGCCGGTCACCGTCGAGCCGGCTACCATGGAACCAGTAACCGCTGAGCCGGTAGTCGTCGAGCCGGTAGCGGCCGCCGAGCCGCTGGTCGTTGATGCTGCGGAAGTTGTCGCGCCAGCAGCCGTCGAGCCAGCGCCTCAGGAGCCGGTCACCGAAGCACCGGCTGTCGAAGCGCCTCAGGCTATCGCGCCAGTGACGCTCGACGCCGAGCCGGTGGTGGTAGAACCTGAAGCGGTGGAAACGACGCCTGTCGTTGCAGCGCCAGTGGAAACTATCGCCCCGGTCGCAGAAACCGTGGAGCAAGCGCCAGTGACCGAAGCGGCCCCTGCCGAACCGGTCAAAGCCGAGCCCCCGGTGAGCAAGCCGGTCGTAGTGGCGGGTCATCGCCATGCCACCGCGCCAATGACCCGTGCGCCAGCTCCGGACTATGTCCCGGAAGCACCGCGTCACAGCACCTGGGTGCGCCCGCCGTTCGCCTTTGAAGGTAAAGGCGCCGCCGGTGGTCATAGCGCGACCCATAAAGCCACCGCTGAACCGACTCGCCCACAGCCCGTCGAGTAAGCGTGCTTAATAAAAAAACCGGCCTTTGGCCGGTTTTTTTATGCGCTTTGCGGACGCTGCATCCCGGCGAGATCCGGCATGATCTCCCGCATCAGGTCGAGGAACTTACGCAGGCGTGTCGGGTAATAGCGCGCCCAGGGATAAACCAGATGAACCGGCAGCGAGGCGGGTCGCCACTGCGGGAACAGCTCAATCAGCCGTCCGGCGGCAATATCCTCCACGACCGTCCAGCTGGACACCATCGCCACCCCCAGCCCCGCCAGCGCGGTGTTGCGCGCGACGTAAAGACTGTCAGTGCTCAGACAGGGAGTAATCGCTGTAGAGACAATCTGCCCGCTTGCCTGATGCCTGAGCCGTACCTCATGCTGATAAAAGGTATTAATGGCGATCCATGGCAGGCCCGATAACGCCTCCAGCGAGGTTAACGGCGGATACTTCGCCAGAAGCTCAGGAGAAGCCACTACGCAGCGCGGCACTTCCGCCAGCAGTACGGATACCGTTGCTGGATCCACCTCCGCCCCCACGCGAATAGCGCAGTCGATATTATCGCTGAGGAAGTCGACGGTATTATCGTTTAGCATCCACTCCACCGACAGCTGCGGATGGCGCTGTAGAAATGCCACCAGCGGCGCCAGCAGCTGCTGCTGGCCAAACGCGTGGGGCGCCCGCACTCGCAGAACGCCCACCGGCCGATCGTCGGCAATACGCAGGTCATCCTCCAGCGCCAGCCAGGCGTCCACCACCTGACGGGCGTGACGATAACAGCGTTCGCCATCGTCAGTGAGCTTCATCGCATGGGTGGTGCGCAGGATCAGCTTAACCCCCAGCAGCCCTTCAAGGGACTGCAGGCGGCGGCTGACGGTCGCCTGGGTAGTGTCCATCTGCCCTGCGGCGGCGGAGAGCGATCCGGCCTCTACGATGCGGATATAGGTGCGCATCAGCTCAATGCGGTCTATACGCTCTTGTCTTTTCATTTTCCTTTTGCCTATACGTGCTACGTATAACCGTTTTACCACCAGCCCGGCTACCGCGCCAGTCGCGTTCAGGGAAAAATAGCCCCATCGCATCTATGAGGCATTGAACATGACACCGACTTCCCTTTCCACCCGCGACGCAGGCTGGATTATCTTCATTCTCGCACTCGGCGCCGGCTTTAGCGTCGCCTCTATTTACTACGCGCAGCCGCTGCTGCCGTTGATGGGCGCCAATCTCCACCTGACTGTAGAAGGTATGGGTCTGGTCCCTACCCTGACGCAGGCGGGTTATGCGCTCGGCATTCTGTTCCTGCTCCCGCTCGGCGACCGCCACGATCGCCGCCGGCTGATCCTGGTGAAAAGCGCGCTGCTGGCGCTCCTGCTGCTCCTGTGCAGCCTCACCGGCCAGCTCAGCTCACTGCTGGTGGTCAGTCTGCTGATCGGTATGGCGGCGACCATGGCGCAGGATATCGTCCCGGCGGCGGCGATCCTCGCCCCGGCGGGCAAGCAGGGAAAAATGGTGGGCACGGTGATGACCGGGCTGCTGCTGGGGATCCTGCTCTCCCGGACGGTCAGCGGCGTGGTGGGCGCCGTATTCGGCTGGCGGGTGATGTATCAGGCGGCGGCGGTCAGCGTCGCGCTGATTGGCCTGGTAATGTGGCGCGTCCTGCCGCGCTTCGCTGTGCACTCGACGCTGAGCTATCCGCAGCTGATGGCCTCGATGGCGCATCTGTGGCAGCGTTACCCGGCATTACGCCGCGCCGCGCTAGCTCAGGGCGCGCTCTCCATCGCTTTTAGCGCCTTCTGGTCGACGCTGGCGGTGATGCTCTCCGAACACTATCACATGGGCAGCGCAGTAGCGGGCGGTTTCGGTATCGCCGGGGCCGCCGGGGCGCTGGCCGCGCCGCTTGCCGGCGGTCTGGCCGATAAATTTGGCGCCGGTAAGGTGACACAGATGGGTGCGGCGCTGGTCACCCTCTCCTTTGCCCTGATGTTTATGCTGCCGCTGCTGCCAGTACACGCTCAGTTGGCGCTGATTGCCCTGTCGGCGATTGGCTTTGACCTTGGCCTGCAGTCAAGCCTGGTGGCGCATCAGAACCTGGTATATGGCCTTGAGCCACAGGCCCGCGGCCGCCTCAACGCCCTGCTGTTCACCGTGGTGTTTATCGGGATGTCGCTGGGGTCGGTGCTGGGCAGTAAGCTGTACGTGCTGGCCGGCTGGAACGGAGTGGTCACGCTGGCAGTGATCACTGGCGCGCTAGCCCTGGCGATCCGTCTGCTGGAGAATGCCCGCATCCTCGCTGCCGAACGCAGCGCATCATAAAAAAAACCCCGCTTCGCCTGCGGCGAAGCGGGGTTTTTCTACCCACACAACCGCTTACGCCGTGCGACGGACAAACTCTTTCACGCGGAAGCCCAGCACCAGCAGCGTGGCGAAATAGGCTACCACCCCGGCGATAACCACCGCCAGCAAACGCATCAGACGGAACGGCATCGTCCCCAGCGACCACTCAGGCATGAGATGCATGACGCCCAGCAGCGCCGCGGCCATAACCAGCACTGCAATAATCAGACGCAGCAGGAAGGCCAACCAGCCCGGCTGCGGGGTGAAAATTTTCTGTTTACGCAGCTGCCAGTAGAGCAGCGCGGCGTTCAGGCAGGCCGCCAGGCCGATGGACAGCGACAGACCCGCATGCTTCAGCGGGCCGATAAACGCCAGGTTCATTACCTGGGTCATAATCAGGGTGATAATAGCAATCTTGACCGGGGTCTTGATGTCCTGACGGGAATAGAAGCCCGGCGCCAGCACTTTCACCACGATAAGGCCCATCAGCCCTACGGAATAAGCCACCAGCGCGCGCTGGGTCATCGCCGCGTCAAAGGCGCTGAATTTGCCGTACTGGAACAGAGCCACGGTTAGCGGTTTGGCGAGGATCCCCAGCGCCACCGCGCTCGGCAGCGCCAGCAGAAAACAGAGACGCAGTCCCCAGTCCATCAGCCGACAATACTCGTCATGGTTACCGCTGGCGAAGCTTTTTGACAGCGATGGCAGCAGGATAGTGCCGAGCGCCACGCCCAGCACGCCGGAGGGAAACTCCATCAGGCGGTCGGCATAATACATCCACGACACCGAGCCCGACACGAGGAATGAGGCGAAAATGGTATTGATGATAAGGGAGATCTGGCTTACCGACACGCCAAGGATCGCCGGCCCCATCTGCTTCACCACCCGCATCGCGCCGGCATCTTTCAGATTAATTCGCGGCAGGACCAGCATGCCAATCTTCTTCAGATGCGGCAGCTGGTAAGCCAGCTGCAGCACGCCGCCGACCGTCACCGCCCAGGCCAGCGCCAGCACCGGCGGATGGAAATACGGCGCGGCAAACAGCGCAAAACCAATCATACTGACGTTGAGGAACGTCGGCGCAAAGGCCGGCACCGAGAAGCGGTTCCAGGTATTGAGGATCGCCCCCACCAGCGAAGCCAGGGAGATCAGCAAAATATAGGGAAAGGTAATACGCAGCAGCTGGGTGGTTAGCGCAAACTTATCGGCGGTATCGGCAAAGCCGGGCGCAGTAATGGTGATTACCCACGGCGCCGCCAGCATCCCGATAACGGTAACGATAGCCAGGGCCAGGGTCAGCAGCCCGGAGACGTATGAGACAAACACGCGGGTGGCATCTTCGCCCTGCTTGCTTTTATATTCGGCAAGGATCGGCACAAACGCCTGTGAGAAGGCGCCTTCGGCAAAAATACGCCGCAGCAGGTTAGGCAGTTTGAAGGCGACAAAAAAGGCATCGGTCGCCATCCCGGCGCCAAAAATACGCGCCACAATCGCATCGCGGGCAAAGCCCAGCACGCGCGAAAACATGGTCATCGAACTGACTGCCGCCAGTGATTTTAAAAGGTTCATTACGCTGTTATTCCAAACCCTGGAGTAAAACGCCCGCAAATGCGGGCGCTGGAAAGTGGCGATAGTCTACCGGGTTCAACATGAATTACTACTGTCAGTTGTTACAATGGATTATTCGCTAATGGCGTCGCGCCACAGTTTCTCAACGATCCGCTGAGCCAGCAGCGCCTGTTCGCCTGCAGTTTCAGGAACTGTCTGATTTTGCACGCATTCGATAAAATGGCGCGCGCAGCCGACAAAGCCGCGCTGCTCAAGGGTGGTTTGCCAGCCGGCAACCGGGCGCTGGACCACGCCATGACCGCACTCCTCCTGCCATTCGCGCATCTCGCTGACGGCATATAGCCCGCCATCCGTGACCGCCTGCACCCACTCGCGCTGGCTGCCTGCGCGACGATGCATGCTGGTGGTGACCTGCAGCCGGGGCGAACTGAACTGATGTTCGGCATAGAGCATTTCGCCCTGCGGGGTGATCTTCAGCGCGCCGCCGCGCAGACGTGCCTGACCGTCGGCCAGCCATAGCGCGGTATCCACCACATGCAGATAGTCATCAAGCAGCGTAAAGCGCAGATCGTTGCCGACGCTATCGCTACGGTGTTTATCCATCCGCAGCGAGGCCGCCTCGCCCAGCCGCCCCTTCAGCTCCCGATAGAGCGGCGCGAAGCGGCGATTGAAACCGACCATCAACGTCAGTCGACGTCGCGCCGCCAGCTCGACCAGCGTCTCCGCCTCACTCAGCTTGTCCGCCAATGGTTTATCCACACAAACATGAACCCCGGCATTCAGTAAGTGATTCACTACTTCATAATGTGAAGCCGTCGAGGTATGGACAAAGACCGCATCGCACTGTGCCGCCAGGGCATCGAGGGAATCAGCGTATGGCATCCGCCAGGTTTCGCAGATCCGTAGCGCCTTCTCTTTACCCGGCGACCAGGCCGCCTGCAGCGTCCAGCTTTCCGCCGCCCCCAGCACCGGCAGCCACGCTTTCTGCGCAATGCTGCCTAAGCCGACCACCCCAATGCGCAATCTTGTCCCCACGTTTTAGTCTCCCAGATGGTGTAACAGCGAATCGAGGCGCGCTTTCAGCTCCGCCACCTCGCCCTCCAGCGCTTCAACCCTGGCGCGCAGATCGCCGTCATCGTCCAGCGGCGCGAGAGCTTCCACTGTGGTGATCAGCGTGTCCATATCGTCGCAAAACAGATGCATATAGCGGCTTTCCCGTTTTCCCGGCTCCCGGGGCAGCCGGGCGACGAAGGGGCCATCTTCGCGCGTCGCCAGCCCTTCCAGCACGCTTTCCACTTCCGCCATATCGCTGAACTCATACATCCGCTGCGCCCGACTGCGTAGTTCGCCCGGCGTCTGAGCACCGCGCAGCAGCAGCGTCGTGACCACCGCAACCTCGCCGGCGCTAAGCTTCAGATCGCCAAATTCGGAGTTGCAAAAGCGCTGTTCATACTTGGTGACGCGATTACCGAATCCGCTGACCGTGCGCAGATAGTGCCGTTTCACCAGCGTATCCAGCAGGGCCTGGACCTCGCTTTCGCTCAGCGACATCACTGGCTCGCGGTTGGTTTTCTGATTGCAGGCGGTCACCACGGCATTTACCGACAGCGGATACTGCTCGGGGGTGGTGACCTGCTTTTCCAGCAGGCAGCCAATGACGCGCGCTTCATGCGCAGTTAACTGATATTTCATCCTCTCTCCTTAACGTCCCGCAGACCAGTCCGGCGTCGTTAGCGCCGTCAGTACATGGTCACGCCACTGCCCGTCAATCAGCAGATAATCTTTGGCGTAACCCTCTTTTTCAAACCCCAACCGCGCCAGCAGCGCGCCGCTGCGCTGATTATGCGGCATGTAGTTGGCCATAATGCGATGAATATGCTGCGTGCGCTGCATATAGCGAATCGCCGACGTCAGCGCTTCAAACATCAGCCCCTGCCCCTGCCACTTCTCGCCAATGGAATAGCCAAGATAACAGGCATGGAAAGATCCGCGCACCACGTTGGAGAAATTCGCCACACCGATGATCTCTTTTTCCTCAGGGTCGAGCAGCGCGAAATAAAAAGCTGACCCCTGCTTATGAAACTCAGCGATCATCGACAGACGCGCCTGCCATCCGGAGGGATAGCAGTGGCTGTCGTCACGAACCGGCTCCCAGGGTTTTAAGAACGCTTTATTTTCGGCGTAATAATCGGCCAGACGCCAGGCGTCACGATCGTGAACCAGGCGCACCACCAGCCGGTCCGTCGTCAAACGCACCTTCGGCACGTTACTGCGATAGCCAAACATTTCCTTTTTCAGTCCCCCTGACTTCACTCTTGCTTTCATCACTATACCTTTCCTGCACGATAGTGTGAAAACAGCAACATACCATTTTCTGCGCCATCTCCTCTTTTCGATGAATAGGCTCAATCGATCTTGCTTTTTGATAAAAAAATATTGTCGCAAGGGTGCTGGGAAAAGCAGCAGATTGCCCGCAGAATATCCTCGCTTATCTCTATTTTTCCCTGGAGGGGAAATGTCCCGCGTCTCGCAGGCAAGGAGCCTGGGTAAATATTTCCTGTTAGTCGATAACATGCTGGTCGTGCTGGGCTTTTTTGTCGTTTTTCCGCTGATTTCCATCCGCTTTGTCGATCAGATGGGCTGGGCAGCGCTGATGGTCGGCATTGCGCTCGGCCTGCGCCAGCTGGTACAGCAGGGATTAGGCATCTTTGGCGGCGCCATCGCCGACCGCTTCGGCGCGAAACCGATGATCGTCACCGGTATGCTGATGCGTGCCGGCGGTTTCGCGGCGATGGCCGTCGCCCATGAGCCGTGGGTGCTGTGGTTCTCGTGCATACTCTCCGGACTCGGCGGTACACTGTTCGATCCGCCGCGGGCGGCGCTGGTGGTTAAGCTGGTGCGTCCGCATCAGCGCGGCCGCTTTTTCTCCATCCTGATGATGCAGGATAGCGCCGGCGCGGTGATTGGCGCGCTGCTGGGCAGCTGGCTGCTGCAGTATGATTTTCGCCTGGTGTGCAGCGCCGGCGCCGCGCTGTTTATCGCCTGCGCCGCGTTTAACGCCTGGTATCTGCCGGCATGGAAGCTCTCGACGGTGAAAACGCCGATTCGCGAGGGTCTGGGCCGGGTGCTGCGGGACAAACGCTTCGTCACCTATGTCCTGACGCTGACCGGCTATTATATGCTGGCGGTGCAGGTGATGCTGATGCTGCCGATCATGGTGAATGATATCGCCGGCTCGCCGGCCGCCGTGAAATGGATGTACGCCATCGAAGCCACCATTTCGCTCACCCTGCTCTATCCTATTGCCCGTTGGAGCGAAAAACGCTTCCGCCTTGAGCACCGGCTGATGGCCGGTCTGCTGGTGATGACCCTGGCCATGCTCCCCATCGGGATGACCAGCAGTTTACAGCAGCTGTTTACCCTGATTTGCCTGTTTTACATCGGCTCTATCATTGCCGAACCCGCCCGCGAGACGCTGGGCGCTTCGCTGGCGGACGCCCGGGCGCGTGGCAGCTATATGGGTTTCAGCCGTCTGGGGCTCGCCTTCGGCGGCGCGCTGGGTTACGCGGGCGGCGGCTGGCTGTTTGATGCCGGGAAAGCCGTCGGCCAGCCCGAACTGCCGTGGCTGATGCTCGGCGCCATCGGGGTTATCACCTTCCTGGCGCTATGGTGGCAATTCAGTCCGAAACGCTCTGCCTCCGGTATGCTGGAGCCGCGCACCTGATGCGCGCGGCGGCGGATTCTCCTGCTTTCAGCCTATTCTGCTGGCGCGATGGGTGCTGACAGGTCATGATGCTTTGTGTCAGGATGAAGGAAGGTATGAGCTTGAGGAACCCCATGAAAAAGATATTGATCGCCGCCGCGCTAATTGTCAGCGGCCTGCTGAGCGGCTGTAATCAGCTGACCCAATACACGGTAAGCGAGCAGGAGATTAACCAGGCCCTGCAGAAGCGAAACCATTTCGCCAAAGATATTGGTCTGAAAGGCGTTGCCGACGCCCATATCGAACTGCAGAACCTGACCAGCGCTATCGGGCGCGAGGAGCCGGGCAAAGTCACCCTGAGCGGGATCGCCAACGTCGATCTTAACTCCCTGTTCGGTACGCAGAAAGCGACGATCGATCTGAAGCTCAAAGCGCTGCCAACCTTTGACCGAGAGAAAGGCGCCATCTTCCTGCAGGAAATGGAAGTGGTCGATGCCAAAGTGGCGCCGGAGAAGCTGCAGTCGGTTATTCAGGCCCTGCTCCCCTACCTGAATCAGTCTCTGCGCAGCTACTTCAGCCAGCAGCCGGCTTATGTCCTGCGTGAGGACGCCAGCACCGGCGAAGCGCTGGCGAAGAAATACGCCAAAGGTATAGAGGTGAAGCCAGGCGAGATTGTCATCCCCTTTACCAATTAATCTCCAGGGCGCTACGGCGCCCTGAATTTTTTACGGAAATGAGTGCAAAGGAAAACGTTTACGCTTATCCTTAGTGCCCGGCAAAAAACAGCCCTGATGACTGAACCTATTAGCCGGAGCCTTCCATGACAGCACAATCCCAGGTATTGAAAATCCGCCGCCCAGACGACTGGCATATCCATCTGCGCGATGACGATATGCTGAAAACCGTCGTGCCTTATACCAGTGAGTTTTATGGCCGGGCGATCGTGATGCCGAATCTGGTGCCGCCTGTCACCACCGTCGCGGCGGCTATCGCTTACCGCCAGCGCATTATGGACGCCGTGCCGGCCGGGCATGATTTTACCCCGCTGATGACCTGCTATCTGACAGACTCTCTCGACCCAGCGGAGCTGGAACGCGGCTTTAACGAAGGGGTGTTCACCGCCGCCAAGCTCTACCCGGCCAATGCCACTACTAACTCCAGCCACGGCGTCACCAGCACCGACGCCATTATGCCAGTGCTGGAGCGGATGGAAAAACTTGGGATGCCGTTGCTCGTTCACGGCGAAGTCACTCACGCCGAGATTGATATTTTCGATCGCGAAGCGCGCTTTATTGAGACGGTGATGGAGCCCCTGCGCCAGCGCCTGCCCGGCCTGAAAGTGGTTTTTGAACATATCACCACCAAAGACGCCGCCGAGTACGTGCGTGACGGTAATGAACTGCTGGCTGCTACCATCACCCCGCAGCATCTGATGTTCAACCGCAACCATATGCTGGTGGGCGGCATTCGCCCTCACCTGTACTGTCTGCCGGTACTTAAACGCAATATTCATCAGCAGGCTCTGCGGGAGCTGGTCGCCAGCGGCTTCAGCCGCGCCTTCCTCGGCACCGACTCCGCACCGCACGCCCGCCACCGTAAGGAAGCCAGCTGTGGCTGCGCCGGCTGCTTTAACGCCCCGACCGCCCTCGGCAGCTACGCCACGGTGTTTGAAGAAATGAACGCTCTGCAGCACTTTGAGGCTTTCTGCTCGCTAAACGGCCCGCGCTTCTACGGTCTGCCGGTCAATGAGAGCTACGTTGAACTGGTGCGTGAAGAGACGACCGTTGTGGACAGCATTGCCCTGCCTAATGACACCCTGGTGCCCTTCCTGGCGGGTGAAACCGTTCGCTGGACCGTGAAGAAATAAAAACGCAGCCCCCTGTTGTCAACGCTAACCGGATACTGTATAAATAACCAGTATCGAACGCAGGGGGCAATTATGCGCATTGAAGTGTCTATCGCCAAAACGACCGCCTTACCTAACGGCGCGCTGGAAGCGCTGAATAACGAACTCTCTCGCCGTATCGCCGAGCAATTCCCGGCCATCGATAGCCAGGTGAGCGTCCGCTACGCCACCGGTAATCAGCTCTCGGTGTTTGGCGCCCTGAAAGAAGACAAAGACCGGATAAGCGAAATCCTGCAGGAAACATGGGAAAGCGCGGACGACTGGTTTGTCCACGATCTCTCCTGAAGCATGGCGGGATCCAGTTACTCTGGTTTGCTCCCTCATTGTGCTTTTTTTGCCGGGTCGCCCCGGCTTTTTTTATCCCCTCTTCTGTTCAGAATAGTCCTGATTATTCTGCTCAATATCGACTAAAGTGGCCATTTTACGCGCTTATCTTGAGTAAAAAAGCGGCAAAAGAAGAAAATCATGCTGCCTTTCATTTAATTTCTCGAGTTTATTCTTGATCCCTGATATAATTAACTTGCTTCAAAAAATATGCATTAAACCTCGAGAATTGTTGTCTTTTAACATATGAATAAGGGGTTATGATGGAAAAAAATAATGAAGTCATTCAGACCCATCCCCTCGTTGGATGGGACATCAGCACCGTTGATAGCTACGATGCGCTGATGTTGCGCCTGCACTACCAGAACCCCACTCAAGAAAACAGTAATGATGCTGAGATCGGCCAGACGCTATGGCTAACGACGGACGTCGCACGTCAGTTTATTTCAATCCTGGAAGCAGGCATTGCGAAGATTGAATCTGGCGAATACCAGGAAAACGAGTACCGCCGACATTAACGCGGCTTGCGAATGACTTAACATTAAACTTAACAGGCACCTGCGGGTGCCTGAATTATTTTCGGGCTTGTATAAGCACAGGGAGTTAATTACCCTGCTAACAAGGCAATTACCCGGAACTCACCATGCAATACGATCTTATCATTATTGGCAGCGGCTCCGTCGGCGCCGCCGCTGGCTATTATGCGCGCCGTGCCGGACTCAATGTTCTGATGACCGATGCCCATCAACCTCCCCACCAGGAAGGCAGCCATCACGGCAGCAGCCGTCTTATCCGTCACGCCTATGGCGAAGGTGAGAAATATGTTCCGCTGGTGCTGCGTGCCCAGCAGCTATGGGATGAACTGGCAGAGATCAGTGGCGAAGCCGTGTTTGAACGCACCGGCGTCATTAACCTCGGCCCCGCCAGCTCCGCTTTTCTCGCCAACGTCGCCGCCAGCGCCCGTGCGTTCCAGCTTGAGGTGGAAGAGCTGGATGCCCAGGCCGTGATGCAGCGCTGGCCGGAGATACGCCTCCCCGATGACTATCGGGCGATTTTCGAACCCGCTTCCGGCGTACTGCGCAGCGAACTGGCCGTCGAAACCTGGATCCGTCTGGCGCGGGAAGCAGGCTGCGCGCAGCTATTCAACTGTCCGGTCTCGGCTATTCATCACCATGCTGACGGGATCACCATCGACACCCTCGACGGTGAATATCATGGTAAAAAGCTGCTGGTCAGCGCCGGCACCTGGGTCACCCGCCTGCTTCCGGACCTCCCTATCCAGCCGGTACGCAAGGTGTTCGCCTGGTACCAGGCCGATGGCCGTTACAGCAGCAAGAATCACTTCCCGGCCTTCACCGGCGAGTTGCCCAACGGCGATCAATATTACGGTTTCCCGGCGGAAGATAATGAACTGAAAATTGGCAAGCATAACGGCGGCCAGCCGATCTCCACCCCGCAGGAGCGGGTAGCGTTTGGCGCTGTCGCCAGCGATGGTTCCGAATCCTTCCCGTTTTTGCGTAACGTCCTGCCTGGCATCGGCGGCTGCCTGCACGGCGCCTCCTGTACCTACGACAATACCGTCGATGAGGACTTTATTATCGATACGTTGCCAGGCAGGCCAGACACGCTGCTGATCACCGGGCTGAGCGGCCACGGCTTTAAGTTTGCGCCGGTGCTGGGCGAAATTGCCAGTCAGTTTGCTCAGGGCGAAGCATCGAGCTTCAATCTGGCCCCCTTTTCTCTGGCGCGCTTTAACGCGTAATGGAATGCGGCACTTTTGCCGTTGGGTAAAGAAACGGCCTCTGCTGAGGCCGTTAGTGATTGAGAGCGGTTATGCGTCGCCTGTTTAATATGCTGGTCAACAACGTGCGCGAGCATTTTATGATCTACCTGGCGCTCTGGCTGCTGCTGGCGATCATCGATCTCGTCTGGTTATGGTTTTTCTGACGGCTCCGGGTCGAGGATCCCGAGTTTGGTATTCAGCCGGCCACGGGATTTATTAAAGATTTTGTTGCCGTTTTCACGCCCGGCGCGCAGCTTACGCTGCTCCTCTTCCGGTAGCTTATGCTCTTCCATGCAGGCTTCGCTACAGCAGCCGGCAAACTTCTCGGCGCAGCTCGGGCACTGGATAAACAGCAGATGGCAGCCATCGTTCAGGCAGTTAGTATGGGTGTCGCACGGCGCGCCGCACTGATGACAGTGCGCGATAACGTCATTGGAGATCCGCTCGCCCATCCGCTCATCAAAGACAAAGTTTTTGCCAATGAAACGCACCGGCAGCCCCTGCTCGCGGGCGCGACGGGCGTACTCGATGATGCCACCCTCGATGTGCCAGACCTTATTGAAGCCGTTATGCTTCATCCAGGCGCTGGCTTTTTCACAGCGAATGCCGCCGGTGCAATACATGACAATTTTCTTGTCTTTATGGTCCTGCATCATTTCCACGGCTTTCGGCAGCTGGTCGCGGAAGGTATCCGCCGGGATCTCCAGCGCGTTTTCGAAATGGCCCACCTCATATTCATAGTGGTTGCGCATATCGATAAACACGGCATCCGGATCGTCAAGCATCGCGTTGACTTCCGCCGCCTTGAGATACTCCCCCACATTGGAGGCGTCAAACGAGGGATCGTCGATGCCGTCGGCGACGATACGATCGCGAACTTTCAGGCGCAGCACCCAGAAAGACTTACCATCGTCCTCCACGGCGATATTGAAACGCAGCCCCGTCAGCGCCGGATCGAAGCCATAGAGAAACTCACGCAGAGCCTCAACGTTGCTTTGCGGCACGCTGATTTGCGCGTTGATCCCTTCCCGGGCCAGATAGATGCGGCCAAAAACCTTCAGCTGGGTTAAGGCAACCCACAGCGCATCACGGGTCGCCTGCGGGTCGACAATGGTGAAATATTTATAGAATGAGATCGTCGTGCGCGGCTCGGTCTCAGCCAGCATTTGCGCCTTTAACGTCTCATTTGAAATGCGGTTGTGTAACACTGGCATGGTGTACCTGCTCGACATAGAAATGAGGAAATAAACGGCGGGCATGATATAGCAAAGCTAATTAATTTACATCCCTACATTTTACGCTACATTTCTCTCACCCGGTCGCGCCCCGCTTAACAAAACGAGCTGACTGTCGCCGCCTTTGGCTGGCCGGTAAAAAAATGCGATAATATAAGACGTTGCTCACTGATACGGGTATGAAATGACTCATTTGCCTAAATTTTCTCCGGCGCTGTTGCATCCGCGCTATTGGCTGCTGTGGCTGGGTATCGGCCTGCTGTGGCTGGTTGTCCAACTGCCCTACCCGCTGATCTACCGCCTCGGGAACGCCATCGGCCGTCTGGCCATGCGCTTTATGAAGCGCCGGGCGAAAATCGCCTATCGCAATCTTGAGCTCTGCTTCCCCGAGAAAAGCGAGCAGGAACGCCACCGAATGGTGGTGATGAACTTTGAATCGGTGGGCATGGGGCTGATGGAGACCGGTATGGCCTGGTTCTGGCCGGTTCGCCGTATCGCCCGCTGGACCGACACCATCGGCTTTGAGCATATTCGCGATGTGCAGGCGCAGCAGCGCGGCATTCTGCTGATCGGTATTCATTTCCTCACTCTCGAGATGGGAGCGCGGATGTTCGGTATGAACGAGCCGGGGATTGGCGTCTATCGCCCCAACGACAACCCGGTGATCGACTGGCTGCAGACCTGGGGCCGCTTGCGCTCCAACAAGGATATGATTGACCGTAAGGATCTGAAAGGCATGATCCGGGCACTGAAAAAAGGCGAAGTGGTGTGGTACGCACCGGATCACGATTACGGCCCGACCGCCAGCGTCTTCGCCCCACTGTTTGCGGTCGACCAGGCGGCGACCACCTCCGGCACCTGGATGCTGGCGAAAATGTCCAAAGCCTGCATCGTGCCCTTCGTCCCGCGCCGCAAACCGGACGGTAAAGGTTATGAACTGATTATCCTGCCGCCAGAGTGTTCCCCGCCGCTGGACGACGCGGAAACCACCGCCGCGTGGATGAACAAGATCGTTGAGCAGTGCATCATGATGGCCCCGGAACAGTATATGTGGCTCCATCGTCGCTTCAAAACCCGCCCCGAAGGCATGCCCTCCCGCTACTGATCCCTTTTCCCGGCCGCGCTCATCCCGGCCGGGAAGCTTCGCCGCTCAGGCTTTAGGCTCTCCTTTAGCTTTAAAAGCTCTCCTCCATTGCGGCATCTATTTCTCAGGCGCATAATTAGCAGGCTCATATTTTCTCTTAATTTGACCTGCCGCGCAGGCCAGTGGAACCCTATGTCGTCTGCTGAAACCCCCATTAACTGGAAACGAAACCTGACCGTGACCTGGCTTGGCTGCTTTTTAACCGGCGCCGCCTTCAGCCTGGTCATGCCCTTTCTGCCACTCTACGTCGAACAGCTCGGCGTCACCGGGCATAGCGCCCTGAACATGTGGTCCGGGCTGGTCTTTAGTATTACCTTTCTTTTCTCCGCCATCGCCTCGCCGTTCTGGGGGGGGCTTGCTGATCGCAAGGGGAGAAAAATCATGCTGCTGCGTTCCGCCCTCGGGATGGCCATCGTGATGATGCTGATGGGAATGGCGCAGAATATCTGGCAGTTTCTGCTGCTGCGCGCATTGCTCGGCCTGCTGGGCGGTTTTATTCCTAACGCCAACGCCCTGATCGCCACCCAGATCCCGCGCCATAAAAGCGGCTGGGCGCTGGGGACACTGTCTACCGGCGCGGTAAGCGGCGCCCTGCTCGGCCCGCTGGCAGGTGGCTTCCTGGCCGACCACTGGGGATTGCGCACCGTCTTCTTTATGACCGCGGCGGTACTATTTATCTGTTTCTTGTTTACCCTGTTTTTAATCCGCGAAAATTTTGTGCCGATCGCCAGGAAAGAGATGCTCAGTGCCAGAGAGGTGTTCTCCTCGCTGCAGAATCCCAAACTGGTGCTCAGCCTGTTTGTGACCTCGCTGATAATCCAGGTGGCCACCGGTTCCATTGCGCCGATCCTGACGCTTTATGTACGCGATCTCGCGGGCAACGTCAGTAACATCGCCTTTATCAGCGGAATGATCGCCTCGGTGCCGGGTATTGCCGCGCTGATGAGCGCCCCGCGGCTGGGCAAACTGGGGGATCGCATCGGGCCGGAAAAAATCCTCATCGTCGCGCTGATTATCTCGGTGCTACTCCTGATCCCGATGTCGTTCGTTCAGACCCCGCTGCAGTTAGGTATCCTGCGATTCCTGCTCGGCGCCGCGGACGGCGCGCTGCTGCCGGCGGTGCAAACCCTGCTGGTGTACAACTCCACCAGCCAGATCTCCGGGCGAATCTTCAGCTATAACCAGTCGTTCCGCGATATTGGCAACGTTACCGGCCCCCTGATTGGCGCGTCGGTTTCCGCTAACTATGGCTTCCGCGCTGTATTTCTGGTCACCGCAGGGGTGGTATTGTTTAATGCGATCTACTCCACCCTCAGCCTGCGTCGGCCAGCCGCGGATACTTCGCATTCAGTAAATTAACGTCGAGAGTGGCTCTGTCCCTTGACGCCGTGCGTACCGCCTTCTATAGATTGAATCGTGTCCAATTCATATTCTTCTCAGGAGATTCGCTATGCCAAAGGATTCGATGTTCTACGCCACGCTTGAAGAAGCTATTGATGCAGCACGTGAAGAATTTCTCGCCAACAACCCTGACAGCGATGAAGAGAGCGCCAACGTTGAGCAGCTCAACATTCAAAAGTATGTGCTGCAGGATGGCGATATCGCCTGGCAGGCCGAATTTTTTGCTGACGAAGAGGAACAAGGCGAATGCCTCCCGATGCTCAGCGGCGAAGCCGCGCAGAGCGTCTTCGACGGGGATTATGATGAGATAGAGCTGCGTCAGGAGTGGCTGGAGGAAAATACGCTCCACGAATGGGATGAAGGCGAATTTCAGCTCGAGCCCTCGCTGGACACCGAAGAGGGGCAGACGGCAGCCGACGAGTGGGACGAGCGTTAATCAGTTATAGGGGCCGTGGCTGGCGTCCAGAGGCAGCAGAAGCGTATCAAATACCAGCGAGAACGGCAGGTCGAGAATGGTGAGATAGCGCCATGCCGAATCGCGAACATCCCACTGTACGCCCGGGTAATATTGATTGCCATGCCCCTGCCCGGGCACCGTACGGCTGATAATGCTGCCGCAGCCGCTGAGCAGCAGCGCCATGGCAATGATCGGTAGTATTCGCATCCACATCCTCGTATTTCAGATAAAAAAATACCGGCATCGCTGCCGGTATTTTCCTTAACGTACGGCTTATTTCGTTTTCAGCGCCAGCGGGTTAAGCGCCAACTGCTGATAGGCGTTCACCCATGAAGAGTATTTCTCCGGCGCGGCCCATACGCGATAGTGCAGACGCGACATGGTTACCGGGTCGCTCAACAGCACCAGTCGGCGATCGCGGTTCAGCTTATCCGGCGTTTCATTCAGCGCCTGCTCGACATGGCGCTCGCGGGCGATCTCCAGGATATGACCCTGACGGTGGCGCGCAGTGGCCATTGCGGTGGCGAGGGCGTTAAACGACGGATTAAACACCGCGTGCATAAAGCCATCGTCCAGCGAACGCTGACGGTTCATCGTCAGGTACGCATCGGTATCCTTGAGCACCTGCGGCGGCGAATACTCTTCCGGGATCAGGAACAGCTTCCAGCGCTTGGTGCGCAGGCCCACTGTCGCCCGGCTGGAAATCGCCGACACGAACGGCGAGAGGATCAGCGAGACAACGATCGGCGCCAGCCAGAACAGGAAGCGCAGATCCAGCCATGCCATCCCGACCGCCCACACCAGCCCCAGCAGCAGCTGCGAGCCGTGGCGCATAAAGGCTTCCCCCCACGGCGTGGAGTCATCATCACGCTGCGGCGAATTCCATACCACCTCCCAGCCGAGGAAGGCGCTGACCACGAAGACCGTGTGGAACAGCATACGGACCGGCGCCAGCAGGACCGAGAACAGGACCTCCAGCAGCAGTGAAAGCGTGACGCGGATAAATCCGCCGTACTCTTTCGGCCCTTTACACCACACCAGAATAATACTCAGCAGCTTCGGCAGGAACAGCAGCACCATGGTCGAGGCGAACAGCGCGATGGCCAGCTCAGGCCGCCACTGCGGCCACACCGGGAACAGCTGACGCGGCTGCAGGAAGTACTGCGGTTCGGTCAGGGCATGCACCACCTGCAACGCCGTCGACAGGGCAAGGAACATAAACCACAGCGGCGCCGACAGGTAGGACATCACGCCGGTAAGGAACACCGCCCGGTGAACCGGGTGCATCCCTCTGACAAGGAACAGGCGGAAGTTCATCAGGTTGCCCTGACACCAGCGACGGTCGCGTTTCAGCTCGTCCAGCAGGTTCGGCGGCAGCTCCTCATAGGAGCCCGGCAGATCGTAGGCAATCCACACCCCCCAGCCGGCACGGCGCATCAGCGCGGCTTCGACGAAGTCGTGCGACAGGATCGACCCGGCAAAGTTGCCCTCGCCCGGCAGCGGCGCCAGCGCGCAGTGCTCAATGAACGGCTTCACGCGGATAATGGCGTTGTGGCCCCAGTAGTGGGACTCCCCCAACTGCCAGAAGTGCAGACCCGCCGTAAACAGCGGACCGTACACCCGGGTGGCAAACTGCTGGCAACGCGCATACAGCGTATCCATGCCCGAGGCGCGCGGGGAAGACTGAATGATCCCGGCATTCGGGTTCGCTTCCATCAGGCGCACCAGGCTGCTCAGACACTCACCGGTCATCACCGAGTCAGCGTCCAGCACCACCATATAGCTATACTGGCTGCCCCAGCGGCGGCAGAAGTCATCGATGTTGCCGCTCTTACGCTTCACTCGACGACGACGGCGGCGGTAGAAGATCTGCCCTTCGCCCTGCACTTCGGCAATCAGCTCCATCCACGCCTTTTGCTCAGCCACACAGATATCGGGGTTATAGCTATCGCTGAGGATATAGACGTCGAAATGAGCGGCGTTACCGGTCGCTTTCACCGACTCCCAGGTCGCCCGCAGGCCGGCGAAAACGCGGTCAACGTCTTCGTTACAGATCGGCATTATCAGCGCCGTACGGTGCGCCGGGTTCAACGGTTCGTCACCGACCGTCGAGGCGGAAATACTGTACTTATCGCGGCCGATCAATAGCTGCAGGAAGCCCATTAACGCGGTCCAGAAGCCGGCGGAAACCCAGCAGAACAGCACCGCGAAGAGGATCAGAATGCCGCTCTGCAACACGTACGGCAGCAGCTGCATGAACGAGATCCACAGGTTCTGCCCCACCATGTCGGCCGGGTTGATCAGCGCCCAGCCCTGATAAGGCAGAATGGTTTTCATATACCAGGTGGCTACCACGGTCTGCGACAGCGTCAGCAGCAGCAGGATATAGCGACGAATGGTGCCGACGGTACGCCATTTTTGCTCACTCTCGCGCTCTTCTTGCGTCAGACGGGAGAGATAGCGCGGCGTGACATCGCGTCCGCGCAGACGGTCCCAGAAGCGGCCGACCGGGTTGGTACGCCACGGGTCCGGGATCATTGAGGAGCGCTTGGCTTTAGGCATCGCATGCAGCTGAGTACGGCCTTCATCGTCCTTCACCAGCTGATCGCCAGACAGCGAATCCGGCCAGCTATGCGCCAGCCGTGCCTTGACCGACCCCAGCGGGGAGTCGTCTTCGCGGGCGAAGGTCTGATGGTCGTCATCCAGGGCCTGATGAACGGCCTGCAGGCTGGTGTCCGGCAGCGCCGATTTCTCGGCGTCCGACAGCGGCAATGCGTCAATGTACTTTGTTATCTTATTCATTGGCAGGCAGCTGATAGCTCCAGGTTTCGCTCAACGTGTCATCACCGTTAACCAGCGCGGCGCGCATTTCCGTCGTTTTCTTCGGATCTTTCACCTTCAAACGCAGGATCATTCGCCAGCCTTTGGTCACCGGATTGTAACGCACGGTATTTTCAACGATTTCAGCGTTATCGCCGGTACTCGCTTGGGCGGCGACCGGGGTATCCGCCGGCAGTTTTTTCATATCGGCGCCGGTGAAGTCGACAATGAAAGCAATGGTGCCGTCCGGCTGGCGGATCAGGTTCGACTGCTTCACGTCGCCGGTAGAGCGGCGGGTCTGCATAACGTAAGCGTTATCCGGCGCATGCAGCTTGTCTTCATCGCGGCTGAAGGTGATGGTGTACTTGAAGTTCATCTCCTTGCCCGGCTCCGGCAGCTGATCCGGCGTCCAGTAAGTCACGATGTTATCGTTGGTTTCATCGTTGGTCGGGATTTCAACCAGTTCGATTTTCCCTTTGCCCCACTCCCCTTTCGGGGTGATCCAGGCGCTCGGACGCAGGTCATAACGATCGTCGAGATCCTCGAAGCGCGAGAACTGACGGCCGCGCTGCAGCAGGCCGAACCCTTGCGGGTTTTCCATCGCATAGCTGCTAACGGCAAGGTGTTTCGGGTTGTTCAGCGGACGCCAGATCCACTCGCCGTTACCGGCCAGGATCGACAGACCATTGGAGTCGTGTAGCGCCGGACGATAGTTAAGCGCCGGAGAAGGCTGGTTGGAACCGAACAGGAACATGCTGGTCAGCGGCGCCACGCCCAGTTTGCCCACTTTGTCACGCAGGTAAACTTTGGACTGGACATCTACCACGGTGTCGCGTCCCGGCATGATGACAAAGCGATAAGCGCCGGTTGCCCGCGGGGAGTCCAGCAGCGCATAGATAGTCAGACGTTTGTCGGTGGCTTTAGGACGCTCGATCCAGAACTCGCGAAAACGCGGGAACTCTTCGCCGGACGGCAGCGCGGTATCGATAGCCAGGCCGCGCGCGGACAGGCCGTAAACCTGACCCTGACCCAGCACGCGGAAGTAGCTGGCACCGAGCATGCTGACGATCTCATCGTTCTTATCTTTGCTATTGATCGGATACAGTACTTTGAAGCCGGCGAAACCGAGGTCTTTCACCGTGTCTTTATCGTGCTGAACGTTACCAAAGTTAAAATAGTCCGGGCTATATTTAATTTTGCGCACGCTGGTGGCCGTCACTTCATTGATGGTGACCGGCGTGTCGAAGTACATACCCTGATGGTAAAATTCAAGCTTGAATGGGGTTTTCTGGTTATTCCAGTAAGCTTTATCGTGATTAAACTGAATTTGCTGGTAATCCGCGTATTTCATGTCGCGGAAAGCGGAGGGCAGGTTACTCTTCGGCGCTTCATAGCCTTTCCCGGCTAACGTTTTGGCCTCTTTTGCAACGTCATCAATGCTAAATGCCCATGCAGATGAAGTACACAGGGACAACATTACGGCTGCGCTTAACCAACGCATTTTCATCATCTGTGGTTTATGTTTCATATAAGTAAGCACTTCCCCCTTTGTGTGCTTAAATCGATCCGATCTATTTTAATGGAAACTCAGGCAATCCGACAACATAATCCCTGCTTTGTTCAGCGTAGCGGCGCAGGGAATAAACAGTTCGCTATCCCGTTTGCACTTTGCGTGCTTATCCTGGAGACAGGTACCCCGAGTTCATGTAGGGTTGCTGATAATGTAAGCGTTATCATCTTGAGTGATAAGACGAATTATCTGAGATTGTCGTGAATCGTATGAATAATACTCCGGTACAGCGTGAATATTTCTTCGACAGCATCCGCGCCTGGCTGATGCTGCTGGGGATCCCTTTCCACATTTCGCTGATCTATTCCAGCCACAGCTGGCATGTCAACAGCGCTGAGCCCTCGTGGTGGTTGACGCTGTTTAATGACTTCATCCATGCCTTCCGGATGCAGGTCTTTTTCGTCATCTCCGGCTATTTCTCCTACATGCTGTTCCTGCGCTACCCGTTGAAAAAGTGGTGGAAAGTGCGCGTCGAACGGGTCGGTATTCCGCTGCTGACCGCTATCCCACTGCTGACGCTGCCGCAGTTTATTATGCTGCAGTACGTCAACGGCAAGGCGGAAAACTGGCACACCCTTTCCGGGTACGATAAATTTAACACCCTGGCGTGGGAGCTTATTTCCCACCTGTGGTTTTTACTGGTGCTGGTGGTGCTGACCTCGTTGGGCGTGGTGCTATTTAAATGGCTGACGCGCCGCCCGGCAGGGGGCGCCTCAGCCTTTGGTGACACTGTCACTATGAGCCAGCTAACGATGATTTTCCTTGCGCTGGGGGTGCTTTACGCGCTGATCCGCCGATCGCTGTTCCTGATTTACCCGCCGCTGCTTAGCAATGGTCTGTTTAACTTTGTGGTGATGCAGACGCTGTTCTATCTTCCCTTCTTTGTGCTGGGGGCGCAGACCTTTATTAATCCGCGTCTGAAGGCGATGTTTACCACCCCGTCACCATGGTGCTGCGCAGCGGCGCTGCTGGGATTTATCGCCTACCGGCTGAACCAGCAGTACGGCTCCGGCGACGGCTGGATGTATGAAACGGAATCGGTGATCACCATGGTGCTTGGGCTGTGGATGGTCAATGTGGTCTTTTCGCTCGGCCATCGCCTGCTGAACTTCCAGTCGGCGCGCGTAACCTATTTCGTCAATGCTTCGCTGTTTATTTACCTGGTGCACCATCCGCTGACGCTGCTGTACGGGGCGTGGATCACCCCGGTCATTAAGTCCAATACCTTAGGCTTTATTGGCGGGTTAGTTTTTGTGGTGGGTATTGCCCTGATCCTGTATGAAATTCACCTGCGCATTCCGCTGCTGCGTTTCCTGTTCTCCGGTAAACCGATGAACAAACCGGCCAAAACCCCAGCCTCGGCCAGCTAACCACTAGCCTGTGCGGCACGCCAGGCGTGCCGTATTATGCCTGCTCGTCAAAAAGCCGGTCGAAAATCATATTGTACAGGGCTTCTAAATCTGCCTTATCGACCGGGGTGGAGGCGCTCAGCTCACAGCGGTAAGCTGCCCCCTCTGTCAGAACGGCGATGAGCTCTGATGCGGCATTGCGTCGCGCATCGCTGAGCCCGGGATGGTTGCGCTGCGACAGGCGACCGCCCTCCTCTTTCAACCGCCGATCGGCCTGCATCAGGATCTCACGCAAGCGTGGGTTACGCGAGGCCTCGGCATTGATCTCCATCAGCAGATAATTATCGCTTTTGGTGGCTGCCGACGTCGGGATCCTGCCGGCCAAAACCGCCGCTTTACGCGCCAGATTGTGGTTCTCATCGATCATCTCCCCGACCCTGGCGTTGACGATTTCGCTAACAATCGCTTCGATGATCGCTTCCTTGCTGGCAAAAATGCGATATAGCTGACCGACGCTCAGGCCCGCTTCCCGGGCGATATCGGCGACGGAAGCGCCGTGCAGCCCCTTTTCAGCGAAACATTTTTGCGCGGCGACAACGATCTCCGCGCGGCGCGCCTGCTGTTTCTGCTGGACTTTTCCTTCTGACACCCTGCTCCCTCCTGCTACCCATCATTCCCGTCAAGACTGGCGGTTATCATAGCCTATTCTGTTGAATCAGGGGTATGACGCCAGCAGGCGGCGATAGATAGCCGCCGTTTCCTCGTCAAAACAGACGAACAGGACGCGCTCAAGAGGGTTATAGCGAGTGAGAAACGCGGTGACGGTGCGCACGGCGATCGCCGCCGCTTCCTCTTTCGGATAGCCATACACGCCGGTGCTTATCGCCGGAAACGCAATGGAGCGATAGTTGTTTGCCGAGGCCAGCTGCAGACTGTTTTTGTAAGCATCGGCCAGGGTTTGCGCCTCCATGCGGTCGCCGCCGTGCCAGACCGGGCCCACGGTGTGGATCACCGCGCTGGCCGGCAGATTGCCGGCAATAGTAATTACCGCATGCCCGGGAGGGCATTCGCCCTGCTGCTGCAGCACCTGCTTGCAAGCCGCCAGCAGCGCGGGACCGGCCGCCCGGTGGATGGCCCCGTCTACTCCGCCACCACCCAGCAGCGAGGGATTTGCCGCATTAACAATCACATCGACATCAAGTGTCGTAATATCGCCGAGAATTACCTCAGGTTTAACAGCCATTTCTCCTCCTGTCGGCATAGCGTGTGGATACGGCTTTCTGCCGATACTAGGGCATTCTCGCCTGCGGGAGCAAGATTATCGCTTTGTCCGGTGACGAGAAGATAAAAAAACAGGACCCGTAAGGTCCTGTTTTTTAGTCGTCCCGCCGATCAGGCGTTGTCGTTGGCGAACGATTTATGCTTATCCGCACGGGCCGCCAGCCACAGGCCACTATTTTTCATGGCATAGCCAAAGACCAGACCCAGCGCCAGGGAAGGGATCACCAGACGCCAGTCGCCGTCTGCCGCGAAGGTCGCGCAGGCGCCGATAAAGGTGCCCGGGACAAACGACAGTAGCGTCCTTCGCGCCTGAATGCACATCAGGAAGGCGACCACACCGGTCATCATATAGCTGAGGATCTGCACCTGTGGCGCCAGCGCGCTACCGTGGATAATCACTAACGCCCAGGCCACGCCGCTCATCACCGTGCAGGACGAGATGGCCAGCCCTTTCAAGCCGCCCTGCGGGCAGGCGAAATAGGCCGTACAGCCGAGGAATCCGGCCCAGCTCAGCAGGCCGAGAGCGACCGCCACCCACCCCCAAATCCCGGAGAGGATGCCTGTCGTTAATGCGATTGCGAAGAGTATGTTCATGGCGCGTATCCTAGCAGATACGCGCCGGAAGAATGCGATCTAAAACACAGTATATGAATGAACTTTCTTTCAGTTTCATTCAAACAGTGATTTACATCACATATTATTGCTCATCTTCTTCCTGCAGCTCGTCCCACATCGCGGCGATGGCGTCGCGGGTCAACGGCGCCATGGTGCGCCAGAACGGCGTGTGCGCATGGGCTTCGACTTTCCCCAGCATCGTCCCGCACCACGGCAGGATATAGTCGGCAAACAGGAGCTCCAGCGTCTCGCTCTGGTCTTCTGCGGCATGATCCTCCAGCCAGGAGGCGGCCAGCAGCAGCGAGCCGAGATGATCCGCCGGACCTTCCCCTGTCGGGATGCCGTGTTCGCTCAGAAAAGCCCGAACTTCCGCTTCCGAGGAACCCTCCACCCACGCGCTACGGTACGGCGGGACGCTGCAGGCTTCACCGACGAACAGCGCATTATAGTCCGTCGCCAGGGATTGCATTTCACAGCTTTTCTGCAGACGCGCCAGCAGCTCGTCCTGCTCAAGCGGCCAGCTGGCGGCCAGTTTGCCCTCGCGGATCAGGGTAAACAGCGGCACCAGCAGCGGGTCCTGCGGTTGACGGTAATACAGCGAACCCAGCACGCGGCAGAGGATTGAAAACTCGTTCATTCAGTTATTCCAGTTATACAAATTAAAGGTCAGCAAATTCCGGGATCGCCGGCATGCCCCGCGACTCGAGGAAGTTAAGCAGGCGACGCGGAGAAACGTTGAGGATCCTCTCCTCCGGGAAATCGACCGCATCAAGGATCTTGCGGCATTCGGTAAATTCCCCAAGGGTAAAGGCGGTGTGAGAGTCCGAGCCCAGCGCCACCCATCCCCCGGCATCACGCACTGCGGCGGCGATGGCCCGGCAGTTGTCTTCACTGCCCACGCGCGATGATACGAACGAGGAGTTATTAATCTCCAGCGCCACCTGGTAGCGAGCCGCCGCTTCGGCAATCGCCGGGATATCCACCGGGAATTTCGGATTACCCGGATGGCTAATCATATGCACTTTACCGCTGGCCATCGCGGCTATCATCGCCTGTGTATGGGTGTCACGATCCTGCGGCGGAAACACCGGCTCATGAAATCCGGCGATGATCAGATCGAGAGAAGTCAACATCGGTCCGGAACAGTCGATCTCGCCTTCAATATTTTTAATATTCGACTCAATACCGCGCAGGATCCCCACCCCGTCTACCAGGCGGGGCCAGATGCGCATATTAACGAAGTGCCAGTAGTGCGGAGCATCCGCCATGTCCGGGCCGTGGTCGGTGATGGCGAAGAGTTTGATCCCTTTACGCTTTGCTTCCGCAATATAATCGTGCAGGGTGCTGTAGGCATGGGTGCTGGCGACGGTATGCATGTGCAGGTCAACGGGATACATCACATTCTCCTCTTCTGTTTGCCGCAAGAATAGCAGGAAACCGGGCTATTGATTAGCAAAAACCCCGCCGTGGCGGGGTTCTCTCGTCTTAATAACCGCGCTGGCGGTCGACCTGACCGCTTACCGGCTCCCCTCGCTCAAGCCGGCTAATGGTCTCCGCAATGTAGGTGATAGCTTCCATTGGACGGGTCACTGCCGCCACATGGGGGGTCATGGCCACCCGCGGATGCGCCCATAGCGGGCTCTCCTGCGGCAGCGGTTCGCGACTGAAGACATCGAGCATCGCCCCTTTGAGCTTACCGCTGTTCAGCGCCGCCAGCAGATCCTCTTCAACGACATGCACGCCGCGAGCAAGGTTGAGGACATAGCTCTCATCAGGCAACTGCGCCAGCAGCGTCTGGTTAATAATGCCGGCGGTTTCGGCGGTATTCGGCAGCAGGTTGATCAGCACGCGAGTGCCCTGCAGGAATTCGCCCAGCTCGGCCTGGCCGGCGAAGCTCTGCACCTGCGGCCAGGATTTGCGGCTACGGCTCCAGACGCGAAGCGGGAACCCCCAGGGTTGCAGACTTTCCGCAACCTTCGCCCCCAGCACGCCGGCGCCCATAATCCCGACGGTGAATTCGTCGGCGCGGTACTCTGGCAGCGGCTGCCAGCGGGAAACCAGCTTCAGCGCCTGATAGTCATCAAAGCGGCGGAACCAGTGGAGCACCTGGCTCACGGCATACTCCTGCATCTGCCGTCCCATACCGGTATCTTCGAGACGAAACAGCGGAATCGACAGCGGCAGCATATCCGGATGGTCGCGCAGCTTGCTGAGAATAGAGTCCACCCCTGCCCCGAGGGCGAACACGGCCTTCAGCGCCCGGCCCTGCAGCATCTCTACCGGCGGATGCCAGACCAGGGCATAGTCCGCCGGCCGGTTATCGCCCGCTTTCCACTCGCGCACCCGCGCGCCGGGTAACTGCTTTTCCAGCTCACAGATCCAGTATTGGGTATCAAAGGTCGGATGGTAAAAAATAATCTCCATAGGGGCTCCTGATAGCAGACGCCTTTGGCCGATTAACGCTGGCGTCTTATTTTACTCATTGTTTTCTATTGGTTTGCCAGCATAACAAATTTCCCCCGAGCGAAAAGGGAAAAGCTACTGGCGACAAAAAAAACGGATTTCGCACGTTTAAGGAGCAAGTTGCTCGAAGTTTGTCTAAACGCGCTTTTTTTGCAAAAAGTTGATTGACGGGCGATACGTATTTCCCTACATTAGCGCCCGTTCCCGACAACAACGGGAAAGACAATATGGTGAGGTGTCCGAGTGGCTGAAGGAGCACGCCTGGAAAGTGTGTATACGGCAA